>Ga0209619_10001410_pt1 | contig 17661 bp, 12 predicted proteins | sample Rifsed16ft3_FD_184011 | JGI IMG/M metagenome (GOLD analysis project Ga0209619, IMG submission 184011) | Soil microbial communities from Rifle, Colorado, USA - sediment 16ft 3 (version 2) | ecosystem: Environmental > Terrestrial > Deep subsurface > Rock core/Sediment | place: Rifle, Colorado... | reverse complement strand
CCATTGCCACGGCCGCAAGGCGTTTTCCGTTTTCCGTTTTCCGTTTTCCGTTCGCCCGCAGACGATGCGTGCCCTCACGCAACGGACAGCGGACAACGGACAACGGATAACGTCTACTGTTCAAACCGCACCTCCGTGGCGCCCGCCTGCTGCAGCACCTGCTGCACGGCCGTCCGCCGCTCCGGCGGACAGGGCACGAAGATCCCAATGAGATCGTTGGTGAAGCGCGGATCGTAGGCCGCGGCGCGATGCGTCCTGAAGGTGTGAACGATCAGCCCGGCAAGGGTGGACAGCGCACCCAGCAGGATCGTGAGCTCGAACATGATGATGATGTAGGGCGGGACCGAGCCCAGCGCCTTGCCGCCCACCACGAGGGGGTAGTCGTACGACATCCACATGGTCATGGCGTAGCCGGACAGGCACCCCGTGAGTCCGCCCACCAGGGTCCACACTCGCACCGGGCTCACCGGGTGACCCACCGCGCTCATGATTTCGAAGTTGGGCACCGGCGAATACACGGTGAAATCCCGGTAACCCAGCTCCTTGAGCTGCCGGATCGCGTGGGCCGCCGCGTCCACGTGCCGGAAGGCCGCCAGCACGCCGCCGGGCCGCTCCTTCATGCGTGGGCGCGCTCCTTCCGCGGCATGGGGATGATCTCCTTGACCTCGGCGATAGACACCATGGGGAAGTTCTTGGCGAACAAGAGGAACCACATGAAGAACCACCCGAAGCTGCCCGCCAGGATGGACCAGTCGACCCAGGACGGGGTGTAGTGCCCCATGGCGTACGGCTCGTACTCGTGCGCCAGCGACACCGAGATGATCACGAAGCGCTCGAACCACATCCCCAGGTTGATGAACAGCGACAGCAGGAACATCGCCGGAATGCTGCGGCGGATCGTCTTGAACCAGAGGAACAGCGGGAGGAACCCGTTGCAGATGATCATGGTCCAGGTGGCCCACCAGTACTGGCCGAACGCGCGGAAGTAGAAGCTGGAGCGCTCGGCGTCGTTGCCGCTGTACCACGCGATGAAGTACTCCACGACGTAGGCGTACCCCACCAGCATGCCAGTCAGCAAGAGGAGCTTGGCCAGGTTTTCGAAATGGTCCTCGTGGATGTAGCGCTCCAGCTTGAACATCTTGCGGAGCGGCACCAGCAGCGTGATCACCAGGGCGCAGCCCGAGTAGATGGCGCCGGCCACGAAGTACGGGGCGAAGATGGTGGTGTGCCAGCCAGGCACGATGGACACGGCGAAGTCCCAGGACACCACGCTGTGGACCGAGAGGACCAGCGGTGTCGCGAGGGCGGCGAGGTACAGGTACGCCCGCGTGTAGTGCCGCCACTGCTGATCCGTGCCGCGCCAGGCGAGCGCGGTGATGGCATACAGCTTCTTGCGCCAGCCCGTGGCCACGTCGCGCGCGGCCGCGATGTCCGGAATCAGCCCCACGATCAGGAAGCAGGTGCTCACCGTGAAGTAGGTGGTAACCGCGAACACGTCCCACAGCAACGGCGACTTGAAGTTGACCCAGAGCTGCCGCTGGTTGGGATACGGAATCAGCCAGTAGGCGTACCAGATCCGGCCGACGTGAATCAGCGGGAACAGTCCCGCGGTCATGACCGCGAACACGGTCATGACTTCGGCGGTGCGATACACGGCCGTGCGCCACGCGGACCGGAATAGGTAGAGGATCGCCGAGACCAGCGTCCCGGAGTGCGCGATGCCGACCCAGAAGACGAACGTGGTGATGTACACGCCCCACATCACCGGCGGCCGGTAGCCCGCGACGCCCAGCCCGTAGCGGACCTGCCAGAGCAACGCCGCCGCGCCGATCAGCATCACCGTGATGACGAAGCCGAGCAGGACGTAGTAGATCCTGCCCGGGCGGCCCAGCGTCGCCGCGATATCGTGGGTGATCTCGCTGTAGGTGGGCGGGATGCGCACCGGCTCGGGCCGAGCCACGGTCGCCACGGCTACGCCTCGGCCCGGTTCCACACCCGGGCGAGGTAGGTGATCGCCGGGCGGGTATTCAAGCCATCCAGCACGTGATAGCCCCGGCCGTCGGTGGCGAGCCGTGAGACGCGGGAGCCGGGGTCGTTGAGATCGCCGAAGACGATGGCGTCCGCCGGGCAGCTCTGCTGGCAGGCGGTCACCACGTCGCCGTCCCTGAGTGGGGTGCCGCTCATCCGCGCCTGGTGCTGGGCGCCGCGGATGCGCTGGACGCAGAAGGTGCACTTCTCCATGACGCCCTTGGAGCGCATCGTGACGTCGGGGTTCAACTGCCAGTGGAGCGGCTCGGGCCAGGAGAACGTGGGGTCGCTTGGCTCCTGGTAGTCGAACCAGTTGAAGTAGCGGACCTTGTAGGGGCAGTTGTTGGAGCAGTAGCGCGTGCCCACGCAGCGGTTGTACACCTGCGCATTGAGCCCGTCCGGCGTGTGGTACGCGGCGAATACCGGGCAGACCGGCTCGCAGGGGGCGTTGCCGCATTGCTGGCACAACATGGGCACCACGCGCACCTCGAGCGGATGCTCGCCCCCGCCCTCGAAGTAGCGCTCGATGCGCATCCACGACATCTCGCGCCCGCGCTGCATCAGCTCTCTGCCCACCACCGGAAGGTTGTTCTCCGCGTAGCACGCGGTGACGCAGGCGCTGCATCCGGTGCACCGGGAGAGATCGATCGCCATCCCCCACCGCGGGTGCTCGCCGGCATAGTTGCCGCGTTCCTTCCAGTCGCGATACTGCTCCTCCTGCCACTGGTCCAGCACTTCCTCGATGCGCTCCGGGATGGGTGCGGCGTGCGCCTCGTGATGCGGCTCGAAGCCCTCCTCCACCAGGCCGGCGAGCGTCACCGCCTGGGCGATGCCCCGATCCAGCTGGCGGCGGTTGCCGGCCCGGGTGGCGAGGACCTCGTGCTCCCCGGTGGCCCGCACCGTAACGGCGGCGTAGTGCTGCACGCCGCCGAACGCCGTGGGCGCCGCGGCCAGCAACTGGTAGCCGTTGGCGCCACGGTCCCGGGCGTAGCGCCCGAAGGCCGTGTGTCCCTGCCCCAGCGGCAGCGCCACCACGTCCCGCCGAACGCCCGGGTACAGCAGGGCGACGGCCCGAACCGTCCCGGCGTCCGAGCCAACCTCGACGATGTCGCCGTCCGTGATTCCCAGCTCCCGGGCCGCATCCGGATGGATCTCCAGCCAGGTGCTCCAGCCGAGCTTGCTTACGGGATCCGGCAGCTCCTGGAGCCAGGGACGGTTCGCCGCGCGGCCGTCGTACAACACCGACGACGGATACACGATGAGCGTGAACCGCGCTTCCGGCACGGCCGGCGGCGTCACCGCCACCCGCGCCGCACCGGCCGCGAGACTCACGCCTCGCGGTCGCGGCTCGGACCATACGCCGCCCCGCATGAGCGCTTCGGTCCAGAACGCCTCGAACGTCTCGCGGCTGCCTCGCTGCTGGTGCAGCCGGCGCCACGCGTCCTGCAGATAGTCCTTGTACGTCGCCGCCGTGAACCGCTGGGCCATGCGGCCGCCCATCCGCCGGGCCAGCTCCAGCAACACGTCACCGCTTTGCCGCGTATCGAACACCGGTTGCATCACCGGCTGTTGCAGCAGGGTGGCGCCGGCCCGCGGCTCGAAGTCGTTCCATTGCTCCAGCGGATCATGATCCGGAAGAATCAGGTCCGCCTGCATCGCCGTCTCGTCCAGGAAGCGCGAGAAGCTCACCTTGAACGGGACGTTGAGCATCGCGGCCGCGAACCCGAGGCCAGAAGGGCTGGCGTAGGCCGGGTTGGCCCCGTGGACCAGCAACACCGCGACGCTACCATTCTGCATCGCCTGCGTCAGATCGACGAGTCGCTGATACCGACTCCCGCCCGTGGGATTGGGCGCAGCGCCGAACACGACCGTCCGGCCCACGTTCCCCGCGACGTAGTTCAAGAGGTGGACGGCGGCCGCGGTGGAATGTGCGTCCGCGTGTTGCGCCCCCATGCCGCCCGCCACCGCGAGGCTCGGGCCGGCGGTGAATTCCCGTGCCAAGCGCTCGATCGCTTCGGCGCTCACGCCGCAGCGCTCGGCCGCCGCTTCCGGCGCGTAGGACTGGAGCGTAGGCCGCAGGCGCGCGGCATCTGACGGGGGCAAGCCGAGGCGGTCGCGGACGATCACGTGGGCCATCGCCAACGCCAGCACGCCTTCCGTGCCCGGCACCGGGGCAATCCACTCGTCCGCGTTTTGGCCGGTGAGGCTCATGCGCGGCTCGACGTGCACGAATTTGCCCATCTTGCCGTCGGTGAACGCATGCGAGGCCGTGAAGCCGCGGGTGTACTCCACCGGCGAAGCCCAGGTCTCGAGGAAGTCGGCCCCGAACGACACGAGGTAGCGCGCGGCGCCGAAGTCGTACCGGGGCAACTCGTCCGTGCCGAAGACCTCGCGGGTGGCGTGGCGCAGCGCCTCGTAGCCGAACGGCTCGTACACCACGCGTCCGGACGACCCCAGGGTGGCGAGCCAGTCGCTCACCAAGCGGTCGAAGGTGCCGGCCTCGTTGCCGGTGACGAACCAGACCTGGGCGCCGGGAGCCGCCCCCAACCGCTCTCCCACACGGGTGATGGCGTCCTGCCAGGAGATCGGCTCGAAGTTCCCCGCGGCGTTCCTGGCCAACGGCCCGCGCACGCGATCGGGATTGTAGAGGCCCTGGAGCGCGGCCTGGCCCCGCGCGCACAGCTTTCCGCGGTTGATCGGATGGTCGGGATTGCCCTCGAGCTTGACCGCCCGGCCTTCACGCACGCGCGCGTGGACCCCGCAGCCCGCGGGGCACTCGCGGCAGGTGGTGGCGTACCAGGTCGCGACGCCGGGAACCTGATCCTCGACCGGGATGAGATAGGGAATCAGCTTCTCGGGAGACTGGCTCCCGCAGGCAGTCGCCGCGAGCGACCCGCCGCCCGCCACGCCCAGGACCTTGAGGAAGCGGCGCCGGCTAACCGCCTCCCCTGCCGCTTCTGCCGCTCTCTCTAGTAATGACATGCCGAGCAGTCCGTGGTGACCTTGTTCGTCTTATGGCAGTCCAGGCACCAGCCCATCTTGAGCGACGAGAACTGGTAGACCTGCGGCATCCGTTCCACCTGGCCGTGGCACGTTTGGCACGTGATCTCGGCCTTCACCGCCGTTTCCCCCTTCAGGTGACGCATGTGCGGGAAATGCACGAAGGGCGGCATCCGGTGCACCTTGATCCACTCGATCACCCGGTTGGACGTCGCCGCCTCGCGGACCTTCTGCACTTCCGGGATCGACGCCCCGGCGATCAGGTGGCAGCCCATGCAGGTTTTCATGCTGGGCATGCCGGGATACGGCGCGGTTTCGGCGCTGGAGTGACAATAGCGGCAATCGATCTGATACTGGCCGGTGTGGACGTCGTGCCGGAAGAAGACCGGCTGGCGGGGTCCCTTGAGGCCCGCCGTGTCGCTAATCTCCGGTGCTTCAAACGGGGCAGCCGGCGGCTGCTGCGCCGCCAGGGGCTGTTGCGCGCCGAGCGCGCCCGCCCAGCCCAGGATGGTGGCGATGACGCACGTCGCGACGGCGAGAACCGGTCGCTGCCCGATGGTCATCGCCCCCCTGCACCACCCATGTGACCGCTCCAAGTCCACCGGGCCGAGGTCGCCCGTGTTAGAGGCTCGTGAAGTAATTCACATGCGGTGCCACATAAAATACAGCGTGATCGGCGCAAGACAACCTCCGAAAAACGGTGAGGGGTAAGGGGTGAGGGGTATTGCCAATCGTCCGCCGCGTACCCCTTACCCCTCACGCCTCACCCGTTTTGCCGCCTCAATACACATCGCCCGCGCCAGCTCCACCTCGCGGGCATCGAGCGGCGTGCGGTGCAGGACCTCGCGCACCGTGCGCATGATGGGTTCCGGATTTCGGGTCTTGAAGAAGTCAATCGCCTCAAGGGCCTGGTGGGCATCGGCGAACAACCGCTCCAGCTGCTCCTGCGTCGCCGGCTCCGCGGCCCGGCGGGGCGGCTTCAAGGGCGGCGTGCCGCGGGCCAGGAACAGCTCGTACGCCATCACCGCCACGGCCTGCGCCAGGTTCAGCGACGCGTAGTCGGCGCTGGTGGGGATGGTCACGATCCGGTGGCAGCGATCCAGCTCGTCGTTGGTCAGGCCCCGGTCTTCCGGCCCAAACACCAGCGCCACCAGCGTCGCTTCGCTCACCGCGAGGACCTCGCCGGCCGCCTCGCGGGGGCGCTGCGCGTTCCGCTTGGCACTCCGCTGCCGGGCGGTGAAGCCCACCACGTGGTGGCAGTCGGCCAGCGCCTGGTCCAGCGCGTCGAACACCACCACGCGCTTCAGCACGTCGCCCGTCTTGTGCGCTATGCCCTCGACGCGAAAGGCGTCATACTCGGCCGGGGCCACCAACCTCAGGTCCCGCAGCGCGAAGTTCTTCATGATGCGGATGACGCTGGCGATGTTCACCAGATCCCGGGGCCGGTGGAGCACCACGACCAGCGGCACCGTCAGGCCTCCGGGAGACTCTCGCGCCAGACGCTCACGCCCTGGGTCGCGATGGTGCAGTCCAACACCACGCCTCCGTGGGCCTGGGCGGCGCTCGCCATCTCGGCCCGGCGATCGCGCGGCCCCAGCACCAACAGGCTGGCGCCCGCGCGTGGACCGGCCGGCTTGATTCCCCAGGCGCCCGCGCCGCGGAGGGCAGCCACCAGACTCGTGGTGAAAGGTGCGGACCAGATGGGATCGAGCACGACGTAGTGGCGCGTGGCCGCCTCGAAGAGACGGCCTGCACGCCGCCAGTCCCCCAGCTCCCACGACTCCACTACCGGGGCCACCAAGTCCCGCAGTCCGACCAGCGCCGCTACGACATCGCTCTGGCCGGCGGCCACGGCGTCCCAGATGCGCCGCGCCGCAGACTCGGCGGCGTACGGGCGACCGAGGTAGACGAGCACGAGATGCGCGCCGCACTCGGCGAGGCGGTCCGCGTCGAGCGACACGGCGCGCGCCCCGACCGTGGCCGCGCCAACCTCCAACGACTGCACGCCGCCCAGCGCCGCGAGGTAGGGATCCTGACGGCCGCTCGGTCGCCGCAGTTCCTCCGTCTCCAGATGAAACGCCAGCTCGGCCAACTCGGTGGCCTCATAGGCTTCGTTCCGGCAGTGGGCCAGCGCGGCGAGCACCGCGACATCCAGCGCGCCGCGCTCGCCGAGGCCGGCCCCGGGCGGTGCGTCGCTCCGCGTCAGGATCTCGATGCCTCCGGTCACGGGCAACATGTTGAGCGCGGCTTTCGGCGCGTCGAGGTTCCCGTCGTACGTGATGGCCGAGGGTTGCGGCACGGTCACGCGGCGGTCGCGATCTTCCGACCGGAGCCGGATCGTGCCGCCGCCCAGGCGCACCTCGACGTGGACCGACAGGCTGATCGCCGCCCCAACCGCCGCCCCACCATAGTTCGCGGCGAACAGCGGCACGTCCGTCCCGCCGCCGGCGAGATCCACCCGCAGCGGGGCGCGAGCGCAGACTTGGTACGGAGGAGCTTCCAGCATCAGCAAGTGCCGCGTCCAGAAGTTCGCTTACGCATACTCCGCGCCAGTGGGGTTCCAGAGAGCGCGTTGGTGCGGGCGTGGTCACGGCGCGCAGGGCGCCGTGGAGATGCTTGGGCGATAAGAACTCCGGTGGGTCCCTCCGGTCGCTGGTAGTACCGGCGGTCCGGCGCCACGGCAGCCCACGTTCCGGGAGGACGGCGTTGTTTAATGGCGCCGAGACCGCCGGTACTAACGCTCCCTCTGGGACCCACCGGAGTTCTCATCGCCCATACCCGACCGCGCCCAAGCGTCGAGTCCACCCCGCACCACTAGCGCCCGGCGGAACCCACCGGTGCGGGCCGGATCAAGCAAGCGAACTTCTGGGATGCGACACTAGCGGAACCACTCACGGTACAGCTCCGGCCTCCGGTCCCGCCAGAACAGCCGCCGCGCGGTGGAGGTCTCGCAGCGCCGCAAGTCGATGTCCGCCACCACGAGGTCATCCGCCAGCTTCTTTCCCCGCGCGATCACCTGGCCCTCCGGGTCCACCACGAACGACTCCCCCGCGAAGGTGAGCTTCTCTTCCGCGCCGACGCGATTGCAGAGCGCCACGTAGTAGCCGTTCTGGAAGGCAGCCGTCCGGACCTCGGCCTCGTAGAGACCTTCCGGCCACTCGTCCACGGCGCCGGCCTGGGGAATGGCGACCAGTTGGGCTCCCGCCAGAGCCAGCGCGCGCATGTATTCCGGATAGTGCCGGTCGTAGCAGATCGCCACGCCCACACGACCCACGCGGGTGGTGTACACCGGAGCGCCCCGGTCGCCCGGCGCGTAGTACGCCCGCTCGTGGAAGCAGGCGTAGTCCGTGATGTGCAGCATGCGCGTGACCCCCAGCAGCGCGCCGTCGGCGTCGAACACCGGGGAGCTGTCGTAACATCGCCCGCCGCCGCCGGACTCGTACGTGTTGAACACGGTCACCAACCGGAGTTCGCGGGCTTGGGCGGCGATGGCGGCGGTGATGGGGCCGGAGATCGGCTCGGCCAGCGCCGCCGCTTCCGTGAGCCATTGGTGCTGGGGAAAGAAGCGATGAATCGCCAACTCGGCGAAGATGACCAGCTCCGCGCCGAGGTCGCGGGCCTGCTCCATGGCGCGGAGCGCGCGGCTCAGGTTGTCCGAACGGTCGGGTGAGCAGTGTTGCTGGGCGAGGGCGATGCGCACCGCGGCGCCTCCGGGCAAGTCGCGAACTTTAGAAAACCGTCCGTTTCTGGACCGTCTGCTTGGTGGCCAGGCTGAACGTAGCCTCGACCGGCTTCCCGTCGCCGATCCGCGCCGCCACGTACTCTCCCAGCGCAGGCCCGTGTTTGAAGCCATGGCCCGAGCCGCCGCCCACCAGCCACACGTTGGGCAACTCGGGGTGCCGATCGATAAGGAAGTCGCCGTTCGACGTGTTCTCGTACTGGCACACCTCGGACGCTACGATCGGCGCGTCCCTGAGCCCTGGGAACCGACGGCCGACGAACTCGCGGACGCGCGCCATCGTCTCGGCGCTCGGGACGCGCTCCAGCGAGTCCGGATCCACGGCTGGGCCATGCTGGTCGGGGGCGACCTTGAAACCGCGGCCCCTGAAGTCCGGTATGCCGTAGATCTCTTCCGCGAAGTCCACCCAGACGGGCAGGGCCGCCGAATGGAAGCGGTCGTCGCCTGCCGGCACCCCGAAGTAGAAGACCTCCTGCCGCGTCGGGAAGATCCGCTCGCCGAGGAGATCAGGAAACAGCTTGGGGAGCCAGGGGCCGCACGCGAACACGAACGTCTTGGCGGAGACGGTCTTGCCGGAGCGGGTCGCCACAGCGGTCAGCCCTCCCGTGCCCGCCGGCGGCAGGATGCTCTCCTGCAGATAGACGGCGCCGCCGGCCACCGCCAGGTTGGCGACGGTCTGGACGACGTGGAACGCCGCCAGGAATCCGCTGTCCGGCTCGTGGATAGCCCAGGTGATGGGGCCGAAGTCGATCTGCGGCCAGCGCTGCTCGAGCTGGGAGCGGTCGAGGCGCTCGTGGCTGATGCCGAGGCGCCCGAGGGTCTCGAGCGTCTTCGTCGTCAGCGGGTCCTGCTCGCGCGCCATCCAGAGCACGCCGGACCGCTGGAACTGCCCGGCCTGCGCCGAGCGCCGAAGCAGCGTCTTCCACTGCTCGAGCGATCGCATCGACCAGCGGGTATAGATCTCCTGGTCGCCGTAGCCCATGCGGATCACCCGGCTCTGCCCGCCCGAGCTCCCGCGAGCGTTGCCGGCCCCATAGGCGTCGATCAGCGCAACCCGTCGACCGGCGCGCTGCAGGTGGTAGGCCGTCCAGGAGCCGAAGACGCCAGCGCCCACGACCGCGACGTCGAACTCGCTGCCCCTGGCTGCGGCCGGGGCCTGGCCGCGGGCGAGCCTCGGCCCGAGAACCGCGCTCAGCACCCCTGCCGCCGCCGTCCGAATGAATCGACGGCGCGTCGTCTTCATCGCTTCCGCTCCGGTTCGAGGAACCCGTGGAGATGCCTTGGCCCGCGACAGTACTGCTCTCCGGCCGCGGCTGTCAAGCTAGCTAGATCTCCGGCAGGTCCTTGACAAGGTCATGACAGAGTCATATTGGGAGATCGCAAACACCCCTCCATTGGGGGGATTCCGAACACCCCTCCATATGGCACAGCGAGCCACTGCTTCGAGTGAGGAGACGCTTTATGGCACGCCCTGGCAGCCGTTTCCTGACGTTCGCCGCGCTGGCCGCCGTCCTGTGCGGCGTCCCGGCGGCGTATGCGCAACAGTCAACCGGTCGGATCGCTGGTGTGGTGCGCGACGCCCGCGGCGGCGCGCTGTCGAGAGCCACCGTCACGGTTACCAACCAGACCACGGGCGCTGCCAGGAGCACGGCCACGGCCACCGACGGAGGGTATGCCGTCACCGGCCTGGCGCCGGGTGCCTACACCGTCTCGGCGGCGCAGACCGGGTTGGGAAGGGTGTCCCAGAGGGACGTTCAGGTCGCGGCGGACGCAACGGTCCCGCTTGACTTCGTGCTGCGGCCGGTGATGCTCGACGAGGTCACCGTCACGGCCATGCTCCGCGAGCAGCAGCTCGACCTCGTGCCCTTCTCTATCGCCGCCCCGACCGCCGAGGTGCTGCGGGCTCGCGGCGTGGAGAACATCGAGGCCATCGCGGCCAACGTGGCCGGGTTCAGCGTGCAGAACCTGGGCCCCGGTCAGAGCCAGGTCGCCATGCGCGGGGCCTCCGCCGGCCAGATCGCGCGAGACCAGCCGGGGGTCAAGGAGCAGGTGAGTGCCTATCTGGATGACGCCGCCATCTCCCTCTCCCTGTTCACGCCGGACCTGGATCTGTTTGACATCTCCCGCGTGGAGGTGCTGCGCGGTCCGCAGGGGACCCTGTTCGGCTCTGGCTCCCTGGCCGGCACCGTACGCTACATCAGCAACCAGCCCGAACTCGGCACCCGCAGCGTCTTTGGCGAGGTCGGCGGCAGCTGGATCGACGGCGGCGGCCCCGGCGCCAACGCCAAGCTCGGCTTCAACGTCCCCATGGGCGACAACGCCGCCGCCCGGGTGGCGGCTTACTACAACCGCCTCGGCGGCTACATGGACGCCGTGCAGCCCGACCTCAGCGTCGACGAGAACGTCAACAGCGGCTACCGGGCCGGCGGGCGGGTGGCTCTCCGTATCGCCCCCACCGGACGCTTCAGCATCGTTCCGCGGGGGGTCTTCCAGAGGGTGATGATGGACGGCTGGAACCGCATCGACACCTTCAACATCCTGGCCAATCCGTACACCACCACGCGGCCCGCGGTGACTCTCGGCGGGCGCAAGCTCTTCACCCAGATCGGCGAGCCCTTCACCGACGACTTTGTGCTCGGCGACCTGAGTCTGCGGTACGACTTTGGGCCGGTGAACCTGACCTCGATCACCGCCTACACCTTCCGCGACATCCTGGTGGTGCGCGATGCGGGCGCCCTGACGTCCAGCATCACCGGCGGCAGCATCGGCCTCCCGGAGAACGTCTACACGCTGGACGCCCCGCTCGACGACGCCACCACATCCAAGGTGTGGACGCAGGAGCTGCGTCTGTCCGGCGCCCAGCAGCGGGTCCGGTGGGTGGTAGGCGGTTTCTACAGCAGCAACCAGCGCGACTACGGCCAGAGCCTGCTCGTGTCCGGGTTCGAGGCCCTCTCCGGCATCCCCACCCAGGGACTCCGGGCGCCGCGGGACGTCCTGTTCTTCTCCGACCTGGCCTACGACCTGAAGCAGATGGCCCTGTTCGGTGAAGGGACCGTGTCGGTTGGGGACCGGCTCGACCTCACCGGCGGCCTGCGCTACTATAACTTCGACGAGGACCGCGAGCAGGTCTTCGACGGCATCTTCGGCAACGACAACAACGGAACGTCCCTCGTATCGGTCCCCGGCTCCACCGAGGCCGACGGCCTGGCACCGCGCTTCATCGCCAGCCTCAAGGCGTCTGACGAGGTCACCCTGAACGCGCAGGCCTCCCGAGGCTTCCGGTTGGGTGGGATCAACGATCCCCTCAACGTCCCGCTGTGCACCCCCCAGGACCTGGTCACGTTCAGCGGCCGGGACTCCTGGACGGACGAGACGGCGTGGAACTACGAAGTGGGGGTCAAGTCCCGGGTTGGGGGCCGCGCCTCTATCAACCTGTCCGCGTTCTACATGGACATCCGCGACCTCCAGCTGATCGTGACCGCGGGCTCGTGCTCCTCCCGGCTGGTCTTCAACGTGCCGAAAGCCCGCAGTCAGGGGATCGAGGCGGAGCTCACGGCTACCCCCAATGAGCACTTCGACTTCTCTGTCTCCGCGAGTTTCAACGACTCGGAGCTGCGGTCCACCTTGACCTCCACCGACGCCGGCGGAGTGGTCAGCGTGGTATCGGGCATCCAGGCGGGCAATCGCCTGCCCAGCGTGCCGAAGATTCAGGCCGCCGCGGCGGCCACCTATCAGTGGGAGGTGGGGCCGGGGTCGCAGGCCTTCCTTACCGGCACCTACCAGCACTCGGGCTCGCGCTTCACGCAGATCGACGACTATGCCACGGGCTTGGGCACCGTCAACCTGCTGTCGTTCGGGGCCAACACCATCGGCGCGCCCCTGAACGCGACCACGTTCACGTTCGATCCGGAGCTGCCGGCCTACAACATCGTCAACCTGCGCGTCGGCCTGATCCGCGACCAGTGGGAGGTCGCGCTCCACGTCAACAACCTGACCGACGAGCGGGCCTTCCTGGCCCTGGATCGGGAGCGGGGAACCCGCGCCCGCGTGGGCTACCTGACCAACCAGGCGCGGACGATGGGGGTGACGCTGCGCTTCAATCCCTGAGCCCCGGTCGGCGCGGGGGGACGATTCGCGCGTCCGTTCTCGGCGAGTCGTCCCTCATTGCCCCACGATCTGGTCTTTGAGCGCCGCCACGGCGCCCAGCAATTCGTTGCGTTCGGGGGCCGGCACCCGGAACGTCTCGAGCGTGGCCACCAGGTGCCCCACGGCCTTGTTCCACTCCGGCTCCGTGATGTCCATCCCGGTGTGCACCGTCTTCATGTCCTTGCCCACGTACACGCACGGCCCGCCCGTCGCCTCGCAGAGCTGATCCACCAACATCTGGCGGACCCGCTGCTTCTCCCCGGCTTGTAGCTCGCGGAAGAAGGGCTCGAGGTCGGGGTCCTTCAACATCCGCCCCAGGAAATCGTCCACCATGGCGGCGAGCGCATCGTACCCCCCGATCCGGTGGTAGAGGGTTCCGGCGGAACGCGGGATGACCGCGGGCGTCGCCGCGGGGGCGCTCGCCTGCCCGCCACACCCGGTGAGGAGCGCCACGACCACGACGCCGGCGAAGGCAGACAACACATGCAGCGGTGAATCCCTCATGCGGCCTCCCCTTGGTAGGACACGTTGAGCTAGCAGGATGTTGGAGCTTCTCACCGGTCGATGCCCGGGAGCGCGGCTCGCAAGGCGGCGAGGGGCCGGGCCCACCACGGCTGCAGACTGCGATACAGCGCCGCGGCGTACTCGGTGGCGCCGGCAAACCGATCGCTGGGGGAGCGGGCGGCTCCCGTGGCGAGCACCTCCAGCACGTGGTCGGGTACGTCGTCCCGAACCGCCTTGACGTCCGGCAGGTTGCCCAACGTTTGCCGGGCCACGATGGACTCGATCGAGCCCCCGCCGAACGGCGGCACGCCGGTCAGGGCGAAGAAGGCCACGGCCGACAGCGCGTAGAGGTCGGCACGGTGATCCGCCGGCTCGCCGAGCAGTTGTTCCGGGGCGGCGAATTCCGGCGTGCCGGAGCGGGACGAGGCGCCGCCGTAGCGCGCCTGCCCCTGGAACGCCAGGGCCAGGCCGAAGTCCGTGATCCGCACGCTCCCGTCCGCCTTCTCGATGAGCACGTTCTCCGGTTTGAGGTCCCGGTGGACCACGCCCTGGGAGTGGGCGTGCTGGAGCGCCGAGAGCGCCTGCCGGAGCCACCGCACCACTCGGCCGAGCGGCTGGGGGCCCTCGCTCTTCACTAGGCCTAAGAGGCTCACGCCGTCCACGTACGCCATGGTATACCATGACAGCCCGGCGCGGCCGCCCGTGTCGTAAATGCTCACGATGTTGGGATGGGTGAGCTGCGCCGCGAGTTGGGCCTCGCGGCGGAACCGCTCCACCACGGCCGGGTCGCTGGTCAGGAACGGATGCAGCACCTTGAGCGCTTCTTCCCGCTCCAGCTCCAGATCGCGCACCAGGTAGACGCGGCCGAATCCCCCGGTCCCCAGCTCCCGGAGCAGTTCGTACTCGTCGCCCAGCGCCCGCCGCAGCCGCTTCTCCCAGGCGCGGGCGTCCTCGGTCCACGGGCCGCGCGCCGGTGACGCGGTGACCTGCAGCTCCAAGTCGCCGAGATCCGACAGCAAGTCGTTAGCCATCTCGGCGGCGGTGAAGTAACGCTCCCGAGGATTCGGCCTCACCGCGCGCAGGATGATGCGCTCAAGTGCCTTGGGGCACGCCTCGCGCACCGAACTCGGCGGAGCGATGGCCTGGGGATCGCCCGCCGGCTCGCGGCCGGTGACGGCGAAGTAGAGCACGGCGCCGGCCGTGTAGAGATCGCTGGCTGGCTCCCCGGGCTCGCCGCGGCGCACCTCGGGAGCCAGGAACGGCTGTGACGCGGGATCCGTGTCGGGCACCGCGACGTCGAGACAGGGATTGGCCCAGCGCAGGTCGGTCACGATCGCGTGATCGTTGAGATCCAGCATGACGCTGGACGGTACGATCCGCCGAATCACGATGCGCTGGGCATGGGCGTACTCCAGCAGGCTCAACAGGTCGCGCGCCAGCTGGAGCACCGCCGGAATGGGACGGGGCCCTCGCTCCACGGCTTCCCGCAGGCTCTCGCCCTCGATCCACTTCGACACCCGGTAGGCCCAGTGGCCGCGATAGCCCGCGCCGTACACCGGTCGCAAGGTCGGGTGGTCGAGCGCGGCGAGCACCTCGGTCTCCCGCTCGAACCAGGCGCGCCCACGGGTGTCCGGCGCAAAGTGCGCCCGGAGCGCCACCCGGCGCTTGAGCACCAGGTCGCGCGCGACGAAGAGCGCTCGTTCGTCGGACGCCGCCACCAGCCGCTCCGGTGCGTACACGCCCTCGAACAGTTCCTCGGCCTGCTGGAACAGCTCGACCGGGTTGATGTGGGCCGCGATCAGCGTGTGCGAACCCGAGGTGCGGCGGGTCATAGAGTGGGGAAACATAAACAGCAGATCAAATCCGCCACATTGCCGTTTTCCATCGCCGCGCTAGCTTAGCCCGCGATGCCATTCCTGCGACTGCGCGATCTCAAGTCCGGCGAGGCACGCGAGTTCGACGGCTCGATTGTGCGGATCGGCCGGGATCCCGCCTGCGAGCTGCCGATTGCCGGGGAGTTGGCCAAGGTGGTCTCGTCCACGCACTTGCGCCTGGTGCACGACGGCACCGGCTGGTGGGTGGAAGATCTGGGCAGCCGGAACGGGACCTACCTCGACGGCAAGCGCATGGCGGCCGGCTCCCGCGAGAAGGTGACCGCCGGGGCCGTGCTTGGCATGGGCGAGACCGGTCCCAGGTTCAAGGTTGATGCGGTCACCAGCCAGCCGATGGAAGCGACCATGCTGGAGTCGCCTGGCCGTGAAGTCACCGTGGCGGAACAGCCGCGCATGGCGCGACCGTCGGCTGCCACGGTGCGGATGGAAGGCCTCGACGATGCCGCCCCGCCGGCCCCGCCCGCCCCGCCGCCGCCGCGGGCGCCGCAACGCCCGGCCGGTGGGCCCCGGGCTCCGGGCCCCACCCCGCCTCCACCGCCTCCACCGCCTCCGCAGACCCTGCGCATCGTGTTCCGGGAAGCGCGCACCGGCGAGCCGTACGAGGGCACCGGCGGGCGCCTCCGGATCGGCCGGGGGCAGGAATGCGAGGTTCGCCCGGTGGCGGTAGGCGACACCGCCGTCTCGCGAGTGCACGCCGAGGTCGTGCTCAAGCCGGACGGCAAGGTCGTGGTGCGCGACGCGCGCAGCAGGAACGGGACCTTCGTCAACGGCAAGCAGCTGGCCACCGAGCACCCGCTCAAGCAGGGCGACCGCATTCTGCTGGGCGAGGGCGGCCCCGAGCTGATCGTGGAGCACCTCGCGGCGCCCGGTGCCCCGCCGCAGGCGCCCGCCAAGCTGGCGGCGGTCGGCGTCGTCCCGGCGGCGGAAGCGCGGGGCCGGCGCAGCTTCGGCGGCAAAGGGGCGACGGTCTTCTTCAAGGAGATGATGGTGGAGACCGACCGTCGCGCGCGCGGGCGGATGCGCTGGATGGTGTGGTCGTTCGTGGGCCTGCTGGTCCTGGCGACCGGCGGGCTGTACCTGTGGAGCGAGGCCCGAGTTCGGGAGACCGCCCGATCGCTCGGGGCGCAGCAGCGCGAGGCGATGGCGGTGGCCCAACGCGCCGCGGACTCCCTGCGCCAGGCGGCGCAGGCCGAATATGAGCATCTCCGGGTGGCTCTGGACAGCGCGCGCAACAGCTCGGCGCCGGCCGCCGTGGTGGATAGCCTGCGGGCCGCGCTGACCCAGGCCAGCAGCCGGACCACGGCGCTGGAAGCCTCGCTGCAGCGCGCCCAGGCGTCCCTCAACCAGCAGCTGGCCGCCGGCGACTCGCTGCGGCGGCAGGCCCAGGCGGACCTCCAGCGGTTGCGTGGCGAGTTGAGCCGCGCCAGCGGCGAACAGATGTCGAGCGCCCTGCTCGACAGCCTGCGCCGGGCCCTTCGCGGGGCGGAGGATCGGGCGAACAGCATCGACCAGCAGCTCCGCGCGGTGAAAGGCGTGGACTTGGCGGCCATATCGCAAACCAACCAGGGCGCGGTGGGACTGGTCACCGCGTTCGCGGGCGACGGGGCGTGGGACGGCTCGGGGTTCGTGATCACCCGCTCCGGGTATTTCCTGACCAATCGGCACGTCGCCGCGCCGGAAGGCCGCCAGGCCGATTCCGTGTTCATCACCATGGCGGATCAGCAATACGGCGTTCGCGTCGCCGTGGTAGCCGTAGCACCGCCCGACGGTCCCGACCTCGCGGTCCTCAAGATCCCCAACCACACCGGTCCCTACATCGCCAAGGCGGACTGGGCCGGCACGCGGGCGCGTCAGGGAGAGCCGGCGGCGCTGATCGGCTTCCCGCGAGGGGCGGCGTTGGCGCTGGACCAGACCCGGACGGTGCGCACGTCCATGAGTGCCGGGATCTTCAGCAAAGTGACGCCGGACCGGATTCAGTTCGACGGGTTCACGGTTGGCGGTTCGAGCGGCAGCCCCATCTTCAACGCGAACGGCGAGGTCGTCGCGGTGCACGCCGCGGGCTTGAAGGAAGCGGCAGGCCTCGGCTTTGCGGTGCCGGTGAGCCAGGTCCTCCCGTTCCTCCCTCCGGACGCCAAGGCCGAGCTGGGCATCAGCTAGTGCCGCGTCCCAGAAGTCCGCTTACTCGGTCAGGTCCGCCCCTGTGGGGTTCCGCCGGGCGCTAGTGGTGCGGGGTGGACTCGACGCTGGGGCGCGGTTGGGTATGGGCGATGAGAACTCCGGTGGGTCCCAGAGGGAGCGTTAGTACCGGCGGCCGGGGGGACCCACCGGAGTTCTTATCGCCTAAGCATCTCC
>Ga0209619_10001405_pt1 | contig 17687 bp, 16 predicted proteins | sample Rifsed16ft3_FD_184011 | JGI IMG/M metagenome (GOLD analysis project Ga0209619, IMG submission 184011) | Soil microbial communities from Rifle, Colorado, USA - sediment 16ft 3 (version 2) | ecosystem: Environmental > Terrestrial > Deep subsurface > Rock core/Sediment | place: Rifle, Colorado... | reverse complement strand
CTCGATCCCGCCGTGGATGCGAAAGCCCTGGCGCTCCGCCTCCTGCGCGACCTCGGTGCGACGAACGCAGGCCCGTCCGGGGCCGTGACCGCGCGCGTGGCCTGAGGCCGGACATGACGATCGCCCTGGAGCGACGGTTCGCCAACTTCCGGGCCACCGCTGGCGGCGACATCCGTGCGCGGTCCACCGATCGGGCCCGGCTCGTGGCGATCGGTGCGGAGCGACTCGCAGCCGAGGTGGACGGTGAGCTCGTACGAACGCCTTCGGGCAACTTCGTTCGGGTTGAGCGGCGGTCGACATTCGTCCCCGTCGACCGCGACCGCCTCGCAGGCCTGCCCGGCCAGCCACCACCCGGCGTGCCGCTGATCTGCCTCGACACGGAGACGACCGGGCTGGCGACCGCGTCGGGCACCCTCGCGTTCCTTGTCGGATTGGGCTGGTGGGAGGGCACGCGATTCCGGCAGGTCCAGCTCCTGCTCCCGGACCACGCGGACGAGCCGGCGCTCCTGGAAGAGCTTCGGAGGCACATCCCGGACAACGCCTGGCTGGTGACCTACAACGGTCGCGGCTTCGACTGGCCGCTGCTCGTGGCCCGCTACCGGATGTGGCAGAGCGGCGCCCCCGCCCATGCCGGGCATCTCGATCTCCTCCCGGTGGTTCGGCGTCTCTTCCGGCATCGAATGCCGGACGCTCGACTCCAGACGGCCGAGGCAGAGCTCCTCGGGCTGCATCGCCACGACGATGTCCCCGGTTCGGAGATCCCTGCCCGCTACCTCCAGTTCCTGCGCGACGGGGAACCGGCCCGGCTCATCGAGATTGTCCGCCACAACGACGAGGACGTCCGGTCGCTGGCTCGACTCCTGGCGCACGTCGAGGTCCAGCTTGGGGACGTGGCCGCGCGACAGACTGCGCCTCCCGGTGACCTCGCGGGTCTGGCCCGGTCCTTCGCCGGCCACCGGCGGTTCGCCGAAGCGCTGGAGTGCGTGGATTCCGCGATCGCCGGTCTGGCCACGACCCCGCCGTCGCCGGCGCGGAGGGAGACGGCCCCAGAGCCTCGGATGATCCGCGAGGAAGTGGACGATTGGTGGTCGCCACGCCGCCGGCCGGACTTCGGAGGACGCTTCGGCCGTCCGGGGATGACGTCAGCGCTGCGGGCCGTGGCCGGCAACCGGCTTGATGCGTCCTGGACGCCGCTCCGGCTCGCCGGGGAGCGAGCGAGGCTCCTGAGACGGCTCGGGCGTCACGCTGAGGCGGAGACGGCCTGGCTCGACGTGGCCGATGCCGGAGGGACGCTGGGCGCGATTGCGTGGGTGGAGATCGCGAAGATCCGGGAGCACCAGCGTCGCGATCTCGAGGCGGCAATGGCCGCCACGCTGGCGGCCCTCCACTTCATCGAACGGCGTCGCCTCACGGGGCGCGTGGATAGCCGGCTCGAGCGAGACCTGGTTCGGCGCGCGGGGCGACTCCGCCTGAGGATCGCCCGGCGCCAGTCCCGGAGCCTTGTGGGCGTTCAGATCGGCGCGGACGGTCCATCCTCCCGCGAGGTAGGCTCTGCGCATGGTTGACGTGTCGTTCTCCATCGAGGGGCGCGTCGCCCTCGTGACGGGCGCGACCGGAGGAATCGGCTCGGATCTCGCGGCAGCACTGGGGCGGGCCGGCGCCAGGGTCGGTGTCGCCGGCCGTCGCGGGTCGCGTGTTCATTCGGTCGTGGAGACGATTCGCGCGGCGGGCGGGGAAGCATCGGCCATCGACCTCGACCTGACGGACCGATCCTCGATCGAGGCGGCAGTGGTCCGCGTCGTCGAGACCTTCGGGCGGATCGACATCCTCGTGAACAACGCGGGGCTCGGCACGAACCATGACGCCATCGACGCTACGGAAGCCGAATGGGACGAGCTGTTCGCGGTCAACGTTCGCGGGCTGTTCTTCGCCTGCCAGTCGGCCGCGCGATACATGCTCGCCCAGGGCTCTGGTCGGATCATCAATATGGCGTCGCAGGCGGGCGTCGTCGGGATCCGGCGCCACGCCGCGTACTCCGCGAGCAAGGCGGCCGTGATCGGGCTGACACGGGTCCTTGCGCTCGAGTGGGCGCCCCACGGGATCACCGTGAATGCCGTCGCACCAACCTGGGTCTACACCCCGGGCACGGCGGAACGGCTGGACGATCCGACCTTCCTTGCGTCGGTCCTGGAGCGGATCCCGGTTGGGCGCGTCGCGAGCACCGCGGATGTCGCCGCCGCCATCATCTATCTTGCCTCCCCGGGAGCCGCCATGGTCACCGGGACGGTGCTGACAGTGGATGGTGGCTGGACCGCCCAGTAACCCACGGGCTGGGGCTCCGGAACGATTGACACGCGCGACCCCGATGCTATGCTCCCGAATGGAACATTTGTAATCGATTACATCTCGATTGGGAGGCAGCCATGAGCCACGGCCTCGTCGCCCTTCCGCAGGCCCCTCGTCATACCCTGGACGGCGATCCGGCGATCCCCGGCGCGCAGCGCAACCCGCTCCGTCGGTCGGGCGATGCGCTCCCCCGGGCGTCCATCGGAACGGTCCCGATCCTGTGGAACAACGTCGACATCGAGGAACTGCGCCTGGGAACGGATGCGTCCACGATCCTCGACGAGATCGCCCGAACCGGATTTGAGGGTACCCAGCTCGGCCTCGGGTTCCCGGAAGGCAGTGATCTGGTGCGTGAGCTCGCGGCGCGAGGCTTGCGCCTGGCCGAGGTCTACGCATCCCTCCCTGCCACGGCAGACGGCCCCACTCCGGACGCCCTCCTGATCGGACGCGAACGGCTCGGACTGCTCCACGCCGCCGACGGCGACGTGCTGTGCGTCGCGCTCGACCTGTCGCCGGGTCGACAGGAGACGGCCGGGCGCGCCCGGGACGACGGAACGCCGCGCTTCTCCCCCGCCGCCTGGGATCGCCTCGTCTCGGCCGTCCACGAACTCGCGCGCGAGGCGGCGGCGCTGGGCCATCGTGTCGTCTTCCACCCGCATGCCGGGACCTTCATCGAGACGCCGGACGAGGTCGCCCAGCTTGTCGAGCAGACCGACCCCGCGCTGGTCGGGATCTGCCTGGATGTCGGCCACTACCTCGTCGGGGGTGGCGACCCGGTTGCCGCGCTCCGGGCACTCGGCCCGCGCGTGACTCACGTGCACCTCAAGGACGTGGATCCGGTCGTTCTCGGCCGGCTGCGATCCGGCGACCTCGACGGCTTCACCGGCGCGATTCGGGCCCGTCTCTTCACCGAGCTCGGGGCCGGGATCCTGGACCTCCCGGGCGTGCTGGAGAGCCTCGAGGACCGGGACTACGCCGGCTGGCTGATGATCGAGCAGGACTCCTGCTGGGGGCCGCCCTCGGAGAGCGCGGCAATCGGGCGGCGCGTCCTCGCCGTGGCGCTCCAGCAGCTTGGTCGGCGCCGCGAGCCGGCCTGACGGAGGATCACGAGCGATGCGCATCACCCTCATCGGGGCCGGACGGATCGGCAGTCTCCATGCCCGTCTCCTGGCGGCAACCCCGGGCATCGACCAGCTCATCGTGGCCGACGTGGACTCGGCCCGGGCCCGCGAGGTCGCGGCGGCGGTCGGCGCCCAGGCGATCGATTCGATCCCTGACGCGATCCGCGCCGCAGACGCCGTGGTCATCGCGGCCGCCACGACCGCACACGCGGAGCTGATCGTCGCCTCGGTCGACGCGGGACGGCCCACGTTCTGCGAGAAACCCCTCGCCGAGGATCTCGGCCACACGCTCTCGGTCGCCGCCCACATCGAGGCGAGCGGCGTGCCCTTCCAGCTCGGGTTCCAGCGTCGCTTCGACGCCGCCTACCGCGAGGCGCGACGGCTCGTCGCGACGGGTGAGCTCGGAACCCTGTACGCGATGCGCATGGCCGGCCATGACCCCGAGCCCCCGCATGAGAGCTACATCCCGCAGTCCGGCGGCCTGTTCCGGGATTTCTCGATCCACGACTTCGACGTGCTCCGCTACCTGACCGGCCGTGAGGTAGTCGAGGTCTACGCCGATGGAGGGGTGCTCGGCTTCCCCGTGTTCGCCAAGTACAACGACGTCGACACCGCCGTGGCCACGCTCCGCCTGGATGACGGCATGCTGGCCGTGCTGACCGTCGCCCGGCACGACCCGCTCGGCTACGACATCCGGACCGAGTTGTTCGGGTCGCGCGACTCGGTGAGCGTCGGCCTGGGACCGCGGACCCCGATGCGTTCCGTCGAACCTGGCGTCCCCCCGCCGGCCGGACCGGCGTGGCCGAACTTCCTGGACCGGTTCGAGGCCGCGTACGTTGCGGAGTTTGCCGCCTTCCTCCGCGTCGCCGCCGGGCTGGAGCCAAGCCCGTGCACAGCGAGGGACGGCGTCGAGGCGCTCCGTGTCGCCGAGGCGGCCACGCGCTCCCTGCACGAACACCGCCCGGTGGCCATCGCGGAAATCCCGGGCTGACCACGCCGAAACGACCTGTACGGCTCGTCTGGCCGGCTGTACGATCCGACCGTCGAAAGGAGGCGCACACCCAGCGACCGCCGGACATGCGACACACCTCAACACACGTCAATGGGATGCCGCCCTTCGGCGGCCCAGGAGGAGATGGAGCGGGATGAACATTCGACGCACGTTCGCGCTGCTCGCCGGAGCAGCCATTCTCGTCGCCGCCTGCGGAGGAGCTACCTCCAGCGCGGCGCCGCGCGGTCCGGACGGAGCCCTCGTCAAGCGGGCCGACATCAAGATCGAGGTCGTGACCCACGGCCAGGCGATCGACGGCTTCTGGGGCGTCGTTCGCAACGGCGTCAAGGCCGGCGCCGCGGATATGGGCGTCTCGGTGAACTACAGCGCGCCGGACGCCGAGAGCGACATGGTCAAGATGTCGCAGCTCATCGACGCCGCGGTCGCCAAGAACCCGACCGGCCTCGTCGTATCGATTCCGAACCCGGACGCCCTCAGCCCGGCGATCAAGAAGGCGATCGACGCCGGAATCTCCGTCGTCTCGATGAACTCGGGCTCTGACGTGTTCAGGGCGCTCGGCATCCTTGCCCACGTCGGCCAGACCGAGTACGAAGCCGGCTTCGGCGCCGGTGAGCGCTTCAAGGCGGCCGGCGTGAAGAACGCCGTGTGCTTCAACCAGGAAGTCGGCAACCAGGCCCTGACGCTTCGCTGCAACGGCTTCTTCGACGGCCTCGGCATCGGCGCCGACAACGGGGAAGTCCTCACCGGCAACATCGCGGACCCGGCCGGCATGCAGGCCACGATCGAGGCTGCGCTCGGCGCGGACGACTCGATCGACGGCCTCCTGACGCTTGGCCCGTCCGTCGCTGATCCGGCGCTCGCCGCGATCGAATCGCAGGGGAAGACCGGCAAGGTCCACCTCGCCACGTTCGACCTGAGCGCCAGCGCGCTGACGGCCATCAAGGACGGCAAGATGGACTTCGCCATCGACCAGCAGCAGTTCGCCCAGGGCTACCTGCCCATCGTGATCCTCACGATGTACGCGGAAACCCGCAACCTGCCGACCGGCAATGGCTCGGGCCTGATCATGACCGGCCCCGGCTTTGTCACCAAGGACGGCGCCGCGGACGTCATCGCTCTCTCGGCGAAGGGCCTCCGCTAACCGCGTCAGGGGCGCCGGCCAGCCGGCGCAGCGAGCGGGGTCGGATGATTCCGGCTCCGCTCGCGCCATATTCGGGAGGGAATCATGGCGACGATGCCGGCCAGCGCACCCGAGAAGTCGGCGCCGGCGCGACTGCGCCGGGTGCCGCTCTTCCAGCGGCTCCTCGCTCGCCCGGCGGCCGGCGCGGCGATCATCGTGGTCTTCGTCTGGCTTGTGTTCGCCGGCATCTCGGTCGCCAGCGGAAGCTTCGTCTTCCTTGGCCTGAAGGGGACGCTGAGCTACCTCGACGTCGCGGCCCAGGTCGGGATCGTAGGGACGTCGGTCGCGCTGCTGATGATCGCCGGCGAGTTCGACCTGTCGATTGGATCGCTCGTCGGCTTCGCCGGGATCGTGATCGGCATCCTTGTCGTCGAGTTCGGGCTGCCGATCTGGCTCTCGATCATCATCGCCATGGTTGCCACGACATGCCTCGGCGTGATCAACGGCGTCATCGTCGTCAGAACCGGCCTGCCGTCGTTCATCGTCACCCTGGCCACCCTGTTCATCATCCGGGGGATGACCCAGGCGATCACCGCGGAGATCACGAACATCACGTACATCCCCCTCGGCAGGGACCGGGTGGAGGCGGATCCAATCGCCTGGATCTTCAACTGGAGCGGCGGCCCCACCGGTGACCTCAAGGTCTCGATCTTCTGGTGGATCCTCGTCGCCGTCGTCGGGGCGTACATCCTCGGACGGACGCGCTTCGGCAACTGGATCGCCGGCGTCGGCGGTTCCGCGAGCGCAGCCCGCAATCTCGGTGTCCCGGTTGCCCGGGTCAAGATCACGCTGTTCGCCTTGACCGCGTTCTCGGCCTCGATCCTCGCGACGATCCAGAGCATGACCTTCTTCTCGGCGGACGTGCTCCGCGGTCGCGGCATCGAGCTCGACGCCATTACCACGGCGGTCATCGGCGGGTCGATCCTCGCCGGCGGCTACGGGTCCGTCGTGGGGGCGGCGATCGGCGCCCTCGCCCTCGGGATGGCCCGAATCGGCATCGTCTTTGCGAGCATCAACGCCGACTGGTACTTCGCATCCATCGGGACGCTTCTCCTCGTGTCCGTCGTCCTGAACAACTGGATCCGGCGTCGCTTCGCCGGGATCCGCTGAGGGGGGTGAACCGATGACCGGCACGATGTCAGCGCCGAAGGCGGAGCCCCGCACGCGGACTCCCCTCCTGGAGGCACGCAACGTCTCGAAGTACTTCGGCGCGGTGGTCGCCCTGGAGGACGTCTCGCTCGCCGTCAGCGCCGGTGAGGTCGTCTGCCTGCTCGGCGACAACGGAGCCGGCAAGTCCACCCTGATCAAGATCCTGTCCGGCGTGTTCGAGCCGGATGGGGGCACTCTCGCCGTGGACGGCAAGACCGTCCGCTTCGGCTCGCCGCGCGACGCGCTCGATGCCGGCGTGGCGACGGTGTACCAGGACCTGGCCGTGATGCCGCTCATGAGCGTCAGCCGGAACTTCTTCCTCGGCAATGAGCCGACCACGGGCTGGGGTCCGTTCAAGCAGTTCGACGCGGTCACGGCCGCGGCGCGCTCGAAGGAGGAGATGCACCGGATCGGCATCGACATCCGGGACACGGATCAGGCCGTCGGAACACTGTCCGGCGGCGAGCGCCAGACGCTCGCGATTGCGCGGGCCGAGCACTTCGGAGCACGGGTTCTCATCCTCGACGAGCCGACGTCGGCCCTCGGCGTCAAGGAGTCTGCGATCGTCCTGCGCCACGTCATCGCGGCCCGCAACCGTGGCCTCGGGGTCATCTTCATCACCCACAACATCCAACACGCGCTGCCGATCGGTGACACGTTCACGATCCTGTCACGCAGTCGCCACGGCGGGACCTTCCGGCGGGCCGAGCTCGACGCCAACCAGCTCCATCGGCTCATGGGCGGCGGCGAGGAGTTCGCCGAGCTCGAGCGCGAGCTGGCGGCGCTCATGGAAACGCCGCTAGCGACTGAGGAGGCCCCGACCCCTCCGACGGACGTCACGCCCACGGGGTCCTGACCCAGCGGTCTGGTGGGTGGACCAGTGACCAGCGAGGCTGCGCGATGCCGGTGACGATCGCCGACGTCGCGCGGCTGGCAGGGGTCTCGACCGCGACCGTCAGCCGCGTCCTGACCGGTATCGGTCGGGCGCGTCCGGACACCCACGAGCGGGTCGTCGCCGCGGCCGCGGAACTCGACTACCGGCCCTCGGGGATCGCGCGCTCGCTCAAGCTCCGTACGACGCAGACCCTTGGACTCATCGTGACCGACATCGAGAACCCGTTCTTCCCCGAGCTCGTCCGAGCCGTCGAGAACGCCGCACGGGAGGCCGGCTTCGCGCTCCTGCTGTGCAACGCGGCCGACGACCCGGAGCGCGAGGTGTCGTCACTCGACCTCCTCATCGAGCGCCGCGTTGACGGCGTGATCATCGCCGCGAGCAGCCTGCCCGCGGACCACGCGGCCTGGCTGGGTTCGATCACGGTCCCGGTCGTGCTCGTCAACTGCGCCGGGTCCGATGCTCCGCGGCCCGCGATCCGGTCTGACAACGTGCGTGGCGGGGAGATCGCGGCGGAGCACCTGCTCAGCCTCGGGCACCGCCGGGTCGCCATCCTCACGGCTCCGCCGCGAAACTGGGACGCCGTCGATCGGGCCGGCGGCGCCCGCTCAACGCTCCTTTCGGCCGGGATCGCAGCCGACGCGATCGTGGTGGAGCGCGGCCCGGCCGAGGTCGCCGGGGGCGAGGCCGCGATGGCCGTCGTGCTGGAGCGCGATCCCGATGTCACGGGCATCATCGCGTACAACGACCAGATGGCGATCGGTGCGCTGCGGGCCATTCGCGCATCAGGCCGCCGGGTCCCCGCCGACGTGAGCGTCGTCGGGTTTGACGATGTGCAACTGGCGGCCTATGTCGCGCCGCCCCTGACCACCATCGTCCAGGCCACCGCCGAGATGGGCCGCTGGGCAGTCGAGCGACTGCGCGAGCTCCTCGCGGCTGGACGGGCGGGCCGGGCGGCTGAGCCCGCATCAGCGCAGCTGGTTGCGTCGCCCGAGCACGTGGTCCTGCCCGTGCGACTGGTCATCCGTGACTCGTCGGGACCTGCTCCGGGACGAAATCCCTGATCAGCCGTCTCCTGGCTCGTGGAGCATGGCGGCCACCCGCCGGGTCACCGCGGCGAGGACCGGCACGCCCGACAGGCCGGGCCCTTGCACGTTCAGCGATGCGGCAGCTGCAGCCAGCCGGAGGTCGTTCCCGTGGCGCCCCGAAGCGGCCAGCGGGCCGTGGATCTGGGCAGCCAGGTACGCGGCGAGGAAGACGTCGCCGGCCCCGGTCGGGTCCACCTCCGCGGTCGCCGGAACCGCCGGGTAGCGCCGTCGGCTGTCTGGCTCACCCCCCGACAGGCGGATCTCCATGCCACCCAGGTGGCCTTCGGTCACGAGGAGCGTCGAGTCCGCCGCGAGGAGGTGCCACAGCCGCTCGAGCGGCGTGGCAGCGTCCACGTCATACCGGCTGACGCCCACGATGTTCGACCTGCGCAGGAGCGCCGATGGGCCCGGCGGTCGCTTCATGACCAGGCCGCCCCGCGGCAGTTCCCGCAGGATCCCCTGCCAGCCGAAGGCAACAATCGCGTCCGCGGGTGGAACGGACGCCCAGGCGTCGGGTAGCTCGTCCGCCACCGGCCCCAGTAGCCAGGCGTGGGCGGATCGCCACTCGGGCGGGAGCGCCGCAACGGACAGGGGGTCTCCCGGCTCGAGGCAGGTCTGGATCCGGCCGGCCGGTGTCTCGACGTTCTCGAAGACCGGGCTCCGATCCAGGTGGACCAGCCTGACATCGGCCCCCGCCTCGCGGAGCGCGTCGAGCTCCTCGGCGTCGGCTGCCAACCGGTCCACACCGACCAGCACCCTGGGCCGCAGGCCGAGCCGCGCGAGCGTGAGTCCGCCATAGGTCACGCCACCGCCGAGCCGCCACCCGCGCGGGTCGTCGTGGACCACGTCGCGGGCCGCGGAGCCGACGACGAGCACCTCGCCCTCACCCGTCAAGCTCGCTCACCTCCAGTGCCACCGAGGCCGGTCCGGCCGATCGTCGACGAGGACTCCCGTCAACCACGGCCAACATCCAGCCTATACTCGCCCACGGACCGTGTTCCGCGGCCCAGGGACGAGGAGCGAGACGATGCATTTCTACGAGCTCCACGAAGGCGACGCCGAACAGTTCTTCGACGTCCTCATGTTCCGCGAAGAAGAGATGGACGCGGATGAGTTCTTCACGATCGTCCAGTCGATTCGTCGCCAGGTCCAGGACTCATACGAGACGGACTCGCTGATCGAGGCGATCGCCGAGGAGCTGGAGCGGAACTACGGCTTCGTCTTCGTATCCGACGACCGGCTGACCGCCGCCGTCAACGTCAGCAAGGTCGAAGATGACAACTTCCTCGCCGATCTCGACAGCGGGGAGCTGGAGGAGGACGCGGAGTCGGGCGCCGGCGATGTCGACTATCGGGCCGTGTACGCCGACTTCGAGCCCACCGAGCCCGACCCGAACTGACGCCGAGCTCACGACCGCGCGGGCCGGACAATCGTCATCGGCTGAACAGGATCTCGAGGACGTCGCCGTCGCGCACGTGGTAGGTTCGGCCCTCTGAGCGGAGGCGACCCGCCTTCCGCGCCTCGGCCATCGAACGGAGGGCCAGCAGGTCCTCGTAGGCGACGGTTTCGGCGCGGATGAAGCCCTTCGCGAGGTCCGTGTGGATCGCACCGGCGGCATCCACCGCAGTGCTCCCATCCGGAATCGGCCAGGCGCGGACCTCATCCGGACCGGCCGTGAGGAACGAGATCAGCCCGAGCAACTGGTACGACAGGGCGATCACGCGACCGAGACCCGATCGCTCGATCCCGAGCTCGGTCATGAACACCGCGGCATCGTCCGGTTCGAGCTCGCCCAGCTCCATCTCGATCCGGGCCGACAGCGCGTCCACCAGCGCATGGCGGTGCGGATAGGCGGCGCGGATCACCTCGACGCTTTCCTCGGCCGACGGGATCTCGTGCTCGCCGATATTCAGCAGGACGAGGACGGGCTTCTCGGTCAGGAACCGGAAACCCCGGATCGCCTTCGCCGCATCCGCATCGAGCTCGGTGTCTCGGATCGGCCGACCGGCCTCGAGGTCCACCTTGAGCGTGCGCAGGATCGCCTCCTCCCGTTCGTTCGCCTCACGTTCCACCGGCGTCCCGTGCCGGCCCGACGAGGACAGGCGATCCAGCCGGCGATCCACCATCGCCAGGTCTGCGAGCAGGAACTCGAGGTCCAGGTGCTCGAGGTCGCGGAGGGGATCGACGCTCCCGTCCAGATGCGGGACGGAAGGGTCCTCGAAGGCACGGACCACGTGGAGCAGGGCGTCCGAGTCACGGAGCCGCCCGAGGTGCTCGGCCGGCAGCTCCTCCGTCCCGATCCGGCCCTCCGATGACGGCGGCGGGGCCGGCAGGTCAACGTACGTGACGTCCGCGTGGACGATCTTCCTGGGCCGGAAGATCTCGGCGAGTCGGTCCAGGCGCTCGTCGGGCACCTTGACCACGCCGATGTTGAGGGTGAGGCCGCCGAACCCGCCGGTCTCGGCGTGACCGCGGGTGAGGGTGTTGAAGACGGTCGTCTTGCCGCTTCCGGCGAGACCCACGATGGCAATCTGCATGACCAGAGGATTGTGCAGCAGCGAACCCAGTCCGTCCGTGCAGGCCGAATTCGCCGTCCTGGCGGTCGGCCGCCAGGCAGGCAACAGCCCGGCAGATCAGTAGCCGGCGCCGGGGTCCACCACGTTGCGAAGCGCCTCTCCGGCCGCGTAGCGCCGCAGGTTCTCGCAGAAGAGGTCGATGCTGCGATCCAGGACGCGGGACGACGACCACGCGGTATGCGGGGTCACGATCACGTTCGACAGGTCGTAGAACGGCGATGTGGGCGGGAGCGGCTCCTCGCGGAACGCGTCGAGCGCAGCGCCCCCGATCCGGTGGTCCGCGAGCGCCTCGAGGAGTGCTCGATCGTCGATGAGCCGGCCGCGGGCGACGTTGATGATCCAGGCCTCGCGGCCCATGACGGCGAGCGCGGCCGCATCGATCATGCCTTCCGTTTCGGGCGTGAGCGGTGCCGCGAGGACAACGATGTCGGACGCCGCCAGGAGTTCGTGGAGGCCTTCCGGCCCCACGATCCGCGCCGGCGCCGGGGTAAACGGGAAGGCGTCGCTCGGATCGCCCGTCGAAGCAGCGGCCGCGGCGGATCCCGGACCGACTCCCTGCCCCGCTCCACCCCCCGGAGTTCGACGCTGGGCAATCACCCGGGCCCCGAACGCGCCGGCGAGCGAGGCGACGGCTCGTCCGATGGATCCGTAGCCCACGATCCCGATCGTGAGCTCGCGCAACTCGACACCTTCGAGCGGCTGCCACGTCCGCTCTCGCTGGAGCTCAAGCAGCTGAGGGAGGCGACGGCTGATCGCCAGGATGAGCATGAGAACGTGCTCGGCGATCGGTCGGGTGAAGACGCCGCGGGCATTTGTCACGGTGAGGTCGCGGTCGCGTGCGGCCGGCGTCAGCGCACGCTCAACGCCCGAGGTCGCCGTGTGGACCCAGCGCAGGTGCGGCGCGCGGGCGAGAAGGCGGTCGAATGCCTCCGAGCTCAGCCAGCCGCGAAGGAGGACCTCGACGTCCTCGACGGGTCCGTCGGCCAGCCCCTCCATGGACAGGTTGACGATTCGTGCGCCGGGTGCGGCCTCCCGGATCCGATCCAGGTCCTGGGCGCGAACGCGGGCCGACAGGATGGGACTCACGGCGATGGCGGTGGGCACGCCACCCGGGGCACTCCCCGGCCCGGGCCGCCCCTCGACGTCCTTCATGCCGGGAGCGCTCCGCGGCCGTCGAGGACCCGCGCGATCCAGGCAGCTGGGTCCCCGATCTCATTCGCGGTCGGCAGCGTCGCGGGCGACGCCCAGATCCGGTCGAGCGCCACCCTGCCTCGCGCCTCGGCGACGGCCCGAACGAACAACTCACCGCGGCGATACTGCTCGAGCTTCAGATCCATGCCCGTCAATCGGAGCACGGCCCGCTCAAACCCCGTCCGCTGGGCGCGTCGCTCATGGAACCGGGCGGATATCCGCTCGATCCCGGGGACAAGGCCCTGGCCGATCTCATCCATCACGTAGTCGCTGAAGCCCTCGAGCAGGCTCATGACCGCCTGCGTCTCGCGAAACAGCGTGCGCTGCTCATCGGTCATCAGGCGCTCCATCCAGTGCTCACCGCTGGCCTCGCCGCGCAACGGGCGGACGAGTGCCCGGAGCGCGTCCCGACCGAGCGACTGCGCGGACCCACTGAACAGCGTGAGCTGGCGTTCGAGGCGTTCCGCGAGGTACGGGCGCAGCCAGGGATGCCCCTCGAACTCGAAGGCGTGGGTGGTCTCGTGCAGCGCGATCCAGGTCCGGAACGGCCCGATCGGCACACCGAGGCTCCGGGCCGTCGCCCGGATGTTCTCCTCGACGAACAGGAGCCGGCCATCCTCGGCCTCGGCCGCGAGCAGGGCGATGTCGTATTGCCCAAGGACGCGCGAGCCCATGAAGCCCAGGAGGAAGCCGAGCTGGCGGCCGGTCACCCAGCGGTTCGCAATGACCATCGCGGACGCCGTGACGCCCCCACCGGGACGGATGACCTGTTCAAGGAGCGGCCCCTCGATCCTGGAGATGAGGGACCGGAACGTCCGCACGTTGGCCCGAACCCAGTCCGCCCGATCGACCACGATCGCCCGCTCCACGACGCCCGGGAGGGGTGTCCCGAGCGCCTCGGCCAGGCGCGGGACAACGATCGCCATCGCGTCCCGATAGGCCGCGTCGGCCGCGCGGATCTCGACGGGCGTCAGTCGACCCGGGAGCGATTCCACCCGGTTCACGGCCAGCCGCTCGACATCCGCCCAGTCGACGAGCCCGCGTCGCGCGGAGCGCTCCGCTCGCCGTCCGATGACGGTCGCGGCGATCCCAAGCACGGAACCAACGAGGAATCCGGCCTGCCACCGCCGGTCAGTCGCCCAGCCCGACCCTCCGTCGCCACGGGACCGACGGGCCAGGCCGACCACGCCTGCCCGGCTGGTCCTGGCCGCCTCGCTCAACCCGAGGCGCGTCATACGGCGAGGCGGCCGGCCGAGCCGGTCGCGACGAGCTCAATGGCCGCAACGTCCGGAAAGGCGTCACCGAACATGCGGCCGGCGATGGCCCGGAACGCCTCGACATCCCCGGTCGTGAACTGCACGTGGGTCGGCGGCGATGCGCGCCCGGCGGGCGCCTGATGGCCTGCGTGACCGGGGTCGGCGGCGGTTCCGCGCGAGCTGCCCGGCGCCTCGAGGCCGTTGATCGCCAGCAGGTCGTGCAGCGCCGAGGCCGTCGCGGACGCTGAGTCGACGATCGCGATGCGCTCGCCGGCGACCGCCGCAATCGTCGCGCGGAGCAGTGGATAGTGCGTGCACCCGAGCAGCAGCGTGTCAATTCGAGCGGAACCCGGGAGCGGGAAGATGAACTCGCCGGCCGCGTCGCGCTCCCCGAGGAGGGGGGCCAGGGCATCCGCGACCGCGGCTTCGATCTCGCGACCATCAACGAGTCCCGCTTCGACCATCGGGACCAGCGCCGGCGTCGCGTGCTCGTAGACCTCGACCGCGGGATTCTCGTCCTTGATCGCGGTGAAATACGCGTGTGAGCGGATCGTCGCCGCGGTCGCGATGACACCCACGCGCCGGTTCCGGGTCGTCAGGGCCGCGGTCACGGCCCCGGGCCGAATGACCCCAAGAACCGGGAGGTCGTAGCGGCGCCGGAGGTCGCCGATCGCCACGGCCGTCGAGGTGTTGCAGGCGATGACGATGGCCTTGATGTCCTGCTCGACGAGCGCATCGATCGCCTCGGTGCTGAAGGCCCGCACCTCATCGTCCGTCCGGGTGCCGTACGGCGCGCGGGCGTTGTCACCGAGGTAGATCGTGGATTCGGCCGGGGAACGTCGGAGGATCTCGCGCAGAACCGTCAGGCCGCCGACTCCCGAGTCGAACACGCCGATCGGACGCGGGTCGGACATCCGACCCTCAGCGCGTGCCGGCCGCGACCGCCGCCTGCCCGGCTCCGATCAGCGTCGCGACAACGCGGTCGATGTCCTGGCTGACGCCGGCCTGCGGGTCGGAGAGGACGAACGGGATGCCCTGGTTGTTGGCCGGAACGACGACGGCCCCATCCGACCTGACGTGGTGCTCGGGTACCCGCCCAAGGGCGTGGGTGAGCTCTGCCGGGTCGATCCCGGCGTTCGCATCGGCGCGGTTGACCAGGTACTGGACCTTCGACGCGGGGTAGCCGATCACGCGGAAGGTGTCGGCCATCGCGATCGTGTTGTGGATGGTCGTCGAGTCGTAGGTCACGATCTCGAGGATCGTGTCGACCCGGTCCAGGAGCGCCAGGTTGAGCTCGTCGAGCGCGACTGACATGTCGATGATCACCACGTCGTACAGGCGCCGCAGGAGCGACAGGACCTTCTCGACATCTCGCGTCAGGACCATCTCGGCCATCTCGATCCGGGGCGGAGCGAGGAGGATGTCAATGCCCGACGGGTCCCGCCACACGACTTCGGCGAGATCGGATTCAGCGACCCGGTCGGTCGGGAGGTCGAGGATGGACGGCGCGTCGGCTGGAACTCGGAGCAGTGCGCGCATGTCGGCGAACTGGATGCTGCCGTCGAGGAGGACCACATTTCGGCCGGTCCGGGCAGCCGCGACGGCCAGGTTGAACGCGATCGTCGTCTTCCCCACCCCGCCCTTGGGGGCGAAGATCGCGATCGAGATCGACGCGGCGGTTGTCTCGCCTGCCGCGTGGTCCTTCCGAACCTGGGTGACCCGGGAAATGAGGTCGTAGCCGGAGAACGGCATGGCCAGGACGCCGTGAATCCCCCGTGCGGGATCCACCTCGACGGGCTGCTGCGGGACCGTAAGCATGATCACGGGGACGTTGATGCCGCCCTCACGGAGCTGGCTCACGACCTGGGAAGCCTTGACCCGGCCCTGCAGCAGCGCGTCCAGGATGACGACATCGGGGCGCAGCTCCGGGACCTGCAGGACGGCCTTGCCGCCATCGGCAATGACCTCGATGAGCTTGATCTGGCTCTGCGACATCAGGAGGCCGCGGACGTACTGCGCCACCTGCGACACGTCCTCGATCAGCAGGAGGCGGATTTGATCGCTGGTTGCCATCGCCGGAAAGGTATCACGGGCCGCCGGGACGCCGGGCGACGAGGATCGCCCTGCCGTCGCCTGGCTGCAACGGTGAGAGGTCATAGTCCCCGGCCATCACCTCGACTTCGAGTCCGGCGTCCTCGGCGTGGAGCCTGAGCTCGTCGGCACCAACCAGGTGGAGCGCGTCTTCGCGCGTCCAACGGACGGGCGGCTCGCCCGGCAGGCCCTCGTCGAAGATCGTCGTGAGCGTGACGGCCCGGGTCGCGCTGTCGTACCAGGCGGCCGCGGTCTTCGTGACTTCGCGCCCAGTCTCCGGGTCCTGTCGGAGCCATTCGAGGCCCAGCCGTCCGTCGAACCGGCCAAGGTCTTCGCCATGCGGCAGCCAGGTATCCACGACGGCAACGCCGCCCGGCGCGAGGAGGCCGGCGAGGACCGCGATCGCGGCCCGCTGGCGGCGCGGGCCGCCCAGCAACAGGAGCGAGTTCAGGCCCAGGATGCCGAGCCGGAACGTGCCGGCACCGGGGATCGCGGTCGAGAACAGGTCGCCCTCGACCAGCCGGACTCGTTGCGCCACTGCGGGCCCTGCCGCCGCGGACCGGGCACGTGCACGATCGAGCATCGTCGAATCGACGTCCAGGCCGGTGATCTCGTGGCCGGCCTCGGCGAGCGGAACCAGGAGCCGGCCGCTGCCCGCGCACAATTCGATGATCGGACCCCCGGTTCGATCAGCGAGCGCGCGGTACAGATCGAGATCCCCGGGATCGCCGGCCAGGTCGAGGTCGTACAGGCGAGCCAGCGCCGCGGCTTGGGAAGGCTGTCGGGTTGACACGGCGCGATCCTACCCGGTCCCGGCAGCGTGCCATGCGCCGCGGGCCAGAAGAACATCCCGCAGGACGGCCGGTCGGTCGCTCATCAGGCCGTCGACGCCGAGGTCCAGGAGCCTGGTCATCTCGTCCGGCTCATTGACCGTCCAGACGTGGACCGGCAATCCGAGGTCGTGGGCGGTCCGAATGAGCGCCGGCTCCACGAGCGGCACGCCGTAGCCCCTGCGCGGGATCTGCACGCACAGACCCGGTCGCCGCGCCAGGAGATCAAGAAACGGACCGAGGCCCCAGGCGCCGAGGCGCAGGGCCGCAACCTCCCTCGTGCCGAGCGACGTGCATGCCCCGGGCCCGAGAGCGCGGCGGACCTCCGCCAGCCGGTGGTCCGAGAACGAACCCACGCACACCCGGTCCAGCGCGGCAACCCTCCGGATCGCGGCGACGAGCGGCGCGACCGAGGCATCGTGTTTCGGCTCCACGTTGAACCGCGCCGCGGGAAACGCCTCGAGCAACTCATCGAACCGGATGATCGGCTCCCGGCCGGCCACGCGCGCCAGGCGAACCTCGGACCATGGCAGCTCGGCGACCACGCCGCGCCGGTCCGTGACGCGGTCAAGGCGATCGTCATGGAACGCGATGAGCACGCCGTCGGCGGTCGCGTGGACATCGGTCTCGAGATACCGGTACCCGAGATCTACCGCGGCGGCGAATGCAACGAGCGTGTTCTCCGGGTGGACCTCGGCGCCGCCACGATGGGCGAACGCGATGGGTCCGGGCTGATCGAGAAACGGATGCGTGGCCGTCAGCCCTCCCAGCGGATCCTCGCGCCGTCGCGCCGTCGCACGGCGAGCGCCGAAATAGCCTCGAGCGCCGCCCGGTTGGCGATCATCGCCGTGGACTCGGCCCAGTCGTACGGTGGCGAGACCTCGACGATATCCATACCCGCGAGCTGCACCGCCCCGACGACCTGGCGGACCGCCCGGAGCACCTCGCGAGGGAG
>Ga0209619_10001396_pt1 | contig 17726 bp, 11 predicted proteins | sample Rifsed16ft3_FD_184011 | JGI IMG/M metagenome (GOLD analysis project Ga0209619, IMG submission 184011) | Soil microbial communities from Rifle, Colorado, USA - sediment 16ft 3 (version 2) | ecosystem: Environmental > Terrestrial > Deep subsurface > Rock core/Sediment | place: Rifle, Colorado... | reverse complement strand
CTCGGATTGATCTCTCGATGGACCGCGCGTGGCGCCACGTACAGGAAGTCACCGGGTCGGGCCTCGAGGATGTCGGTTCCGCCCAGACCGAACTCCATCCGAAGGGCGCCCGAGAGCACGTAGATCGTGGACTCGTAGTCGCCGTGATGATGCCATCCTGAGGCCACGCCGGCCTGGGTGCGAGCCAAACCCGCCCACATCCGGTCGGTCGCCACCGCCTCTTCCCTGACCATCCCTGGCGTGGGAGCCCCCTCGCTCCGCTCCTCGGGAGCGATGAGTCGGACATCTCCGTCCATCGGATCTCCCTCCCTTCGATCCGGGTTCATCCGCTAGTCAAGGCAGGCGACCAGGTGACCAGGACGCCGCCGTCCGAGACGAGCACAGGCGCGACGTTCGGCCGAGCCTCCTGCACCCAGATGCCTGCTTCTCCAGCCTCGTTCAGGCCCGGATAGGCGAACGCGCTACCGTCGGGTGCCCACAGCGTCATGCTCTGCGCGTACTGGTCGAAGAACGCGAGGTAATCCTGGGCGAAGGTCGGGCTCGGTAGGAAGCGCGTCGACGCGAAGTCCGACATCCCGTCCCACACGTGCCAGCGGAACCATGGCACGTCACCATCGGGGTCCGCGACCAGGGACAGGAGGCGCTCGCCTGTCGGGCTCCAGAAGAACGCGGCCGCCGGGCTCGGGCCGATCGCTCGGACCTCGCCGCTTCTCAGGTCGATGACCGACAGCGGCTCCGACGTTCCTTCGTCCCCCGACACCTGGAAGGCGACACGAGCCTCGTCGGGGCTGAGGAGGAAGCTGATCGCGCCCTCGAAGGGCAGCAGCTCCCGGGTGACGTCGCGAGCGACGTCGCGCAAGATCAGGCGCTGCACATCCCCGTCCAGGCTCGCGTACACCATGGTCTCGCCGTCCGCGCTCCAGGAGGGCGCCCGGAACGCACCCGGGACCTCGCCCACTGCCGACAGGGTCCCGTCGAGCCCTAGCCGCTCGAGCCGGTCGGTACCCACGTGGACCAGCATCTCCTCTCCCGTCGGCGCCCACGAGAAGTAGTAGGGCTGTCCCGCGTCAAGCGAGCGGATCCCAGCCCGGCCGCCGGCCACCTCGACCAGCCCGAGCTCGATCAGCGACGGAGTTGGCGAGCCGAGGAACGCCACGCGTGACGACGTTGGGTCCCAGGAGAGGTAGAAAGGAGCGAACCCGGCACGCGCGCCGGTCGGCCGCTCGCCCCTCGGACCGCTGGTCGCGAGGGTGGAGACGACCTCCTGTCCGGTCACCTCCAGGCGGACCCAGGCGAGGCGGCGGCCGTCCGGTGACCAGGCGGGCTGGCGAAGGCCGACGGAGGAGGTCCCCGCGGCAAGCACGACGGCGTCGGATCCGTCGGGGTCGAGCGACACCAGGCTGCCACTCCCGTCGATCACGGCGAGTCGGCCCTCGTTCGGGGGAACCGTCGTCTCGGCTGGCTGGAGCGCAGGGGATGCAGACGGCGTGGTTCCGGGGGGGATGACGACGTCGGGTAAGTCCCGGCGCGGTTCGGTAGTGCAGGCCACGGCGACGCTCGCGATCGCGAGCGCGCCCGCAAGCGCCCGGATCCCCCTGCTGTTCACTGCTGCCCTGAGCGAGAGTCCATCTATGCGCCAGGGTACGCCCGACCGGATGCTCGGTGGCTAGCGCGTAAGGCTCGGCGACCCCAGCGGCTCACCGCGCCCCAGGAGCTCGCGGAGCTCATCGGCGGGCATCGGGTGGGCGAACCAGAAGCCCTGGGCCAGGCGGCAGCCGTTCGAACGCAGGAACACGTACTCGCCCTCGGTCTCTATGCCCTCTGCGAGCGGGACCATGTCCAGGCTCTGCGCGACCTGGATCATCGCGCGGACCATGCCGGCCAGGCGGACGTCGGTGTCCACCCGCCGGATGAACTCGCGGTCGATCTTCAACACGTCCACGGGCATGTGCTTGAGGCGCGAGAGGCTGGAGTATCCGGTCCCGAAGTCGTCGATCGCCAGGCGCATGCCCCAAGAGTGAAGTTCGCGGAGCACGCGCTGGGTGCGCTCGGGGTCGGCCATCGCCGTCGACTCGGTGATCTCCGCCACCAGGGTCGAGGGATCGACGCCGACCTCGGCCAGACGCGCCCGCATGCGTTCGCCCAAGCGCGATGTCCAGAGCTGGCGCGCCGACAGGTTGAACGAGAGCTCGAGCTCGATGCCACCCGCCCGCCACTCGTACTGCTGACGGGCCACCTCGTCGATCACCCAGTCGCCGATCGCCTCGATGAGGCCGAGCTCCTCGGCGACCGGTATGAACTCGCCGGGCGGCACCAGGCCGCCGGTGGCGTCCTTCCAGCGGATCAGGGCCTCGGCGCCGACGATGCGACGGTCGGCGAGGTCGACGACCGGCTGGTAGTGAAGCACCCAGTTCTCGTCCTCCACCGCGCGGCGGAGCCGCCCGGCGAACGAGAGCCGCTGGAGCGCGTCGTCGCCCTCTCCGGCGAAGAAGAGGTACCCGCCCGGCTCCAGGCGCTTGGCCCGGTACATCGCCACATCCGCGTTCTTCATCAGGGTCTCGACGTCGGCCGCGTCCCGCGGGTACACGCTGATGCCGGTCGAGCCGCGCGCGTGGAACTCGACGCCGTTCAGGTCGAACGGCTCGCGGAGCGCCTCGTTCATGCGCCCGGCGACGAGGCGGATCGCCGCGTCCGCGCCGTCGGCATCCATGTCGGCGAGCAGGATCAGGAACTCGTCGCCGCCTTGGCGCGCCACCAGATCGGTCTCGCGCGTGCAGGTCTTCAGCCGCTCGGCCAGGTCGCGCAGGAGCGCGTCGCCGGCGTGATGGCCGAGCGAGTCGTTCACGAGCTTGAAGTTGTCCACGTCCAGGTAGAGCACGGCCACGAGCGCTTGTTCGCGCTTGGCGCGCTCGACGGCGAGCGTCAGCGTCTCCTCGAACAGCTGCCGGTTCGCCAGGCCCGTTAGCGCGTCGTGGTACGCCATGTGCGCGACGCGGGCCTCGGCCTCCTTCAGTTGGGTCACGTCGAACAGCAGACCGTGCTCCCAGATGACCTTGCCCTCCTCGTCGCGGAACGCGTACGCGCGGTCGCGGATCCAGACCACTCTGCCGTCGGGACGCACCATCCGGTAGTCGCTCAGGTCCCCGCCCTCGCCGCGCAGGAAGGCCTCGCTCTGGGCTCGGACCAACTCGCGGTCATCGGGGTGCACCATCTCCATCCACATGTCCGGGTCGGCGATGTACCCCTCGGGCGTGACGCCGAGGATCTCGTGGATCTGCGGGCTCACGTACGTCGTCAACTCGCCATCGTCGGCGTAGACGACGGCCGGGACCTGCTCGACGAGGCTCCGGTACCGAGCCTCGGCCTCGGCGAGCCGCGTCTCGGCCTCGCGGCCGGCGAGCAGCGCGCGCGCGTCGCGCACCGCCACGATCGAGTGGCTGCCGTCCGCTGAACGACGGATCCGAACCTGCACGGGCAGGTCGTAGCCCTGCTCCATACGCAGCGTGGCGTCGAACGGCGTCTGGTCCTCGGTCGGCGCCCGCCAGTCGGGGAAGGCCTCGCGGACGTACATGCCGGTCGGATCCCAGCCCAGGAGGTGGACCATCCGCTCGTTGACCAGGGCGATCCGGTCGGCACCCAGCACGAACAGGGCCTCGGGAGCGGCCTGGAACAGGCTCGCCGGGTCGAGGCCGAGCTCGGAGCCGGCCGTTTCGTGCCCGAACATCGATGTAGGCATCGGTACGTCTGGGGCAAACCCTGAGCCGCGGCTGCCGTCCGCTCAGTAGCCGGCCGTGACGCCGAACTCGATGGGGATGCATGCGCCGGTGATCGGCGCCGCCTCGGCCGAGGCCAGGAACGCGATCAGCGCGGCCACCTCCCTCGGCCGGATGAACCGCCGACGATCGCCCTGAGGGTAGTGGGCGAGGAGCCCGTCGAGGTACCCCTGCGGGTCGCCGCCGCCGTGGTCGCGCGCCTGGCCGTGCAGCATCGGCGTGTCGACATCGCCCGGGCAGACGGCGTTGCAGCGCGCGCCTGTGGGGGCGAGCTCCAGCGCGATCGAGCGCGTAAGCAGGCACACGCCGCCCTTGCTGGCGTTGTACATCGCCGTGCCGCGACCGCCGACGAGCCCGTAGTCCGACGCGATGTTCACGATGCACCCCTCGGAGCGCTCGAGATGCGGGATCGCGTAGCGGCACGAGAAGAACGTGCCCTTCAGGTTCACGTCGAGCACGCGGTCCCAGCGCTCCTCGGTCATCTCGATCGTGGGTCCCTCGTCCCATACGCCCGCCGCGTTCACCAGCACGTCCAGGCGCCCGTGCCTGTCGATCGTCTCTTCGACCATCCGCTCGCAGTCGGCGATGACGGAGACGTCCACCTGGGAAGCGTCGATCGTCCGGGCCTCGCCGGCCAGGTCGGCGACCGCGCCGTTGAGCCCCTCGCGGGAGATGTCGGCGATGACCACGGCGTCACCCTGTACGAGGAACCGCTCGGCGGTCGCGCGACCCATGCCGCCCGCGCCGCCGGTGATCAACACGACCCGCTCGGTCATCGCGCTCCTCAGGGGCTGGTCCCCGCGACCGAGGCGGCGAGCCGGATAGCCATGGCGCCGAAGCCTACGCTGGCGGGGACCCTGCTGCAGCAGGCATCGGCCGAGCGACCTCAGACCGTGGCGGCCGAGGTGATCGGCTGCTGGGCGGTGAGCAGGACGTAGGCGGCGACCAGGTCGGCCGTCTCGGGCGGATCGGGCAGGAGCGGGAAGACCTCGCCCTCGCCGAGCCCCCAGGCGATAACCTCGGCGGCCTGCTCGGTTCCCCGCTCCTTCCAGGGCTCGGCCAGGTCGTTCCAGTTGCCGACCTGCCGCAGGCCAAGGAACCGCTCTCGGGTCTTCGTGTCCACGTGCGCCTCGACCCAGGCGTGGGCTATCTCGTGCAGGGCGAACTTGCGGGCGTAGGGCTCGCTGGACGCCTTCGTGCAGAGGTCGATCCGGCCCCGGTGGTAGTAGCCGAGATCGCCGCGGCAGCCGTCGTGCGACGCGTGGAGGTAGATGTCCAGCGCGGGCAGGTCCGCAAGCCCAGCCGCCCCGAACCGCTGGAGAGCCCAGTCGACCGTCCGCTCCTGCGCGGCGTCTGCGCCGTGGATCCGGACGGGCTCGCGGACGGGTGCCCGGTGGCTCTGGGCTCCCAGGGCCGTGCTCGAGGCCAGTACCAGGATGAAGGCTGCGATCTTGCCGGTGCGGGTGGCGGTGTCCATGGCCGCACCCTCGAGCAGCGCCCTGGAGGCACGGCCGCAGGCTGCTGGAAGGTCGCTGGAACGTGTCGCACGTCACTCCGCCGTGCCCGGCTTCCCAAGGCGGGAGCCCCGTCGTACGGTTCCCGCGATGGAGTTCCGGATCCTGGGTCCCCTCGAGGTCGTGGGTGCGAACGGTCCGTTCTCGCTCGGGGGGGCCAGGCAGCGGGCCGTGCTCGCGCACCTGATCCTGCGGGCGAACCACGTCGTGCCGGCCGACCTGCTTATCGACGAGCTATGGGGGGAGGAGCCGCCCGGGACCGCCCGGAACACGGTCCAGACCTACGTCTACCGGCTCCGGGGGATCCTGGGCCAGGACCGGATCGAGTCTCGGGCCCCCGGCTACGTGCTCAGGCTCGAGGAGGGCGAGCTAGACGTGGGCCGGTTCGAGGCCCTGGTGGGGGAGGCCCGGGCGGAGCTGCTCGAGGAGCCGGCCGCCGCCGTTGCCACCCTGGCCGAGGCCCTGACCCTGTGGCGGGGCTCGGCCCTTGCCGACCTCGCGGAGGAGTCCTCGCTCGCGGGCGAGATCGCGCGCCTGGAGGAGCTCAGGTTGTCCGCGGTCGAGGACAAGATCTCGGCGGAGCTCGCACTCGGTCAGCACAAGCGGATCGTCGGCGAGCTCGAGTCGCTAACCAAGCGCTATCCGCTGCGCGAGCGCCTGCGGGGCGACCTGATGCTCGCCCTCTATCGCTCGGGCCGGCAGGCCGAGGCGCTAGAGGCCTACCAGCATGCCCGCTCGGTGCTCGCCGAGGAGCTCGGTATCGACCCGTCACGCCGGCTGCAGCGACTGCACGAGCAGATGCTCGCCCAGGACCCGGCCCTGTCAGCGGCCTCGATGCAGCTCCCGGTCGTCGAGCCCGCGAAACCCTCGGTCTCGGTGCCCGGCGAGCTCGCGGCCGACACGATGCTCGCCGGGTACCGGATCGAGGATCTCCTGGGCCGTGGCGGGATGAGCACCGTCTACCTCGCCGAGGACACACGCCTGCGACGACGGGTGGCCTTGAAGGTCATGGCGCCCGAGCTCGGCCGCGACGAGCGTTTCAGGGACCGGTTCGTCCGCGAGTCTCAGATCGCCGCCGGGATGGAGCACCCGAACATCGTGCCGATCTACGAGGCGGGTGAGGCCGACGGGATGCTGTTCATCGCGATGCGCTACGTGCGAGGGACAGACCTGCGCCGTCTGATCGAGGCCGAGGGCAGTCTGGACCCGCGGCGCGCCGTGCAGATCCTGCGAGACGTGGCGTCGGCGCTCGACGCGGCCCACGCCGAGGGCCTCGTCCACCGCGACGTGAAACCCGCCAACGTCCTGTTGATCGAGGGCGCGGGGGCGGATGGGCGCGATGTCGTGTACCTATCGGACTTCGGCCTCACGAAGCGTCTCGAGGGTCAGAGCGGCGGTCTCACCAAGACGGGGCAGTTCGTGGGGACCGTCGACTACGTCGCCCCGGAGCAGATCGAGGGCAAGGCCGTGGACGGGCGTGCCGATGAGTACTCCCTCGGGTGCGTCCTCTACGAGTGCTTGACCGGCGATATCCCCTTCCCCCGAGATACGCAGGTGGCGGCGCTCTACGCGCACATGTCGGACAAGCAGCCACGACCCTCCGTCCGGCGTCCGGACCTGCCTGTGGGTCTGGACCGGGTCGTCGCCCGCGCGCTCGCCAAGGCGCCAGCCCAGAGGTTCGGCAGCTGCGGCGAGCTGATGGCCGCAGCGCGGGCGGAGCTGACGCCGGCCGACGGGTCGACGGAGCCAGGCGGCCCGACCGCGAGCCGGGGGGCTCGCCGTGGCTGGCTCGCGGCGGCGGCCCTGGCGGTCGTGGCGGCCGTCGCGCTCGGGCTCGCGCTGTCGCGCGACCCCGGCGGCGCCGGGGGGGCGGCTGCACCCCCGTCCACGCAACCCATCGCGAGTCCCAGCCCGACCCCCAACTTCAACACCGAGGCGCGAGCGCTTTCGGCCGATGAGGAACGGCTCCTTACCTACATCCCGGAGCAGTTGGCCGAGAAGTGCGAACCCTTCGAGGCGGGGAGCGGCGACACGGTGGGCGGCCTCGTGTGTTCGTCCGAGGATGTGGAGGTCCTCTACAGGCTGTTCCCGGACCGCGATGCGATGGACGCGGCTCTGCAGGTGAACGCAAACATCCGAGGCGCGACGGGCGGAGAGTGCGCGACCGACCGGGTCGCGCTCACGCCGTACACGATCGACGGCCTTCCGGCCGGCAGGGTGCTGTGCTACCGGAGCAAGGCCGGGTTCTTCTTCGGAACCGCGAGATCCGACATCGAGTGGACGGACGAGCGCCTGCTCGTCTACGCGCACGCGGTGCGCGGCGACGGCGCAGACCTCTCCCTGTACGAATGGTGGCTAGGGTCGGCCGGCCCGCAGATCCCCACCGGTGACCCCCGATCGGTCAAGGACCGGCCGGCGGACGCTGCACCCGTGTTGCCGGAAGGCTCGTACCTCCTGTCGCTCACCGACCGGGATGCGCAGCGGAGCGGGCTCGCCTCGATCAGCGGGATCAAGGGAGTGATAGCAGGAACGAAGGATTGGGCCGGCACGTGGTCGCTCCGGCTGGAGGACGAAGAGTATGAGCTCGCTCACGATGGAGAGCCCGTGGAGAACGGGAGCATCGTGACGCAGAAGCCGGCGACCTTCCTGTTCGCACCCAAGGGCGGCGACTGTCTCTTCTCGTTCTCCCCCTCCGCCGGCTCGGAACCGGTCTCCTATGTGTGGACGCAGAACGGCCGGACGATCACGTGGGAGCTCGGTGGGGAGGGGGGTTGTGCAGGGCCGCAGCCCCTTACCGGCCGCCCGTGGCTCCGAGCCCCGGACGGCCAGATCGCGTTGGCTACGTCCCTGGGAGATCTCTTCACCGTGGACACCGCGGGGCTAGACCGGCACCCGATCGCCGTCCCCGAGCTGCCCCCGAGCACCTTCCACAATCAACCGGTCTGGTCGCCCGACGGTTCGAGCGCCGCGATCGCGAGCGAGACCGACGCCGGATACGACATCTACGTCATGAACCCCGACGGGACCGGGCTGCGGCAGGTGACCGGGATGGAGGGGGTCGAGCTCGACCCGGCCTGGTCTCCGGACGGCTCGAAGATCGCGTTCCATCACAACGCCGGGGGTTTCAACTTCACGCGTTCGAGCGTATTCGTCGTGAACGCCGACGGGTCGGGGCTCCGGACCCTCGTAGATCACCAGGGGTTCGTCGGACGACCCGCCTGGTCGCCCGACGGCGCGAAGATCGCACTTAACATCAACGGCTCGATCTACCGGGTGGACGCCGACGGCTCGAACCTAACGCTGCTGCGCGGCGCCGGTAGGCAGACCAACGGGCCAGACGGGGAACGCCCCTCGTCGCCCTCCAACGGGATCCTGTGGACGCGCGAAGGGAACCGCATCGTCTTCGCGGACGAAGGGCCGCAGGGGCTCACGCTGTTCTCGATGCGGTCGGACGGCACGGACGCCCGTCCGATGTTCGATCGCCTGCCCCCCGGCATGCGCTTCCCCGCCCTCGCCCTCTCTCCGGACGGGCGATGGGTCGTCGCGGCGGATGACTGGGGCCTGGGACAGCTCGACGCCGGTCTGGGGAGCCACGAGATGTACCTGATCAGCGACGAAGGGAGCCTGGTCTTCACGATCGCCGTGGACGCGTTCGAGCCGTCGTGGCGGCCCGGTCCCGGGTGAGCCGTCCTGTACGCTTCGGCGGTGATGGGGATGGACCGCTTGCTCGAGCTCCAGGAGCTCGACTCGGCGATCGACCGACTGGAGCACCGCCGCGAGCAGCTAGAGGCGGGCGAGGAGCTCTCGGTCGCCCGCGAGGCGCTCGAGGAGGCCGAGTCGCAGCTCGGGGAGCTCAGGCTGGCCGTGGACGCGGTTGACGCCGACTCGCGCCGGCTCGAGCACGAGGTCGAGTCGATCAACGCCAAGATCGCCGCCGAGGAGAAGCGCATGTACGACGGCTCCATCGTGAACACCAGGGAGCTCGAGGCCCTGCAGCACGAGATCGCCAGCCTGAGGGAACGGCGCGCGCGTGCCGAGGACCAGATCCTCGAGCAGATGGAGCGCCGCGAGGAGCTGGATCCCCGCGCCCTGGAAGCCGACGCGAGCGTGAGCGCCGCCCGGGACAAGGTCGAGGCCGTAGGTGGCGATGCCGTCGCGGAGCTCGACAGGATCGCCGCGGAACTGGAGGCCAGGCGGGCCGAGCGAACGGCGCTCGTTCCGGCGCTCGAAGAGGACCTCCTGGAGCTCTACGAGGACCTGCGCGGCCAGAAGCACGGGGTCGGCGTGGCCGCGATCGCCGACGGGGTCTGTCAGGCCTGCAACGAGAAGCTCTCGGCTGTCGAGCTCGACAAGCTCAAGCACACCGAGGGCGTGAAGAGGTGCGAGTACTGCCGGCGGATCGTCGTCTTCGCCTGATCCTCCACTGCGACGGGGCCGCGCGCGGCAACCCCGGCCCCGCGGGCGTCGGCGTCCACATCGCGGACGAGGACGGGGTCACCATCGCCGAGATAGCCGAGGGCATCGGCGAGACGACCAACAACGTGGCCGAGTACACAGCCGCGATCCGAGGCCTCGAGCGCGCACGTGAGCTCGGCGCCACCGAGGTGCACCTGCGCTCGGACAGCAAGCTGCTGATCGAGCAGCTAGCCGGCAGGTGGAAGATCAAGAACAAGAACCTGATCCGGCTGCATCGCGAGGTTCGAGCCCTGGTCGAGAGCTTCGAGCGGGTGACGTATGAGCACGTCCCGCGCGAGCGCAACGTGGAGGCGGACCGGCTGGCGAACGAGGGCGTCGACGCCTGGCTCGCCGGCGGCGCTTAGGCCGTCTCCTCGCCCGGAGGCGGCGGGGGAACCACTGCGACCAGGTCGTCGAGCGGGAACTCGAACCTGAGCGCGTCCTTCCCTGTGCCGTAGACGAGGGATAGCACTCTTCCCTGCGCCGTTTCCTGCGCCGGGAACACCATGAGGCCGTCAACGGTCCCACCCGCTGGCACGACGCCGAGCGAGGAGGTGATCGCACCGTTCAGGCGTTCGAACCCTTCGTCCGAGTCGACGAACAGCGCTGCCCCCGCCGGGTCGAGCAACAGGTCCTGGTCACCGGTGTTGGCGACGACCACGTTGAACTGCCACTTGGGCGGGAACATGAACAGCGAGTCCAGCCGGACCGTGACCGGATGCTCGGTGAGCTCCTCGTTGCGGAACAGCTCGATCCCGTCGGACATCGGCACACCGTTGCGGAGCAGGTCGAGGACCCTGTACGTGCCGAGCTCGGGACGGACCAGCGTGACCGGGCCATCGAGAACCCGGACCAGCTCGATCGGGTCGCCATCCGTCGGGTCGAACACGAACGTGACAGAGGCCGATAGCCCCACTTGCGCGCCGTTCGCGCGCCGAGCCTGGAGCGTGCCGATGAACTCCACGTCGCGGACGTCCGACGCGGCCTCGATGGTCCCGTCGAACTCTCGGTGCTGCACGTCGAGCCAGCGCACCCAAGAGGCCAGTTCCGCCCCGGCCACGTGCTGCGCCAGCGGCAAGGCGCCCTGCTGGGGTGAGGCCCTGTACGCCTCGATGAAGGACACGACGGCCTCGCGGGCCGCGCCGGCGTCGAGCGCCGGTCCGGGGGTTACCTGTGCCTCCGCGATCGGCGCGACCGGCCCCGCGAGCTCGGGTGAGCACGCGGCGAGGCCGAGGAGCATCGGAACGATCAGGGCGTGGGTGCGCATGGACGCGCCGATGATACGCGGCGCCTCGGCCGAAGACGGGTCGTCCGTCCACGCGCCTATACTCGCGGCGGAGGAGCCGGCCGGGCGGCCGCGGGCGGCAACGCTCGAGGAACGTCCGGACTCCGCAGGGCAGGGTGCTGGGTAACACCCAGGCGGGGCGACCCGCGGAAAGCGCCACAGAGAGCAGACCGCCGCGCAAGCGGTAAGGGTGAAACGGTGAGGTAAGAGCTCACCAGCGGACCGGGTGACCGGTCCGGATCGGCAAGCCCCACCCGGAGCTAGGCCAAGCAGGGAGCGTTCGAGGGCGGCCCGTCCGAGCTCCCGGGTAGGCCGCACGAGGGCCTCGGCCCCGGTGCGCTCGAAGGAGCGCTCAGACAGATGGTCGCCACCGGCCTTCGGGCCGGGACAGGATCCGGCGTACAGGCCGACTCCTCCGCTCCGCCGTCCCACCGACCCGGGGCTGGACGGCACGTGTGTCGCCGTCGGGACCTCGGGTAGCTTCCCGGTGGGGAAGCGAGAGGGGGCGAACCATGGCGGATCCGATCGTGCACTTCGAAGTCGGCATCACGGACGGCGCACGCGCTCGGGACTTCTACGGGGAACTGTTCGGATGGCGCTTCCAGACCGAACCCGACGAGTCGAACACCCTCGTGGTCTTCGAGGAGGGAATCGGCGGGAACCTCATGCAGGTCCCCGAGGGCGCATCTCCATACGTGACGTTCTACGTGCTGGTCGACGATACGGACGCCTATCTGGAGCGGGTGGAGCGGCTGGGCGGCAAGACGATGGTGCCCAGCACGGCCATCCCTGGCGTCGGCGAGTTCGCGATGCTCGCAGATCCCGACGGGAACCTGATCGCGCTGTTCACGCCAGAGACGTCGGCGAGCTAGGACGCGGTGCGCCCGCGGCGGCCAGCGCACGCCGGAGCTGTTTGCCGGCGTGGTAGCTCGAGCGGACGAGCGGTCCCGCCTCAACGTGCGCGACCCCGAGCGACTCGCCGAGCGCCTTCCAGCCCTCGAACTCCTCGGGCGTAACCCAACGGTCGACGGGAAGGTGCTGTGGCGTCGGACGCAGGTACTGACCGATCGTGACGATCTGGCACCCGGCCTCGGCGAGGTCGCGCAGGGCCTCGGGCATCTCGTCGGGGCGCTCGCCCATGCCGAGGATCAGGTTCGACTTGGTGATCTGGCCCGGGCGCAGGCGCTCGGCCATCGTTAACACGTCCAGCGTGCGGTCGTAGCCGAAGGCGGGTCGGATGCGGGCGTGAAGGCGGCGCACCGTCTCCAGGTTGTGCGCGAACACGTCTGGCTCGGCCTCGAGCACCGTGGCGACGTCGTGCTCACCGCCCTTGAAGTCGGTGGGAAGGACCTCGATCCCGCAGTCGGGGACCGCCCCGCGGATCGCTCGGATCGTCGTGGCCCATATCCGGGCGCCACCGTCGGGCAGGTCGTCGCGCGCGACCCCGGTCACGACGACGAACCGCAGCCCCATCTCGCGCACGGCCTCGGCGATCCGCTGCGGCTCGTCCTCGTCCACAGCGTCGGGCCTGGCCGTCATCACGTCGCAGAACCCGCAACGTCGCGTGCATCGGTTCCCGAGGATCAGGAAGGTCGCCTCGCGCTCCTCCCAGCACTCGGAGATGTTGGGGCACATCGCCTCCTCGCACACGGTGTGGAGCGAGCGTCCCCGCATGATGCCCTCGAGCTCGCGGAAGTTGGGCCCGCGCTGCAGCCGGACCTTGAGCCAGGGCGGCTTGCGGCCGTCGGTGGCGGGGACACCGTTCGTGGAAACGATCGGAAGGTGCAGGCGTCGCTGATGGGGGTTGTGGTCCCGGACCGGCATCGCGGCCGAGTCTAGTCCGCTGAGGCGCGCTCGACGGCGGCCGCGGCGCGACCGTTCACGCTGCCGTCCGGCTTCCCGTTCGGCGCCCCGCCGGGAAGGTAGACCCGGAACGACGCGCCCCCGCCCTCGCGGTCCTGGACCCAGGCGCGACCGCCGTGCAGGTCGGCGAACATCGCCACGAGCGAGAGCCCGATGCCCGTGCCGGGGGAGTGGGCCGAAACGGTGGGCCCCTGACGGAAGGCCTCGAAGATCTCGCTCTGTAGGTCGGCCGGCACTCCGGGGCCGTCGTCCTCGACCGCGATCACCGCGCCGCCGTCCTGCTCGAACACGCGGACCCAGATCCCCACGTCGCCCTCGGTGTGCCGGACGGCGTTCATGACGAGGTTCTCGACGATCCGCTCGATCTTCGGCGGGTCGGCCGGGACCACCACGGACTCGGTCTGGAGCAGGATCGAACGCTCGCCGAACACATCCAACGATCCAACCGTGCGCTCGACCACAGCGCCGATGTCGGTCGGGCGGACCTTCGGCGTCACGATCCCACGCGAAAGCCGGTCGATGTCCAGCAGGTCCTTCAGGAGGCCGTCCAGCTTGCGGGCGTTGGCTGCCAGGCGGCCCATCAGGTCGGTCTGCTCATCGGCCGGGAGGCTCTGCTGCTCGAGCGTGAGCGCTAAGCCCAGGATCGAGGTCAGGGGGCTCCGGAGCTCGTGCGAGACCGCGGCCAGGAACGTGTTCTTCATCTCGTCGAGGGCGCGCAGGCGCTCGGCGGCCTCGCGTTCGCGCTGCTCGCTCTCGGCCAGGGCGTGCTCGGCCAGCTTGCGCTCGGTGATGTCGTAAAGCACGCCCTGCAGGAACAGCGGGTTGCCCTCATCGTCGTGCACGAACGAGGTCTCGTCGTGGATCCAGACCTCGCGGTCGTCCGGCGTGATGATCGGGTACTCGGCCTTCCACGAGAGGCCGTTCCCGATCGCGTCGACGTAGGAACGCCGGATCTCCTCTCTGTAGTCCTCGCGCATGCGGTCGAGCCACAGCTCTGGGTTCGACAGGTACTCCTCTGGGGTCCACCCGGTCAGCTGCTCGATCTGCGGGCTCACGTAGATCGACTGCATCGTCTCGTCGGCCCTGTCGACGTAGATCGCCGCCGGCACGTGTTCGACGATCGCGCGGTAGCGCTCCTCGGTCTCGCGCAGCTGCTCCTCCGCCTTGCGACGCTCTGTGACGTCGAACATCACGCCCTGGGAGAAGGCGATCAGCCCGTCCTCGTCGCGCACCACGGTCGCGTGGTCGCTGACCCACACCCAGCGACCGTCCTTGGTGCGCATCCGGTACTCGACCTCGAAGGGCTCGCCCCCGTTGTTGTGCCGGTCGACGGCCGCGAGGATCGCGTCGCGGTCCTCCGGATGCAGGGCGTCGATCCACACGTCGGGGTCGCGGATCCACTCATCCTGCGAGTAGCCGAAGAGCGACTCGACCTGCGGGCTGACGTACAGCGTCGTCGACCGCTCGTCGATCAGGTCGATGTACGTCGCGGCCGGCAGGTTCTCGACCAGGCCCTGATAGCGCTGCTGGGCCTCGTGCATCTGCCGCTCTGCCTGCTTGCGCGCGGTGATGTCGAACCGCAGGCCCTGCCAGAACGACGGCTCGCCGTCCTCGCCGTAGACGAGTACCGCCTGGTCGTGTACCCACACCCAGTGGCCCTCATTGTGACGTTGTCGGTACTCCACCGAGAAAGGTTCTCCGGTCCGGTCGCTCTGAGCGTCCGCGGCCAGGACGCGCTCGCGGTCCTCGGGATGCACCGACTCGAGCCAGATCTCGCGGCGCGCGCGCCACTCCTCGGCTGTGTAGCCGAGCATCGCCTCGATCTGCGGGCTCACGTAGGTGATGCGCCCCTTTGCGCCGGCGTCCTGGATGTAGATCACCGCCGGGATCGCCTCGACGAGCGTGCGGTACCGCGTCTCCGCCTCGGTGCGTTGGGCCTCGGCCCGCGAGCGTCCGATCGCGGCACCGAGCGTGTCCGCGGCGGTCTTCAACGCCTCGATCTCCGCGACTGACCAGAGGCGCTCCTCCTCGCAGTCGTCCAGGCCGAGGAACCCCCACCACTCATCGTTGGCGACGACGGGGACGGCGACGAGCGACTTGATGGCCTCGACCTCCATCTCGGTCCGCTCTTCGCCTTGCGCCTGGGAGAGCGTGACCTGGACGACGTTGCCGGCCTCCATCTCGGTCACCCACCAGGAGAAGCCGCGTTCGTAGGGGTAGTCCTTGTTGGCCGGGTTGTGGGCCGTGGACGAGACCCCGGGCGCGACCCACTCGGTCTCCAGGGACATGAGGAGCCGATCGTCCGTATCCCGTCGGTTGCTGAACAGGTACGCGCGGCTGGCCCGTGCCGCGACGCCGAACCGCTCGAGCACCTCGTCCAACACGTCGTGCCAGGACGAGCTCTTCAGGAGACGCTCGGCGGCGAAGCCGATCGCCTCGAGCATGTCGTCGCGCCGCGACAGCGCGAACTCGGCCTGCTTGCGGGCGGTGATGTCGATGAGTACGCCCTGCCACATCAGCGGGCGGCCGTCTGGTTCACGCTGCAGGACCGCCTCGTCTCGGACCCACACGTAGCGCTCGTCTCGCGCCTGGAAGCGGTACTCCGCCGAGAAGGGCTCCCCGGTCTCGTTCGTCCAGCGCGAGAGCTCGAGGACCCGCTCGCGATCCTCGGGATGCAGGTGGTCGATCCAGAAACCGGGGTCGCTCAGTCGCGCCTCCGGCGGATAGCCGAAGAGCCGCTCGTACTGCGGGCTTATGTAGAGGGCAGTGCTCATGTCATCGACCGCGTCCTGGTAGACGACGACTGGAAGCTGCTCGACGAGCGTTCGGTAGGTGGATTCGGCCTCCGCGATCCGGCCCTCGGCCTCCTTGAGCTCGGTGATATCGAACGTAACGCCCTGCCAGAACCTCGGCTTGCCCGCGGCGTCCCGGATCAAGATCGCGTAGTTCTGGAGCCAGACGACGCGGCCGTCTCGTGCTATCGATCTGTACGAGACGCTCCACTCATCTCCCAGGTCCTGGGCGTTCCCCGCGATGACGCGATCGCGGTCCGCAGGATGCAGGGTCCGCTCCCACAGGCTGGGATCGGCCATCCATTCCTTGTCCGAGTAGCCCAGGACCGCCTCGATCTGCGGGCTGATGTAGAGGTTGCGTCCGGTCTCCGGATCCTCGATGTAGGTGATCGCGGGGATCTGCTCGACGAGCGTGCGGAACCGCTCCTCGGCCTCGAGCAGCCGCTCCTCGGCCAGCTTGCGCTCCGTTACGTCGAGCATCACGCCCTGGAACAGCGCGTTGCCCTTGTCATCGCGCGAAACGGGGACCGCCTCGTCGCGGACCCAGACCACCTGGCCGTCTCGGTTGGACATGCGGTATTCGGAGCGGAAGGCAACGTCGCCTCGCTGACAGGCGTCCCACTCGGCCATCACGCGGTCGAGGTCCTCCGGGTGCACGAGCCGCGACCAAAGGGTCGGGTCCGCGAACTCCTCCGGCGCGTATCCGAGAAGCGCTCGCACCTGGGGGCTGATGTAGGACGCCGGCGCGTCACCGCTGCGGTTGACCGTGTTCCACGTGTACGTGACGGCCGGGACGCGCTCGACGAGGGTCCGGTAACGCGCCTCGGTCTCGGCCAGGTCCTGCTCGGCGCGCTTGCGCTCGCTGATGTCGTACATGACGCCCTGCGCGAGCGAGGGGCGTCCGTCCACGTCTCGCTCCACGACGATCGCCTCGTCACGGACCCACACGACCTTGCCATCCTTCTTCACGTGGCGGTATTCGATCGCGAGCGGTTGCCCCGAGCGGTCCGAGCGCTCGGACGCCTCGATCACCCGGTCGCGATCGTCGGGGTGGATCTGGCGGATCCACAGCTGCGGGTCCGACATCCACTCATCCACGGTGAAGCCGAGCACCTGCTCGATCTGCGGGCTCACGTAGGGGGTTACGGCCGCGCCGAGCGGGCGTCGTGGATCCCACGTGTAGATGACGCCCGGGAGCTTCTCGACGAGCGCCCGGAACCGCCCCTCGGCCGCCCGTCGCGCGGTGGATTCGCGTCGTCCCGCGTACCACTGGCGCGCCGCGAACACGGCGAGGCCCGCGGCCGTTAGCAGGAGGGCGCCAAGGATCTCGTCGTCGGTGCCGCGGAACCGTTGACGGATCGCGTCGTGGAAGGCCTCGTACCCGTTCGTTACCGCGCCCGCCCAGACCAGCGCTACCACGGCGAGCGAGATCAACAGGAGATCTCGCAGCGCCGCCCACCTGCCGCGTGGCTGCTCCCGACGTTTGGACATTGGCTCTCCTAGGCGGGGTTATCGGCCCGTTCGGGGGAGACCTGAGCCCGCGTGGGGGAGTCCGAAGGTCGGGGGTCTAGAAGCGGGCGAGCTGGAGCATGGCGGCCTCGACCCGGTCCGCGTCGGGCATGAACGCGTGTTCCAGGTTGCTCGCGAAACCCATCGCGGGGACGTCGGGCCCGCCGATCCGCACGATCGGCCCGTCGAGGTCGAACATGGCCTCCTCCGCGATCGTGGCCGCGATCTCGGCGCCCGCGCCGTACGTGCGGTTGTCCTCGTACACGACCATCGCCTTGCCCGTCTTGCGGACCGACGCGAGGATCGTCTCCTTGTCCAGCGGGCTGATCGTGCGCACGTCCACGACCTCGACGGAGACGCCGTGCTCGTCCCGCAGGCGCGAGGCCGCCTCGAGGCACACGTGCAGCATCAACCCGTACGCTACGGCCGTGAGGTCCTCGCCCTCGCGCTTCACGTCGGCCTTGCCGATCGGGACCGTGAACGGCTCGTCGGGCACATCGCCGTTGATCAGGCGGTACGTGCGTTTGTGCTCGAG
>Ga0209619_10001395_pt1 | contig 17728 bp, 14 predicted proteins | sample Rifsed16ft3_FD_184011 | JGI IMG/M metagenome (GOLD analysis project Ga0209619, IMG submission 184011) | Soil microbial communities from Rifle, Colorado, USA - sediment 16ft 3 (version 2) | ecosystem: Environmental > Terrestrial > Deep subsurface > Rock core/Sediment | place: Rifle, Colorado... | reverse complement strand
ATTGTAATTGATCAGTCTCCTATCGGAAGGACGCCGCGGTCAAACCCCGCAACCTATACTGGCATTTTTACGCCTATAAGGGAACTCTTCACCAGACTGCCGGAGAGCAGGATTCGCGGATATAACCCTGGCCGGTTCAGTTTTAATGTCAAGGGCGGGAGGTGTGAGGCGTGTTTCGGAGACGGAGTGATAAAGATTGAGATGCACTTCCTTCCTGATGTGTATGTAAGGTGCGATGTATGCAAGGGCAAGAGGTACCATTCGGAAACACTTGAAGTTCGCTATAAGGGGAAGAGCATTTACGATGTTCTTGAAATGCCGGTGTCCGAAGCGCTTGAGTTTTTCAGTAATATTCCTGCTCTCCGGCACAAACTCCGGACATTGGTGGATGTGGGTCTCGGCTACATAAAACTCGGTCAGCCCGCAACGACCCTGTCTGGAGGAGAGGCGCAGAGAGTAAAACTTTCCAAAGAACTGTCAAGGAGAAACACGGGCAGAACGCTTTATATACTTGATGAACCTACAACGGGATTGCATTTTGCTGATGTGGAAAAACTTCTGTCTGTGCTAAACCGTCTTGTGGAAGCGGGGAATACTGTTGTTGTGATTGAGCATAATCTGGATGTGATAAAATCTGCAGATTACGTTATTGATTTGGGGCCGGAGGGGGGTGAGGCTGGAGGTCAAATTGTGGCAGTTGGAACACCGGAGGCAATTGCCAAAAACGCTTCCTCGCACACAGGTCAGTTTCTGCAGCAGGTTCTGAATGGAGAAAGGCGGGCAAGGGGTTAGGCCGCTTTTACAGCGCTGATGATGTCCAGCACGGCTTTCTTTCCATCACTAAAAAGCATTAGCGTATTGTCAGCTGCGAAAAGCGGATTCGGGATCCCTGCAAAGCCAGGACTGAGACCCCGCTTTATGATTACAACAGTCTTTGCTTTATCCACATTAAGGATGGGCATTCCCGCAATAGGACTTTTTGTGTTTGTTCTTGCGATGGGATTGACCACATCATTTGCTCCGATGACTATCACTATGTCTGTCTGTTCAAAGGTTGTGTTGATTTCCTCCATGGTCTTTAGTTTTTCGTAAGGAATATTAACCTCTGCAAGCAGAACATTCATGTGTCCCGGCATCCTTCCGGCAACAGGATGTATTCCGAATTCAACGGTCATTCCATTTTTCTCAAGCAATAAGAACAGGTCGCGGACAGCGTATTGAGCCTGTGAAATAGCCATTCCGTATCCGGGAACGATGACGACCCTCCGGGCTACGTCAAATAGCATGGCAACCTCTTCCGGGGTGACTGATTTTACACGGCCCGCATAGATATCATCATCCTTTGTGGTCATCTTCTCGGTAGTACTTCCAATGCCAAAAAGCACATGGGCAAGGGAGCGGTTCATTGCGATACACATGATTTGTGTAAGGATTAAACCTGACGATCCGACAAGAGATCCGGATATTATGAGTGAGTTGTTGTTCAGCACAAAACCTGTTGCGACAGCAGCAAGCCCGGAGTAAGAATTCAACAGGGAAATGACAACCGGCATGTCTGCTCCGCCAATAGGAATAGTAGAAAGAATTCCGAGGATAGACGACAGAGCAACTATTATCCAATAAAAAATCGTCTCCTCAGGTTTATATACAGATAATCCACAAAAAGACAGAATTATCAAAAAAAGTATCGCATTAATTATATTATGGCCCTTAAAGTTTATTGCTTTCTCAGAGATGAGTTCTTGCAGTTTTGCAAAAGCGATAAGGCTTCCCAATAATGTAACCGCGCCAATAACTCCGGATGCCGCAATGGATATTCTAAACTGCAGACTGAAATTTTCGTTGAGGTAAATGCTTTCGTAAAGAACTGCTCCTGCAACTAAAAAGGACGCCCCTCCGCCAAAACCGTTCAGTAGGGCTATAATCTGGGGTATTGCGGTCATCCGTATTCTGGCTGCAAGGAGTGTTCCTATTGCTGAGCCAACCACAAGGCCGGCAATTATAATTTCATAACTGGCGATCTTTGCATTAAAAAGAGTTGCAACTATTGCGATGAGCATACCCAGGGCGCCCATAAGATTACCCCTGACCGCAGTGCGAGGATGGGTCAATCCTTTAAGACCGTAAATAAAAAGGATCGTAGAGAAAAGATAAGCCAGATTTATTAATGATACAGCCATATTATTTTTTCTTAAACATCTTGAGCATTCTGTCGGTAACCATAAAACCGCCGACGACGTTTATGGTAGCAAAGACTACGGCAATAAATGCGAGGATTGTAGTCAGGGTTGTATGTTGATAGCCCGCTGATATTATTGCTCCTATAATGGTTATTCCTGATATAGCGTTGGAGCCGGACATTAGCGGCGTATGAAGCGTTGGAGGAATCTTTGTTATTATTTCAAACCCAACAAAAAGAGAAAGTATAAAGATTGTAAAGGCTATCACAAATATATCCATTTAACCGCTCCTTTCTGCCAATATTTCTTTTATCCGCGCATTGGATATTTCTCCGTCCTTTGTTACCATTGTCTCGCGGATTATTTCGTCCTCAGTATTTAGTTGAAGGCTGCCGTTTTTGACAAGATAGAGTAAGAAATTTGTGATATTCTTTGAATACATAATGCTCGCATCGTAAGGCACTGTTGAAGGCAGGTTCGTGGGACCCATTATGGTGATACCGTTTACTACGATTGTTTTACCGGGTTGGGTAAGTTCACAATTGCCCTCCCTTTCTGCGGCAAGGTCAATAATAACGGCGCCGGGTTTCATCTTCAGCACCATTTCGCGGGTAATGAGAATCGGCGCCCTTTTCGCAGGAACAAGAGCAGTTGTAATTGCGACATTGCTGGCGGCAAGGACCGTTGTCATCAATTCCTGCTGTCGCCTGTAAAAGTCTGCGGACATGGCGCTTGCGTATCCGGTAGATTGTTCTGCTTTTACGGTTTCAATAGATAGTTCTATGAATTTTGCCCCAAGACTTTCAATTTGCTCCTTTACTGCCGGCCGGACATCATAAGCGCTTACTACTGCACCCAGTCTTTTAGCTGTGGCAATTGCCTGGAGACCGGCAACCCCTGCGCCGATAACGAATACGTTTGCCGGAGAGATTCTTCCAGCCGCTGTCATGAAAAGGGGAAACATCTTGTGCAATGCCCCGGCAGCCAGCAGAACAGATTTATAACCCCCAATTGTTCCCATTGATGTGACGGCATCCATGTTTTGTGCCCTGCTGATTCGCGGTATCAGTTCCATTGCGAATGCAATTACTTCGCGTTTTGCAAGTTCCTTTATTGTCTGCGGAGCATAGAATGGTTCAAGAAAGCCGGCAAGGACCTGATTTTTTCTGAGCATCTCAAATTCTTCTTTTCTAAATTCTGGATTTGCGCCCGGACCACGGACGAAGAGCAGTATTCCGGATGAAGAAAATATTGTTTTTCTTTCTGATATAATCTTTGCCCCCTTTTCCTCGTATTCCCTGTCCGTGAACCCCGCTGGTTCTCCGGCTCCTTTCTCAAATAAGATCTGTAAGCCTGCATTAAGAATGGAGGGAACTACGGCCGGCGTTATTGAAACCCTCCGCTCGTCCTGAAATGTTTCTTTCAATATACCAACGATCATTGAATCCATGTTATCAATTTTTATTTGCTTAGTCCAGCAGTGAGAACCTTACAATCTGATATAATGCCAGTAAGCCATCCTTCCATTTTATCTTTTTCCCCTCTGCGTATGTCCTCCCGCTGTAGGAAATAGGAACCTCATAGATTTTGCAATTCATTTTTGCGACCTTTACGGTAACCTCGGGCTCAAAGCCGAACCGGTTGGATTTAATCGCAATTTTTTTAATCACCTCACCCCTGAATGCCTTATATCCTGTCTCCATGTCAGAGAGGTTGAGATTTGTAAATATGTTTGTCAGGAGGGTTAGAAATTTGTTGCCCAGATAGTGCCAGAAAAACAAAACCCTGTGCGGTCCGCCGATAAATCTTGAACCATAGACTACATCGGCTATTCCTTGTGCTATCGGGCCAATTAAAATATGGTACTCCTGCGGATTGTATTCCATGTCCGAATCCTGGATAATTACAACATCGCCCGAGATATGTTTGAATCCTGTGCGCAGCGCAGCGGCCTTGCCCCGATTTATTTCGTGAAAGAATATCCGGATACGGTTGTTTGGATCAGCATTAGCGTATTCGCCGGCAAATTTTTTCAAGAACTCCCTGCATCCATCTGTGGAGCAGTCATCAACAATAATAATTTCCTTAATGATATTTACAGCCATTACCCGTTTTAGAATCTCAGGAAGGGTTTTCATCTCGTTGTAAACAGGCATTACAACAGAAAGTTTCATTACAATAAAGTATGCTGAATTTTTTAATAAAAGTAAATATCTTTAATTGTTTTTAGGACGACCGGATTGGTCACCCCCTGCGTCATAATCAAATGGAGCAAGGATAATAAAAAAGCATTTTTCTTGCAAGAAAATTCTACATTGTGTAGAATAAAGTCATGGCTGTTTATACAGACCCTGTCTGTGGGATGGAGGTAGAGGATACTCCGGACGCTTTAAGAATTATCTATAAGAACACGGAATACCTTTTTTGCAATCCATCCTGCAATGTCCGATTCAGCGAAGATCCAGAGTCATTTTTAAAGCATCAATTATCACAGGGTAGCGCAAGGAATAATGGTGAGATGCTATCCGATATTCGGGCGTACCGCCGGACCGCTCCTCCAGAAAACCTTTCCACCGCTATCCTTCCCATTGAGGGCATGTCCTGTGCATCCTGCGTTGCAAAGATAGAAAAGTCGCTCAATTCCCTGGACGGAGTTGGCGAGGCATTTGTGAATTTCGGGACAGAGAGAGCGGTTGTGAGATATGACCCCGGAATAACTGACATTGAATATCTGAAAAAAGCAATAAGTTCCGCAGGTGCGTACAAAGTAATAGAAACAGGGGGGAAGGATACCGGTGAAGCGGAACAGGCAGAGAGGGAAAGGTTTTATTTGCAGCTCAGAAACAGATTTGCTTTTGCCGCCGTCTCCGCTGTTGTGGTAATGGCAGGCAGCATGTACATGCTGATCCCCGAACTGCATGATATACTCCGTTCATACCAGTATCTTATCAATTACATCCTGTTTTTAATAACAACACCAGTGCTGTTCTGGTCGGGGCGGCAATTTTTCAGGGGTGCATGGGCCGAGGCAAAAAGATTTTCTTCAAATATGGATACTTTGGTTGCAATAGGTACTTCCGCTGCTTATCTTTACAGCAGCGCCATTACCTTTTTCCCCTCTCTTCTTGATGGAAAACTCAAGGGCATGTCAGATACATACTACGATACCGCAACTGCGATTATCGCCCTGATCCTTCTCGGCAGGCTTCTGGAGGCAAAGGCAAAGGGAAGAACGAGCGATGCAGTCAGGAAGCTCGCCGGTCTTCGGGCAAGGACCGCTCACATAGTCAGGGATGGCGCCGAGATGTATATTCCTGTTGATGGTGTTCGTGCCGGGGATACTGTAATTGTGAAGCCTGGCGATAGAATTCCTGTTGACGGGATGATGATTTCAGGCAGTTCATCCGTGGATGAATCAATGATTACCGGAGAGAGCATGCCTGCAGAGAAAAGGTCAGGAGACGCGGTCATCGGAGGAACAGTGAATCTGACCGGCAGTTTCAGATTCAGGGCAACAAAAATTGGCAGGGACACAGCTCTTGCCCAGATAATAAGAATGGTTCAGGAGGCGCAGGGGAGCAAGGCGCCTGTTGAAAAACTCGTGGATAAGGTCGCATCATATTTTGTTCCTGCTGTGATTATAATTGCAGTCATAACCTTTTTTGTATGGTTATTCCTGGGGCCGGAGCCATCATTCAGGTTTGCTATAATAAACTTTATAACAGTTCTGATTATTGCCTGCCCCTGCGCTCTCGGGCTTGCGACGCCAACCGCGGTGATCGTTGGCATCGGAAAGGGCGCGGAATCCGGAATTCTTATCGGAGGAGAAAGCATTGAATTGCTTCACAGGATTACGACCGCTGTGTTTGATAAGACAGGCACAATCACTGAGGGAAAACCAGTTGTTGCGGATATTGTTATTCTGGATAAGGATTATACTGAGAAGGACATACTCAGAATTGCCGGATCTGTTGAAAAATTGTCCGAGCATCCCGTTGCTCTGGCAATAGTGAAGAGGGCAAAAGAGAACAATATTGCCCTGCCTGAACCTCAGAAATTCCGGTCTGTTACAGGGTATGGTGTGCTTGGAGAGGTTGACGGCAGGCCGGTAGTTGCAGGCAATCCGGCAATGCTCCTTGATCAGGGAATAAAGATTGGCCGGGCTGCTGAACTGACTGAGAGACTTTCATCAGAGGCAAAAACAGCTGTCTGTATTGCTGCAGAAGGAGTTGTCCGCTCTGTGATTGCTGTTTCCGACACGATTAAGGCGTCGGCGCCGCAGGCTATTTCCGAATTAAAAAAACTCGGGATTAAAACACTAATGATCACCGGAGACAATAAAAATGCTGCGGACGCAATTGCCCGGATGGTTGGAATTGCGTCAGTGAAGTCCAATGTTCTTCCGCAGGATAAGGCGGGGGAGATAAAAGCGTTGCAGGCAATGGGCGAAAGGGTTGCCATGGTGGGTGATGGCATAAATGATGCGCCGGCGCTTGCTCAGGCGGATGTGGGGATTGCTATCGGCTCCGGTACGGATGTTGCCGTTGAGGCTTCGGATATAACGCTTGTCAGCGGGAATCTTATGGCTGTTGTAAAAGCAGTCAGGCTTTCAATGTTCACTATGCGCACAATAAAACAGAATCTCTTCTGGGCGTTTTTCTACAACACAGCCGCAATCCCTGTAGCTGCCGGCCTGCTCTATCCGTTATTCCATTTCCTTTTAAATCCTGTGGTTGCTGCCGCTGCAATGGCATTCAGTTCTGTATCTGTAGTGCTGAATTCTCTGCGTCTGAAGCGCAGTTCCCCTTGACGAAAACGTGTAATTCTGTTAATTTTTTAACCAATGAAGGGCATATACTCAATCGGCGAGGTTATACCTAAGGTCATTAAGTCATTAGGACTTGAAAAGAAATCAAAGCAGGTTGACGCAATGCTTCTGTGGAAGGAGATCGTGGGGGAGAGGGTATCGGAGAAATCAATGCCAATCGGTATTAGCCGCGGGATTTTGAAGATCAGCGTATGCAGCTCTTCGTGGATGAACGAACTCCAGATGATGAAACCCGAGATAATGGAAAAGGTTGGCAAAAAAGTAGGCATTAACATCATAAAAGATGTAAGGTTTTACCTCGGAAGTATTAAATAGGAATGTCTTGACCGGGAGCTCCCCGTTGATTTGCTAAAGTTGCGGGCGCAAGAGCCGGCGAGCGGATTTGAACCGCTGACCTGCCGATTACGAATCGGCTGCTCTTACCAACTGAGCTACGCCGGCAATTTTCCTATTATATCATAAGAATCTGTTTTCAACAGGCTTTTTCTTTTTGACGAATTGACTCAGAATTGTTCATATCAAAATCAATCAGAACAACTTGCTTCTTGACATCTGGATGCAAATTTGGTAACCTTTTTAGCAGCAGTGCAATGGGGGAGAGACTTTTGATATTTGGTGCAGGGGATTATTTGTTCGGATTAAAGTTGGATACTGTTTTGAGAGTTGATACCATTGAAGCCCCTGATGAAATCAAATATGGAGACAGATATTGCGGTACTGTAAAAATCTCAAATTCAACCATTCCCTTTGTAGACTTGAGAAAAAAACTAAATTCTCATTTAGCGGGGAAGCCTGTGCTTATAAGGTACGAACACCCCTATTGTACGCTCGGGATTCTCAGCGATAACCTTTCGGGCATCCAGGAGATTGAAAAAGAGAGCCTTATTCCTTTTCCGGAAATTGTTGTCAAGTCAAGCCGGGATATCCTTCAGGGGTTTTTTTTAAAAGGGAGGCAGGTCATTCTGTTTGTCAATGGCGGCAAACTTATTTCCATGGATGATATGAAAATAATAGAAAAGATGACAGTTGTATGAGCGAAGAAAAATACATAGTTTTCAGCGTCAAAAATAAACTATTTGGGATTGATACAATGATGCTAATCAATGTGGTTAATACGCCAGAGGTAGTCAGGCTGCCATTTGTTCATTCAGAACTCAAAGGCGTAATGCTTGTTGATACCGGTCCGGTGCCGGTGTTTTCTTTTGCTGATGGCGCCTCCGGAAAATTTGCCGTTCTTGTGGATTCACAGTGGGGTTTGCTGGGGATTCTTGCGGATGATGTTTTTGGAATTATTGATAAGGAATCTTTGAAAATCAGTGAAGATGCAGGGAGTGATTCCATAGGAGAACTTTCAGGTAGAAGGGTTTTCCGTCCGGATTTAAAGGGGGTTCTGGATACCGTTGCAGGGACCAGAGAGAAAAATTGATTGATAAGTAGAGATCAGGAGGAAGATGATGTCAAAAAAACTATTGATTGCTGATGACAGTATAACGATCCAGAAGGTAATGACTATTACCTTTTCTTCCAAGGATTACGAATTAGTTATCGTAGGAAACGGAATAGACGCAATTTCAAAGGCAAAAGATGTAAAACCCGATCTTGTGCTGGCGGATATAGGCATGCCAGGCAAGAACGGCTATGAGGTGTGCGAGGCAATTAAAAAAACCCCGGAATTAAAGGATATACCAGTCCTGCTTCTTGCCGGCGCTTTTGAGCCCTTTGATGCAAATAAGGTTAAAGCAGTAGGCGCCGATGATTACATTATGAAGCCATTTGAAACCCAGGCGCTGATAAACAAGGTTAATGAATTGCTTTCCAGGGCGAAAAAGCCCGAGGTAGCAGCAGAAGCCGGGGTTTCGGATGAGATTGAAGATGCCCTTGATATAGATCTTGGTGAGATTATTGAAGAGGAAACAGAAGGAATAGAATTGACCGAAGAAGCGAAAACAGCGGAAGAGACGTCTCCTGAGGATATTTGGAGTATGGAAGGCTTTGACGGTGCTGAAAAAAAAGCAGAGATCCCTAAGGCTGTGAAGACGGAGGAAAGGCCTCAGGTTACAGCAAAAACGATAGCAGCAGAGGTTATGGCAGAAGAAGCAGAGCCGGAAGAAGCGATAGAGATCGGAGAATTTACAGAAGAAACAGGGGATTCAGGTGTAGGTGTAGCTGAAGAGACTTTTACAGCGCTGGAAATCAACGAAGTAACCGGGGAAGCCGAAACGGTTGACGCAGAAACAGAAGAGCATTTTGAGCAAATCCCCATTGCAGAAGCGGTTGAATCTCCGGTGCATGCGAAGAATATTGCTCCACCGGCGTCCATCTCGCAGATTTCCCTGGAAATTCAGAAGCAGGTTTCAGAAATTCTCATAAAAACCCTTCCATCGCTTATGCAGAAAATTGCTGAGGAGATAATAAATTCGGTCATTAAGGGATTTGTCAAGGATGCAATTGATAAGGGAAATATCCTGGAGAAAACAAAAAGGATGGTTGACGAAGAGTTTAAAAAAGTTAAATAGTTATTCCAAATTTTCTTTTTATAAATAAAATATACCTGATAAATAATTATGGAAAAAAATTCAAAGAAAGAATTATTGCCCAAATCCTGGAATTCAAAGGAGATGGAATCTAAGTGGTATGCATTCTGGGAATCAAATGGTTATTTTACTCCCGATCTGCATTCATCAAAGCCTCCTTTTTGCATTGTTATTCCACCGCCCAATGTAACAGGTTCGCTGCACATCGGCCATGCGCTGAACAACACACTCCAGGACATCCTGTCAAGATACAAGAGAATGGCAGGGTTCAATGTCCTCTGGCTCCCAGGAACAGACCATGCCGGCATAGCTACGCAGAATGTTGTTGAACGCATTTTGACGGAAGAGGGGCTTGACAGATTAAAAATCGGCAGGGACCGCTTTATTGAAAGGGTATGGAAATGGAAGGAGGAATCGGGAGGAAATATCATTTATCAATTGAGGCGTCTTGGCGCATCCTGTGACTGGACGAGGGAGAGGTTTACGCTTGACGAGGGCTTGTCAAAAGCAGTCCGTGTTGCTTTTGTAACCCTTTATAATAAGGGTCTCATATATCGTGGAAACTACATCATAAACTGGTGCCCCAGATGCGGAACGGCTTTGTCTGATCTTGAGGTAGAGCAGGAGGAGATAACTGGCAAGCTTTATTATATTTTGTACCCATTAAAGGAACCAAAATCGGACATTAAATACATCATAGTAGCAACCACAAGACCAGAGACTATGTTCGGAGATACTGCTGTAGCAGTACATCCCGAAGATGATAAATATGCTGATGCGATAGGCGCCTCACTGCTTCTTCCGCTCACAGACAGGGAGATTCCCGTGATAGGGGACGACAGGGTAGAACGGGAATTCGGTACAGGCGCCGTGAAGATAACGCCTGGCCATGATTTCGCCGACTTTGAGACAGCAAACCGGCATAATCTTCCATTTGTTAAGGCGATTGACGAACATGGGAGAATGACGGAGCATGCTTATATATATAAAGGGCTTGACAGGTTTGAGGCAAGGACAAAGGTTGCGAAAGACCTTGAAAATGCAAGCCTCCTACAGAAGATTGAGGATTATAAAATGGTTCTGGGCCATTGTTACAGATGCAAAACAGTGGTGGAACCAATGTTGTCGGTTCAGTGGTTTGTTAGGGCGGAGCCCCTATCTCAGGAGGCTATCAGGGCTGTTGAGAGCGGCAGGATAAAACTTATTCCAGAGATGTGGAATACGTCCTATTTTTCCTGGATGCGTAATATCAGAGACTGGTGTATTTCCAGACAGATCTGGTGGGGACACAGAATTCCGGCATGGTATTGCGGGGATTGCGGTGAAATCGCTGTGTCAATTGAGGATCAGAATGTTTGTGTTAAATGCGGTTCAAAAAATATAGAGCAGGATAAAGATGTGCTTGACACATGGTTTTCTTCCGCCCTCTGGCCATTTTCTACACTCGGTTGGCCGGACAGGACAAGGGATCTCTCTATTTTTTATCCTACATCGGTTTTGGTGACATCATTTGATATACTCTTTTTCTGGGTGGCGCGGATGATAATGATGGGGCTCTTTCTTATGAAAGATGTTCCCTTCATGGAGGTCTATCTGCATGCCCTTGTTAGGGACTCAAAGGGGCAGAAGATGAGCAAATCCAAGGGAAATGTTATTGATCCGCTGGTTATGATGGACAAGTACGGCGTGGATGCTTTCCGTTTTGCCCTCGCTGCTTTAACCGCTCAGGGCAGGGAGATAAAACTGTCAGAGGATCGCATTGAGGGCTACAGGCATTTTACTAATAAACTCTGGAATGCATCAAAATTTATACTTATGAATACCGGAGACATTCAGAACAATCAATATCTCGGCATTATCCCTGAAAGCATACTCGGCAGGTGGATTTACACTCTTTATCAGGATACGATTAAATCTGTGCGGGATGCCATTGATGTATATAATTTTGACAGCGCTGCAAGGATCCTGTATAACTTCATCTGGCATGAACTCTGTGACTGGTACCTGGAGGCGGTGAAATCAAGACTCAGCGCGACAGGAGAACCCGAACACAAAAAACTGCTCCTGTATATTCTTGATGGAATTCTAAAAATGCTGCATCCGTTTATGCCTATGATAACCGAGGAGATCTGGCAGCGGCTTCCGGGAAGTTCCGGAAGCATAATGATTTCAAAATTTCCGGAGGTTTCATCCGGGAAATATCCCGATGAGCGTAATAAATTTGAATATGTTAAGGGAGTAATAACCCGCATACGAAATATTAGATCAGCGCACCTAATCCCGCACACCGAACGCTTCAGCGTCCATGCAAGGACGCAGGACAGTCAACTGGCTGCTCTGCTTCAGGAGTTCAGCGCAACAATTGTTTTTCTTGCCCGTCTTGATAATTTTACAGTCGGAGCAGCAGGCCGGGCTTTCAAATCTCCGCTTATTGTTAAGCATGACAATACGGAAATGTATCTTGATTTGGTGAATCTCGTGGATTATAAAAAAGAAGCAGCGAGAATTGAAAGGGAGATTGAGAAGATGAGAAATGAACTGGAAAGGGTATCTGGAATGCTGAACGATCGTAACTTTAAATCAAATGCTCCGGCAGAAATCGTGGATAAGAAAAAAGCGGAATTTGAAACTCTTAAAATGAAATTGCGGAATCTTGAGGAAACAAAGGAAATGATCAAAACTTCCCAGGAAAATGTCTAATCGTATATTTGACAGGGATACGAAAAAGGCAATCGCTGCAGCTCTTGCTGAGGATATAGGCAAGATAGACCTTTCATCGTTTTGCATACCCAAAGGGAAAAAAATTGCCGGGCTGATAATTGCCGGAGAGGATTTTCTTCTTGCAGGAGTAAATATTGCAAAAGAGGTTTTCAAGCAACTGGATAGGAAAATGAAATTTAGGGCATTAAGTAAGGATGGGGAATGGATAAAAAAGAAAAAGGTGATTGCAGCGGTCAGTGGGGATGCCCGGTCAATGCTTAGTGCGGAAAGGACAGCTCTGAATTTTCTTCAGCATCTTTCCGGTATAGCCACTAATACGAAAAAATACATCCGGAAGGCCGGTGCTAAAAAAGTTATAATACTGGACACGAGAAAAACAACCCCCGGGCTGAGAAGACTGGAGAAATATGCTACAAGGATAGGGGGCGCTGTAAATCACAGAATGGGATTATACGACCGTATTCTTATAAAAGAAAATCACATAAGGGCTGCTGGCGGAATCAGGCGTGCAATTGACACGCTTAAGAAAAAATTCCCAGGGCATACAGGGAACGCTGAGGCGGAGGTCAGGACAATTGACGAACTGAAGGAAGCACTTGAGTGCGGGGTCAGGCATGTTCTCCTGGATAATATGCGTCCTGGGACAATAAAAAAGGCAGCAAAAATTGCTGGTGGCAGGGCAAAAATTGAGGTATCTGGCGGGGTCAGTCTGCAAAATATAGGTAAATTTGCGTCTCAAAATGTTGACTTTATTTCTGTTGGGAGGCTTACCCATGCAGCAAGATGGGTGGATATTTCCTTCCAGGTAAAATAAGTTATGCTATCAGTCAGGTATGAGCATACCACAAGACTTGTGCTTGACAGTCTTATGCAAGCAGGAAGGGATTTTGTTTCCGGTGAAGCGTTAAGTCAGAGGCTGGGGGTTACGAGGGCTGGTTTATGGAAGCGGATAAAAAATCTGAGAGAGCTTGGTTATATTATTGAGGGCCATACTGCAAAGGGGTACAGGATTTTTAGCGCTCCGGATAATCCATATCCGTGGGCGTTGTTGGATGGCGAAGATGAATTTTGGCGGGACGCGGTCTATTATAAAAATACTGATTCCACAAATACGGTTGCAGTCGGCATGGCTTCTAGGGGTGCGGTGGAGGGTACGGTTGTGGTTGCGGAGTCACAGACCGCCGGCCGGGGCAGGCTTGGCAGAATGTGGGTTTCCCCGCCTGGCAACAATATTTATATATCTGCTATACTCAGGCCGGACATGCCCCCGTATATCTCTCCGCAAATTACGCTTGTTGCCGGTGTCGCCGTAGCAAGGACGGTGGAAAAAGTAACCGGAATCAGAGCCGGGATAAAATGGCCAAATGATCTTCTCCTCAATGGGAAAAAATTCTGCGGAATCCTTACCGAGATGAATTCGGAATCTGACAAGATCAACTTTATTGTTTTGGGCATTGGAGTAAATCTGAATTCAACCATCAAAGAGTATCCTGCTGAAATAGCAGATAACATCACAACATTGAAGGATGTAACAGGGAGAAATATTCCAAGAGTTGAATTTACAATGGCGCTGCTCGGTGAATTAAAGAAAATGTATAAGGAGTTTCTTCGCCATGGATTTAGTAATATAAAGAAAGAATGGTCCGGATATTTTTGTATGTCCGGAAAAGATGTGGTAATATCCTATCTTGATAAAAAGGTAGAGGGAACCGCTCTTGGGATTGATAACAGCGGTGCATTACTTGTCAGGAAGTCTGATGATAAAATTGAAAGAGTTTTAAGTGGAGATGTAATGTTTTTAAGGAGGAGGACTTAATGCTCCTTGTTATTGATATCGGTAATACGAATATTGTGCTTGGTATATATGATAGGGAAGATCTTCTGTCCTTTTGGCGATTTGCGACAGATCAGGGGAAAACGGAAGATGAATACGGCATAATGATGCACCAGTTTTTAACACTTTCAAAGATACCCATCACAGGAGTGGATGGCGCCATTATCTCTTGCGTTGTTCCTCCACTGCTGGCCACATTTGAGAAAGCATGTCAGAAATATTTCTCTGTTCGTCCTCTTGTAATCGGACCTGGTATAAAAACCGGAATGCCTGTGCTCTATGACAATCCAAAAGAGGTAGGAGCGGACAGGATTGTAAATGCTATTGCAGGCTACGAAAAATGGAAACGCAGCCTGATTATTGTTGATTTTGGCACAGCTACAACCTTTGATTGCATTTCTTCAAAAGGGGAATATTTAGGTGGTGCAATTGCTCCCGGATTGATGATCTCATCAGAGGCGCTGTTCAGATCGGCATCAAAACTTCCCAGAATAGAACTTGTGAAACCTCCCAGCATAATAGGCAAAAACACGACCCACAGCATTCAATCCGGTATATTCTACGGCTATGCCGGACTTGTGGACCGTATTGTTACAGTAATGAAGAAGGAGATGGCGGGAAATCTTAAGGTTATTGCTACAGGCGGGCTTGCGCCTTTAATTGCACCAGAAAGCGAGACCATTGAAGAAGTTGATGCGCACCTTACGCTAAGGGGATTAATGATCCTTTACCATAGAAACAGATTAGGGGTTGACTTATAACTTATAATAGAATAATATTAAAAGATAGGTGAAGAGATGGGAAGATTTCCAGTTGATAAAATAAGAAACATAGTGTTTCTTTCTGGAAGTGATACGGGTAAAACGTCCATCGGCGAGGCAATTTTGTTCATAACAGGGGCAACAGACAAACTGGGAAAAACAAGGGACAAAAGTTCATTTCTTGATTTTGAGGAAGAGGAAATAGAGAAAGGTATAAGCATCGGTACTGCCATTGCTTCTGTTGAATGGAAGGGCTGGCGCTGTAATTTTATTGATACTCCCGGTGTTTCGGCATTCATTTTTGATACCCTAAATTCCATGAGGGTTGCAGAAGCCGGCGTTTTTGTGTTTTCTGCCTGTGACAGCATAAAGGTTGAGACCGAGAGGCTGTGGAAATCGGGAGAAGAGCACGCGCTGCCTTCATTAATATTCATCAACAAACTTGACAGGGAACACGCAGATTTTATGAATACCCTTTCAGCGATTGAAAAGTCTCTTGGAATAAAAGTGCTTCCGGTCTGCTTTCCTATCGGCAGGGAAGCGGAATTTAAGGGCATTGTGGATCTCGTAAACGATAAAGCTGTTTATTATAATGAAAATACAAAAAAGGAAACAGAGGCCAATATCCCCGCTGAAATAGCCCCCGCATTGGAAGAATACAGAAAAAAAATAGCAGAAAGCGCTGCTGAACAGGATGATGCGACTTTGGAGAAATACCTGAATGGTCAAAGCGTTTCAAAAGATGAGGTGCTTAAAAATCTCAGAAAGGGCATCCTCGCGCGGAGAATATTTCCCGTATTTTGCGGTTCTGCCGGCAGACTTGCGGGAATTACAACCTTGCTTAACCTTCTTCCTGAATTTACTAAGTCTCCGCTTGAAAAAGGGGATATTTCAGGGAAGGATCCGTCCAATGGAAATAATATTTCAAGAAAACTATCTTCTGATGAGCCGTTCAGCGCATGGGTTTTTAAAACCATTATTGATCCATTTGCAGGAAAGATCAGCTATGTCAGGGTTTTTTCCGGCATTCTCAATTCAGACACGCAGGTGCTTAACTCCTCCAGAAACATTAAGGAACGCATCGGTCCGGTTTATTTATTAAAGGGGAAGAAACAGGAGCATAAAGATTCCTGCGAGGCAGGCGATATAGTTGCTTTTGTAAAACTGAAAGAAACGGCCACCGGTGATACGCTTTGCAATGAAAAATCCCCTGTCTTATATAAGGGGATTGATATTCCTCGCCCCATTATCTCTTTTGCCATAAAGCCAAAAACAAAAGCTGATGATGACAGGCTTACAACGGCGATCTCCAAGCTTCTGGAAGAGGATCCGATTCTCCATGTTCAGAGGGATCAGCAAACCAAGGAAATTATCCTGGCCGGAATATCCCAGGCTCAGATTGAGATTGCAGTTGCTAAACTTAAACGCAAGTTTAATACGGATGTGGAGATTGCCGCACCTAAGGTTCCGTATAAGGAAACCGTGAAGGGCAAGAGCAGGGTTCAGGGTAGATACAAAAAACAATCCGGCGGCAGGGGGCAGTATGGAGATTGTTGGCTGGAAGTGGACCCGCTGCCAAGAGGAAAAGGATATGAATTTGTTGACAAGATTGTGGGCGGAGTTATTCCGAGGCAGTTTATCCCTTCTGTAAAGAAGGGCGTGAAGGAGGCTATAACAGAAGGCGTGCTTGCTTTTTATCCTGTGGAAGATATAAGGGTTTCCCTGGTAGATGGGTCATATCATGTTGTGGACTCTTCTGATATTGCTTTTAAAATCGCAGGGGCAATGGCTTTAAGAAAAGCGCTGCAACAGGCTAATCCTGTCCTGCTTGAACCAATTATGTCAATGGAGATAGTTGTGCCCGATGATTATGTTGGGGATGTAATTGGAGATCTCAACAGCCGGAGGGGAAAGATACTCGGTGTGGAAGCATCAAACAGTTACCAGATGATAAAAGCCTACGCACCTATGTCAGAGGTTTTAATGTATGCAGCTGATTTAAGATCCCTGTCGCAGGGGAAAGGCAGTTTTACTATGGAGTTTCATTCCTATAATGAAGTGCCGGCGCATATTTCAAGCAAGATTATTGAAACAAGAAAAAAAGAAAGGGTTGAGGGTGAGATAAAGGAGGAATGAAGTGGTAGAAGACGGAGGAGCAAAGAAGAAGAAAGGCCTGAGGCAGGATCTGCTTCTGGATGATTTTTTTAAGCCCCCTGCAGAAGATGAACAGTCTCAGCAGATAAAAAAAGAAGACCGGGCTCCTAAAAAAACCTCTATGAAGAAAGACCTGCTTCTGGATGATTTTTTTAAGCCTCCTGCCGAAGAGGTTTCTGAGAAAGCTCCACCTGTTTCTCAAAAGGAATCAAAGTCCCTCTCTGTCTATAGCCAGATAAAAACTCAGAAAACGCCACCACCCGTTCCGCCCGAAAAAGAAGAATCTCCGTTACCAGAGCTGGACATTGCATCACCGCCATCTAAATCTCTGAATGAATTGCTGAATGAACCGCTTTCCCAGGAAAAAAATAAAGGCCCGGCGATGGCCACCCCAATGCCGTATGCTACGCCTGCTTTTCCGAAAGCGCCGGGACTGCATGTTACAGATACTGCTAAGGCAACTGGAAAATTTCCGTTTGTCCCTGTAGCAGCCGGAAGTATAATTTTAATTCTTATAATTGCAGGGGGAGCGTTCTTTTTGCTTAAGAAAAAAGAAGTGGTTCAGGAGGTAAAATCAACAAGGGCAGAAGTAATGGTAAATGTCCCCCCGCCCCCTGAGCCAAAAACAGAGCAGAAAATTGAGATCCCTCCATCAGGCGCAACGGCCCAGCCGGAGGATAAACCATCGGATCTCCCAGCGCCAAAGGATGTTCCAA
>Ga0209619_10001392_pt1 | contig 17749 bp, 32 predicted proteins | sample Rifsed16ft3_FD_184011 | JGI IMG/M metagenome (GOLD analysis project Ga0209619, IMG submission 184011) | Soil microbial communities from Rifle, Colorado, USA - sediment 16ft 3 (version 2) | ecosystem: Environmental > Terrestrial > Deep subsurface > Rock core/Sediment | place: Rifle, Colorado... | reverse complement strand
TGATCACGCCGGTGGCGCTGGAGAAGGGCTCGAAGTTCGCCATTCGGGAGGGCGGGCTGACGGTCGGCGCCGGTGTGATCACGGAAATCATGGAATAGCCGAGCCATGGCGAAACAGAGAATCCGCATCCGCCTCAAGGCCTACGATCACCGTGTCCTCGATCAATCGGCGAAACGCATCGTCGAGACGGCCGAGCGCACCGGCGCCAAGGTGGTCGGGCCCGTGCCCTTGCCCACCCGGCTCGAGCGCTTCACGGTCCGGCGCTCGACGTTCATCGACAAAGACTCACACGAGCACTTTGAGATCCGCACGCACAAGCGGCTGATCGATGTGCTCGAGCCCGATTCGAAGACGATCGACACGCTGATGCGGCTCAATCTGCCGGCGGGCGTGGATATCGAGATCAAGATCTAGCGGTCAGCGACACCTGCACTTGCGCCTGAGCGCAGCGCAGGTGCAAGTGTCAGCGGGTCGGCCGCTGACTGCTGGCCGCTGACCGCTGAGCAAGAGCCGGGGCAAGAGCCCTTCGGGCGGCGGGCCGAGACAACATGGTCCCCCCAACCCGGTCGGCTGACTGCCCTGCGGCGGGGATGATGCAGCCGGGCCCTAGTGGCCAGAATGGCTACTGGCTGACAGTCCCGTCAAGCGTGGGAAGGAGACAACGGATGAAGGGGCTGATTGGCAAGAAAGTCGGCATGACCCAGATCTTCGACGACACTGGCGCGGCTGTGCCGGTGACCCTGATCGAAGCTGGGCCATGCTATGTCACGCAGATTCGCCGGCCCGGCGTGGATGGGTATGCCGCCATCCAGCTCGGGTTCGGCGAGGTCCATCCGCGGCGCCTGTCGGGCGGCGAGCTCGGCCACCTGCGCCAGGCCAGCCTGCCTCCCTTGAAGTATCTGCGCGAGCTGCGGATCAAGGCCCAGGAAGAACTCAAGGAAGGCGACCGCCTCACCGTCGAGGTCTTTCAGCTCGGAGATCATGTGGATGTGATCGGCACGAGCAAAGGCAAGGGATTCCAGGGAGGTGTGCGGCGCCATCACTTCCGAGGCGGCCCGAAGACCCACGGCCAGTCCGACCGCCAGCGCGCCCCGGGTTCGCGCAGTTCCACCTCCACGCCCGGCCGCGTCTACAAGGGCTCCCGCGGGCCCGGGCATATGGGATTCGTGAGGGTGACTTCGCAAAACCTGCGCGTGGCGATGGTCGATCAGGCGCGCAACTTGCTGGGTGTGTGCGGGAGCGTCCCGGGGCCGCGAGGGGCGGTGGTTGTGGTCAAAGAGGCCCGCAAGCAGCAGGGCGGTGCCGGTCGGGAGCAAAATGACGATGAAAGTTGACGTGGTCAACACCAGGGGCGAGAAGGTCAGCACGGTAGAGCTGCCGCCGGAGATCTTCGAGGCCCCGATCAAGACCGACCTGATGCATCAGGCTCTCACGCGGCAGCTGGCCAACGCCCGTCTGGGGACGCACAAGACCAAGACGCGAGGCGAGGTGTCTGGCGGCGGGCGAAAGCCGTGGAGGCAGAAGGGGACGGGCCGGGCTCGCCAGGGCTCGACGCGGGCCGCCCAATGGGTGGGGGGTGGCAAGGTGCACACGCCGCGGCCTCGTGACTATGCCGTCGAGATGCCGCGCAAGATGCGCCGGGCGGCCCTGCGATCGGCGCTTTCGGAGAAAGCTGCCGCGTCGGCGATCGTGATTCTCGATGAGCTCAAGCTCCAGGAGCCGAAAACACGGGAGATGGCCGCCATCCTACGCGCCCTTGTGGGGCAGGCGAGCGCCCTGATCCTGCTGCCCGAGGCCGACGAACCAGTGGAGAGATCGGTGCGCAACCTGCCTGAGGCCAAGACGCTGCGGGCGAGCTATCTCAACATTCGGGACCTCCTGGGATTCGATCGAATCATCCTCCCCCTGGGCGCTCTGCAGACGATCAGCGTCCACCTGGGCCAGGCCGGAGGCGCGGGATGACAACCGTCTACGACGTTCTCCGCAAGCCGCTGATCACCGAGAAATCCAGCTTCCAGAGCAGCAAGCTCAACCAGTATGCCTTCGAGGTGAACAGCTCGGCCACCAAAGCCCAGATCAAGGAAGCGGTCGAACTGATCTACGACGTGACCGTCAGGCGGGTGAACGTGCTCAACATTCCTGCCCGCCGGACGCGCCGGGCGCGGAGCCGGCGCGTGCTCGTGCGCCGCTCCCAGGTCAAGAAGGCGATCGTCACTCTGGCGCGGGGCCAGACGATCGACGTCTTTGAAGGGGTGAAGTGATGGCGGTCAAGAAATACAAGCCGACCTCTCCCGGCCGCCGCGGAATGAGCGGGGCCACCTTCGAGGAGGTCACCAAATCCACTCCGGAGCGATCCCTCACCGTCCCGCGCAAGGCCCACGGGGGACGAAATGCACAAGGCCGGGTGACCGTGCGGCACCGCGGGGGCGGCGCTCGGCGTTCCCTGCGGGCCGTGGATTTCAAGCGCGACAAGCGGGATATCCCGGCGCGAGTGGCGGCGATCGAGTATGACCCCAACCGATCGGCGCGACTCGCCCTGCTCCATTACGTCGACGGGGAGAAGCGCTACATCGTGGCGCCCCTCGAGCTGAGAGTGGGAGATACGGTGATGGCGGGCCCCCTGGCGGAGATCCGCCCCGGCAATAGCATCCCCCTGGCGAACATCCCTCTCGGCACGCTGGTGCACAACATTGAGCTGAAGGAGGGCCGCGGGGGCCAGCTGGTGCGCTCCGCCGGCACCTCGGCGCAGCTGCTTGGCAAAGAGGGGATCTACGCCGCCCTCCGTCTGCCATCAGGCGAGGTGCGCCGCGTCCGGCAGACCTGCTACGCCACCGTCGGCGAGGTGGGCAATCCGGATCACAGCAACATCAAGCTGGGCAAAGCGGGGCGCAAGCGGCACATTGGGATCCGGCCGGCAGTGCGGGGGACGGCCATGTCGCCGCGCGATCACCCCCACGGCGGCGGCGAAGGCCGCCAGCCGACTGGCATGCCCGGGCCGAAGAGCCCCTGGGGCAAGCCCACCCGCGGGTATAAGACCCGCCGCAACAAGCAGACGGAGAAGTACGTCATCCGTCACCGGGCCAAGCGGCGTCGCTAGGCCGGAGTCGTCTGGACGTTCGGAGGCAAGGACACGATGTCGCGTTCACTCAAGAAGGGGCCGTACATCAGCCCCAAGCTTCTCAAGAAGATCGAAGGGATGAACCAGCGCGGCGAGAAGAAGGTGATCCGCACCTGGAGCCGCGCCAGCACCGTGTTCCCCCAGATGGTGGGGCACACCGTCGCCGTTCATGACGGAAGACGGCACGTCCCGATCTACATCACTGAGAACATGGTGGGGCACAAGCTGGGCGAGTTTGCCCCCACGCGGACGTTTCGCGGGCACATGACCCGGGAGAAGACGACCACGCCCAAGCCCGCCGTGGCCCCGGCCGCGCCCACGCCCGGACCAACGAAGTAGGCGCCGATGGAAGACCAGGGACACGACATCCGGGCAATTGCCCGCTACATCCCAATGGCGCCTCAGAAGGTGAGGCTCGTTGTGGATCTCATCCGGGGACGGCCGGCCGAGGAGGCGCTGGAAGTGCTCCGCTTCACGCCCAAGGCTGCAGCCCGGCCGATCAGCAAGCTGCTGCGCTCGGCGATCGCCAACGCGGAGGAGAACTACGGCGTGAACCGCGGCGATCTGATGGTGGCCCGGATCTTTGCCGACGAGGCGCCGTCGCGCAAGTGGCGCCGTTTTGGGGCCCGCGGGCGCTTCAAGCCCTTGATCCGTCGTTCGTCGCACATCACGATCGTGTTGAAAGAGCGGGAGGCGTCGGCCTAGGCCGGCGGCCCGAGAGGAGCGCACATGGGACGGAAAGTCCATCCGATCGGTTTCCGGCTTGGCATCAACAAGCCGTGGGAGTCGCGCTGGTTCTCTAAGCCCAGCGAGTATGCGAAGAACCTGCACCAGGATCGGGAGATTCGCAATCTGATCACCAAGACCGTCCCGCGCTCGGGCATCGCCCGGGTGGAGATCGAGCGCGATTCCACAAGCGTCCATGTCACCATTCACACCGCCAAGCCGGGGATCGTCATCGGCCGGAAGGGCGCCAACGTCAAAGAGCTGCGGCGCCAGATCCAGACGCTCTCCGGGAACACGGTGAAGCTCGATATTGCCGAGATCAAAGAGCCCGATCTGGACGCCCGTCTCGTGGCCGACAATATCGCCGGCCAATTGGAGCGGCGCATCAGCCACCGGCGCGCCATGCAGCGGGCCATCCAGCAGGCCATGCGCCAGGGAGCCAAAGGAATCAAAGTGATGTGCTCCGGCCGCCTGTCGGGGGTGGAGATGGCCCGCCGGGAGTGGATGCGCGAGGGCCGGGTTCCGGCCCAGACGCTCCGGGCCGATATCGATTTCGCCAAGGCTGAGGCGCTCACCACCTACGGACGGATCGGGGTAAAGGTCTGGATCTACCGCGGCGAGGCCCTTCCGGAAGAGATCCAGCAGCCCCAGGCGATGGACGTCTACGTCAGCGAGTAGCCCTGCGGGGGCCGCCGGCGGTCATTGAGGTGCGAGCATGTTGATGCCCAAGCGAGTGATGCGCGGCCGGATGAAGCAGATGCGCGGCCGCATGAAGGGGCGGGAAAGCCGGGGGACGGCGGTCTCTTTCGGCGAGTATGGCTTGCAGGCGCTCGAGCCGGGGTGGGTGACGGCGCGGCAGATCGAGGCCGTCCGCAGGTCGCTCGTGCGCTACATGCGCCGGCGCGGCAAGGTGTGGATCCGGATTTTCCCGGATAAGCCGGTCACGAAGAAGCCCGCCGAGACGCGCATGGGCAAGGGAAAGGGCTCCGTCGATCATTGGGTGGCCGTGGTCCGTCCCGGGCGCGTCTTGTTCGAGATTTCCGGGCTTACCGAGGAGGCGGCTCACGAGGCCCTCCGCCTGGCGGCCCATAAACTTGCCATCAAGACCAAGTTCACCGAACGCATCGAGCAGGTGGGAGGGGAATAGCGATGAAAGTCAGCGAGATCCGGGCCCTCTCCCCCGATGAGATTGCCAGCCGGCTGGACGCGGCCCGCGACGGCTACCGCAAGCTTCGCTTCCAGGCTGCTCTGGGCCAGCTGAAAGACCTGTCGCAGCTCCGGCTTGCCCGGCGCAACATCGCCCGCCTGGAGACGGTCTTGCGGGAGCGCTCGAAGGAGCCGGAAGGGAGGCAGGAGTGACCAACAATCGACGCCGCCTGGTCGGCGTGGTGACCGGAACGAAGATGACGAAGACGGCGAAGGTCCGTGTCGACCGGAGCTACCGCCATCCGCTCTACGGCAAGGTGGTCCGGAGAAGCCGGCAGTTCCTGGCGCACGACGAGATCGGCTGCCATCCGGGCGACCGGGTGACGATCGTGGAGAGCCGGCCGATCTCTAAACTGAAGCGCTGGGTGGTGGAGAACGTGATCGCCCGGGCCAGCGAATCGGAGATCTCCGCCGGCGAGGTGGTGGAGGAATCGCCGCTTGCGGAGGCCGAGGCATGATCCCGCGGCCTGCCACAAAGGCTAAAAGGAGGGCCGCGGGATGATCCAGCAAGAGACCCGGCTCACCGTCGCGGACAACACGGGCGGCCGTGAGCTGCTGGTGATCCGCGTCTTGGGCGGTTCGAAGCGCCGGTATGGCCACGTGGGCGATGTGGTCGTGGGGACCGTGAAAGCGGCGACGCCGCACGGAGCGGTGCACAAGAGCGACATCGTCAAGGCGGTGATCGTGCGCACGGCCAAGGAATACCGCCGCGAAGACGGGTCGTACATTCGCTTCGACGACAACGCCGCCGTCATCCTCGACGCCGACGGCATCAACCCGAGGGGGACCCGCATCTTCGGCCCCGTGGCTCGGGAGCTGCGCGAGAAGGGATTCACCAAGATCATCTCGCTCGCCCCCGAAGTGCTCTAGGCGGGCGGCAGGAGGCAAGGATCGTGAGGATCAAGAAAGGCGATACGGTGCTGGTGATCGGCGGGCGGAGCAAGGGGGTCCGCGGCGAGGTGATCCGGGTGCTCCCCCGCGACGACCGGCTCGTGGTGCAGGGGGCCAACCTGCGCAAGAAGCACCAGAAGCAGGTGCAGGCCGGCGGCCGGAGGATGAACCCCGGCATCATTCAGTTTGAGGCGCCGATGCATGCCTCCCACGTGATGCTCGTCTGCCCTAAGTGCGATAAGCCGACCCGGGTGGGCGTCCAGCGCGAGGAGGGCAAGGCCCGGCGAATCTGCAAGCAGTGCCAGGCGGTCCTGGACTAGGCGCCTGGCGCGGGAGCCCGGTTGGATCATGTCTCATCCATTGAAAGAACGCTACCAGAAAGAAGTCATGCCTTCCTTGATGAAGGAGTTTGGCCTGCAAAACCCGATGCAGGTGCCGCGGGTGGAGAAGGTCGTGCTGAACGTGGGGGTGGGGGAGGCGCTGGATAACGCCAAGGCGCTGGAATCGGCGGTGGCCGACGTCGGAGCCATCTCGGGCCAGAGGCCCGTGATCACCAAGGCCCGCAAGAGCATCGCCAATTTCAAGCTGCGCGAAGGCCGCTCGATTGGCGTAAAGGTGACCTTACGCGGCGAGCGGATGTGGTCGTTTTTCGACCGCCTGGTGAACGTCGCCCTGCCGCGCACGCGCGATTTCCGGGGCGTCCCGGCCGACGGCTTCGACGGCCGGGGGAACTACACCCTGGGCCTCCGGGAGCAGCTTATCTTCCCGGAGATCGAATACGACAAGATCGACAAGATCCGGGGGCTCGAGGTGACGGTGGTCACCACGGCGCCTAACGACGAGCAGGGGCGACGGCTTCTGACCCTGCTCGGGATGCCATTTGTGAGAGGGGCGTAGCCCATGTCGAAGAAGTGCATGCCGATTCGGGAAACCCGGCGCAAGTATCCCACCCGCGTGCGAAATCGCTGCCGTGTCTGCGGCCGGCCGCGCGGGTTTATCCGGCGCTTCGAGCTCTGCAGGATCTGCTTCCGCGAGATGGCGCTGCAGGGCAAGATCCCGGGCGTCGTAAAGTCGTCCTGGTAACGCGGGCGCTGGAGGATAGGCCATGAGCGTATCAGATCCCATTGGTGATATGTTGACCCGAATCCGGAACGCGGTCCTTGCCGGTCATAGGACGGCCGCCATCCCGGGCTCGAAGATGAAGACGGCCATCGCCAGGATCCTTCAAGAGGAAGGATTCATCGAAGGCTTCGAGGAGGTGGTCGTGGAGGGCAAGCCGGGCCGCGGGCTGCGGCTCACCCTCAAGTACGTCGGGGAGCACCGCGAGAAGCGGCCGGTCATCACCGGCCTTTCTCGGGTCAGCCGCCCCGGGCGGCGCGTCTATGCCGGCAAACGCGAGATCCCGTGGGTGAGATCCGGCATGGGCGTGGCCATTCTCTCGACGCCCAAGGGCGTGATGACGGGCGATCGCGCCCGCCATCTCGGCGTCGGCGGCGAGGTCTTGTGTCACATCTGGTGAGCGCATCGCCCAGGGCTGGATAGGAGGTCGTCGTGTCGAGAATCGGTCGCATGCCCGTGAAAGTGCCGGGCGGCGTAAAGGTGGAGATCGAGGGCACGCGGGTGCACGTCCAGGGCCCCAAAGGCGAGCTGGAGAAGACCTTTCCCGCCGAGCTCTCCATCCAGATGCAGGAGGGAGCCGTCGTCGTCTCCCGCCCGGGCGACGCGCCCAAAGTCCGGGCCATCCATGGCATGACCCGGGCGATGATTCAGAACATGGTCCAGGGCGTGAGCCAGGGCTTCGAGAAGACCCTGCAGGTGGAGGGGGTGGGGTATCGGCCGGAGTTGGAGGGGAAGGTCCTGGTGCTGCATCTGGGTTTCTCCCACCCGGTGCGCGTGGAGCCTCCGGCGGGGATCGCCTTCGATATCGACACTCGGGCCCGCACCATTCGCGTCAGTGGGCACGACAAGGAGCAGGTGGGGCAAGTGGCCGCCGACATCCGCAAGATCCGCCCGCCCGAACCCTACAAGGGGAAGGGCATTCGCTACCTGGGCGAGCACGTCCGACACAAGGCCGGCAAAGCCGGCAAGGTGGCTTAGCCATGGCGAAGAAGACCCGCGAAGACATGCGCCGTCACCGGCACCAACGGGTGCGCAAGAAGGTGGCCGGCAGCGCAGGCCGGCCGCGGCTGAACGTCTATCGAAGCCTTTCGGATATCTACGCCCAGGTGATCGACGATGGCGCGGGCCAGACCCTGGTCTCCGCCTCCTCCCTGGATCCCGAGATCCGGCCGCGCCTGACGGGGCTGAGCAAGATCGAGCAGGCCCGGCTCGTCGGCACCCTCATTGCCGAACGGGCCAAGGCGCGCGGCGTGGCGCAGGTGGTGTTCGACCGGGGTGGTTACCGCTATCAGGGCCGGGTACAGGCTCTGGCCGAGGCAGCCCGCAAGGCCGGGCTTGAGTTCTAGCCGCTCGCTCGCCGGGCGCGTCGAGGCGTGGAGAGAGCAAATATGAGACGGGATTTCAGAGATCGTTCGGAAGAGCGCGATGAGTTGGACGAGCGCCTGATCGATATCGCCCGCGTGGCCAAAGTCGTCAAGGGCGGACGGCGGTTTTCCTTCCGGGTGACCGTCGTGGTGGGCGACAACAAGGGACAGGTGGGCCTTGGGATCGGGAAAGCGCGCGGCGTGCCCGAAGCAATCCGCAAAGGCACGGAACGGGCGAAGAAAGACATGCACCGGATCACCTTGGCCGGGAAGACGATCCCGCACGAAGTGACGGCCAAGTTCGGCGGGGCGCTGGTGCTTCTTCGGCCGGCCTCTCCCGGCACCGGCGTGATCGCCGGCGGGCCGGTGCGGGCCGTGCTCGAGGCGGCCGGCGTGCGCGATATCCTCACCAAGTCGCTGGGCAGCGCCAACGTCTTGAATGTCGCCCGCGCTACGTTGCGCGGGCTGGAATCCCTCAAGCGAGGCGAGGTCGAGGCGATCCACCGGGGCAAGGAAGCCGCCGCGCTCATGCCCTTCTGGGAGCGGAAGCGCCATGCCCAGTGAAACGGCTCCGTCGAAGGTATTGCGAATCACTCTGGTGCGCAGCCCCATTGGCTATTCGGAGCGCCAGAAGCGGACTGCCCGGGCCTTGGGGCTGCATCGGCTCAATCAGACGGTGGAGCAGGCCGATAGCCCGGCGGTGCGGGGAATGATCTCCAAGATCTCCCATCTGCTTCGGGTGGAGGAGTAGGTAAAGAGATGAAGCTTCACGACCTGAAGCCCAGGCCAGGCGCCCATCGCCGGCCGAAGCGCGTAGGGCGGGGGATCGCCGCAGGCCAGGGAAAAACCGCCGGCCGCGGGACGAAGGGCGAGGGCGCCCGCGCCGGGACCGGCGGCAAGCTCTATCGCCAGGGCGGAAACCTGCCGTTCTATCGCCGGCTGCCCTTAAAGCGGGGCTTTCATAACATCCACCGGACCGAGTGGACCGAGGTGAACGTCGGCAGCCTCTCGCGTTTTCCAGCACAGGCTGAAGTCACTCCCGCAACCCTTCTCGAGGCCGGTCTGCTTCGAGATGCTGGTAGCCCGGTGGTGTTGCTGGGTCAGGGAGAGGTCAAGGTGGCGCTGAAGGTCCATGTCCATCGAGTATCCCGCGGCGCCCGGGCCAAGATCGAAGCCGCCGGGGGAACGGTCGAGGTCCTCCAGGCATGAAGGCGGAACGGACCGCGGGGAGGAGAGCTGGATGAAGCGTTCACCACTGCGCTTCCTTTGGGTTTCGGCCGACATTCGAAACCGGCTGCTGATCACGCTGGCGCTCCTGGCCATCTACCGCCTGGCAGCGCACGTCCCAGTCCCGGGAGTCGATCGCGCCGCCATCCAGTCGGTCCTGGGCGGAGCCGGCGCCGGCCAGACGATCTTCAATCTCCTGGACCTGCTCTCCGGGGGGACGGTCTCGAACTTCTCCGTGTTGGCAATGGGCGTCTATCCCTACATCACCGCCCAGATCATCCTTCAGCTGCTCGTCCCCATCGTGCCGGCTCTCCAGCGCCGGATGGAGGAGGATCCGCGCGAAGGGCGTAAGTGGATGGAGAAGTGGACCTATTTCCTGGCGCTGCCGATGGCGGCGCTCAATGCCATTGGGCAGATTCAGCTCTTCCGCCAGTTCACGCCGGTCGGATCCGATGTGCTCAACTACACCCTGGGCTTCAACCTTCCCACGGTGACGACCATTGCCACGATGACGGCCGGGACGATGTTCGCCATCTGGCTGGGCGAGCTGATCTCCGAGCACGGGATCCGCAACCAGGGCCTCTCCCTGATCATCTTTGCCGGCATCGTCTCGAGGATCCCCGCCAACATCCTCCAGCTCTTCGCCGACGAGACGCAGCGCATCGGCACCTCGATCTTCCTGCTCTTCATCATGGTGGCGACGATCTTCGCCATCGTCTTCGTTCAGGAAGGCCGGCGCAACGTGCCCGTGATGTACCCCGGACGGCGAGTGGGCAACCGGATGTCGATGCCGGTGAAGGGCACCCTGCCGCTGATGGTCAATATGGCGGGCATGATCCCTCTCATTTTCGCCCAGTCGATCCTGACGCTCCCCGCGGTTGTCGCCCAGTTCTTCGTCAACTCCACCAACGGAACCGTGGCCGCGATCGCTTTGTGGCTGCAGACCAACTTCGGGGGGCAAAGCTCGGCCTACTGGATTCTCTACTTTCTGATGGTAGTGGGCTTCACCTTCTTCTACACCGACACGATCTTCGCCCAGCAGAACTACGGTGAGAACCTGCGGCGTGCAGGCGCTCAGATCCCCGGCGTGACCAAAGGCGCGCCCACCCAGCGCTACCTGACGCGGGTGCTGCGCCGCATCACGCTGCCGGGGGCGGTGTTCCTGGGCGTTGTGGCGGTGATGCCCTTCCTGATCCGATTGATCACTCCAATCGGAGGCTCGAACGCCGGCCTGCTGCTGGTCTCGTCGGCCGGCCTTCTGATTGTGGTGGGCGTAGTTCGGGATGTGTACCGGTCGATCGAGGCGGAACTCAAGCTGCGCGGCTACGACTCGGCGCTCCTGGTTCGATAACCTGCGGGGCCCCCTACGTGGCAGCCTACATCGTGATCTTGGGCCCTCCTGGGGCGGGCAAAGGGACTCAGGCCGCGAGGCTGTGCGAGCGCCTCGGCCTGCTACACGTATCCAGCGGAGATCTATTCCGCGAGCACCTTAAGAATGAAACGCAGCTGGGCAGGCTGGCGCGCGGCTACATCGATCGGGGCGGCCTGGTGCCGGATGACGTCACCATCGCCATGATCCGCGAGCGGCTGAGCCGTCCCGACGCGGCAGCCGGAGCGTTGCTGGATGGCTTCCCTCGCACCCGGCCTCAGGCCGAAGAGCTCGACCGCATGCTGGCCGAACTGGGCGGAAGGATCGACGCCGTGGCCGTCATCCGGGTCTCGATGCCGGTTCTGATCCGGCGGCTGATGGGGCGGCTGATGTGCCGGGCCGGCGGCCACATCTACCACCTGGACTACAACCCGCCGCGGACGCCCGGCGTCTGTGACGTGGACGGCACGGAGCTCTACCAGCGCAGCGACGACGACGAGGCGACCGTGACTCACCGGATCCAAGTGTACCTGGCCGAGACCGCGCCCCTGATTGCGCACTACCGAATGCGAAGAGCTGTGGTCGAAGTGGATGGCGAGCGATCAATCGAAGCCGTGACCGACGATCTGCTGGCAACGCTGCCCAAAGGGCTGGCTCGGTGAGGGCACGGGCCCGGGTGGCGCGGCCGCCACGCTCCGACCTGCGCCCGGCCTGGGGCCGGGGCGTAGTCTTGAAGAGCGGCCGCGAGATCGAGCGGATGCGCCAGGCGGGGCGGGTGACGGCCCTGGCGCTGCAGGCGGCGCGGGAGGTCATCCGGCCTGGGGTGACGACGGCGGAGATCGACGCCGCAGCTCGCGCCGTGCTCCGGAAGCACGGCGCCAAGGCGGCATTCCTGGGATATGGGGAACCGCCGTTCCCGGCCGTGACGACGGTGAGCGTGAATGAGGAGCTCGTCCACGGGATCCCGGGAAGCCGGCGCCTGCGCGAGGGAGATATCGTCTCGGTGGACTGCGGCGCGATCGTGGACGGTTTTGTCGGTGATGCGGCCTTCACGGTGGGGGTGGGCCAGGTGTCGCCCGAGGCGCAGCGTCTGATCGAGGTCACCGAGCAGGCCCTGTGGGCGGGGATCCGGGAAATGCGGGTCGGCCGCCGGACCGGGGACGTCTCGGCCGCCATCGAACGCACCATCGAGGCGGCGGGGTTCAACGTGGTCCGGGAGTACACGGGGCACGGCGTTGGCCGAAGGATGCATGAGGATCCCCAAGTGCCCAACTACGGCACGCAGGGGAAGGGGATGCCGCTTCGAGAGGGGATGACGATCGCCTTGGAGCCGATGGTCCTGGCTGGCGAGGCCGGGACGCGGGTCCTGGAAGATCTGTGGACGGTCGTCTCGGCCGACGGCCGGCTGACGGCGCACTTTGAACACAGCGTTGCGGTGAGGGACGAAGGACCGCTCATCCTGACCAGCCCCGACGGGGAGGAGAGCGGGCCGGGAGATGGCTCCCCGCTAAGCGGCTGAGCCTCTCCAGCCTGGACGGGCGTGCTGCGCTTCGGTATAATGACACCTTTGCGGGCCGCGAGCGGCCGGCTGGGGATGAAGGAGTTCGGTGAGATGAAGGTTTCGTCGTCAGTGCGCCGGCGTTGCCCGAAATGCAAGCTGGTTCGGCGTCGGGGCAAGGTGTACGTGATCTGCGAGAACCCGCGTCACAAGCAGAGACAGGGATAGTCGAATGGCGAGAATCGAAGGCGTTGACCTGCCCCGAGACAAGCGTGTGGAAGTGGGCCTGACCTACCTCTTCGGGGTCGGGCGCTCCCGCGCTGCCCAGGTGCTGACGGCCACCGGTGTGCCGCCGAGCGTACGCGTGCGCGACCTCACCGAAGATCAGGTGACCGCGATCCGCGACTACATCGGCCAGGCCTACATGGTCGAAGGCGATCTGCGTCGCGAAGAGCAGATGAACATCAAGCGGCTGATCGAGATCGGCTGCTACCGCGGTTTGCGCCACCGGCGGGGGCTCCCGGTGCGCGGCCAGCGCACGCGCACCAACTCCCGCACTCGCAAGGGCCCGAAGAAGACCGTGGCCGGGCGAGGGCGCAGGCGGGGAGCGAAGAAGAAGTAAGGGCAGGTGAACAGTGATCGGTGATCAGTGAACAGTTATACGGCGTATGTGATCACCAATTGACTGATCACTGAGTAACTGATCACTGATCACTGATCACCCGTACCGCTGCAACACTAGAGAAGGACCTGGGACCATGCCACGAAAACCGAGAGAAGCGACACGGAGGACGGTCGGCCGCAAGGGAAAGAGAACGCTTTCCCACGGCCAGGCCCACATCCACGCCACCTTCAACAACACCATCGTCACGATCACCGATTCGCAGGGTAACACGGTGGTGTGGGCCAGCGCCGGCCATTCGGGGTTCAAGGGTTCGCGCAAGAGCACCCCGTATGCGGCCCGGCTGGCGGCGCAGGAAGCGTTGGGCGCGGCCACCGAGCTCGGCCTCCAGGAGCTCGAGATCCTGGTCAAGGGCCCGGGGCCGGGGCGCGAAGCGGCCATTCGGGCGATCCAGGGCTCGGGGATCCGGGTGCGCTCGATCACGGACGTCACACCGGTGCCGCACAACGGATGTCGCCCGCCCAAGAAGCGCCGAGTCTAGGAATGCAATCTCACCCGCGAGCCTGAGCCTCGCGGGGAGCTCACAGCGTAAGGAAGGACCACGAACGGTATGGCAAAGTACATCGGACCTGTCTGTAGGCTCTGCCGGCGAGAAGGCGAAAAGCTCTTCCTCAAGGGCCAGCGATGCTTCACCCCGAAGTGCGCCTTTGAGCGCCGGGGGTTCCCCCCGGGCGACCACGGGCGCGATACACAGTTCCGCCGCCGGCGACTGTCCGACTATAGCCGCCAGCTGCGGGCGAAGCAGAAGACGCGGCGCGTCTACGGCGTCTCGGAGCGGCAGTTCCGCCGCTTCTACACCGCGGCCCTGCAGCGGCGTGGTTTGACGGGCGAGAACCTGCTCCAGACCCTGGAGCGGCGACTCGACAACACCGTCTTCCGGCTGGGCTTCGCCGTCAACCGGGCCCAGGCGAGGCTCCTGGTCACCCATGGGCACTTCAACGTGAACGGGCGCCGAACGGATGTGCCGTCGATGCTCGTTCGCCCGGGCGACGTCGTCGAGGTGCGGCCCGGCTCGCGCAACCGCACCTATTTCAAGGAGCTGCCGGAAGTGGCCGAGAGCCGGACGCTTCCGCGCTGGCTGGATCGAGACGTTAAGGCGCTCACCGGGAAGGTCGTTCAGAATCCCGAGCGGCGGGATATCGACGCCAGCCTTAATGAGCAGCTGATTATCGAATTCTATTCGCGCTAGTCGCGCATCGACGCGGGGCGGGAAGCCTGTTCCGCACCCCGTGGAGGGGTCCTGTGGGCATAACAACGAACATGGTGATGCCGAAGATCGAGCGGGAGGCCGTGGCCCTCAACTACGGCAAGTTCATCATCAGTCCGCTTGAAAGCGGCTACGGAATCACGGTCGGCAACGCTCTCCGGCGTGTGCTGCTCTCCTCCCTGGAAGGGGCGGCGGTGACATCGATCCGCATCAGCGACGTCGCCCACGAGTTTTCCGATATCCCGGGAGTGCGTGAAGACGTGCTCCAGGTGATGCTGCACACCAAGCAGCTCCGCCTCAAGCTGCACGAGGGCGATTCGGCCCGCCTGCGGCTGGAGGTCTCGGGAGAGGGCGTCGTGACGGCGGCCGACATCATCCCTCCCGCCGAGGTGGAAATCGTCAACCCCGAGCTCTACCTCTTCACGGTGGATGACGACAAGGCCCATCTAGAGATCGAAATGAACGTCGAGCGGGGGCGGGGCTATTCCCCCTCGGACGAACGCGGGCGTTTGCCGATCGGGGAGCTGCCCACCGACGCGATCTTCAGCCCCGTTCGGCGCGTGCACTTCGAAGTGGGCCGGGCGCGCGTCGGGCAGGATACGAGCTACGACCGCCTGATGATCGAGATCTGGTCGGACGGCACCGTCAAGCCCGAGCTGGCTCTCAGCCAGAGCGCCCAGATCATGATGGCCCATCTGCGGGATATCGGCGGGGTGAGCGAAGAAAGCCTGATGGCCGCCGCCGAACGCGATGAGAAGCCCCGGATGGCCAGCGAGATCTACGATACACCGATCGAAAACCTGGATCTCTCCGTGCGGGTCTTCAACTCGCTCAAGCGGACCGGGATCACGACCGTGGGAGAGGTTCTCGACATGCTGGAGAAGGGACCGGAGGCGATGCTCTCGATCCGCAACTTCGGCGAGAAGAGCCTCGAGGAGCTGCAGGAACGCCTGCGCGAGAAGGGCTACCTGGCCGGCGAGCCAACCCCGGTGGCGACCGAAGTGGAGTGAGGTTCGAATGAGACACAAGGTGGCCGGGCACAAGCTCGGACGGTCCACTGGCCAGCGCAACGCGCTTCGGCGGACCCTGATGACCCAATTCTTCCGCCACGAGCGGATCCGCACGACGCGGGCCAAGGCCGACGCCATCCGGGGCGAGACCGAGCGACTGATCACCACCGCCAAGAGGGGCAACGCCGCCGGTGAGGCCAAGGCCGTCCACGCTCGACGACGGGCGGCCGCCCGCTTGGACGATCCCGAGGTGGTCAAGAAGCTTTTCGACGAAATCGCGCCTCGCTTTGTCTCCCGGCCGGGCGGCTACACGCGCATCGTGCGCCTCGGCCCGCGGGCGGGCGACGCGGCGGAGATGGTCCTTCTGGAGCTGGTCGAGGAATAGCGGGCCCGTCTGGGCCCGTTCCCGGGCCTCGCCCGGGGCAGGCGCTCCCTCCGAGGCTGCGCCGATGGCAACTTACAAAGCAATCATCGCCTACGACGGCACCGACTTCGAGGGCTTCCAGCGGCTGGGTCCGGGACGCCGAACCGTGCAGGGAGTGCTCGAGCAAGCCTTGGCGAAGCTGGGCTGGCAGGGGACTTCGATCCTGGCCGCCGGGCGCACCGACGCCGGCGTCCACGCCCGAGGCCAGGTGGTCAGCTTCGACCTGGAGTGGAAACACGGGATCGAGGTGCTCGGCGTGGCGCTCAACGCGCATCTCCCTGGGGATGTGTCCGTCCGAAGGGTGACGCTCGCCGGCCCCGGGTTTCATCCCCGGTTTTCGGCCCGCTGGCGGTGCTACCGCTACAGCCTGCTGTCGGCGCCGGTGCGGGACCCGCTCGCCGAGCGATACGCGTGGCGGGTGTGGCCTGCGCCGGACTTGGCGCCGATGCAGGCAGCGGCCACGATGGCTCTGGGTGAACACGACTTTGGAGCGTTCGGCGCGGCTCCGATCACTGGCGGACACACCCGGCGCCAGGTGCGCCTTGCTCGTTGGATGGGCGAAAGGGAGGGTGCGGCGTTTGAGATTGAAGCCAACGCCTTCCTGCACCGGATGGTCCGGCGCATCGTTGCCGTGATGGTTGAGGTGGGGCGGGGCGACCTGGCGGCGTCGCAGGTGGGATGGCTGATTGAGCACCCCGATCGCTCATGGGCCGGCAAAGCTGCGCCGGCGCGGGGGCTCTGCCTCGAGGCGGTGGTGTACGATGAGGAAGCGAGTCTGTGAGGAGGAGTTCGGGTGGTCGGTTACTCGGTTACTCGGTGATCGGTGGCATCTTCCCCATACCAAGCACCGATCACCGATCACCGATCACCGATCACTGATCACTGATCTCTGATCACCGATCACGGATCAGCCCTTCTTTCTGGGAGCATGACTGTGCAGAAAACCTACTATCCCAAGGCGGGTGAGGTCGCCCGCGAGTGGTATGCCGTGGATGCGGCCGGGCAGAACCTGGGCCGGCTGGCCACGCGGGTGGCGCGCGCCCTGCTTGGGAAGAACAAGCCTCAATACACACCCGGAGTCGACGTGGGTGATTTCGTCGTCGTGTACAACGCCGAGAGGATCGCGGTCACCGGGAAGAAGCTCGATGATAAGCTCTACTACCGGGCCTCGGGCTACCCCGGCGGGCTAAAGGCCGTCACCCTCCGGGAGCAGCTTGCCCGGCACCCGGAGCGGGTCATGCAATCGGCCGTGTGGGGCATGCTGCCTCACAACCGTCTCGGCCGGGCGCTGATCCGTAAGCTCAAGGTGTACGCCGGGCCGGACCATCCGCACGCATCGCAGAAGCCCAAGCCGCTCGCTTGAGACAGGATCGAAATCGAGGAAGGCGGAAACCATGTCTGTTCAGTACTACGAAGGTGTCGGTCGAAGGAAAACGAGCCGAGCGCGCGTTCGGGCGATTCCGGGCACCGGGAAGCTCATCATCAATGAGAAGGCCGGGGAGGAGTATTTCCCGCGCGTGGGGGATCTCAGCGCCGTTGTGGCGCCGCTACGTGCCGCCGGCCTCGAGGGCAAGTTCGACATCACCGTCAAGGTCTCGGGCGGAGGGGTGACCGGGCAGCGCGACGCTGTGCAGCAGGGGATGGCGCGGGCACTGGTGGCCTTCAATAGCGAGCTTCGCCCTGTATTCCGAACCGGCGGCTTTCTCACGCGGGATCCGCGGATGAAGGAACGCAAGAAGCCGGGCCTAAAGCGCGCTCGCAAGGCGCCGACGTACACCAAGCGCTAAACGCGGAGTCGACAGGCGGATCCGTGGTGCGGGGATCCACTCCTCGCACCACGTTTTGTTTTCCCTGCGAGGCCCAGATGTTGTCCGTCTCGCGGCCCGCCTGCGGCTGCAACGCCCGGAA
>Ga0209619_10001383_pt1 | contig 17799 bp, 19 predicted proteins | sample Rifsed16ft3_FD_184011 | JGI IMG/M metagenome (GOLD analysis project Ga0209619, IMG submission 184011) | Soil microbial communities from Rifle, Colorado, USA - sediment 16ft 3 (version 2) | ecosystem: Environmental > Terrestrial > Deep subsurface > Rock core/Sediment | place: Rifle, Colorado... | reverse complement strand
GCTCTTCTCCGCGATCTCGCGCCGCAGACGCGGGCCGGCCAGGTTCACCGCCCGCATGCGCGAGAAGTAGGCTGGCACCGCCGGGAACGTCGTCGGGAACCACCGCGTGAATTCGTCTTCGTCCTCGTACAGCAGCAGCGGGTTCGAGGCGCGCTCGCGGCCGAGCGTCGACGTGCGCTCGCCCGGTGACCCCGCGGCGCAGAACGAACCGGCGCCGTGCGTCGGCAGCAGCAGCGTCTCGTCCGGAAGCTCGCGGAAGGACTCCCGAAGCGTATGGAACTCCGCGCGCGTGAGCTGCTCGGTCAGCTCGGGACCGATGAGGTCGGTTCGGGCTGCGCCTCCCACTATCAGCGCGCCGCCGCTGAACAGGAGCGGCGGGCCACCGCCTCGCCGCACGACGTAGGACAGATGCTCGGGAGTGTGGCCGGGTGAGGCGATCGTCTCCACCTCGACGTCCCCGATCTGTATCCGTTCGCCCGGCACCAGCCCGCGGTGCGAGAACCCCGCTCCCGCCTCGACCGGGAGGTGCACCGTCGCCCCCGTCGCGCTCCCCACCTCGAGGCTCCCGGTCACGAAGTCGGCGTGCAGGTGGGTCTCGAACACGGCGACTATCTCCCATCCGCGCGCCTCGGCGGCCTCCACGTATCGCGCCGCCCCCCTGTCGGGGTCCACCAGCAACGCCCGGCCTCGCCCGACCGCAAGCATGTACGAGCTGTTGCCAAGGCCCTCGCGAACGAACGGAAGGAGCTCGAGACCGCTCACGGAGCCCATCGTCTCACTCCCCTCGATGCCGAAGGATCCCCCACTTCTCGGCGGGACATACCGAACGCCTTCAAGTTGTCAAGCGACCGCTAGAATACTTGATACCCATGTCAACCGCCCCCGGTGCTCCGGCACTCGGCCTTCGCGCCAACCTCGGCCAGTTCGGGCTGCTCGTCGGTGTGAACGCACTGGTGGGGGGGATGCTAGGCCAGGAGCGGACGGTCCTTCCCCTGCTCGCGGAGCGCGTGTTCGGCCTGGACGCGTTCACGTCGGCGCTCACCTTCATCGTGGCGTTCGGACTCGTGAAGGCCGGGACCAACTTGGCGGCGGGCGCCCTCGCCGACCGCTTCGGACGGCGGCCCGTCCTCGTCGCGGGGTGGCTCGTGGCGATCCCGGTCCCGTTCCTGCTGATCTGGGCCCCGAGCTGGGGCTGGGTGATCCTCGCGAACGCGCTCCTCGGCATGAGCCAGGGTCTTGCCTGGTCGATGACCGTCGTCATGAAGATCGATCTAGCCGGGCCTACTCGACGCGGTTTGGCGATGGGTCTCAACGAGGCGGCCGGATACGGAGCGTTGGCGCTCACGGCGCTCGCGACGGGGTTCATCGCCGAACGCGAGGGGCTGCGTCCGGAGCCGTTCTTCCTGGGTATCGCGTTCGTGGGGCTCGGGTTGGGGCTCTCGGCGCTGTTCGTCCGTGAGACGCACGGACACGCGCTCCACGAGGCCGGCGACGACCGTGACCGCCCGAGGGCTGGGTGGATCTTCCTCGAGACGAGCTTCCGCGAGCGCGCGCTCTCATCGGCGACCCAGGCCGGTGTCGCCAACAACCTGAACGACGCGGTCGCCTGGGGGCTGTTCCCGCTGCTGTTCGCGCGCGAGGGCCTGTCGATCGGCGCGATCGGCGCGCTCGCAGCGATCTATCCGGCGGTGTGGGGCACGGGGCAGCTGCTCACCGGCGCCCTCTCGGATCGCCTTGGCCGCAAGCGATTGATCGCGGCCGGTCTGTGGATCCAGGCGGGGGGGTTTGCGCTCATCGCCGCGACTGAGGGTTTCGGCCCGTGGGCCGTCGGCTCTCTCCTGCTCGGCGCGGGGACGGCGATGGTCTACCCGACGCTCCTCGCCGTGATCGGCGACGTCGCGAACCCCAGCTGGCGGGCCTCGGCTCTCGGGGTCTACCGGAGCTGGCGCGATGCGGGCTTCGCGATCGGCGCGCTCATCGCAGGGATCCTGGCGGACCTGCTGGGCCTGAAGGCGGCCATCGGCATCGTCGCCGCGCTCACTTTCGCGTCCGGGGTCGCCGTTGTGGTGCGCATGTACGAGACGCGACCGCGTTAGGCCTCGTCCCGTGCGACCGGCAGGTCGGCCGCTCGCCACTCGGGCAGGCCGTCCTCGAGGCGACGCGCTCTGAAGCCCTCCTGCCGCAGCAGCTCTACGGCTACGTGGGAGAAGGCGCAGTACGGGCCACGGCAGTACACGACGATCTCGCGGTCGTTGGGGAAGTCGTGGATCCGCTGCGGGAGCTCGTCGACCGGCGCCGAGACCGCGCCGGGTAGATGACCGGCCGCGAACTCTTCCTGCGGCCGGACGTCGAGGACGAGCACCTCGCCCGCCTCGAGTCGCTCTGCGAGCCGCTCGCGGGAGACGGGCTCCTCGCGGTCCCGGGCGCCGAGATACGCGGCGGCGAGTCGATCGACGTCGGCCACCCGCGCTGACGCGAGCGCCCTGAGGGCGCGGAGGAACTCGAAGACCTCCTCGGAGGCGAGCCGGTAGTAGACGAAGGTGCCCTCGCGGCGCGGCTCGACGAGCCCCGCCCGGCGCAGCACCTGTAGGTGTTGGCTCGTGTTCGCCACCGAGAGTCCGACCTGATCGGCCAGGCTCTCGACGCTCCGCACTCCGTTCGCAAGGACGTCGAGGATCTCGACACGCCGGCCGCTCGATACGGCTCTACCGATGCGCGAGAAGCCGTCGAACAGCGCGCGCTTGGTCTCGAGATCGACCACGACCGCGATCCTACCGTATTCAAGCGACCGATTGAACGGCGAACCCCTCGCTCAGGCACGGTTGACACGCCGCCAACCATCTCGATAGGTTGCACCTGCAAATCCGATGGCTGGGGTGGGATCCGTGATCCGAACACGGTGTGCAGGTCTCGTGGCAGCGATGATCCCCGACCGCTGCTGCTGTATGCGTCGTCGCGCCCTGCCGGAGGGCGTGGAGGCTCGCGTGCGGCGGTAGATCCGGAACAGACGGGCAGTTCGAGAGGTAGTTCGAGAGGCCGCGCGAGCGGCCTTTTCCTTTTCCCTGGAGAGAGATGCAGGAGACGACCAAGCGAGGAAGACGCGGCGAAGGCCAGTGGGGTCACGGCTACTTCGAGCCGCTGAACCCGGCCGAGCGCGCAAAACGCGACGACGACGGCCTGAACGTGCGCGCCCGCATCGAGCAGAAGTACGCGAAGCAGGGATTCCGCTCGATCGACAAGACCGACCTCCGCGCGCGCTTCCGCTGGTGGGGCCTGTACACGCAGCGGAAGCAGGGCATCCCCGGCGGCGCGACCGGCGGCGCGGAGCCGCAGGACCTCGAGGACGAGTTCTTCATGCTTCGAATCCGGGTCCCCGGCGGTCAGCTCACGTCCGACCAGCTGAGGGCGATAGCCTGGTCCGCCGTGCGCTTCGGACGCGACGTCGCCGACGTGACCGACCGCCAGAACGTCCAGCTCCATTGGATCCGCATCGAGGAGGTCCCAAGGATCTGGGAACGGCTCGAGTCCGTCGGGCTATCCACGCAGGAGGCCTGCGGCGACACCCCGCGAAACATGCTCGGCTGTCCGCTGGCCGGCATCGACGCCGACGAGGTGATCGACGCGACGCCGTACCTCCTCGAGACCGACCGCCGGTTCGTCGGCGACCCCGCGTTTTCGAACCTGCCGCGCAAGTACAAGACGACGATCACGGGATGCGCGCACCGGTGCACGCAGCACGAGACGAACGACGTGTCGTTCGTGGCGGTGCACAGAGAGGACGGCAGCGTCGCGTTCGACCTCTGGGTCGGCGGCGGGCTCTCGACCAACCCACACCTCGCCAAGCGCCTCGGCGTCTCGGTCGAGCCGGAGCTCGTGCCGGACACGTGGGCGGGCGTGACCGGCGTCTTCCGTGACTACGGCTACCGACGGGTACGTAACCGCGCGCGCCTCAAGTTCCTGGTCGCCGACTGGGGCCCCGAGCGCTTCCGTGAGGTCCTCGAGACCGAGTACATGGGCTTCCGCCTTCCCGACGGGCCTCCACCTTCCCCCTCCAAGCACGCGAGCCGGGACCACGTCGGCATCCACGCCCAGAAGGACGGGCGATGCTACGTCGGCTTCGCGCCGCGGGCGGGGCGGATCGCCGGCCACCAGCTGCGCGTCGTTGCGAACCTCGCGGACGCGTACGGCGCAGGACGGCTGAGAACGACTACGCTCCAGAAGCTCGTGATCCTCGACGTCCCGCCGGACCGGGCCGACGAGCTCGTCGGCACGCTGGAGGGGATCGACCTCCGGGCGAAGCCCTCCGCGTTCCGCCGCGGGACGATGGCGTGCACCGGCATCGAGTTCTGCAAGCTCGCGATCGCCGAGACGAAGCACCGAGCGCAGTGGCTCTACAGCGAGCTCGAGGAACGGCTGCCGGAGTTCGACGAGGACATCAGGATCAACCTGAACGGCTGCCCCAACTCGTGCGCGCGCTTCCAGGTCGCCGACGTCGGACTCATGGGCGTCGTGATGACGCGCCCGGACGGCACCCGCTCCGACGGATTCCTGGTTCACCTCGGCGGCGGGCTCGGTACGGACGCGCGCTTCGCCCGCAAGGTCAAGGGCGTGCGGGTGTTCGCCGAAGATCTCGCCGACTACGTGGAGGCGCTGCTCCGCCGGTACCACCTCCGGCGAGGGAGCGCGCGCACGTTCACCGAGTACGTGAACTCTCTCTCCGACGAGGAGCTCTCCGCGTTCGCCGAGCCGCCGGTGAAGGAGGCCGTTCGATGAACCGCGTCCAGCCGTTCCAATGCCCCTACTGCGGCGAGAGCGACCTGCGTCCCGTCGGCGAGAGCGGCTGGCACTGCCGCTCCTGCGACCGCCGCTTCGAGCTGCGGTTCCTCGGCCTCGGCGCGCCGGAGCAGGCACCGTGAACGGACGCGAGCCGATCCACGGACCGGCTCTCCCCGTCGTCGACGAGGAGGTCGCATGGGTACGCGAGGCCGCGGAGCGCTTCGAGCATGCGAGCGCCGAGGCCCTCCTCGAGTGGGCGCTCGAGCGGTTCCACCCGCGTCTGGCGATATCCGCGGCCGGGGGGGCCGACGGCATGGTCGTGCTCGACATGGCCTGGCGGATCAGCCCGGACGTGCGGGTCTTCACCCTGGACACCGGCCGCCTGCCGCCGGAGACCTACGCGCTCTTCGAGGAGGTTCGCGAGCGCTACGGGGTCCGCGTCGAGTGGGAGTACCCCGACACGGAGGCCGTCTCGAACCTCGTCACCGCGCACGGCCCGAACCTGATGTACGACGCCGTGGAGCTCCGGCTGGCCTGCTGCGAGGTCCGCAAGGTCGAGCCGCTCAAGCGCAAGCTTGCGACGCTCGACGCCTGGGCGACGGGGCTACGGCGCGACCAGTGGCGCACCCGCAAGAGCATCGCGAAGGTGGAGCTCGACGTCGACCACCGCGGGATCGTGAAGCTGAACCCCGTCGCAGACTGGACCAACGAGGAGGTCTGGGACTACATCCGCGGCAACGAGGTCCCCTACCACGAGCTCTTTGACCACGGATACACGTCGATCGGCTGTGCCCCGTGCACGCGACCGGTGATAGCCGGCGAGCCGGAGCGCGGCGGCCGCTGGTGGTGGGAAGAGGACACCGACAAGGAGTGCGGTATCCACTGCTCGGTGCAGCTCCTCGGCTCCACGCCCCGGGAGGCGGCGTCGTGAGCCCCCTGTTCGCAGCGGATCAGGCGCCGACGGAGGTCGTCTCCGCGATCGGCGCGGCCGGCTCTCGGTGGGAGGACCTGGACGAGGCCGACCGCCGGCTCGGCGTGTCGAAGCTCCGCCTGGCGGGCGTGTACGACGACCGGCAGGAGGGGCGCTTCATGCTCCGGACACGCATCCCAGGGGGGCGGACCAACGCCGACCAGCTGGAGGCCGTCGCCGGCGTGGTCCGCGACTTCGCGGCGAGGCCCGAAGGCGAAGAGGGACCCGACCGGTTCGCCGAGATCACGACCCGCCAGGACCTCCAGATCCACTGGCTCCGGCTCGAGACCCTGCCCGAGATCTGGCGCAGGTACGAGGCGGTCGGGTTGACGAGCGCGCAGGCCTGCGGCGACACCCTCCGGAACGTGACCTCGTGCCCGGTGGACGGCGTCGACCCCGACGGCGTCTTGGAGACGAGGCCCATCGTGGAGCGGCTGCGCGCGTTCGCGTTCGAGCGGGAGCGGCTGACGGCATTCCTACCCAGGAAGTTCAAGGTCGTCGTGACGGGCTGCCCGACCGACTGCGTCGTCGCACGGGTGAACGATCTCGCGTTCACCCCGGCGAGGCGCGGCGGGTCGGTCGGCTTCAACGTGCACGCCGGCGGTGGGCTGTCCGACTCGCCGCGCCTCGCGTCCCCTCTGGACCTCTTCGTCGAACCGGCGCAGGTCGTGGACGTCGTCCGCGCGACGCTCGAGCTCTACCGCGACCGCGGCGACTTCGAGCACAAGGCGGTAAACCGCTTCCGCGTGCTCGTCCACGAGCTCGGCGTCGACGAGATCGCTCGCGAGGTTCGCGAGCGCCTGCCGTTCGAAGCCCCGCAGTCCGGCGAGGACGCGTCGACCTGGAGAGCCGAGGATCACGTGGGCGTGCGTCCCGACTCCGGTGGCACGAGCAACGTCGGCCTCTGCGTTCCTCTCGGCCGAGTCACGGCCGACGAGATCGCCGAGCTGGCGAGGCTCGCGCGTGATCATGGCGACGGCGAGGTCCGGCTGACGCAGCGTCAGAACCTCGTGGTGACCGGGGTAGGTGACCCCGACGCCCTCCTCGCCGAGCCACTACTCGAGCGCTTCCGTCCCGACCCCGACCCGGTCGAGCGATCCGTCGTCGCGTGCACCAGCGCTCCGTTCTGCAAGTTCGCGATCCTCGACGTGAAGAGCTACGGCCGGGATCTGATCGACGCGCTGCGGGGCACGGTCCCCGCCGAACGAGCGAACGGTCTGCGGATCCACCTGTCCGGCTGCAAGGCGTCGTGCGCGCAGGTGCAGGCCGCGCACATCGGGCTCCGCGCCACCATGGGCAAGGACGACGAGTCCTACAAGGACGCGTTCGACGTCGCGCTCGGGGGAGACCTCGGCGCGGGCAGGCTCGGGCGCTGGGCCCGGCTGGAGGTTCCAGCCGAACGAGCCTTCAGGGCGATCGGAAAGACACTCGAAGCCGTCGGCACCGGCGAGTTCCTGCTCGACGACCTGTCACCGGAGACGGGCGGATCCCGATTCGGGGGGGCTGAGAGGTGAGCACCGTTCCGGTGTTCGTAGACCCCGCCGCCGACGTTCGCGACGCCGTCGCGTCGCGATCGGAGGTGCCGGAGCTTCCCGACAAGATCTGGTTCCACAAGACGGCGTCTGCGGTGATCGACGCCGACCGCTGCGTCGGCTGCGGCGGCTGCATCGCCGCGTGCCCGTCGCGTTCGCTGTCCGTCGGGACTGACGGCCACCCGACGCTCGTCCGGATGTGCACCGGCTGCTCCGCGTGCTGGGACTACTGCCCGCTCGCGGGCCTGCGCGTCGAACGGCTCAACGGCGCGGTCGGCGGCCTCGGCGAAGCGCTCGAGGCGTGGTCCGCCCGCGCCTTGGCGCCGCCGCAGGATGCTCAGGACGGCGGCGTGGTGACCTCGCTACTCGCAGTCCTGCTCGAGGCCGGACACATCGACGGCGCGATCCTCACGCGAAGGACCGGCCCGTTCCACGGTGAACCGTTCCTCGCCACGACGACGGAGGAGATCCTGGAGGCGGCCGGGAGCGTCTACCACCAGGGCCACCCGCTCGCCGTTCTGAACCGCGAGATCCCCCCAGGTGTCGGGCGGATCGCGTTCGTCGGGACGCCCTGCCAGATCTCGGTCCTGCGCGCGTTGCAGCGGTTCCCATGGCGCTACCGGAATACCGCGGCGCACGCCGTCGTGCTGGCCGTGGGGTTGTTCTGCACGCGATCGTTCGAACCGGCCGAGCTGCTCCGCGCGCTCGCCGCCAAGGGCGCCGATCTTTCGCGAGTCGTGAAGCTGGACGTGCGCGGGGGCGACCTAGTCGCCCGCGACGCGAAGGGGGACGAGTCGTACCGGGTTCCGGTCGCAACGGTGAGAGGCCCGTCGCTGCACGGCTGCGACGAGTGCGCCGACTTCGCCGGCCTCGCGGCCGACCTGGCCGTCGGAAACGTCGGCAGCGACCCGGGCCGGAGCACCGTGCTCGTGCGGACCGAAGCCGGCGCAGGGGCCTGGGCCGCGGCGGCGGGCGCCTTCGACGCCGCACGGCTCGACGATCTCGCCCCGGTGGCGCGGATCGCCGCGCGCAACCGTCGCCTAGCCGAGCGGTCGCTCCAGCGGGCCTTGGACCCCGACGGCACGCTCTGGATCGGATACGAGGAGCACCTCGAGGCCTACGGGGGAACCGACCGCGCTCCGGTCAAGGCGCCGCCCCACCGGAGCCACCACTACGAGGTGAGCTGCTGATGTTCGGATACCCGGTCTCCCTGGAGCTCGCGAACCACTGCGGCGTCGTCGTTGGCACCGACGCCGTTGCCCTCGGCAAGGTCGAGGGCCTGCTCGCCGGGGGCGCCACAGACGTGCTCGTCGTCGCCGAGGGACCGACCCGCCGCCTCGACCGCCTCCGGCAGGACCCGAGGGTGCGCGTCGAACGAAGGCCGTTCCGGCCGGAGGACCTCGACGGCGCTTTCCTCTGTGTCGCCTCGGCCACCACACGGGAGGAGCGCGACGCGATCGCCCGCGCCGGACGTACGCGCGGGGTGCTCATGAACGTGATCGACGACGTCGCCAACTGCGATTGGGCCGCACCGGCCGTAGTCCGTCGCGGGGACCTCGTGATCGCGATCGCGACCGGCGGCGCCTCGCCCGCGCTCGCTCGGCGGCTCCGGGAGGAGCTCGAGCAACGCTTCGGCCATCACTGGGCGGAGATCGTCGAACTGGTCGGCAGGGTGCGTGAGGAGACCCTCCCGCTGCTCTCCGACCTCGAGGAGAGGGCGCAGCGGTGGAGGCTCGCGCTCGATCTCGACGAGGCCGAGGCGTTGGTGCGCACAGGACGCCGCGAGGACCTCCACGACCGTCTCGTCGGCCGCCTGGTCGGCGACCGGCTCGAGGAGGAGTCGGCTTGAGCGGGATCGTGTACCTCGTCGGCGCCGGGCCGGGAGACCCCCGGCTGCTCACCCTCAGGGGCGCGGAGGTCCTTCGCACGGCGCACGTCGTCGTTTACGACCGGCTGGCGTCGCCGGCGCTGCTGGATCTCGCGCCGGCGCGCGCAGAGCGGATGGACGTCGGCAAGGAGCCTGGCCGGCCCCAAGTTCGACAGGAAGAGATCGACCGGCTCCTGGTCGAGCGTGCGCGACGAGGCGCCAACGTCGTGCGGTTGAAAGGCGGCGACCCGTTCGTGTTCGGTCGAGGCGGCGAGGAGGCACTTGCCTGTGCACGTGCGGACGTGCCCTTCGAGGTGGTCCCCGGTGTAACGTCGGCCGTCGCGGGCCCCGCGTACGCCGGCATCCCGCTCACCCACCGAGGGATCGCCCGCAGCTTCGCCGTCGTGACGGCGAGCGCGAGTAGGGACGACGACGTCGACCTCTCCCGAGTCGCCACCGCCGTCGACACCCTGGTCGTGCTGATGGCCGCCGGGAAGCTCCGAGACGTCTGCGCGCAACTCGTCGGCTCAGGGCGGGCGCCCTCGACCCCAGCCGCGGTCGTCCAGTGGGCGGCGACCTCGGCCCAGCGCTCGGTTCAGGCCGATCTAGTCGATCTGCCCTCGCTCGCCGCGGCGGCAGGCATCGGAGCGCCGGCGACCCTGGTCGTCGGCGACGTGGCCTCCCTCGCCGGCGACCTCGCCTGGGTGGCCGAGGGTTCCCCCGCCGATTCGATGGAGGCCTAGGCGAGCCGGAACGGCCCGTCCACGATCCGACTTCCCATTCCCCGCCGCCCGGCGGATGATGCCCGCCAGGGCCGAGGAAGAGGAGGGGCACATGGGCGAGCAGCAGTGGGAGCGGTACGCGGCCGGCGCCGGGCTGGTCGGCGCCCTGATCTTCCTCGTACAGGCGTTCGTCACGGGCATCCCGCCCTCCGTGCAGGACCCGGCATCCGAGGTCGTGAGCTTCTACGCGCGGCACCGCACGGGGGTCCAGGTGCAGCTCATCCTCGCGAGCATCGGCGGCATCTTCCTCCTGTGGTTCTTCGGCAGCCTCGTCGCGCACCTCAGAAGGGCGGAGGGAGAGAACGGGCGCCTCTCGACAGTGACCCTCGCGGGGGCGCTCGCCGCGACCGGACCCTTCGCCGTCGGGCTCCTCGCCGCCGCGCTCCTGGCCCTCGAGCTCGGGCGGTTCCCGGCCGCGGCGCACGGGATGGGGACGACCGCCACCGGCCTGCTCCGCCCGGGGGCGGCGCTCGGCGTCGAGGGAATCGTGCGGGTCCTCGCCGACCTGCGCTGGCTCTCCTACGCCGCCGCCTGGTTCGCCGTGGCACCCGCCGCCGCGGCTACCGCCGTCATGGTGATGCGCCACAATGCGTTCCCCCGGTGGTTCGGAAACGCGAGCTACGCGCTCTTCGTCGTCGCGATCATCACGGGAGTCGGGATCGTCGTCTCGAGCGGTCCCTTCGCCCCGGGGGCCGCAGTCTCCTACATCGCGTTCGTGGCGTTCCTCGCGTGGCTCGCGACGGCCAGCGTGTTGATGATGCGTGGCGGAGAGGCCGAACCGAGGCGGGTGGGAGCCTGAGCCTCAGGCGAGCTCGAAGACGTCCTCTCCGAGCCGCCTCACCGGCGCCATTCGCGATCGAGCAGCCCGTAGACGACCAGGTCGTAGAAGCCGCCCTATCCGGGACCCTCCTCGCGGGCGATCCTCTCCTCGGTGAACCCGAGGCGCTCCGGGATCGCCCGGCTACGCGGGTTGTCGACCCCAGCGCGGATCACAACCCGGTGGAGACCAAGCTCCCCGTAGGCGACGTCGATCAGCACGCGGCACGCGCGAGTCACCAACCCTTGCCCTCATGCTCGGAAACGATCCAGTAGCCGAGCTCGCCGGATATGCCCCAGAGATCTCGCATCCGTGTGCGCTCCGCCTCCACGGCGGTCCAGATCGCGCCCAAGTCGTCGCGCGTGTGGCGACGCAGGACCCCGCCGTCGCCGAGATCGGCCGGGATTGGGCTCACGACCCGGGTGCAGCACCGCCCGCCGAGGCCCTCTGGCGCTCCTCCTCGAGGAGCACCCGGCGGAGCACCTTGCCGACGAGCGTCTCGGGCAGCGAATCGCGGAACTCGACGTGCTTGGGAACGCGGTAGCCCGTGAGCCCGTGCTCGGGGTGGCGGCACCACTCGAGGATCTCCTCGGGGGTCGCGCGCCCACCATCACGGAGCACGACGTACGCCTTCACAGCCTCGCCCGTCGTCGCGTCCGGCACGCCGAGGACGCACACCTTCTGGACCTTCGGGTGCTGATAGAGAACCGATTCGACCTCTGTCGGGTACACGTTGAACCCGGAGACGATGATCATCTCCTTCTTGCGGTCGACGATGGAGAAGTAGCCCTCCTCGTCCATCACGGCGATATCACCCGTGTACAGCCACTCGTTGCGGATCATGAGCGCCGTCTCCTCCGGGCGCTTCCAGTAGCCGAGCATCACCTGCGGACCTTTGATCGCCAGCTCGCCGCGCTCGCCCACGCCCATCTCGTGGTCGGGATCCTCCAGGTCGACGATCTTGCAGTCCGTGTCTGGCATCGGAAGGCCGATCGAGCCGACCTTCGCCTTGCCGTAGATCGGGTTCGCGAGGGCCACCGGCCCCGTCTCGGTGAGACCGTAGCCCTCCCGCAGGCGCGCACCCGTGAGCGCCTCGAACTTGTCGGCGACGGCCGCGGGGAGCGGCGCCGCCCCCGACAGGCATGCCTTGATCGAGCGAAGATCATACTTCCTGCTCTCCGGCGCCTCGTTCAGCGCGATGTACAGGCGCGGCACTCCGGGGAAGAGCGTCGGCTTCTCACGCTGGATCTCCTTGAGCACCATGTGGAGCTCGAACCGAGGGACGAGGATCATCTTCGCCGCTCGGAAGATCGACAGGTTCATCTCAACGGTCATCCCGTAGGAGTGGAAGAACGGCAGGACGCACATAAGCGCGTCCTCACCGTCCCTGAGGTCGGGGAACCAGGCCGCGGACTGCATCGCGTTGGACACGACGTTCGAGTGAGAGAGCATCGCGCCCTTGGACAGACCGGTCGTCCCGCCCGTGTAGATGAACCCGGCTGGGTCCGTCTTTGGGTCGACCATCGCCGCGGGCGGGGTCGGGCCGGCGGCCTTCATCAGGTCGCTCCACCACATCACCGGCGCGACCTTCGGCACCGGAGGCCACGGCTTCCCCTCGTGTTTCGCGTCCTTCTTGAACTTGATAGGCGCGAGCAGGTTGAGAGGGAACTTCATGTACCGATTCAGCTTGGTCACGACGACCTCGCGGACACCGACTTCCCCACGGATGGCCTCGAGGGTCGGGTACAGCTGCTCGAGCACGACCACGACCTCGCAGCCGGCGTCCTTCAGCTGGTGCTCGAGCTCGCGCTGAGTGTAGAGCGGGTTGTTCCCGACGACGATCGCGCCCAGGCGGAGGGTCGCGTAGTACGCGATCACGTACTCCGGGCAGTTGGGCAGCACCAGGCCGACCCGGTCGCCTTTCTGCACGCCGAGCCCGGCGAGCACCGCTGCGAACCGCTCGGTCTCCTGCCGGAGCTGCAGGTAGGAGATGTGTCGCCCGAACCATGCGATCGCCGGCTTCTCGGGGTGGCGCTCCGCCGCCCCCTGGAGCATCGAGTAGGCGGAGACCTCGGGGTAGGGCGCGAGGGTCTTCGGCACGTCATCGGGGTAGCTCGCGAACCAGCGACGGTGCTCGGTCACGGAGCCATCTTTACAGACCTCTCGCCGGCGCGCGAGCCCGATGTATCCTGGCCGCCGTGCCCAAGTCGAAGTCGCGCTCGAAGCGTCAGCGGCGCTACCAGCTCGAGCCGCAACGAAGACGCCCGAGGAAGAAGAGCCCGCGGTGGTACCCGATCCTCGTGCTCGGCGTGATCGCGGCCGGCATCGGCGTCATCGTCTTCAACTACCTGCAAGGTGACGAGGCAACGAACGCCCTGCTCTGGGCGGGCCTCGGCCTGATCGCCCTCGGGTTCCTAGGCGCCACCCGGATACGCTGAAATCACAGGCATGTCATTTCCCACAGCTCCTTCCACAGGTGGGGAGAATCACACCCGTGTGATCCGGGGCAGACGGCCGGCTGTGGAGAACCGGCCGGCGGCTGCGGGGAACCTGTGGAAAACCTGTGGAGGGATCGCCCTCAGATCCCCCCCGCGGCGGGGCGCCGAACGACCTCCATCGGCTCCCCGCAGTGCCTGGGAACCTGCAGCTCCCCCAGGCGGGTGACCCGGAACTCGGTCCCGCACTCGCGGCACACCAAGAAGACCTCCAGACCCTCGACGTCCTCGGGCTCCGGCGGAGGGCCGAGCACGCGTGCCTGGGTGAGGGTCCGGAGCACCCCGATCCCCACCCGCCAGATGGCGACGGCGATAAGCACGGCAACAGCGATCCGCGGGAACATCGGGCTTCTTCAGGGACCGTAGCAGACGGCCGATGCCTACTTACGGGCCGTTCCCCCAGACGCAACGGGTGGGGTTCCGCCGGAAGGCGCGTCGTGCCATCATTTCCGGCGCCCCCTTAGGAGGCCGAGATGAACGCGTTCGAGGCAGTAACCCGCTTCTTCGAGCAGTCCGCCGAGCGGCTGGGGCTCGACGAGGGGCTAAGGCAGGCCCTGGCGACCCCGCGCCGGGAGGTCCGGGTCCAGGTCAGGGTTCCGATGGACGACGGCGAGATGGCGGTCTTCCCGGGCTACCGGGTCCAGCACAACGCGGCCCGCGGGCCCCACAAGGGCGGTCTTCGCTTCCACGAGACGGTGACGATCGACGAGGTGCGATGCTTCGCCGCGCTCATGACCTGGAAGTGCTCGCTGCTGGACCTGCCCTTCGGGGGCGGGAAGGGTGGGGTCCAGGTGAACCCGAAGCTCCTCTCCGAGGCGGAAGTCGAGCGCCTCTCTCGGTCCTTCATCCGGTCCATCGCTCCTGTGATCGGCCCCTACACCGACGTGCCGGCGCCCGACGTCAACACGAGCGCCCGCGAGATGGGCTGGATGTACGACGAGTACAGCCGGATGTACGGCGACACCCCGGCGATCCTCACCGGCAAGCCGATCGCGGCCGGCGGATCGCGCGGGCGGGAGCAGGCGACCGGGCGCGGTGGGCTCCTCTGCCTCGACCGCATCGCGCAGGCGCGCGGCTGGACCCGGGAGAAGATCCGCGTCGTCGTGGAGGGCTACGGCAACGCCGGGTCGTGGTTCTCGATCCTCGCCGCGCAGATGGGCTACAGGATCGTCGCGTGCGCCGACTCGAAGGGCGCGATCCACAACCCGGAGGGCCTCGACCCAAGAGCGGTGCTCGAGCACAAGAAGCGGACGGGGAGCGTGCTCGACTTCAAGCACGCCGACGCGATCGAGCCCGAGGACCTCGTCGCGATCGACGCCGAGGTGTTCCTCCCGGCGGCTCTGGAGAAGTCAATCCACGAAGGCAACGCCGGCCGGGTAGTTGCGAACCTCGTTCTAGAGGTCGCCAACTACCCGACCACGCCCGAGGCCGACGAGATCCTCGCGGCCAAGGGAGTCACGGTCGTCCCCGACATCCTCGCCAGCGCCGGCGGCGTGGTCGTTTCCTACCTCGAGTGGGTCCAAAATCTCCAGCGCGAGCGGTTCACCGAGGAGAAGGTCAACGCGCGCCTGAAGGAGCTGATGGACTCATCGACCGACGGCGTGCTCGCGCGTGCTCACGAGAAGGGCACCACGCACCGCGAGGCGGCCTACGAGATCGCGGTCGAGCGCGTCGTCGAGGCCGAGCGGGCCCGCGGCTTCCGGTAGACCGGGCGGGGCTCCGGCCCCGCACGGACGGGCCCATTGGTCGCACCCGGGAGGGACCTTTCGGCAGGGCTGACCAGCGCCGATACACCCGTATACTTCGCCCGGCCGTGGAGCAGCGGTCCGCCGCGGAGATACCAACGATTACACCCAGGAGGATCGAGATGAGCGACTTCGTCGGCAAGCTGATCGATGAGTTGAGGACGAAGAACCCGGGCGAGCCCGAGTTCCACCAGGCGGTGCAGGAGGTGGCCGAGTCGGTCCAGCTCCTCTTCGGCCGCCACCCCGAGTACAGGAGCGCCAAGGTCCTCGAGCGCATCATCGAGCCCGAGCGCGTGATCATGTTCCGCGTCCCGTGGGTGGACGACTCGGGAGAGATCCAGGTGAACCGTGGGTTCCGCGTCGAGATGAACAGCGCGATAGGCCCCTACAAGGGCGGCCTTCGGTTCCACCCGAGCGTGTACCTCGGGCTCCTCAAGTTCCTGGCGTTCGAGCAGGTCTTCAAGAACGCCCTCACCACGCTTCCCATGGGGGGCGGCAAGGGCGGCTCGGACTTCGACCCTAAGGGGAAGAGCGACGCCGAGGTCATGCGCTTCTGCCAGTCGTTCATGACCGAGCTGCAGCGCCACATCGGCGAGTCCACCGACGTGCCGGCCGGCGACATCGGTGTCGGAGGTCGCGAGATCGGGTTCCTGTTCGGCCAGTACAAGCGGATCAAGAACGAGTTCACCGGAGTCCTCACCGGCAAGGGCCTGGAGTGGGGTGGCTCGCTCATCCGCCCTGAGGCGACGGGCTACGGCGCCGTCTACTTCGCCGAGGAGATGCTGAACACCCGCGACGAGAGCATCGCCGGCAAGGTTTGCCTGGTCTCCGGCAGCGGCAACGTCGCGCAGTACACGGTGGAGAAGATCCTCGACCTGGGCGGCAAGGCGGTCACGCTCTCGGACTCCGACGGGTTCGTCCACGACCCCGACGGGATCGACCGGGAGAAGCTGGCGTGGGCCATGGAGCTCAAGAACGAGAGGCGGGGGCGCATCAAGGAGTATGTTGACACGTTCAAGGGAGCCACGTACACGCCGGGCGACCCGACCCTGGACCACAACCCGCTCTGGGACATCCAGGCAGACTGCGCGTTCCCCAGCGCGACGCAGAACGAGATCAACGCGCGCGACGCCGCGAACCTGCTGAAGAACGGCGTCTACGTTGTGAGCGAGGGAGCGAACATGCCCACCCTGCCCGAGGGCGTGGAGCAGTTCGTGGCCGCCGGCATCCTCTACGGACCCGGCAAGGCCGCGAACGCCGGCGGCGTCGCGACCTCCGGCCTGGAGATGTCGCAGAACGCGCTCCGGCTGGCCTGGACCCGCGAGGAGGTGGACGCCCGCCTGCACGGCATCATGAAGGCCGTCCACAAGCAATGCCGAGAGACCGCCGAGGAGTACGGCACGTCCGGCAACTACGTGAACGGCGCCAACATCGCCGGCTTCGTGAAGGTCGCCGACGCGATGCTCGATCAGGGCGTCGTCTGAGAGGGGACGGTCAAATGAAGAAGATCGAGTGCTACGTCCAGCCCTACGACCTGAACACGGTGGCCGAGGCCATGGCGGTCGAGGGCGTCGTGGGGATGAGCGTCACCGAGGTGAAGGGGTTCGGCGTGCAGCGCGGCTTCCGGCTCGGCGAGGAGATCAAGCCCGGTCAGTACATCTTCCACCCGAAGATGAGGGTGGAGATGGTCGTCGCCGACGCCGAGGTCGACCGCATCGTCGACGCGATCATGGGGTCGCTCAAGTTCAAGCAGATCGGCGAGGGCAAGATCTTCGTCTCGCAGATCGAGGACGCGATCCGCACGCGTACCGGGGAGCGCGGCGAGGCCGCGATCAGGTAGCGCGCGTCACACCGGACGCCCCTGTCGGCATGGTCCGGTCGTGAGAGCCATTCACGCCCTTGTCACGTTCGCCCTCGTGGCAGCCGCCTGTGAGCGTGGGGGGGAGCCCGCCCCCCTGCCCGCTCGACCGACAATCGTCGAGCTAGGCTGGCACTCTGGGGAATGCGGTGTCCCGCTCTGTGGAGTCGAGATCTCGGTCGAGGGCGTACGGATTGACGTCGTGTTCGCCAGCATCCGCGGCAACGTCATCGGAACCGCTGAGGGCACCCTGTCGAGGACCGGGGCCGCGGAGCTAAGCGGACTCGCGAACGAGCTGACCGACCGAGCGTTCGCGCCCCTCTACGGATGTCGCGGATGCACAGATGCGGCTGTCGGCTTCGTGCGCTACGCGAGCGGAGGCACGACCCGGCGGATCGAATGGGACCGGCCTGGCCAGGCCCCCTTGCCTCTTCGAGAGCTCTTTAGCTTCGCCATGAAGATCGCGAGACCCCTACGCCTGTGTCGTACCTCGGAGCTCGTCCGCCCGGCGGCCGAGTGCGAGCCGGTCGGTCACACCTGATCGTCAGCCAAGCCGGACGTGCCTACGGAAGAACTCGAGCTTCCTACGCATCTGTCGCACGCGCTCCTCGATGACGAACGAGCTGTGGCCGGTCTCGTACCGGTACGTCTCGACGTGGCCGCCGCGCTCCTCGAGCGCGCGGACGTAGTTGTCGATCTGGCGGATCGGGCAGCGACTGTCGTGCTCACCGGCCAGGACGAGGAGCGGCGTCTTCACGCGATCGACGTACGTGATCGGCGAGCGCTCCCGGTAGAGGTCCGAGAGCTCCTCGGGCCCGCCGCCGAACAGCCCTCGGTCCATCGTCTGGAGCGCGGGCGCCTCGTCCTCGAAGGCGGCAACGTAGTCGGCGACGGGAACGCCGGCGGCGGCCGCGCTCCAGCGATCCGGATGCAGCCCGATCGAAAGCAAAGTGATGT
>Ga0209619_10001380_pt1 | contig 17815 bp, 19 predicted proteins | sample Rifsed16ft3_FD_184011 | JGI IMG/M metagenome (GOLD analysis project Ga0209619, IMG submission 184011) | Soil microbial communities from Rifle, Colorado, USA - sediment 16ft 3 (version 2) | ecosystem: Environmental > Terrestrial > Deep subsurface > Rock core/Sediment | place: Rifle, Colorado... | reverse complement strand
CAATAGAGGAATGGTACTTGGAAGAGTCGTCATGATTGTTATCCGTGATAATGTGGTGAAAGGGAATCGGCTCATCAGGAGATCGGGCGAAGCTCGTTTTTTGAGCGCAGTCTTACTCATCTACTGAGAAAAAGCATTACACGAACCTGCCTGCCGGCAGGGACCACGAAGTAGACACGAAGTTCAAGAAGAAAACTGTACACCTTCGTGTCTCTTCGTGTACCCTTCGTGTTCCTTCGTGTAAGTCTTTTTTCAAGGGGACTTCGAATATTCCGCTACTCCAGTACTCATCCGTGCCGTCGTCAACAAATGCGGGGCAACTGCTCTCCGGACAGCATATCGACCACACGGCTCCCGCCAATACGGCTCTTCATAATCACCAATCGGGGATGGTCGGAAACGACAGAACCGATAACGACGGAATCCCTCCCGAGGGGATGTGCTCTCATTGCTGCCAGTGTTGTCTCAGTCGCTTCGGGTGAGACAAAGGCCAGAAGCTTGCCTTCATTCGCGACATAGAGCGGGTCGAGGCCGAGTATTTCACAGGCACCGCGAACCTGATCGGTTACCGGAATCGAATCTTCCGTGATCGCAATGCCCACACCCGCACTTTCAGCAATCTCATTCAGGGCGCTCGCCACGCCGCCGCGAGTCGGGTCCCGAAGAACGTGAAGATCCTTGCCGGCTTTCAGCATGACATCGACAAGGCCGTTCAGCGGAGCAGTGTCGCTCTTGATCTCTGTCCCGAATTCGAGCCCCTCGCGTACAGACATGATCGCGATCCCGTGGAGAGCTATCGGCCCGCTGAGGATAATCGAATCTCCCGGCTTTGTGCGGCGGGGCTGAATGTCGATCCCCTTCCCGATCACTCCGATGCCCGTTGTGTTGATGAAGATCTTATCTCCTTTTCCCCGGTCGACGACCTTAGTATCCCCTGTGATCAATTGCACGCCGGCCTTCCCGGCGGCCTCCTGCATGGAGACAACAACGCGCCAAAGGTCGTTCATCTCTGTCCCTTCTTCAAGAATAAATCCCGCCGAAAGGTACAGGGGATGGGCACCGCACATTGCCAGATCATTGACCGTGCCATTGACCGCAAGATCGCCGATCGTCCCGCCGGGGAAGAAGATCGGATTCACGACATACGAATCGGTTGAAAAAGCGAAACGGGAGCCGTTGACGGAAAAGACCGCTCCGTCATGAAGCGGATCCAGAAGGTCGTTGGAGAACTGTGATGCGAACATCTTCTGGATCAGGTGCTGTGTAAGCTTTCCGCCCCCGCCGTGGGCAAGCAATACCTGCGGGTAGTCGGAAATGGGAATCGGGCATGAGAGCCCGGAGAGGCCTGTTTCTTTCTTCTTCATGCTCTTTAGCTACGAAGGGTAGTCGCCCATGAACTTCTCAAACTTCCCGTGCCACCGATGAAACCAGTGTGTGTGTTCCATGAACATGAACGGACAATAGCCGGGAACAAGCTTGATGCCATGGGCTTCACATTCGGCCTGCACACCTGCCGGAAGATCCTTCGGTCCCGAGATGCCGAAAGCCCACAGAAGGGTGATCCCGGCCTCCGCACATTCACGGACAATTGCCACTGAAGCGTACTTTGGATTAAGCATCAGGGCAGCTGTGACCGCGGGCTTGATCTCCCTGACGTCGGGGAAACACTGTCTCCCCTCGATTTCAGGAGTGTGCGGGTTTACAGGAACGGCATCATAGCCGCGTTTGAGGAATTCCCTCAGAAGATTCCTGCTGAAGTCGTTGTCTTTCCTCGAGACGCCGACGATGGCAAAACGCTTCTGAGCGAAGAATTCATTGATGAGGTCTTGTGTCGTCATTGTAAAGTCTCCGGAATTGTCGTTTCTTTCGCAGTCCTGAATCGGCCGAAATGATAATAGGCCGCGCATGCCCCTTCCGAGGATACCATGGGAGCCCCGAGAGGGTGTTCTGGATTACATTTTTTGCCGAAGGCCGCGCATTCATGAGGTTTTTTCATTCCCTGTAGAACCTGGCCGGCGATGCAAAGCGGGGATTCGCTTGTCCTGATATTTGCCGTCTCGAAAATCATTTCTGCGTCGAATTCGCGAAACTCCGGCCGAAGAGAATAACCGCTCATCGGAATCTCTCCGATCCCGCGCCACGTGCGGTTCGTCGTTCGAAACACTTCTTTCAAAAGTTTTTTTGCCAGAACATTCCCTTCACGAAGAACCGACCGGGAATACTGATTCTCGACCTCGCAACGCTTTTCTTCAAGCTGTTTCACTGCCATGTACACCCCCTGGAGAATATCGACCGGCTCGAAACCGGTCACGACGATTGGGATTCGATACCTTTCGGCGAGGGGAATATATTCTTCATATCCCATCACGGTGCACACATGGCCGGCCGCAAGAAAGGCCTGGACAAGCCTCGAGGGAGAGGAGAGGAGCGCTTCCATGGCGGGAGGGACGAGCACATGCGAGCAGAGAATGGAGAAATTCTTCAAACCGAGGTTCTTCGCCTGCCAAACCGCCATGGCATTGGCCGGAGCGGTAGTCTCAAAGCCCACGGCGAAAAAGACCACCCTCTTATCCGGGTTCTGGCGGGCAATTTTGACCGCATCCAGAGGGGAATAGACCATTCGGATGTTCCCACCGGCCGCTTTCACGCTGAGGAGATCCTTCGATGAGCCGGGCACGCGCAGCATGTCTCCGAATGAGGTAAAGACAACGTCGGGCCGCGAGGCGATGGCAATGGCTTTGTCGATCATCTCGAGCGGCGTCACGCACACGGGGCAGCCGGGGCCATGTATGAGCGTGATCTCCCGCGGGAGCAGATCTTCGATGCCGTACTTGACGATCGTGTGGGTCTGGCCGCCGCAGATTTCCATCAGCGTCCACGGTTGTGTGGTGATCGAGCGAATCTGCTTTACAAACTTCTTTGCTGCCTGCCCGCTTCGGTATTCGTCAATATATCTCATGACAATGGCTTTTTTCTCCCATTCGAAGGAGAGAGAGATGCGGGTTCATCGGGGTCCAGCTCGTCCTTCACCTCCGCCATCTCTTCGAGGAGCCTCAGGGTTTCCTGGGCGTCCTTCTCGTTCATCTTGCTGATGGCAAAGCCCACGTGCACGATGACGTATTCACCGACTTTGAGTTCGGGGATCCAGTCAAGGCATACGCTTTTCTGGACTCCGCCAAAGCTCACCGTTCCCATGACCGGTTGAGCCGTCGTGTCGATGTGGAGCACTTTGCCCGGAATGGCGAGGCACATGGCTACAGTTCCTCGATCTTTTGCGGCTGAATCCTCGAGAGCGCAATTCCCGATTCGATCATCACTTCGTCGCCGACTGCCGCTTCGTGGAGAAAATAGAGCGGTACCCGTAGTTGTGCGTCCCTGACGCTTACGAGCGCCATGGTCGTTCCCTCCTTGACATAGATCTCCTGAATGATGCCCGTAATTAGGTTCATGATGCCGCCTCCGTGAGATGTTCTGAATTCACCGCTGTCGATTCCGATCGTTGGAGGGCAAAGATCTGCCCGAGTGCAATGCCGCCGTCGTTTGGGGGAATGCGCTGATGCCAGTACGGTTTGAAGCCTTCGGATTCCAGCCGACGAACGGTGCGCTCGAGCAGGTACTTGTTTTGGAAGCAGCCGCCGGTGAGTACGACCCGGTGTTCGCGGACTTTTCGGGCGACAGAGAGGATAATGTCTGTCAGTGTATTGTGAAACTTTGCCGATATCAGCCCCACGGCTGTGTTCAGCTGCAGGTCCTGAATAATCTCAAACATCATCGGTGCCCAGTCGACGATCATTGGGTGTTCTTCCGAGATCTCGATCGGGTACGATTCGTCGCACTTCACTCCTGCAAGGGCGAATTCGAGCTCCATGGCCGCCTGGCCTTCGAAGCGGATCGACTGGCGAAGCCCGGTGATGGCGGCCACGGCATCAAACAATCTCCCCACGCTCGACGTAAGCGGGCTATTGACACCCTTGGAGAGCATCTGTTGGATCACCGACAGCGCGGGTGCAGGAGTCAACGCGATGGGCTGGAGGAACGAATAACCGTATTCCGAATCGCCGTAGAGCTCATGCAGCACTCCAATCGCGGTTCGGCGGGGTTCCTTGATGGCCTGTTCTCCGCCCGGCAGCCGAAATTGTTTCAGTGTAGCCACGCGCCTGAAGGAATTCCCTTCAGTCAGAAGAAACTCGCCTCCCCAGACTGTACCATCGGTACCCAGGCCGGTCCCGTCCCATGATACGCCCAAAACGGTTCCCGACAGTCCGTTCTCCGCCATGCAGGAGGCCACGTGGGCATAGTGATGCTGTACTTCGTGTATCGGAATTCCGCTGGCTCGCGCAAGTTTTGTTGAAAGATAATCGGGATGCAAATCACAGACCATCTGGGAGGGCAGTGTGTCATACAGTTTCTGAAAATCCTTGATCACCGTCTGAAACGCGTCGAACGATTGCTCCGTCTCCAGGTCGCCGATATGCTGGCTGACGAATGCATTGCCGCCCAAACGAAGCGCAATGGTGTTTTTCAGATGAGCGCCCACGGCGAGCGTCGAATGCTGTTCAGCAGGGACGGGAATGGGCAGCGGGGCATATCCGCGTGCCCTACGCAAGACGAGCTCCCTCCCGAGCATGACGCGCACGATGGAATCATCGACGTGTCGGACAATCGGCCGATCGTGGACGAGAAACACGTCGGCTATTCCGTTCAATCGCTTCAGGGCCTCCTGTTGCTCAATGCAAATCGGCTCATCAGAGAGGTTGCCGCTTGTGGCAACGACCGGAAAACCGAGATCCCTCATGAGGATGTGATGCAGCGGGGTGTACGGAAGCATGATACCGAGGTACGGGTTACTGGGTGCGACGGAGGGAGCGATGAGGTTCAAGGTTCGGGGTTCAAGGTTCAAGGTTGTAGTCGTGGGTTCCGGACTTTGAACCTGAAACTTTGAACTTTGAACACCAGGTTTCTTCTCCAGGAGGACAATCGGTGCTTCCGGTGAGCAGAGCAGGCGCTCCTCGAGATCCGAAACGGTACAGAGGGCCTTCGCTGTTTCGACGGAGGGAACCATGATAGCCAGAGGCTTCTCTTCCCGGTTCTTCCTCTTCCTCAACTCGCGCACTGCTTGATCGTTCCGCGCGTCGACCATGAGATGAAAACCTCCCAGTCCCTTGACCGCGACGATGTTTCCTGCACGGATTGCCTTTATAACACTGATGATTGCCTGACGATGAACCGCTGTGGGCTTTCCCTTTGCATCCCATAGTTCGACATGCGGGCCGCAAACGGGACAAGCATTCGGTTGTGCATGGAACCGCCTGTCCTCCGGATCCTCATGCTCATGATTGCACGCGGCACACATCGGAAAATTCTTCATCGAAGTGTTGGGACGGTCGTACGGAAGGGCTTCGATGATCGTGAACCGTGGGCCGCAGTTGGTGCAATTAATGAAAGGATAGAGGTATCTTCGATTAGAGATGTCGAACATCTCCCTGAGACAATCGGGACATGTCGCGATATCGGGCATGACAAGAGCTGCCTTTGGCCCGGTCTCATCGCTCACTTTGATTTCAAATCCGATGAATCCCGCACAATCGAGGAATGAAGCCTCCAGGCTTTGAATCGAAGAGCGTGGGGGGTTATCGCGGCCGAGACGCAAAAGGAATGTATCCAGAATATCTTTGGGCCCCTCGACCTCGATGAAGACTCCCTGAGAGGTATTTGACACCCAGCCGCGGAGTCTGGCTTCCGTAGCCAGGCGGTACACAAACGGACGGAATCCGACGCCCTGAACCGCACCGCGGATAATCACACGGAGGCGCGCCTCGTTTTCCGAAGCAGGGATGTGAGGATTTTCAGCCGGCATTGTCTTCGGCCCTGATGTAGGAAACTTGCTGCTCAAGCCATGCGCACCATTCGGGGATCCCTGCGTCGGTCGTGCAGGAGATCTCGAAGACCTTCAGCGACGGATTGATCTTCAATGCATTTGATTTGAGGATGTCGGGCCGGGAGTTCACGTACGGGACAAGGTCCATCTTATTGATGATCAGTACCGATGCTTTATGAAACATGCCCGGATACTTCAGCGGCTTGTCATCGCCCTCAGTTGTGCTTGCCACGACAACCTTCATATGCTCTCCCAGGTCGTAGTTCGAAGGACAGACGAGGTTTCCTACATTTTCGATGAAGAGCAACTTCACAGAATCCAGTGGAAGTGAAGCGAGTGCGTCCTCGATCAGATGGGCTTCAAGATGGCATCCACCGTTGGTTACGATTTGCACCACAGGAACGCTGTATCGTGCAACCCGCTGAGCATCGAGGTCGGTCTGCACGTCTCCTTCCACCACTGCCAATGGAATTTTCCCGCGCAAAGTCGCGATGGTCCGCTCCAGCAGGCTTGTTTTTCCCGAGCCGGGTGAGCTCACGACATTCAGGACAAAAAGACCTCTTCGTGCGAAGAGTTCTCGGTTCCTGGCCGCGATCTCGTCATTCTTTTCCAGTACCTTTCGTTGTATTGTGAGAATGCTCATGACGTCTCCAGAACCGGTTCACAGAGATCGATTGAAACAACCTGCAGCTCCATTCCCGAAACAATTCTGGTCTCCGTTCCTGAACAGTGAGGACAGAGAGCGAATCCATGTTGAGTGGGGGAAGTCCTGTCGCAGGCGGAACAATGAATTCGAAACGGGACGCGGGCTATCGAAAGAGAAGCAGCTGAAAGGGGGGTTCCCGAGACCAGCGCCCTGAAAGAGAATTCCAAGGATTCGCAGACAACTCCCGCCATCATTCCCACTTTCATGTTCACTGTTCGGACGTTGCCCAGCTCCTCGTTGGGAACACTGCGGTTGAGAATTTCCAGTATACTTTGGGCTATAGAAAGCTCATGCATGGGAAACTCGAGAAAGCCGGTTGAGTTAATTTCCGCAATTCCCGTACCCCGCTGACTCCCCCCTTTTCCCCGTGTTTTACGGGAAGATTTCTCAAAAATAGGAGTGAATACTGGGAAGATTCCCGAAAGAGCGAGGGAATCAACCGGCGACGGTCTCTTTTGTGATTTCTCTTCCCGCTACGCGGGGAAATGTTCCGAGTGAAATTTCTTTCGCATCCAGTGAGAATGATAGAGGCCCTCGGCAATCTCAATGCCGGCTCCGACTCCCAGTCCAATCGTTCCGGCGAGAACACTATTGACGCTCGTGGCGAGCAGCACATCGTCGGTTCCCGCAATCATCCCCATAAGAGGCGTCTTTACCAGCTGAAACAGCGCGAACACGAAAGCAAGCAAGATGAACCGTAAGAGGCGAAGGTGGTGGCGCAGAATATGCCAGGTGAGAGGAAAAGAACAGCAGGCAAAAAGAAAAAACAACGCCGTATTGACGAACGTAAAGAAGAACATTTCGCGCATCGGGATCGCACAGTACAATGCGAACGAGAGGGCGTAAACCGTACTTTCCCAGAACCCCTTCCGTTTCCAGACGATGAAGAGAACGGCCGTCCCCGCCCCAAACACAAGGTACTGAAACGCCGGGCTCGTCCAATCAAGGACGGCCCTTCCGGTCAGGATCATCCCCACACAGAGGCTCCCCAAAAAACCGAGGAGGATTGTGGCGATGTTTTCGCTTGGGAGGAAAGGCCGTGAGGGACTCATTGTCGTTCGTCAATTCATTCAGATTTCAGGGTTGTCAATGTTGCCCGGGCGCGCCCGTCGGCTGCAAGGGTCATTCCCGCAAGCTCACACCGAATTGCGGCAATCGTCTCCTGAATGGCCCTCTGTACTCCCGGCGTCATCTCTGTCCCCATCTGGAAGTTCCCTGCCTGAATCCCGTACAACGTGACTGAAGCGGGCAGTTCATCCAGCGCCAGGCTGATCGCGACCGCCTGGGCGAGGCCAAATGAATGGGACGAGGTCGCGAAGAGACTTGCAGGCACGATTTCCTTCCTGGCGTCCATCCGTATGACCGACCCCGGGGGAAGGCCGGCGGTAATGGCATCGACAAGGATGAGGCGGTCGACGTTCTTCCATCGTGCCATGAAGGAAGCCCCGTCTCCCGCCATCTCGAGGATCGTTACAAAAGATGGAACCTTCTCTGAAAGAAGTCCCCGGGCAACGAGAAGCCCGGCCGCATCGTCACCACGAAGCTCATTGCCAATCCCCATGACAAGGACCGATTCCCTTTTCTTCGAAGGACTCATCGATCTTCCATCTCCTTAACTCTTCTTCGACGTGAAGACTGTAACTCCCTCGAATGTCTGCCTGATGTTCTTTCCCCCGCAATGAGGACACGAGGGAGAAGGTGTTTCCTGGTGTTCTTGCAGCGTCATGAAAACGGAAAACGTTTTGTCGCAATCAAGACAGTGATATTCGTACTGAGGCATAAGAACCTCCTTACCATGCTTCCTCGCGGATAAACGGCGGCTCGGCATAGTGGCCAACGAGAGGATTCACGAGTTTCCGATAGTCGCCGAACTTCATTTTGACCACTTTTGTATAGCAGCAGGCGTTGAAGGAAATCTCTTCGTCTTCAGCCAGCGCTTGATCGACCAGCACCGGAATGCCGTAAAGATTGCCGAACGGCGGCATGGTTCCCAGCTGACAGTCAGGGAAGAGGGTGTTGAGGTCTTCTTCGTGGGCCAGGTGTGCCAGCCGTGCTCCAAATGCCTGCTTGACCAGATGAAGGTTGATCTTGTTATCGCCGCGAAGCACGGCCATCCAGAATTTTCCATCTACCTGAAGAATGACGGATTTCGCAATCTCTTTTTCGGGTACATGGGCTGCAACGGAGATCCCGTGTGCCGAAAAAGCAGGATCGTGCTCGATGATCTTGTAAGCAACTCCGTTGTTGTTAAGGTAGCGCTGGAGATCGCTTGTTTTGGCCATAGGCACCTCCTTCTTGAATTTGAAGCTTGAGGAAATGTGTTGCGCAGGATATACAAGGATCGTAGTTGCGTATTGCCTGTTCGCACCCCCACGTGAGACGGCCGATTGGTTCTTTGATGTGCTGAGTGACGTACTGGCGCAGGTCTTCTTCGATTGTCTTCTGATTCTGCGCTGTTGGTGGGACAATTCTTGCATCTGCGATCAGCCCTTTTGGATCAAGCCGATATCGGTGATACAGGATACCCCGGGGGGCCTCTGTACAACCCGTGCCTGTCCCCTCGGCGGGCTGAACGGGCGTGAAGGGGCTGTGGGGCGGATGATACGCCTCGATGATGCGAAGGGCCTCCTCGCAGGCATAGAGCATCTCCACGGATCGCACGATGATACTTTTGAAGGGATTGCGGCAGGTCTCGCCAAGCCCGGCGTTCCGTGCAGCGTCTTTGGCAAGCGGCGACAGAGTGTCGAAATTCAGGTTGTACCGTGCAAGCGGCCCGACAAAGTAGGGGCCCGCATCCTTCATGACGGAGTGGAGTGCGTGCGAATGTTCGACGTGCTCTTCCGTGAAATGTTGCTCGTATTCGCTGACCGCGATGTCGAGGCCCGACGTAGAAACGATCCTTCCGTCATTCATCGGGTATTCCTTCCTGTTCCGGAGCGCGACGAAGACATAGTTGCGCTCGAAGGAAGGGAACGGGAGGGTCGCGACCCAGCGTATCGTCTCAACGGAGGCATCCCTTGCCCACTGCAGTTTTTCTTTGAGCGGATTCAGTTCATGGGCGGTGGGAAGCCGGTAGAAACCGCCTACACGCGCGTTGATCGGATGAATCTCCCTTCCCCCGACGATCGTCACGATTTCATTTCCAATCTTCTTGATCTCCAATCCCCGCCGGACAACCTCCGGACTCTGCTTTGCGAGCTGCAGAGCGTCCTGCATATCGACGAAATCGGGGGCATGAAGCAGATAGATATGCAAAGCATGGCTCTCGATCCATTCACCGCAATACATCAATCTGCGCAGGTCCTTGATTCCGTCGCTCACGGTGAGGTGCAATGCTTGTTCCATGGCCTGGATGGAGCTCATTTGATACGCGACGGGGCAGATGCCGCAAATGCGTGCAGTGATATCCGGCGCCTCCATGAACGACCGATCCCGCAGAAAGGCCTCGAAGAACCTGGGAGGCTCGAAGATCTTCAACTGCACATCACGGATTGCGTCTCCGTCCATGCGCACAATCAGTGTCCCTTCTCCTTCAACCCGGGCGAGTGGATCGACTTTAATGGTTCTGGACTTCATGTGATTCGCTTTCTTTTCGAAACGCTTCAGCGGTTGCTGTGAAGCCTCTGTACAATCTCACAAGTTCGTCCTTCGGCATATCTGACTTCAACCAGAAATCGCTGAGGGAAGCAGTGTTGACCGATTCCTTCGGCCCGAAACATCCGAAACAACCGCGGTTATATGATGGGCAAAGGGCTCCGCATCCGGCCTGGGTCACAGGGCCGAGACACGGCGGGCCGTGTGTGATGAGTCCGCACACGTTTCCTTTTCTCTTGCACTCGATGCACACGCCGTAGTTTGGAACTACGGGGCGGCGGTTATGGAGAAGCGCCGTGAGGGCCGCAACCAATTGGGTCTTGCTGATGGGACATCCGCGAAGTTCAAAGTCGACGGGAACGTGGTCGGAAATCGGGGTCGATTTCCCGAGCGTCTCAAGAAACTCCGGAGAGGCGTACACGATCTTCGCGTAGTCTTTGACGTCTTTGAAATTTCTCAGCGCCTGAATGCCCCCCGAGGTAGCGCAGGCGCCGATACTGACCAGGAGCATCGAGGAGCGGCGAATGTGATGGATGTGCTCGGCGTCGTGGGGCGTTGTGATTGAGCCTTCGACGAGAGAAATATCATAGGGCCCTTTGACCTGGGCGCGTGTCGCTTCAGGAAAATAGGCGATCGTCACGGCATCGGCTATGGCAAGGAGCTCATGCTCACAATCAAGAATGGAAAGTTGACATCCGTCGCACGATGCGAGCTTCCACACGGCAAGCTTGGGCCTACGGCTCCCAACGGGTCTACGGACCCGTAGGGTCGTAGACTTCGAGCCGCTAGGCTCGTGGAGTTTTGTTTTCGACATGCTAGATCTCCCTGACGGTCATCAGTTGTTTCAGGCGCGGATAAGGGAAAACCGGCCCTTCGCGGCAGACAAAGTAAGGGCCGAACTGGCAATGGCCGCAGAGGCCGATCCCGCACTTCATGTTTCTTTCCATGGAGAAATAGATCTGCGCCGGATCGACGCCGAGCTTAAGGAACTCCATGGCCGTAAACCGCATCATGACCTCAGGTCCGCATATCATCGCCAGGGTATTTGCCGGATCGAACGATGCTTTGGGGAGGAGGCCGGTAACGACGCCGACATGTCCCTTCCAGTTTCCAATGGCGCGGTCCACCGTGACGAAAACGTGGAAATCAAAACGCGCACGCCACTCTTCGAGATCTTTTTCGAAAATGATGTCCTCTGGTTCTCTGGTTCCGTACAGGAGGATCAATTTGCCGAATTGCTGGCGCCGCGCAAGCGCCTCGTAGATAACCGGTCTCAGGGGGGCGAGCCCGATCCCTCCCGCGACGACCACAAGATCGGAGCCGACCGCGGCCTCAATGGGCCAGACCGACCCGTAGGGCCCGCGGATGCCCAGTATGTCGCCGCGATGAATCGAGCGCACGGCGAACGTCACTCCGCCCACAGCCCGGACGGTGTGGACCAGCGTTTCGGGTTTCGCCGGGTTTCCGCTGATCGAGATCGGTACCTCGCCGATTCCGTGCACGTACATCATGTTGAATTGTCCCGGCCGGAACGACAAGGGGGATCCATCCTCTGGTTTGAGTTCGAGCGTGAACACATCGTGCGTTTCACGTTTGGTCCGCAGAACCCGGAATGGCCTCGGTATGAAATGAGATTCTACCGTGGTGTCAAGAACGACATCTGCTTCAGGCATTTGTTCCATAGACGTCGAGTAGTTGGAGTCTGGTTGCTGCCAGGCGTTGTTCCATCATCACGGTAAGCCGCTTAAGCAGCTCGTAACCGAGATGATGATCGGCTTCGCATTTTTTGCGCAGGCAGGTTGCATCAAGTGCAATGGCGCGCACGAGTTCTGTGACACGGGCGTCAAAATGCCACGTATACGGCGGCACGAGCCACGACCATCCGATCAATTCCCCCTCTCCGAGAGTTTGAATGACCATGGGCCCCCGGTCCGGGGTGGCTATCTCCAGAGCAACATTGCCGGTTCGCAGCAGATAGAAATGTCCTGCCTCTTCTCCTTCATGGAACATGTACGAATCTGCGTCGAAACGAACGTTCGAGGCGCATCCCGTAACCAGCTCCAGATATTCGGGTTGGAGGTCCTTGAAGAAGGGATGTTGTGACAGAATCGGTTTGAGGGTTTCCATAGGTGGTTCCTTATTGAGAAGTCGGTTGAGCCTCAGGCGTCTGTTCGGGGATCAGACGCGCTTCCTCGGTGATGTCGATGCCGACAGGGCACCATGTAATGCAGCGCCCGCAGCCGACGCATCCGAACGTCCCGAACTGATCGACCCATGTAGCAAGCTTGTGGGTCATCCATTGACGATAGCGGCTCCGTATCGAAGGCCTCACACTTCCGCCGTGGATGTATGAAAAGTCTGCGGTGAAGCACGAATCCCACAACCGCGTCCGCTGCGCATCGGTGTTGCCAAGATCGGTTCCGTCCGTCACCGTGGAGCAAAAACAGGTCGGACAAACCATCGTACAGTTCGCACAGGAGAGACACCTGTGGCCAATGGCGTCCCACCGCGGGTGAGACAGGTTTGCATAGAGGCGCTGTTGAAGCCCGTCGGTTTCAAGGACACGTCCCATGGAGGTTGCTGCGGCGGAGAACAAGCGTTCTGCCTCGCTGACATCCTCCGGCTCTGCCGGATGCCAGGGTATCCTGATCAGCATCTCGCTGCCCCGCTGCGATCCGGCTTCGACGAGGAAAAGACCTTTCGGCAATTCCGTCACCGCGAGATCGAATCCCTGGGTCGCCCGCGGCCCCGTTTTCATCGAAGCGCAGAAACAGGTACCACCCGGATGTGTGCACTGCGCGGCGACGATGAACAACTTCTCGCGAACGGACTTGTACCACGGATCGGCAAAGGGTCCTTCAAGGAACACCCGGTCGTGGATCGCGATTGCATGAAGCTCGCATGGCCGGACTCCGAAGAACGCGAGCGGAACATGAGGAGCTTGCTGTGCGCCGCTCAGTTCCATGGAGCCGTTCGTCCGACGCGACCGTACGAGAGGGCTTTCGGGAGGGAAGAGGAACTGCTTCCACGAATGCGGACCCACGGCATAGGCAAACAACGATTTCCCTTCAGTCGGTACGAGTTTGTACGAAGCATTGTTCTGTTCGTCAGTCCAGCCGATGGGGAGGTCTTCATAGGAACGGATTTCGTCGTACACGATGGCATGATCGCGTACGGTCGGACCGAGGACGCGAAACCCGTCCTTCCGAAGGAGGCTGACGAGAGTCCCCAACACTTGCAGGTCAATCTTGATCATATGGGTCTTTCTGAATCCGCGATTGAATGGATCTAGGAAATCCCGAGTTTCTTCTTCAGTCTCTCGTGAACTTCGTTTGCGCCCGACATTTCAGACCGGAGTTTTCCCGCAAGTTCGCGGACGGACGTTTGAACGGGTTCCTTCTTCTCAAGTTCTTTCCGAAGTTTTGCCGCAAAGTCTTCGATCGCGGAACATGTCGCCCCGAGACTTTTGTACTCCGCAACCACCAATTTTGACTGCTCGGCATTGAGGAGTTTTTTCGACGATGCAAGCTGCTGCTCCATCTGCTCGCGGAATTTCTCGATCTGGCCAAGGTGGGCCAATGCGACATCGCGATTGAGTGTCGGTTCTCCTGTTTCGGCAACAATCCGGCCTGCGTGACCCCGAATGCTCTTGCATTGGGTTGTCAGCTGGCTATGTTGCTTGGCAAGCTCGGAGGTTTGGCTAAAGACGGGCGGAAAGACGAGTGTGAGAGAGAGAATAAGTGCGATGGACTTCATAGCTCATCTCCTTTCTGCACGAGAAGCGTGCGGGGATGACTATCCTCGGGAGACCCACAATAGGCGTTCCATCCTTTTCGACCCGGTATCACCGAAAGAGTGCTTAAATTATTCATTTTTCGAAGGTATTCTTCGCAGCACCTGTCTCCTTTTGCGAGGAATAGAAACCCGTTTTTCATTTTTGGGTAATTGAAATCAGGGGTGATTCCTAGAACTCCGGCTCTTTCACGGAATGGCCTTGGAATCTCCCCGGGAACAAACTATCTTCAGCAACGAAAGAACGGATTCGCCGAAACTTTCAAACACACATGACGTTGTACCACTATCTATGGGGTTACTTTCCCGACCCTGCCTCCGTAATGTTCCTTATCGACAAGTCATCGAATTAAAGTCAAGCGGTACCGTTCATACAACCAATTACTACAGGAGTCAGTTATGGCAAAACGTTTGATGATCTTTCTGATCCTCGTGGTTGCTGTTGCCCCGTTGACCCTCGGACAGATGATGACCGAGAAGCTGGACACAGCAGCCATGAGCGTGATCAAAAATGAAGGGATGAACAATTCGCAGGTCATGGAGATCCTGAGTTACTTGACCGACGTGTACGGTCCGCGGCTCACATGGTCGCCCGAATACCGAGAGGCAGCTGAGTGGACAAGCGGCAAACTGAAGGAGTGGGGATTGGAGAATATCCACTACACGAATTTTGAACCATCCGGAAAAGGATGGACGCTGAAGAAGTTCTCGGCAAACGTTGTTTCTCCGCGTGCGTATCCCCTCATTGCTTATCCCAAGGCCTGGACTCCCGGTACCAAAGGAACGGTACGCGGTGAAGCAGTTATTGTCGATGCGCAGACTGAAGCGGACCTTGCCAAGTACAAAGGGAAGCTCAAGAATGCATTCGTGCTGATGACGGAAGAGCGTGAATTGCCGGCGCATTTCAAGGCCCAGGGATACCGCCTGGCTGATTCGTCCCTGCTTGATCTTTCCAATGCCGGAATGCCGGGCGCTGCTCGCCGGGGCGGCCGCAGACAGATGGGTGATTCCGCCGCGATAGCGCGGTTTCTCACTCAGGCTCAATTCCAGGCGAAGAAGATGGAATTCATGATGAACGAGGGTGCCGCTGCACTTCTTGACGGTGCGCGCGGGGATGGCGGAACAATGTTCGTTTCACAGGCAAGCGTTCCGCGTGCTCCTCAAGGTCTGAGCGACCTCTTTGGCGGAAGGGTGAGCCCCTATAGTGCAGATGCACCAAAGATTCTTCCGCAGGTCGCCGTTGCGGCCGAGCATTACAACCGGATGGTGCGGATGATCAAGAAGGGCCGGAAGGTAACGATCGAGATGAATCTTGAAGTTGAAATTACGAAAGCCGTGCCGGGTTTCAACATTATTGCAGAGATCCCGGGAACAGACCTCAAGGACGAGATCGTGATGGTAGGCGGCCACTTTGATTCATGGCACGCAGGCACGGGAGCTACCGATGACGGTACCGGTTCGGCGGCATCCCTGGAGGCTGTCCGCATTATCAAGAAGCTTGGCCTGAAGCCGCGCCGAACCATCAGAATTGCGCTCTGGGGCGGCGAGGAACAGGGCTTGCTTGGTTCGCGGGGATATGTGAAAGATACCTACGGCGAGCGCCAGGCCGACATGATGCAGATGATGATGGGAGGAGCAACGGGACCGTTGAAGACAAAACCGGGATACGAGAAATTCTCCGTCTATTTCAATCATGACAACGGCACCGGCAGACTCAGAGGAATTTACCTGCAGGGGAACGAGGAAGCACGCGGCATTTTCCGCCAGTGGTTTGCAGCGCTGGATGATCCTACAGCGGAAACGATCTCCCTCTCCAACACCGGAGGAACGGACCACCTCGCGTTCGATGCGATCGGCCTTCCGGGTTTCCAGTTCATTCAAGACCCCGTAGAGTACGATACGCGGACCCATCACTCGAACATGGATGTGTACGAGCGAGTGCAGGCGGATGACATGAAACAAGCGTCAACCGTCATGGCCGTCTTTCTGTACAATGCGGCAATGCGCGATCAGAAGTTCCCGCGCAAGCCCGAGCCCGTAAGACCCCAGGGTGCGCCCTCAGGTGCCAACTAACGGCCGGATATGATTTCAACAACCAGTGCCCGCGGGTCTTCGGACTTGCGGGCATTGGATTTTCCAGGGAGTCCGATGAAACTGCCGGTTCGTACAATGGCGTGGGTAAGCTTCTTCGCCATAACGTTTGGCCTCGTTGAGGCAGTCGTCGTGGTCTATTTGCGCGGGCTGTATTATCCCGAGGGCTTCGTTTTTCCCCTTAAAATGATTCCACAATCTCACCTCATGGCCGAACTGGCAAGAGAGTTCGCCACGATTGTGATGTTGATTTCTGTCGGGGCAATTGCAGGGATCTCCCGCTGGCAGAAATTCTCTTATTTCATGATCGCATTCGGAATCTGGGACATCTTCTACTATGTATGGCTCAAGGTCTTTCTCGATTGGCCGCTATCCCTGGCCGATTGGGACATCCTCTTCCTCATTCCCATTCCGTGGATCGGCCCTGTCATTGCACCGATTGTGATTTCCATTCTCATGATTATTGCAGGATGGGCGATCATTCGGCGGGAAGAGGGAGGGAACAGCTTTTCGCCTCCTTCTTCTTCATGGGTTCTTGGTGGAATCGGGACTGCTGTTGTTCTTTTCACGTTCCTTCGTGATACTGGGGCAACCCTGAAGGGGGGAGTACCGGAGCCGTTTTGGTACTGGCTCTTCGGCATTGGGGCGATGTTCTATGCGGGGGCGCTGTATGTTGCGCTTCAAAAATCGGGAGGAAGGAAGGGAGATTCTTAGACTAAGACGCGGCTTTCTGTGCTGACCGCTTCTTCAGGATCCTATAAACAACGATTGAGGCGGCGATGAACATCGCCAGCGCAGCCACGAGCAGGCCCATTGCACCGGCGGAATCGACCTTGTCCACCGTATTCGCCAGCAATATTCCTTCGGAATGGGAATACGATCCTTCAATGTGCACGCGGTCGTCTGCTGCAATCTCCCGGAGCGAACCCGGAAAGAAGGCAACGATCTCTCCGGTATTGTCGCTCACCCTCAGCATATAACCGTCTCCGGAAGTGCTCGGATCCCTCCCCACAACCATTCCCGTCAGTTCCAGGCGCTTGTGATCATAGTAGGACCCCAGGGCCGTAAGTTCTTCGATTCTTACCGGACCACAAGGGGCTGATGTGAGGAGACTTTCCGCTTTCCAAAGACTCAACAGTGATCGTTCGAAATCCCCGATGCGGAGGATCGCCTCTGCCTTTTCCAGTTCCTTGTCCGCAGCACTGAAGTCGCACGGAATCTGTCCCTGGAGTGTCTTTTTCGCGGCCGCTATTTTCGCTATGCGGGAGAGAATGAATTCTCCTGAATCAGGCGGGACAACTTCGTATTCCCCGACCGAGGGCGAACTTTGAGGAGATACGTTGGTCGCAAGCGACGCGAGGCGCCCCTTGTCCTGCGAAACCGCGGGAGTCAATGAGCTTGTCTGAACCGAAGCATCTTGAGGAAAGAACTGAATCGCCCTGGTTGGCATGGCGATATCGGCGTCCTGGATCTGGGCCGAGAGGACCTCGGCCTCATAATCAGACGACCTCCCGCGAACGGGAATTTCCGCCTCGGCGATGAGAAGATTCGACTCTGAGTGGATGAGTCTTTCTCCCGTAAGGACAAAGTGATTTCGTTTCAGTTTCGCGAAATTCGTCGCATGTCCCGAAATGCCGTCTCGAACGCTCCCCAGGTAAAGGACATTTCCCGCGATCGAGATTCGGCCGAGGAACACTTCTTTCTGATTTAAATGGGTGTCCGTCAACCAACCGGCAAGGACCACGGTTGTGTCC
>Ga0209619_10001378_pt1 | contig 17816 bp, 17 predicted proteins | sample Rifsed16ft3_FD_184011 | JGI IMG/M metagenome (GOLD analysis project Ga0209619, IMG submission 184011) | Soil microbial communities from Rifle, Colorado, USA - sediment 16ft 3 (version 2) | ecosystem: Environmental > Terrestrial > Deep subsurface > Rock core/Sediment | place: Rifle, Colorado... | reverse complement strand
AGTCTTGATCATGGAGATTTCATCAACTCTTGTTTGACCAGAAAGCATTCCTTTGCAATACTGTTTGCAGAGCTACGGTCGCTTCGGGACCGCCTAAGAAAGTGGGCGGACAACACTCTTATGGGCTACGGGCAATGGTCGTCATTGATGTAAACGGCATCAGCAAGCGCTACGGGCAAGTGGTGGGGGTAAAAAGCTGTGACCTGCGGGTCGCATCCGGAGAGATCCTTGCCCTCTTAGGACCCTCTGGTTCGGGCAAGACAACGCTACTGCGCCTTATCGCAGGTTTTGAGCAGCCGGATGAAGGCCGGATCTTTATTGATGATTGCCTCGTCGTGGATGTGGGCAGCTCGGTGTGGGTGCCAGCAGAGCGCCGTGGAGTAGGAATGGTCTTTCAGGACTACGCTCTTTTCCCTCATTTGACTGTGGCTGACAACATCCGATTCGGTTTGCGGAACACGAGTAGAAAAGAACGCCAACGCCGGGTGAACGAACTCCTTGAGCTAACGGAGCTGGTGTCATATGCGACCAGTTATCCGCACCAGTTATCAGGTGGCCAACAGCAGCGGGTTGCGCTGGCACGCGCCCTTGCACCCCGTCCACGAGCGGTTCTTCTGGACGAACCTTTCAACGGCCTGGACCCTGAACTTCGACCTCAGGTCAGAAGGGAGGTAGCGCAGATTCTCCGCCGTTTGGGCACCGCGGCCATCCTGGTGACCCATGACCAAGAAGAAGCCTTAGGTATGGCGGATCAGGTTGCCGTTATTCGCAATGGAGAGCTGCAACAGGTGGGGACGCCTGAGGATGTATACTACCAGCCAGCGACACCCTTTGTCGCTGGCTTTGTAGGACAGGCTGACTTTGTACCAGGCGTCGTCACCGGGCAACAGGTGCATACCGAGGTAGGTGTTTTCCCTTGTTCTCCCAACGTCCCCCCTGGCCCCGTGAAACTGATGATCCGCCACGAAGCGGTCAATTGTCGACCAGGGGGAATCCTGGGTACGGTTGAGGAGCGGGAATTTCTTGGGGGAGAGATACTTTACCGCCTCCGCCTTCCTTCAGGAGCGACGATTCACCTAGAGCAGAGAAGTCGCGTTACATGGCCGGTAGGACACCAAGTACCGGTCAAGGTCTCCCTCTCTAACGTGATCGCCTTCCCCAGTCCTCCTTCCGAGAAGTCCTGAGCGCCACGTCTAGGGAGGAGTCAAACTCCAAATAGCGTATGGGCGTTAAGGCTGGTAGCCTGAGACACCTCTTCCAAGGGCATGCCTCGGACTTTCGCCACGGTCTCGGCCACGAACCGCACAAAGGCGGGCTCGTTGCGCTTTCCTCGATGGGGGACGGGCGCGAGGTAGGGAGAGTCGGTCTCAACGAGGATTCGATCCAGCGGCACCCGGCGTACCACCTCTCTGAGCGGGCCCGCGTTCTTGAAGGTAATGATCCCGCTAAACGAGAGATAAAAACCCAGCTCCAAAAATTCCCTGGCGCTCTCATAGCTCCCGGTAAAGCAGTGCATGACACCGCGAATCTCTCCCTTCCCCTCGCACCGCAGCAGCTCCGCCACCTCGCGATCCGCTTCGCGGTTATGGACGACTAAAGGGAGTCCCGTTTCCCGCGCCATCCGAATGAACCGGCAAAAAAGCTCGACCTGCAACTGGCGCGGCGAATGGTCGTAATAAAAGTCGAGCCCGGTTTCTCCGACGGCAACTACGCCGGGCTCGCGGACGAGGACCTGCAGTTTAGCCAGCTCCAAGTCGCCGACATCCTTGGCGTCATGCGGGTGCATGCCGATGGTCGCAAAAAGCCCGGGAACGGACCGTGCCAATTCGACCGCCGCTTCGTTGCTCGAAAGATCGCCAGCCCCACCCACCACAATGACCTTTTCCACTCCTGCATCACGAGCGCGGTCCATGACCGCCTCAAGCTCTTGGACAAACTCTTCTCCCTGGATGTGGGCGTGGCTGTCAATCAACATTTTCCAGGAAAAATCTACTTCCTAGCTTCGGTTTCGATGCGGGGGAAGAGCACCTTGGGCGGTTTGACAGTATGCCCCTCCGCAAAGCATCCGCCCCAGGCAGCATCAGGCTCAGCGGTGCTTTCCGAAAGGTTAAGAAGATCCCGCAATTGTCCCGTGGTCTCCGGCAAGAAAGGAGAGAGAAGTCTGGCAAGGGCTCGTAAGCTTTCCAGGAGATGGTGGAGAATATTACCCACCCTTGCTTTCTCCTCCGGATATCTGATTACTGTAAACGGGGAGGTGTGAACGATGTAGCGGTTGGTATGATCGATCGCCCCCCAAATAGCCTCTAGGGCACGATGGAAATGAAGCTGTGCCATATGCCTCTTCAGCTCCTCCTCGGCCTTACGAAATCTCTCCATGAGTTCCAGATCTTCTTTAGTCCAAGCCTTACCTAAGGGCTGAACGACACCGGCAAAATACTTTCCCTGCATTGCCAGGACTCGACTCACGAGGTTCCCAAGGTTGTTCGCCAGATCAGCATTGTAGCGCGCTGTAAGGCTTTCTTCCCGAAAGTCTGCGTCTTGTCCGAACACGCTCTCACGCAACACAAAGTAGCGGAACGCGTCCATGCCGATCTTCTCTTTCATCACCAACGGAGATATAACATTACCCAGGCTTTTAGACATCTTTTGGCCTTCCACGGTCCAGAAGCCGTGCACGTTGAGATGTTTGTACAGCGGTAGGCCGACGGCCATGAGCATGGTCGGCCAGAACACACCGTGCGGCTTTAGTATATCCTTGCCAATGAAGTGTTGCGCTTCGGGCCAGAATTTCTCAAAGGCCGCCTCGCCCTTGTATTTGAGCGCGCTTACATAATTGATAAGCGCATCGAACCACACGTAAGTCACGTAGCGCTGATCGAAAGGAATCTCGATGCCCCAGGTCAGACGGCTCTTGGGGCGAGAGATACAGAGATCGCCGATAGGCTCGCGTAGCATTGCCACTACTTCGTTTCTGAATCCCTCCGGCCGGATAAAGTCCGGGTGCTCTTCAAGGTGACGTAGCAGCCGGTCTTGATATTTGCTCATGCGGAAGAAGTAATTGTCTTCTTCGATCAACTTGGGCTCGGTCAAGTGATCTGGGCATTTGCCGCCAACCAGTTCCTTCTCGGTATAGAAGCGCTCGCAGCCAAAGCAGTAGAGCCCACTGTATCGGTCGAAGTAGATATCCCCGGCGTCGTAGACTTTCGTCAGGAGCTCCTGGACGTAGCGGACATGATACACATCGGTCGTGCGGATAAAGTGGTCATAGGTAATCCCACATTTATCCCAGACGTCACGAAAGGCGGCGCTTATCCGGTCAGTAAACTCCTTAGGTGGAATTCCTGCCCCCGCTGATACTTCGAAGACTTTGTCCCCGTGCTCGTCTGTCCCGGTGAGATAGAACGTTTCCACCCCTTGCGCCCGATAGTATCGAGCGAGCGTGTCCGTAATAATCATCGTATAGGCGCTGCCCAGATGGGGCTCGGCATTAACGTAATACAGGGGAGTGGTGAGATAGATCCGCTCCATCACGCCGTCCGCAGCGCCTCAAGGAAAAAGCTCTCCAGCGCCAGCCGGCGATTGACGTTGCGCTGGATCCTCGCAGCGGTTCTGGCTGTCCCGGAGCGGAGCCAAAGCAGACGCTCCAGGCTATGCCGGGCCGCTTGCCGCTTCAACTCTTCCTCCAGGTCGCGGTTCAAGACCCCGTCGCTCTTCCCGCTAACCGAGCACAGCAGCAGATCCCGATACCAGCCCTCCGCCCATCCGAGAAACCTCAGGCTTTCCTCTCTTGACCCTGCCAGCTCGTCGGCTGCTGCCAAAGCCGCTTTATAATTCTGCGGGGTAAGCGAGCAGATTTTTTCTAACCACACTCTCCTCCGCTCCACGAGGAGTTCCATCTCGGCGCTCAAGGCCCGTCCCGGACTGCCCATAGCCAGAGCGGCCAAAAACTCTACCTGCCCCCGCTCCATACCTTTTCGGGACGCCAACAGGTCCGCGACGAGCGCCACCGGGAGGGGAGTGAAGGAGAGGCGAAGACAGCGGGAAACCAAGGTGGGGAGGAGTCCTCCCGTACTGGTCGAAACCAGAATGATGAGGGAGCTCTGGGGAGGCTCCTCGAGGGTTTTTAACAAGGCATTCTGCGCGGAGCCATTCATCAAAGGGGCCGGGTCCACGAGTGCAATTTTTTTCCACCCGGAAAAAGGCCGGAAGCTCAGCTCCCTTTCCAACTCCCGCACCTGCAGGATGCTGATCTCCTTTTTCCCTGCCGCAGGTTCCAGCACCCTCACGTCAGGATGATTCCCGCGCGCGATCCGGATACAGTCCGCGCACTTCCCGCAGAAATCATTCGAGCCCGCCTGACACTGGATCGCCTTGGCCAATGCCAGGGCCACAGTCCTCTTACCCACGCCGTCAGGGCCCAGGAAGAGGTAGGCGTGAGGCAGACGCCGCTTCTCGAGGGCCTGCCTGAGGATCTCCAATGGCTTTTGGTGCCCGACAATGTCCGTGAAAGGCATATGAAATGACGCGGCCTAGCGCTCCCTCAGTCTCCGATCGACAAGCTCCTTGATCTGATCGTGCACCTGGCGAACCGGGCGGGAGGCATCCAAAACACAAAAGCGCCCCGGCTCCAGGTGGGCTAACTCTAGGAATCCTCTGCGCACCCGTTCATGAAACTCCATCTCCTCCTGTTCGAACCTATCCTGGCCTGTGCGCCCTTCATTTTTCGCGGACTTGTCGGTGGGGCCGATGGACTTCAGCTGCTCCCTGATGCGCGCCAGACCCACCTCAACCGGACAATCCAGGAGAAACGTCAGATCAGGGTTGATCCCACGACTGGCCAGCTGGTTCAGACGTCGGAGGAGATCGAGATCGATGCCGCGACCATAGCCCTGGTAGGCCAACGTCGAATCGCTGAAGCGGTCGCACAGGACCAGCATCCCCCTCTCAAGGGCAGGGCCAATAATTTCTCGGACATGCTGCGCCCGGTCGGCCAGATAGAGAAAGAGCTCCGTCGGTGAGGAGATCTCTTTTTTCCCCACCTCCAGGAGGACTTTTCGAAGCATTCGCCCCAGCGAGGTCCCCCCCGGTTCACGTGTAGAGCGGTAAGCTTCTCCCTGAGACGCCAGATGACTTTCGAGCAGCTTAAGCTGAGTGGTCTTCCCCGAGCCGTCACCGCCCTCAAAAGAGATAAAACGAATCATGAACAGGCTGGATTTGAGAATACAGAAGTCTCACGTCAGAATCCAGCCATCAGACGGTCCTGAATTCTGACCGCTAACTTCCAAATCTTAGGGATGAGTCTAACTCTTCCCCTCGCCCAGGAGAAGATTGATGCCGTTGATTAGCTGAGTGCTAGTGAACGGTTTGGTGATATAGTAATCGGCTCCCAGCTTGTAGCCGCCTAACACATCCTCATACTGAACTTTGGCGGTGAGCAGGATCACAGGGATGGACGAGGTGTCCGGAGTCCCCTTGACCTTGGTCAATACCTCCAGACCGTCCATTTGGGGCAGCATAATGTCGAGAATGATGAGGTCCGGCCTTTGTTCTTCCAGAAGGGTAAAGACCTCAAGGCCGCTATAGGCGCACTGGACTCTATAGCCTCTTCCCTCGAGGATGGTCTTAACGATAGTCACGATATCCGGGTTATCGTCAACCACCATAATCGTTTTCTTTTCGTCCATAGCTCCCCCGTCGAATCCCGCTCAGGCACCTCTAGGAGTCTCGTTTTCTCATGCGTCCGCGCTTGGGCTCAAAAAAGAGCTTTTACTTTAGCACCTCCCCTGAGCTATGTAAAGCGAAGTGTGTCTCTCTGTGGCTGCGACAGGTCTTGACAAAAAACGAGGCTTCGACTACAAACAGCGACAATAATGGTCCCCGCCCTATCCACTAAACTCCCGGCTGGTAGGGTAGGGGGGTGGCTAGAGGTGACCGGGAGGGAGAATCAAAAGGAGGCTAAACATGAGAGGGAAGTGGTTTCTATGGCTTTTAGCGGCACTGATCGGGTCCGCTCTGGCCTTTCCTCCGATGATCTTCGCTGCGGAAAAAAAGGCTGCAGAGCCTTCTGCTCCGGCGAAGATGGAGGAAAAGAAGGCCCCGGAGAAGGCGAAAGCCAAGGCACGGAGCGCTACAGGCGAGCTCGTATCCGCTGATACTAAGACGGGTATGATGGCAGTCAAGGTGAAGGACAAAGAAATGAGTTTCACCGCGGATACCAAGGCTGCTAAGGAGGCGCTCGGGAAGGTCAAGGTCGGGGATAGGGTCACGGTCTCTTATACCGAGAAGGAAGGGAAGATGATGGCCAGCTCCGTCAAGACAGCTAAAGCTCCGGCCAAAAAGGCTGAAAAGAAGGCTGAAAAGGAAGAGAAAAAAGAGGGCAAGAAATAGTAACTCCTTTTAGCTTTCTAACTAGTGATTATGGTCGGGCAGGACTCTCCTCCCTGCCCGACCAGGGCTTTGCCGGGCTATAACTAACCGCTGAAGCCTCCCTCAGTCCTTCCGAGATTCAGTTTCCTCGCGAGCAGGACGACGCCAAGATAGGCCGCCAGAAGGGCCGAATAGTTGGTTATCATGAACCAGGGGGTTGCCCACAAAATTCCCTCTACTAGCGGGGTCGGGAAAGGCCAGAGATACGGGGTGGGAAAGTATGCTGAGTTGTGAGTGGGGATATCACAGACGATGTGCAGGCTCCAGGCCAAGAAAACCCACGGAGGCCGTTTTCGCAACGCCCAGATAAGAGCGAAAAGGGCGGCCCACACGACCAGACTGTGAGTCAAGTTATAGGCATGGAAGACAAATTCCGGGAGAATGGACAAGGGCGGCGGGCCGGAGATTTGTCCCGCCAACCTAAGGCTCAGCCAACCCGGATGGGAGACATGGAAGAGGCCGAAGGATAGGAGGTCGGGGGCCATTCCCAGAGCCAACCCCGCAGCAAACCTTTTCGCTCCGTGGGGATAGAAAGCAACACCTCCCCACAGTCCATGCGCCAAGACATCCATCGAGCCTCCTGAATTAGACCCCTTACGATAATCTCCTCGACAGCGGGAAAGCTTAGAACCTCTTTCCTAAGCCGCTGAGCCCCCTCCACGCCTCAGTGCTACTCGAATCTAGAGCCAGCACGTCGCGGTATTTCTCCTCCGCTTCCCTTACCTTCCCGAGCCGCCCGAGGGCTTGGGCCAAAGAAAGACGCCACGCGACATTTCTCCGATTGCGCCTAAGCGCGGCCTCATAAGCGGGCACCACTTTCTCCCACTGTTTCAGCCGGCTATAGGCTTCGCCCAGTTCGCTGTAAAGCGCAGCCGAATCTTCGCCGTTCTCTTGTGATTCTAGCAACAAGGTCAGTGCCTCGGCATCGTTCCCTTTGGCCAATTGCAGCCTCCCCAGGGCAAAGAGAACTCCTGGATGCTTGGGCTGAATCTCTGCTGCCTGCTGGAACCACCTCTGTGCCGCCGAAAAGTCTTTTCGGTGGAGCGCAATACTGCCAAGCCCTAGATATGGGCTGATTTCTTTCACACCTGTGCGCACAATCCTCCTATAGATTTTCTCCGCCTGGGTCGTGTAAAAGTCATCCGCTAAAGCCAAGACTTCTTTGGCTTTCTCCGCTCCGCTTAAGAGCGCCTTCTCCGCCGCCTCCGCAGCCTCGGCGGTCTTGTCCTGAGCCAAAAGTATCTTGGCGCGCAGGAGATAATAGTCCCCATTCCCTGGCTCAAACCTTATGGCCTGCTCCGCTTCTTTTAGGGCTCGGGTACTCCAGCCGCTAGCATGAAAAGCCTGACCCATATAATAGTGGTGCCGAGCCCGGGAAACCCACTCGCTGTTGGAGCCCCAGGGGGGATCGGCCACGAACGATTCGAAGAGCTTTCGGTTCAGAGTCGAGGTGCTCTTTCCTAGGCTGCGGGGAGCGGAATACTCGAGTCGAGCGCTATCGTCCGTGTTTAAATCCGCGCCTTCAGCAAATGCCAACAGCTCCTTTCTCCCCATCCGATAGAAACCCAAGAGAGCGTAGATATCTGAGAGTCCCAGCTTCTTAAAGTCCTCGCGCAAAACGCCCATTTCCGAGAAGCGCTTCTTTACGCGCGGATAATCAAACTCCAACTCCCTCAAGCTACCTACCAGCAGGAAATCGCTCTCCTGCAAATTCCACACTGTGACGAAGGGGAAGGACTCCCCAAAGGTGCGCAGGACCATGCGGAAGTCATCCGGCGACATAGAGTAATTGTGAAACCATTGGGCGAAAATGCCGTGAGGCTTGAGCTTCTTTTTGGTCACAGCGTAGAATTCTTCGGTAAACAGGCTGGCGACTCCAGCGATCCAGGGATTGGAAGGCTCGGAGATGATCAGATCATATTGGTGGGGCGTAGCTACCATGTAATTTCGCCCATCGGTGGGGATAATTCTCACCCTTGGATCCTCGAGAATTTTTCCGTTTGCGTCGCCAAAAAAAGCCGCTGCCTCAGCCATCGCAGGCTCGATCTCCAGGACTTCAATCTTTGTAACCGGAAAAGCTCCCACCGCTTTCACGGTCATACCCGTTCCCAAGCCGATGATAGCAACCTGCTCCGCCGCAGGAAGTAAAAGCATAGGCAGGTAACCGGTCATCAGCATGGTGAGCGCATCCCCGTGGGAGCCATCGATCTTCCCGTTGCTGGTTAAATAGAGGTAATCTTTGTGGGAGCGATGCACGCTGACGGTAGCGGTTAGCCCTTCTCGATAGTAAAGTAATTCGCTGCGCCGCATCTCCTCCAGGCGCAACGAGTCCCGGGGCAAATCCGAGTAATGATCGCTGTAGATGGTGACGCCGCTCGTAAGGATATAGCGGTCCCAGCGCGGCATTTTTAAGGGAATCAGGACTACCGCCGCGAGCACGACCATGCCGAGCACCCAACGCGGCGCTGAGGAAAATCGCGGATCCATTACGACGAGGAACCACCCCACTAAGAGGTTAATCGCTACGCCTAAAAGAATACTGTTTTGCACGCCGATTAAAGGAATAAAAATAAAACCACCAGCAAACGCCCCCAAAATCGCCCCCACCGTGTTGGCCGCATAGGAGGCCCCCACGCTGCTCCCCACATGGTCAAGGCTCTGGGTGAGGAGGTGCGCCACCAAAGGAAAGGTCATCCCTAAAAGCACCGTGGGCAAAAACATAACCAGCGCTGAAAGCAACACTTGAACGGTAAGAAAGAGGGAGAAAGAATCCCCAAAGCTATGAAGGAGTCTGAGAAAGATTAACGGTAGCTTCTCAAACAAAGGAATCGTCGCTAAGGCAGCAAGTCCAACGCCAAGCTCGATTGCTCCAAAAGTGCTCACGCGCGCTTGCCGATTCGCCAGCAACCGCGCATAGACAAATCCCCCCAAGGCCAAACCCACGAGAAAAGTGACCAACATGGTGGTAAACGAATAAACCGAGCTGCCTACGACTAAAGTTAAGGCGCGGGTCCAGGCATTCTCATAAACCAAAGCGGCGAACCCGGAAAGAGCGAAAGAGAAAAGCAGGACTCGCCCGAGCCAGCTTGGCGCCGATCCGCTAGGATCAGCTTCCGCGGCGGCGACGAAAATCCCGCTTGGCTCTTTGAGCCGAATGCGGTCGGCGGCGAAGATGAGCATCGCGATCACCAAATTGACCGCGGCGGCCGCATAGACCGTCCCGCGCATGCCCAGCGCGGGAATCAAATAATAACCGGCCAAACCACAACCCAGAACCGCTCCCATCGTGTTGGTCCCGTAAAGATCTCCCACGCGCTGCCCAAGTCGGGCAAAGCTGCGCACAAAGAACCGACTCAAAACCGGCAGCGTAGCGCCCATCAGGAGGGTGGGAAGCACCAAAAGGAAAAGGGAGAGGAAAAAAAGCAGAAGATTGAAAATCAATGGATAGGAGTCATTCAGGCGGAACAGGGGAATGTAAATGATCTGCCCCAGCTTAAAGAGCCAAGGAACCGCAAGACCGTACAGGCCGACACCAAACTCCAGAACACCATAGAGAAGAAAGCCGTTTTTTCCCTGGTCCGCGATTCGGCCAAAGAGGTAGCTGCCTAACGCCAGGCCCGCCATAAAGGACGATAGGACCGTAGCTATGGCATAGGTGGTGTTGCCGAAAACTTGCGTGAGCATGCGAGTCCAAACCACCTCATAGATGAGCCCCGCAGCACCCGAGAGAAAAAAGCAAACCAGCGCAATGAAAAAAAGCCAATCCTGTCTCCAACGGTCCAAGGTTTCCCTCACCCCCCTCTTCTCCTCGCTTTTCTTACGGTCGAGTTTAGTCAGATAGGGCTGAAAAATCAAAGACGGAGCACCTGGGTGCCCGAGTTTCCAACCGCGCGGAGACATGGTAAATTAAACGGCTCGAGGTTCCACACGGAGGAGGGGGCCGAAATGTCATCCCCGCTAGAAGCAGCCCTGGCGAGAATAAAAAAGCGGGAGGAGAGTCTTTGGGGAAAGGCGCAGATCCAAACCGACCGCTGGCTGGCGCGCCTGGAAAGCAGCCCCTTTTTCCAGCGCTACGGAAAGCTTAAAAGACCCGCTCGCGGTATCCCGAGCCTGCGCGCCGACCCCGCCATCGATCTGGAGTCGCTTTTCGTCATCTCGCTTCTTTTCCACCTCCTGCTGCTGTTTCTGCTGGCACAAATCGCTTTTCGCCCCCCGTTTCCAGCTCGGCCTGAGCCCATTGTGGTTCACCTTCTAGAGTCTGTGGCACCCTCGCAGGAACGTACGAGGGAACCGAGGAAAAAGGCAAAGAGAAAGGCTTTATCCCGAAAGCGAACCTCTCCGCCACCCGCACGGCCACAGCCCGCACCGCCTAAATTGGCAGAGCCCGCTCCGCCACCCGCGCCCTCACTACCTGCGCCAAAAGCTCTGGCGCAAACCCCCTTGACCAAGGGGACGGGCTTCGCCAGCCAACCGGCCGACTCCCTGATCCAGCTTCCGACGCGCTCCCCCAAGACCGAGTCGACCACCCTCGCAACTTCAATTGATCCTTTGCCGGAGAGTTTAGCCCAACCCAGGGGGCTGCTGTCCGAACCCTCGCGTTCGAAAGAGGGCTCTCAACCTGCGAGCCCAGGTGGTTCCGGAAAGCTCGCAGCCCTGTCCAGCCCTGACTTCGGGCCCTATCTAGAAAAGATCAAGCGAAAGGTCCAGTCTGCTTGGAACTACCCCCAGGCTATGTCCGGCAACCACAAGGTCGAAGTGCTGTTCGTCGTCGACCGCGGGGGCAAACTCGTCCGCGCGGAAGTGCTCGGTTCAAGCGATCGCCGATTAGACAACAGCGCCCTTAAAGCCATGCACCAAGCCTCCCCCTTCCCCCCCATCCCGGACAGCCTCAAGGAGCTCGCCGGCGCGCCACTCATCATGAAGTTCAGTATTGACTTCGGCGTCAAATTAAGTCACTGACAAGGCACGTGGAATTGGCCGACCAGCGAACCGAAGCTTCGTTATGAGCCATCAACAGCGCCAACTTTTGATCCGGGGAGTCATCTTTGCCGCGCTCGTTGTCCTGCTTTTCCTATTGAGCCGCTACGGGCCCCAGCCACTCTCCTTTTTGCTGCCGGTGGCCGGAGAGTTCGAAGAGATCGAAAACGTTTTCTCCAATAGCGAGAAGCTCCAGCGGATGCTCATTTCCCTTGGCCCTTATTCATCCGCTGTCTTCATATTGCTCCAGGTTCTCCAGGTTGTGGCCGCACCCTTTCCCGGCGAGCTAACCGGAGTGGTTGGCGGCTATCTCTATGGCGAGGTATTCGGCTTTATCCTTTCTACCATCGGGCTTACGCTGGGCTCCTGGGTAACCTTTGAGCTTGCCAGTATTTTGGGGAGGCCTTTTGTCGAAAAATACATCAGGGGAGAAGTCTTGCGAAAATTCGACTTCATCACCACCAACACGGGAGCGTTCATTTGTTTTTTGTTATTCGTTATCCCCGGCTTTCCCAAAGATTACTTGTGCTACGTTTTGGGCTTGAGCCGGATGAGGCTCGGCACCTTTTTGATCGTCTCCGTCATTGGCCGGCTCCCGGGAACTTATCTATTGACGCTCCAAGGAGCCAACCTGAGAAGCCAGGAATACGCCGCTGCGTTCGTCTTTGCGGCCATCTCCGCAGTGCTTCTGCTGATCGCCTATCTTTACCGAGCGCAGCTTTTCCACTGGGTGAAAAGCAAAAATGGGCGCTAGCTGTGCTTTGCCGTTCGAAGCTTCCCCCAGCTTTGATTGACAACCCTTTAGGCCAAGGCTAGAAGTTCAAGAATGGCGCTCCGGTTTTTGCGCGGGAACAAAGCCACCTACTTTTCATTCTTCTTCGTCCTTGCCGCTTATACGCCGGCGCGCGCCCAACGGCCCGTCGCCAGCTTCTTTTACAACGAGCAGGGGCAGGTCATCCGCCAAGAGAGAGACACCAACGGGGATGGGAGGATGGACCGGTGGATCTACCATAATCAGCAAGGTGCAATCGAGCGCGTAGAGCAGGACGAGGACTTCGACGGCAAGCCAGACCTCATCCTAGATTACGCAAGAGGGAAACTGACGCGGGAGGCGCACTCGACCAAGCGCAATGGCCAGTTCGACCGCATCGTTTATTTCCAGAACGAAAAGGTTAGCCGCGTGGAGGAGGATACCAATGGGGATGGGAAAATGGACACTTTTTCCATCTTTCAAGGCGGCCAGTCGGTTCGAAAAGAGATCGACCGCAAGCATAGCGGTAACATCGACCTCTGGGGGTACTATGAGGGAGGGCACCTTTCCCGGCAAGAAGAGGACCTGAATGGGGACGGCAGGCCGGATCGTTATCTCTATTTTGCCGGGGAGGAGCTCGTGATGCGTGAGGAGGACTCGCGTGGCAGCGGGCAAATCGATCTGGTTGAAACCTACTCCCAGGGCAAGCCGGTCAAGCGCCTCTTCGCCAGCCAGGGCAAGGGCAGGCTCGATACACTGCAGGTTTTTCAAAACGCCGACCTGGCTTACGAAGAAAAGGATACCGCCGGCACCGGCTATTTTGACTTGCGAATCTACTACGACAAAGGGCAAGTCGTGAGACAGGAAGGGGATACCAACGGAGATCACCGAGTCGATGTGTGGGTGACTTACGAGAATGGCCAGCGGGTCGGGCAGGAAGAGGATCTGAATTTTAACGGCAAGATCGATGCCCGCTATTTTTTCAAAAATGGACAGGTCGTGGCACAGGAGCCGGTCGCGGAGGCGGAGCCCAAAACGCCGCCGCGGCCCTTTTCTTCGGTACAAGACGAACTCCGCCATTTGGGGGCAAGAAAAAGCGCGATAGCGCCGGCAAACAAAATGATCGGCGCCCCCGCAGGTCTCGAAACGGGAACCGATAAGATGTAAGATCGGTTATCGCAGAGGTCAGCATGGGTAGCCCCCAAAAGGTGATACCGGTCTTCCTCCTCGGTGTTTTCCTGGGAAGCTGCCAGCCAGTTCCTGTGCAGCAGCCTCCGGGCTCGTCCCCCGTTGCGCAGACTTACCCAGGGACACCAACACCCGGGCAGCCTATGAACCTGCCTCCACCTGCGAACCTGCCTCCCCCTGGAGCTCAACCCCAACCTCAAGTTTCCGGGTCGCGGCGCACCGAATACGTTTGGCAAAAGATGATGGAGGGCGTGGCCATGGGCGGCGCGGTCGGAGGCCCCTTTGGGGCCGGAGGAGGCTTGATTGTCGGACTGATCGCCGGACTGCTCACTGCCGACTCTTTTTACGCAGACCTCAACGCCAAGATTCAGACCGAACAAGCCAAAGATCGCGAACTGGAAGCCCAGATTGAGCGCGAAATAGAGAGGCAACGGGAGCTTGAAGCAGGCCTGGCGGGAAGCCCGCCTCCCCCAGACCCAAAGAAGACTGGGCAACTCCCGCAACCTCAAGAACGAGCCCGGGTCGAAAAACAGGCACGGGTAGACGGTGGCGAGAGAGAGCCCACCACAACGGCCTCGCTCAACAAACGAGAATCCGCGCCCCCAGCCGGCCCCTTCAAGAACGTTGAGATCAAAGACCTTAACGGAGATGGTATCCCTGATCTATGGATCTACCATAATCCGATGAAACCAGAAGAGATTATCCGCCAGGAAGAGGCCACCAAAGGCGACAGCAGGGTGGATGTCTGGAGCTACTTCAAGGACGGAAAGCTCGTACGCCGCGAAGTAGACACCAACGCAAGCGGTCGGCCGGATACCGTCTATTACTACGAAGACGACAAGCTGGCGAGAGAAGAGCGAGATGAAAAAGGCGAAGGCCATGCGACTTTTCGTGCCTTCTACCAAAATGGACGCCTCTACCGAGTAGAGAAAAGCGCGCAGGGGAATGGAAAAATGGATCTCTGGGTCACTTATGACACGTCAAAAGAGGGGGAGATCGTTCTGAGAGAAGAAAGAGATCTCAACAGCGACGGGGCGGTGGATCTCTGGTCCTATTTTGAAAATGGCCGACTCGTGCGTCGAGACGTAAGCGCCGTGGGGCTAGAATACATAACGCAGCAGGGAAAGAACCCCGAGATGGCGTCCCCTAACGCCTCATCGCCAGCGCCTCCCGCCCGATAAGCAACTACCTCACGGCGATTCCGATATCCTGGAGGCCACTCGCGCGGCAGATTCCCAGAACGGCGACCACGCGACCGTAGTCCAGCCTCCTATCCGCCCTGACCAGCGCCGACTTTCTCCCGTTACGCCCCATCGCCCTAAGCCGTGTCTCGAGCCCGGGGAGATCAACTTTTTCCCCGTTCACGGTGATCTCCCCGCGCTGTCCGACCTCTATCGTCACCGGTGTCGACTGGCTTTCCGCGGAGGCAGCCTTGGCCTGAGGAAGCTGAATATCAAGCCGCCGAGACGGATCGATGATGGTCGTTGTGACCATGAAAAAGATAAGGAGTAGAAAGATGACGTCAATGAGAGAAGTGAGACTGATCCCAACTTCCTCTTCCGATTCTTTCAAGAACTGCATCTCGCATCTCCTCGACTAAGGTTCCCGAAATCGCTCCCGCAGTCTTGGGGGCGACTCAGCCTGTCTTACCTGGGACGCAGCAGTCGGCGCGCGGCCACTATAGCCCTCGTAGGCGAGATCTTCGATCAGCGCAAGCGAGACCTCCTCCATCTCAAGCACCCTGATCTCGACCTTCCGCTTGAAATAGTAATAGACCGCAAGCGTTGGAATGCCGACCATTAGGCCGAAGACGGTCGTGATCAGCGCCTCGGCCACCCCTGCCGCAACGGCCCCCGGGTTTCCCGCCATGCCATAGCTCGCAATGACATCGAACGACCGGGTTAGACCAAGCACGGTTCCAAAGAGGCCAAGCATGGGAGCGACGTTGGCAAGAAAACCCAAGAGCATCAGGTTCTTCCGCAATACAGCCGCCTCGTGCTGACCGGCGCCTTCAATCGCCTTCTCTACCGCGTCCAGCCCGTGGTCAAAGCGGACCAGCCCCGCGCGCAGAACCCTGGAAAGCGATAGCTCGTGTTCTTTGCAGGCCTGGATCGCCCGATCGGTTTCACGCCGATACCAGTACTTTTTGATCTCTTCGATGAACGCAGCCGAGATGATCTTCCCCTTACGCAAGTTAATGGCCCGCTCCAGGATGATCGCCAGCGCGAAAATCGAGCAAGCTAGGATAAAGTGCATGGTGGGCCCGCCCTTAAAGTAAAAATCGATGAGCGAGACGGACTGCCTCGGGGGTAAAGGGACTTGAGTTTCTGGCGCAACCTCGGCGCCCAATAGGATAGAGGACATGACGAAGGAGAAGATCACCGGAAGAAAAGCTTTAAAGGTGCGCAAAGCAATCCCTATCGAGGTCGGCCTTCATTGATCTCATTTGCAGGGGGAAGGTTTTGAGACCGTTTGAGGCTCTCCTCTCGGCCCCGGTCGATTTGCCTTTCAATTTCTTCCCGGGTCTTCCCCAAGCGCTCAACCTCCAACTTAAGATTCCTCTCCTTTTCAAGAAAAACTTCTAACTCGAGAGAGCGTTTTCCCCCGTGCTCATAGTACACCGAAACGGAGCCTCGTGCTATGGACCCATCACCAGAACGCGCAAGGACTTGTATCCGATTGAGTCCCTCCGCCACCGGAAGCGCGGAAGAGAAGAATCCATCGGTCGCTAGGCGCAACTGAGTGGCCCTTTGCCCCGTCGTTTCATTAAGGACTGTAATGTAATCGATTCCCACCACCGATATATCCTCCAAAACTCCAAGAATATCAGCCGGTCTGACAACAGGGGTGAAGATGCCTCCACTCGCCCCGGCAATCCCAACCGCCGCTCGCGGATAGGAAAGCGCTTCCTCACCCAACGCAAACACGTGGATTTTGATTCCCGCCTTCCCGGCGATGCGGGCAGCGCTGATCGCTAGATCGGTATCCTCAAGGGTGAGTTTCCTTCCTCCACCGATCGGCAGAGTGGGAAAACCATCCGTCAGAAGCAGTTGAACTTTAACCGCATCGGTCCTCCGCTCACTCCGCCCTAACCCAGCCAGCTCCCTGATGGCCGCACGGATTCCCTCCGCCATATTCGTCCCACCGTAAGGCCCCTTGATGAAAATTTCCTCCAGAGCCTGTTTTGCCTGCTGGTAGTCGTGCGTCAGTGGCTGGACTAACTGAGCCTGCTCCGCAAAGGTGACAACCCCGACCCGGGTGGTTTCCGGATTGAGCTGAGTAAGCAGTCGACGCGCTGCCCCGACCTCGGCCGCAAGAATGGAATTTCGCAAATCCCTCAGCGGCGGAACCCCGAGTCCAAGGCCGCCTCCGAATATTCCTATCTGTGGGCTCCCCCGTCCACCTAGACCGGAAGCCGTGGGAAGCTTCGAATCACCGAAGTCCACTCCGGCATAGTGAGCTGTGCTTCCCGAAGTATCTATAACAAAAACGATGTCCACATTAGGCGTTCGACTCTCTTGAGCGGAGACCTTGCCGCTGACCAAGATGGTGCTCTGCTCTTGTACGATCCGAGCACCATCCCTCGGAGAAAGGATCTCGACCCTCGGCTCTTTCGCCCCCAAACCCGCAGCAAGGAATACTAATACTGAGGTGGTAAAAAAACCGCCGGACAGAATTCGCCGGGTAAGGAGTTCCATAAGTCGCGCGACGACGCGCAAAAACACAAATAACATGAATGGCGCAGGGTGTAAACGAGGGGGCAGTCGTTTGCCTTCAAGGCGGGCGAAGGTGTATAATTTCTTTGTGATTTTGAAGAGGATCCTCCCCCTGGTGTTCGTGGTCCTTCTCTGCTGGTCGGGAACCGTTCTGGCTCAGTACACCCTGGTCCTCAAAAACGGCCGGCGCATTACCGTCCAGACTTATCGAGAAGAGGGCGGGATGATCAAATTCCAAGGCCTGGGCGGGGAGATCGGTTTAGCGAAGGACCAGGTCAAGGCCATACTTAAGCCCGGAGAGAAGGAAGAACGCGGGATGGTGGTTCCAGGTTTGGAGGGCGTTCGCGCCGCCCCAGCAGAAGCCAAACCGGAAGTGAAGGAAGCGGCCGCTCCGCAAGCTCCCGGAGAGGCCAAGCCTGAAGAAAAGGCCCTAAGCCCTGAGGAGAAATTGGCGGAGGAAAGGGCCAAAGAGGAAAAGGAATACCAGAGAAGAGTTAAAGAGCTCACGGAGCAGATCAAAGCTGCCAGAGATCGCTACGCCATTGCCACGAAAGGGAGTAGCTCGACGGAGCCGACCCTTCTCAACACCGAAGAGGCAATGAGAGCGCGCCAGGATGACCTCATCTCAAGATTAAGGGACAAGCAGTACAATCCGGCAGGACCCAGTGACGCGGGTGGTGTCAGGTTGTCAACACCCTCGCCCTTTGCCGGCGCTCCACCGACGACAACGGAGCTTCATCCCAGGCAAGTCACTCCGA
>Ga0209619_10001377_pt1 | contig 17834 bp, 14 predicted proteins | sample Rifsed16ft3_FD_184011 | JGI IMG/M metagenome (GOLD analysis project Ga0209619, IMG submission 184011) | Soil microbial communities from Rifle, Colorado, USA - sediment 16ft 3 (version 2) | ecosystem: Environmental > Terrestrial > Deep subsurface > Rock core/Sediment | place: Rifle, Colorado... | reverse complement strand
ACTCTCCGGCTTATGCGGTGAGGTTCGCCAACACCGGGGTCTGGGATGCTGCCACCGGCATCAACATCCTCTCCAACAACTTCCAGGTCTCACCCTAAATAGCGACCAGGAACAATCCCGGTAAATTCAAATTCGGTAGAACGTCCTGCAGGTTTGATAAACCTGCGGGACGATTCTTTTCCCCTCCATTTCCGGTTTAAGCACTCCCAAAATTGGACAACTCATGCTATATACTTGCATTTGCTTCTGCTTCTGCAAGGAAGAATGCACAGGCGAAAAAGACCGGTAAAAAGAGGATCCGTAAATGCTTTCATCATTTAAAACCAGGGTGAAAAACGCGTATATTTCAATGGCTGAGATTTTCCTCATTTTCATACTGTTAACATTCGGCATACCGATGGTCTTATTGATCCCGCCGGGCGCAGGATACGATGAAGAAGATCATCTCGTCCGCGTTTGGGAGCTATCGGCATTCTCTTTTATACCTGCACAGATGTCTGCACGGGAATTGCAGTACCCGACAATGTTTCGAGACCTCGCCTATAGGCAGCAGTCTGTTGCAGGCATTATGGATGCGGATTTCTGGCAAAGGTATGCCGGGTCATCACTATATGAACGCGGCTATGTGCACCGCAAAATAAATACCAAATCTGTTTATTCGCCCGCGCTCCTGCTTCCCCAGGCGATCACCATGCGCTTTTTTGGCCGTCTGGCAGACCTGCCTGCCCTGCCTGTATTCTATATGTGCCGCCTGGCTGGTCTGTTAAGTCATTTAGTGCTGGTCTGGCTTGCGATCCGCTGGATACCTTTCGGGGAATGGATACTCCTGGTTCTGGCCGCCTCTCCAATGGCATTGTTCCAGGCTGCCACGATCAGCCCAGATTCCATTTCCAACGGCATAGGGTTCTTGTTCGTTGCCGGATGCTTAGGAGTGGCAGGGTCTAAAGAAATCGGCTGGAGGGAATGTGGAAATCTGGTCTTGCTTATTTTTCTGCTTTTTCTGGCAAAACTTAATCTCCTCCCGCTGATCCTGCTCCCGTTCCTGCTGATTCCACCATCACGGTTTACAAAAAGAGGAACCTATCCCTTCCTGCTGGCGATGACTGTGATCCTCTTTATCCTTGAGGTGGCAGGCTGGAACATGATTGCGTCTGCACACCTTGATCCTCTATTGGCCAACGAAGCAAATCTCACGGCCCAATTGCGCCATATACTGGGCTATCCGCTTGTTTTTCTTCAGACCGTTATTAGGGACTTCCTGACAAACGGACTGGTGTACTTCCAGGGTTGGATCAATGGATATGGCTATTATTACTGGACTCCCCCTCAAATCGTCTCTTTATTCTTCCTGCTGAGTCTGGGCTGCGCCATATTGATCGCCTCACGCCCTGATCAGGTCAGCAGGAAATTCGGTATCGTCTCTATTCTCGTATTTGTGACAGGCTACCTCGCTACCATTGTGTCGCTCTACGCCTCGTTTACGCCGGTTGGCTCGGATCACGTTTTCGGGGTGCAGGGACGGTATTTCATCCCTCTGGTCCTGCCGCTTTTTTTGATGTTTTCCGGTCTTTCGTGGACAAAAAAAATAGCCATGCCTTCCCCAAAGTGGACAACGGGCCTTCTCACACTTGCCCTGTCCCTCAATATTTTGGGAATACTCTTTTCATTCTATGTATCCTGCGGAACGACATTTTATCAAACAGGATTGTGCTATCAGCCCCTTTACAAGGACTTCACAAGCGAAACCCACCTCTCTCAGCCAATCTCGAATGAAAACTCGCTGACCCAGGAAATCCACCCGGCATGCAATGGATTAACAGAATTGCGCGTATTGCTCTTCCCATCCGTGCCAGGAGATGAAGGGACCACCCGCTTCATTTTGCAGGACCCACTGAGCGATCAAACCTTGGTGGATGGCTCGGTCCCGAACGATCAGATCCCCGAGGAGACCTGGCACCGCTTGAGCTTTCACCCGGACTGGCACTCGGCAGGGAAAAAATATGTTCTTGAGATCCTCAGCGCGGGCGTGTCCGCCGGCCAGGGACTCAAACTACTCTACACCTCACAACCCGAATTTGACCTGGGAACCCTCCACGAAAACGGAGCATCAATGCAGAAGGACGTTGTTCTGCAATATGGCTGTATCACCGGCCTGCGAAAAATCTGGCTGACAGGCGAACCATAAAGATATAAATGCAAGCCTAATGCCTATATTGATTTAGGAAATTAGGCCGCTGCCCAGCCAGGCTTTGCCATGAACCCATCCCACCTTAAGGTTACCCTCACCCCTGCCCTCCCCTGGGAAGGGAAAGGGTGATTCTTTCGGCCTCCGCAAATTCTTCGGGTGTGTTGACGTTCCAAAAAGCCAGCCCCAAAGGATCGTAACGCTTGATTTCCTCAGGCGTGAGGATTCGCACCTTCACGTGCGGGAACCAGGCGATGGCTTTCCACTGGTCCGCATCGATCGCCGCTTCGATTGCGGGAAGACAGGTCTCGCGGCGGTAGACGGCGTGAAGCGGTTCGTAGCCCTCTTCTGATTTGCCCGCTCGCTCCGCTCGGGGTGCTACGCGAGCGATGACGACATCCGCTTCTTCCTCGATGAGGAGCCTGCCTGCAGCTTCGATAAGTTTTGCACTGGCGAAAGGCATGTCGCATGCAACCACCGCGACAATCGGATGTGCCGCGGAAGCGATCGCAGTGTAGAGTCCGCCCAGGGCACCGCGACCCGGCTTGAGGTCCGCGCGAAGCGTGAGGCGCAGATCTAAAAAGGCATAATCATCGGGCCGGTTGGTCGTCACGATGAGTTCATCCGCAATCGGGGAAAGTCGTTCGATCACGCGTTGAATGAGCGGGCGTCCGAGAAAGGGCTTAAGCGCCTTATCCTCCCCCATGCGCGAGGATTGACCACCAGCCTGGATGCAAACCGTGAGCATTTGAGGTATTATAAGGGAGGACCATGTATGGAAAGTAGAAGGTTAGAATGGCTACAACAATTGGTGATTTGCTTGATAAATTAACGGTAACGGGAGAGTTATATAGGAAGCTTTCGGGGGATACAATCGAATGTTACGCGTGCGGGCACCGCTGCAAGATCCGTGAGGGCAGACGCGGGATTTGTCAGGTACGATTCAATGAGGGTGGAGAGTTGCGCGTGCCGTGGGGATATATCGCCGCGCTGCAGAGTGACCCGATTGAAAAGAAACCGTTCTTTCATGTAATGCCCGGAACCAACGCGCTGACATTTGGGATGCTCGGATGCGATTTCCACTGCGGCTATTGTTTTACGGGTGATACGATGGTCGTTACCAATCGAGGGCCGATTGCATTGCAGGATGCTTTTGAACTTGGGGAGACTCGCCAAACAAACCCGGATGGAGATATTGCATTTCCTTCTAATCTGAAAGCAATCACATCTTCAGGTGGTTTTCAAAAAGTGAGGGCGGTTTTTCGACATCCATACGAAGGTGAGATGATAAAAATTAAGCCTTATTACCTGCCTTCGATTGTTTGTACGCCTGACCATCGCGTCTATGCGACTGATGACCAGAACACAAAGCCTTACATGGTACAGGCAAAAGATCTGAAAAATGATCACTATCTGGTTGTGCCGCGAAGATTTCACTTTCCTTCGTTACCAGTTATCGATGCAATGGAATATCTAGAATCTTATAAAGTTATCCATGGTGCACAATGGATGATGCCACGAGAGGAAAGACAAAATGTTTTGACTGCCATCGCTGAAGGTGGTTCATTCCAAAGAAAGAGAGCGATGACGCGGTACGAGAACAGCGATATAGATCACAAAACTATTGAAACCGAAAAGTTTTATCTGATTCCGATCCGTGAAATTACCAGTGAACCCTTCAAGGGTAAAGTGTTCAATATGGAAGTTGAGGAGGAGCACAACTATCTGGCTGGCTTCTTCCTGGTTTCCAATTGCCAGAACTGGTTGACATCTCAAGCCATGCGTGATCCGTCTTCGGACGAGTCAATTAATCACATTCGAAAAATTTCCCCTCAGGAAATGGTGAGCCTTGCGCGTCGGACGAATGCTTCCACGGTTGTGTCGTCTTACAACGAACCATTGATCACAAGTGAATGGGCTGTGGAAATTTTCAAGGAAGCCAAAGCAAACGGTTTGATGTGTGCGTATGTTTCAAACGGAAATAACACACCTGAAGTGATGGAATATATCCGTCCCTATATCTCCGCCTATAAAGTGGATTTGAAGTGCATGCAGGATAAAAACTATCGCAAGCTGGGTGGTGTCCTGCAAAATACACTGGATGGCATCAAACGCGCGCATGACATGGGTCTCTGGGTCGAAATTGTGACCCTTACCATCCCCGGCTTCAATGATTCAAATGAGGAGTTGTGGGATGCGGCGCGCTTCATTGCCGGTGTTTCAAGAGACATTCCCTGGCATGTCACTGCATTTCATAAAGACTATAAAATGACCGACCCTGATAACACAGATGCCAAGACACTTTTGCGCGCGGCAGAGATCGGGCGCGAAGCGGGGCTCCGGTTTGTATACGCGGGGAATCTGCCGGGACAGGTCGGGGAGTATGAAGATACTTTTTGCGCGGCATGCAACCACCGGCTGATCCGAAGAAGCGGATATGTCATCCGGGAGTATCACATTACGGGTGAAGGGACATGCCCGAAATGTAATGCTCAAGTTCCAGGTTTGTGGCCGGAAGACCCCTCCAAAGTAGTGTTAAACGGATTGGGTATGCCACTCCCTGTTTACTAAGATATATTTTGCTGTATAATCTGTCCACCTACTCAGAAGGAGGTGCCCCGCCACGATTTAGCTCCGATCTCCCTGCACCGTACGTAATTGAATCCAAACTAAATTTCTCTCAGGAGGAGAAACGTGAAACGCAACCTATTTGTTTTGTTATCGCTTCTGGTAGTCGCCAGCGTAGTCCTTGCAGCCTGCGGTGGTGGACCTGCCACTGAGGCACCGGTAGCCACTGAAGCACCGGCAACCGAGCCACCCGCTACGGAAGCACCCACCGAAGCACCTACAGAGGCCCCTACCTATGCAGGGGTGATGGTCGAGTCCCCCGATTGTGATTATGGTGGCGAGTTCAAGTCCATCGAAGCTGTGGATGAATTCACTGTCAAGATCACACTCTGTGTGCCTGATCCTGCTTTTCCATCAAAGATCGCTTTTACATCCTTTGCGGTTCAGCCATCTGAATATCTTGAATCCACTGGCGGTAATGGTGATTTGCTTGAGAAACCCATTGGCACCGGCCCCTACATGGTTGAATCCTGGGAACGCGGCAACCAATTGGTCTTAAAGGCCTTCCCCGATTATTGGGGTGAAAATATTGGCGCTGATACCCTGGTCTTCCGTTGGGGCACCGAGTCTGCTCAACGCTTGCTCGAACTCCAATCTGGTACCGTTGATGGTATCGATAATGTTGGTCCTGACGATTTTGCCACAGTCGAAGGTGATCCAAACCTGAAGCTCTATAACCGCCCCGCCCTCAACATTATGTACATCGGCTTCAACAACAACCCGCAGGTTGAAGGCTTTGACAACACCACGAACCCGTTAGCCAACGAGCAGGTACGCCAGGCCATCGCCATGGGCATTGACCGTCAGCGTATCGTAGATAACTTCTACCCAGCTGGTTCAGAAGTTGCATCACACTTCACCCCCTGCTCCATTCCAAATGGCTGCGTAGGTGATGAGTGGTACGAGTTCGATGCTGAAGCTGCCAAGGCTCTTCTTACCGAAGCTGGTTACCCAGATGGCTTTGAAACCGTATTGAATTACCGCGACGTTGTGCGTGGTTATCTGCCCGATCCAAATATTGTAGCCACCGATATTCAGGCTCAGTTGAAAGAGAACCTGAACATCACCGTCAAGATCGAGGTGATGGAATCGGGCGCCTTCCTCGCGGCGTCTGACGCTGGACAACTTCAAGGCATCCATTTGCTTGGTTGGGGCGCTGACTATCCGGACCAGACCAACTTCCTGGGTTACCATTTCGGCGCTGGCGCTTCCAAACAGTTCGGCGATCATTGGGATGACATCACTGAAGCTTTAGCCCAAGGCGCACAATTGGCTAACGATGCTGACCGCAAACCTTTCTATACCACTGCCAACAATGCCATTCGCACCCACGTGCCGATGATCCCTGTTGCACATGGTGGTTCTGCTTTGGCTTTCAAAGCATCGGTTGAAGGCGCGTTTGCCAGCCCGCTTGGCAACGAAGAATTCTCGGTGATGTCCAATGGCACCGACACTTTCGTCTGGATGCAGAATGCTGAGCCGATCTCGCTCTATTGTGCTGATGAGACCGACGGCGAATCCCTGCGCGCTTGTGAACAGATTACACAGTCCCTGTTGGCCTACGAAACTGGCGGCACAGCGGTGGAGCCTGCTCTGGCTGAATCTTACGACGTCAATGCTGATCTGACCGAGTGGATCTTCCACCTGCGTCAGGGCGTGTTGTTCCACGATGGTTCTTCGCTCGACGCGAATGATGTTGTAGAGTCCCTTGTTATTCAGTGGGATGCGGCTAACCCCCTCCACACCGGTAACACTGGTGCGTTCTCTTACTGGAGCGGCCTCTTTGGTGCGTTCCTAAACGCCCCGCCTCAGTAAACCCAAAATTTAGTGATCTACAAGACCCCCGTCAAGAGTCTCTTGACGGGGGTTTCCCCAAACTGTTATGACCACTTATATTCTCCGACGACTTCTTCTCAGCATCCCCGTATTATTTGGCATATTATTTGCCACTTTCGCACTGGCGCGCTTAATTCCCGGTGACCCTTGCCGCGCTATGTTAGGGGAGAAAGCCACCAAAGTGGTCTGTGACGAGTTCAACCATCGGCATGGTTTGGATAGGCCCATTCCAGTTCAGTTTGGGGTATATGTTAATGAAATCGCTCATGGTGACTTTGGGCGTTCCTTTCGTTTTTCGAAACCTGTAGATGATCTGCTGGTTGAAAGGCTCCCCATCACCATCGAATTGAGCATTGCTGCTCTTCTTGTAAGCATACTCGTTGGTCTTCCTCTCGGGGTTATCTCAGCCATACGCCATAATACATGGATAGATGTGCTGACCATGCTCTGGGCAAACACGGGAGTTTCGATGCCGGTCTTCTGGCTGGGCCTGATGCTGGCCTATATCTTTGCCCTTGCACTCAAAGACACACCTTTTCAATTGCCGCCATCGGGCCGGCTTTCACCGGGACTGATCACCGTTCCTTTTTATGAGATTTGGAATCTCAATCTTACCCAGGGCACAACCACATTCACCATACTGAATTTCCTCAGCCGCATGAATATCCTGAACGGACTGTTGAGCAGCGATTTCGAGCTTGTTGGCGATGCAATCAAACATCTGATCCTGCCAGCGATGGCACTGGGCACTATTCCAATGGCAATCATTGCGCGCATGACACGCTCCTCCATGCTCGAGGTGCTTGGACAGGACTATATTCGCACAGCACGCGCAAAGGGCTTAAAACAAAGGGAAGTCGTTATGAAGCATGCATTCCGAAATGCTCTGCTTCCCTTGGTAACAGTCATCGGCCTTTCGCTGGGAGGTTTGCTTGGGGGTGCAGTGCTCACTGAGACTGTTTTCAATCTGTCCGGTGTGGGCCGTATTTTATATGAGGCCATCACGGCGCGCGATTATGGAATTGTGCAGGCGTTCACTGTCGTAATTGCCATCTTCTTTGTGATACTAAATCTCATTGTAGATATCTCTTACGCATATCTTGATCCTCGCATTCGTCTGGATTAATCATGAGTCAACAACTTCAGACCATTGCCAAATTGGAAGCCGAAGGTCTTTCGCTTGAATCCGCCAGCCTGTGGACTATCACACGGCGTCGCCTGTTGCGTCGCAAATCTGCCATCGTGGGCATGGTGATCCTTGGAATTCTTATTATTATCGCTCTTACGGCGCAATGGATTGCACCCTATAATCCTCTTCAGCCTTTAATCGGGCTGGAAAAGGTCAGCAAACGCGAAGCACCCTGTATTCATGCCTTTGGCTGTGATCCCTCCAGACCTCAACATATCATGGGCACGGATGGAAACGTACGGGATGAGTTCAGCCGCCTTTTATATGGAGCGCGTCTGAGCCTGATGATTGGCCTGTCAACTGTCACATTTGCAATCTTCATCGGCACCATACTCGGATCGCTGAGTGGCTATCTCGGCGGCTGGGTTGACAATATCATTATGCGTGTCATGGATGTGCTGCTGGCATTTCCATCTCTCCTTTTAGCGATTGCCATTGTCACGGTTCTTGGCCCGGGATTGATCAATGCCCTGCTTGCGATTGGCATTGTCTCCATCCCAACCTATGCGCGGGTGGTGCGTGCCAGTGTATTATCCATACGTGAAATGGAATATGTGTCTGCGACACGCGCGTTGGGCGGCAATATGACCCAGATTCTCTTCCGCCGCATTCTGCCAAACGCGTTAACCCCTCTGATCGTGCAGGGAACGCTTGGTATCGCGACCGCCATCCTTGACGCGGCCGCGCTTTCGTTCTTGGGGCTTGGAGCGCAACCGCCAACGCCCGAATGGGGTTCGATGCTTGGGGCGGAACGCAATCAGGTTTTCACCGCGCCGCATTTGGTCTTCCTGCCCGGCATTGCCATTGCACTGACAGTATTATCTTTCAACCTGTTGGGCGATGGATTAAGAGATGCGCTCGACCCACGACTGGCACATATAAGCTGATCGAAACAAATTCAAATTGTCGCCCAAGGTGAAAACGGTGCCGGTGGGTAATTTGCTGTTTTCGTATGACACGATCCAACTCAACTTTTCATGTCATTTATCATCTAAACACGGGGATGTACTTCTCCAGCTTCTGGCCTGTTCCACAGGCACCCTACATCAATGCCTGAAGCCAGTGTTGTATAACGTTGCAGTGTCCTCACCTTTAGAACCGGGAACTTTTTCTTTCTGCGAGTACCAGGGTTTCGTTTATCTCACCCACTTCGCCACGAATCAGGAGGACAGGCGGGGGATAGAAAGGTATATCAAAGTATATTTAAGCCCCGTAGATTCAAGTGCGAAGTGCAATTTTGAAGGATGAAGTTAAAAAGGGCTTATTCCAGAGAGAAAGCCTCTTCCATCAATTATTTCCCTTCCTATCGGACTCAATCGTCGAGCCAAGTTTAACTGCAAGCAGTTCATCCAGCCCGGGCGGTCTGTAATCCAGGGACTGGTGCCTGAAATACGTGTTATACAATGTGGCGTAGTGGCCGCCTTGATTCAACAGACCATCATGATCCCCCTCCTCGATGATTCGTCCCTTTTCCATGACGACGATCCGGTCCGCCGCCTTCACGGTGGATAGCCGATGCGCGATCAGTATGCTCGTCGAGTTTTTCAGGATCAAATTGAGCGCCTGCTGGATCTGCCATTCGGTGAACGGGTCAATGCTGGCAGTCGCTTCATCCAGGATGAAGATGGCGGGCTTCTGCATCAGGACCCGCATCAACGCCACCAGTTGCCGTTGCCCCATGGATAACCGTGCGCCTCTTTCCCCGACTTCGGTCTGGATTCCGTTTGGAAGTGTTTCCAGCCATTCACCGCCTCCAATCTTGCGCGCCATGCTCAATATCTCACCCTCTGAAACATCGGGTGCGGCATAACGGATGTTATCCGCGACAGTTCCCGAAAACAGGAAAGGTACCTGCGAGACGATCCCCAACTGACGGCGATACTGTGTCACATCGAATGTGCGGATATCATGTTCATCGATGAGCAGACGTCCCTGTTGATATTCGTAAAAGCGCGTGATCAACTTCGCAATGGACGATTTCCCCGCCCCGGTGTGCCCGACCAGGGCGAGAGTCTCTCCGGGCTGTACGAGCAGGTTGAAGTGAATCAGAATCGGTTCGTTATCCGTATAGCGAAAAGACAGATCGTCGAAATGGATCTTGCCCCTTAATGCAGGCACAGCTTGATTATCAATTTGAACGACGTTGGGGTCCGCATCGATGAGGGCAAAAGCGCGTTCGGCAGCGGAAAGCCCTGCCTGGATCTGCGCCCAAAACGCGGAAAGGTTTAGTACGGGGAAGAAGAACTGGTCGAGGCTCATGATGAACAGATACCATGCGCCGATGGAGACAATGCCCTGCGCCGCGCTCAGGCCGCCCACATAGATGAGGATGGCAACAAAGATGCCGCCCAGGGCATTAAGCGTGGGGAAAACCAGCGAGAGCACAAAGCCGCGTTGAATGTTGACCTGATACGATTGCTGGTTCGATTCATCGAATGATCTAAAGATGCTTTCTTCCTGACGGAAGTTCTTGGCAATGGAGATGCCGCTGATGGTCTCTTTGATCGCGGCATTGACGTTTGCCATGGCCTTCATGCCGCGTCGGGTCACGCGGCGGGCAAGGACACGGAAGCCTGCCGCAATCGCAAAGATGACGGGCAAAAAGGACACAAGCAGTAAGGCCAGGCGCCATTCGGTGCGGAACAACACAACACCCAGTATGATGGCCTGAATAATCTGCGCGCCCACATCAGTAACGATCACAACCAGTTGGCCGAAGTCATTTGTGTCGGAGGTGATGCGCGAGACGATGCGACCCGAAGAAAATTGATCGTAGAAGGAAAGATCATGCTCCGCGGCAGCACGGAAGGCGCGCGTGCGTAAATCGAGCACCACATCTCCCACCGCGCGCACAACGAGACTGCGCCGCGCCCAGTTCAATCCCCACAAGCCAATGCCGATCAGCAGGACAGCCAGGCTGACCAGGCTGATGGCTTGTACAGAAGGTCGCTCCTTGAGCAAGTCCACCATACGCGCGACGACAACCGGCAGTGACGCGCCAATGCCGGCCAGAACAATCACAAGCACCGTTACCAACACAAGCCTTTTGGTCTGCAGTTTGAAAAAAGTGATAATGCGACGCATCAGTTCACGGTCGGTGTACTGGCGGTCGTACTTTTCGTCATTGAGTCCGGCAAAGAAACCCATAATTCTCTTTCATGTAGTCACACCTGCACTCCCCGGCACTTGCGCCCGGGGCAAGTGTGCATGCAGGTGCAAGTGTTGCAAGGAGCCTCGCGCCGAGCGGAGCCCAGCGAAGACGAAGCGCAGGCGACGAAGCAATCTCATACTTGCAGGTCACTTGAGATTGCTTCGACCCCTCGGTCTCGATATGCCCTGCGGGCTACTCGACCAGCGGAGTCTCGCAATGACACTTCCTATTCTCTAAATATCCTCGAATACGCGTCGGAGGTCTTCATCAACTCGTCATGTGTACCGATCGCAGCAATGCGGCCTTTGCGCAGCACGATGATCAAATCTGCCCAGCGGATTTGAGATAGGCGATGCGTGATGATAAAAGTTGTCCGGCCGCGCGCCGCGTTGGAGATGGCGCGCTGGATCTTGTCTTCAGTAGCCGAGTCAATTGCAGATGTGGAATCATCCAAAATCAAAATATGCGGATCAGTCAGGAAAGCGCGTGCCAGTGCCAATCGCTGGCGCTGCCCACCGGATAGCGTAACACCGCGCTCGCCGACGACTGTTTCGTATCCCTTATCAAAGGAATGGATGAAATCATCCGCCTGAGCGGACTCAGCTGCCGCTTCGACCTCACTTTGAGTTGATTCGGGTTTTCCGAACGCGATATTCTCGCTTACGGAGCGTGAGAACAGAAAGATATCCTGCTCGATCATCGAGATCTGCGAACGGAGCGCGGCGAGATTCCAGTCGCGCACATCCATGCCATCCACAAGGACTTGTCCCTGTGATATATCGTAGGTCCGGTTGATGAGCTTGACCAGGGATGTTTTCCCTGAGCCGGTTTGTCCCACAATGGCAACGGTCCGCCCGGGTTTGACCTTGAATGAAATATTCTGCAAAACCTCGTCCTGAGCGGAGGATGAAGCGCTTTTTGCAAAATCCGCAGACGAAGGGCGGGCAACATCCATCCCCGCGCTTCGTCTATGCTCGCCATTGCTCGCTCCGCTCAGCGCGTAGTTAAAACTCACATTCCGAAATTCCACTTCACCTTTCATCGCATCCGCATAGCCTTGCGCGTTCTGGTCGAGATCCGTCTCACGGTTGATCAGATCCAAAATGCGGCGCGCACTTGAAATTCCCAGCGAGATCTGGGAATATGCGAACGTGGAAACGAACGTGGGGAACTCGAGCAAACGGAGCAGGCCAAAGTAAGCCACCACCGCGCCCAGGTCAAGCTGTCCGCTGCGGAATAGCATAAGTGCATGGAACAGGCCAAAGGCGTAGGCTGAACCGAGCAGAAGCATCGCCACGTAACGCCCTTCGAGATCACCCTGTTTCACAAACGCATCGCGCACGCGGCTGGCGTTCATCACAAAACGGTCCACCTCCGCGTTCTCCTGCGAAGCGCCCTTCACCACTTCCACACCATCCAGCGATTCAGAAAGATGGGTGTTCATCTCCCCGAAAGTGGAGCGCACCTCATCGGTGATGGGGGCAAGAGTTTTTAGATAACGAAGGAGAAAAATGAAATAAAGCAGGATGAAAACGATCGGCACGATGACAAGCGCTGGATGGTAGCGCCCGGCAACGAAGATGGGCATCAGTAAAAAAATAAGCGAACCCACGACGAGGTTGATGCCCGGGCTGAACATGTAATTGACTTCGCGCACGTCGTTCGTGGAACGCGCCATGGTATCGCCCACAGGCTGAAGGTTATGAAACGTCATGCTTTTTGCAAGCAGTGAGAGATACAGCTCATCGCGAACGGCGCGTTCCATTTTTTGCGCAAGCAATTCAGCGCCGAAGTTGCGTCCCAGTTGCAAAACCCCGCGGATTACCTGTGAAATACCGATGATCAATGCCAGCGGGAGTAACACACTGGTATCCGGCACAGGCTTGAGCATGGCGTTGAACGCATCGCCTGTCAGTACGGGCACCACGGCCGCCAGGCCTGCATTGCCAACGGCCCCGACGATCATCATGACGATGATCCACGTGTGACGGCGCGCGTGCGACCATATCCATCGTACCGGGCTGGTATGGTCAGAGACATGCGGGCGCTGCATGGAAAATTCGGCAGGGAGGGTCGTTGCCATAGTCACCCATTCTACCATCCCTAGTTGGGCACCTCACCCCGGCAAAAGTGCCATGGATTTCGTAACGCACAATTCGCTTCTGTGTTCCTTTAAGCAGCAGGCTCGCGGAGCCTCATGCTCAGTTTCGCTAAAGGAGAATGTAAAATGAACATGCCTAATTCGCTCGCTGCTTGGTGCACCCTATTGTTTTTCCTTCTTTACGGCCTTTCAACATTTATACCAGGCATTCCAGAAATCCTTATAGGTATCCTGGCGCTCGGCGTGGCGGTCTTCACCCTTATTGGCAGGTAGGCTGCTTTTGCTTTTTAGAGTACAGCCTCTCGTGTGAGAGGCTGTATCACTTAAACTGGCAATCGGCCCGTATGATTTTCTGCCCTCTGCCATGCGGAAAGGATCGCATGCTGGAAATCCCGCGCAACGACTATCACCCGTCTGTGTTTAATAAAATAAGAGGCCGCAGGCCTCAAAAACTAAATTTCATCAAAAGGAGACTGTCAAATGGATGCGATTATGGAATGGGGTACGGCGCTATTCTTCATCTGGTATGGTTTAGCCGCCTTTGTGCCTGCCCTAAATACTGACATGTTCAAGAAGGTCGGCGCAGGGTTGGCACTCGTGGCTGGTGTCTTCGGACTGCTCGTTATCCTTGGTATGTAGCCGATAGTTCCTTGGTGACAGCCTCCCGCCCGAGAGGCTGTTTCATTTTAAAGCCCAATCATCTCCGCAAAAATCATTGCGTTCTCCCAGCCCGTGTTGTCTTCGATGCCCCACCAGGCAGATAGGATCGCGTGTGCCAATCCCCATTCACGGATTCGTTCGCGCTCGAATCCCAGTTTTTCGTGCAGGATGTCGATCCGCCTCTCTGTCATAAGCCGGTAGTTGTTCCCGTTTAACAAATCTCCCCACGGGTTTATCAACAGCGGGCCCACCTCATAGGCCGCGGGACCGATGACTCCCTTTGGGTCGATCACCAGCCAGCCGCGCTCTGAAGACAAAATGTTGAAATGATGAAAATCTCCATGCATAAGCACAGGCTTGTGATTCTCTTTGAAGAAATCCTTTACTGATTGTTCTACTCTATCAACCAGCTTCTCATTCAATGGCCCAGTCCCGCCATTGAACAAAACGCGCAACCGCTTCAATCCATCGAACCAGTCTGAAAGTTGAATGAACTTATTGTATGTCACTCTGAGAGAGCGTTCTTTGCGACCGAAGAGTCTCGTATCTATTTGGTCGAGACCAGACCTCCAGATTTTGGACATCACCTCCGCCGCGATGTGTGTCGCCTCTTCGTCATCTTCCATTGTTGACAGCATCACACCGGGCTGCAAACGCTCGAGCAACAGAAATCCTTTTTGTTCATCATAATCAATTAGACGGCATGCACCCTCACCATTGAAGAGACGCAGCGCTGTCATTTCGCTGGTCAACTCGCGGTTCGGCACACCAATTTTTAATACCACTTTATCATCACTGCGTTTTGCAAAAGCCACAAAGTTGTATGAAAGATTTGGGACAGGCTGAACATCCGTCAAACCCCAGCGTTGTGAACACTCATCGATCAGCGCTGGGAGATCGGCAATCAGTTGTCTGCCCTCATTGCCAAAAGTGCTTTCAATAGTGCGGGTGAAATCGGGAGGCAGGTTCAATTTTTATTCACTACGCGTAAAGAAACTATGGGTTGTCCCTGCTTGCGGAATTGAAGCACATCCGGATGCAAAGCCGCGTATTTTGCCATGCCGCCGTTGTCCCAGGAGACGCGTCCCTGTGTAAAAGAGGCGCGATACATCCCGCCGGAGATACTTTCGCCATATAAGAGCACGTCGGTTTTGATCTCATTTTCCAGGGCAGCGATATTCCCATCCGCGGCTTCCAGCACAGGCTTGTATTCTGAATCGAGCGCATCCAGTTCAGCCTGGATCTGTTTTAGGATTTCCGCGCGTTTGGCTTCGTAATTCAATCTGGCCTCATCTGCCGCGCCGCGCAAGTTTGTTAAGCGCTCCAATTTTTCGGCAACATGCTCACGCATGGGACGTTCATTCATCTTTCTCAACTGGGTGATAACAATATATTTCAGGGTCTTCTTGAGCTCAGATTGCCATGTTTTGCTCTGGCATCTTTGAATGATCTCTTCGAACAATGGGCGCAGATATTCAGGACTTAAACCGTGCATCCCGGCAATTGCCGAAAGTTGTGCACGAGGTTCGCCATCCAATCCATAGCAGCGGCTCAGAATTTCATAATATGTATCCTTGCCCGAATCACTTGTGAGCCGCTTATGGATGACTTCCAAAAATTGAGGGACAACAGATTCAAGGTGATGGTCTCGCAATCGTTCGATTTGCGATTGTTCAAATCCAAGTTCATGGAACAACGCTGTCAATGGCATCTCGCTGCCATAGATGACGGACAACAATTCGTTCAAACCTGTGAGTTGGGCTTTGGAATCCATGGCTGCTCTCCTTTGCTCGCCTTGATCATTGCTCATCGTCTAAACCGGAAATAATTTATCAAACACCTCAGGACAATACTTCTGCACCATCTCGGAGGAAAGTCCATTCTCTTTGCAAATCTCGGCATACAGATCCGCCGCGGGGCGTTTGGTACGCTTTTGCGTTTTCTCATCCAATGCCCACAACCCGAAGCGCAGATCCCAGCCATGATCCCATTCGAAGTTGTCCACAAGCGTCCAGTGAAAGTAACCCTTGATCGGCCAGTTGAAGTTCACCGCCCTCCACATTTGGTGAACGTGTTGCGCGAGGTAGCGCGGGCGCAGTTGGTCATTCGCATCCGCTATGCCGTTTTCACTGACGATGATGGGCAGGTTTGGAAAAGTTCGAACGATCCATTTCAGACCTTCGAACATCCCATCCGGCTCATTGGCGAGAAACGCGTGGTCACTTAGATCGGCATCTTTTGCGAAGAAAGCATGGCTGAACATTGTCTCAGGCTTTCGCAGATCAAACGTAACATGGTTTCTTGTATAGTAATTAAAGCCGAAATAATCCTGTGTGCCTTTGGCCTCAGGAATACGGATCGTGCCAAGCAGGGAACGGATCACTCCATTCGCCAAAGCCATCGGAAAGATATTGTTTAACATCGTGCTGGCATTATGGGTAAGAAGCCTGTCCACTGGAGACCAGCTTAGATGAGGCGCAAAGGAACGATAGTGCAAGGCGAATCCCACTCTTGCCTCAGGCTGAATATTGTGGATGGCATGGTAGGCAGCCGCGTGCCCACGGATTAAATTCGCCTGCACCTGCATGGCCAGTTTCAGGCTGTTCCTGCCTGGCGGAAATTTTCCGCTCAAGCCTCCGCCCACATATCCATTCAAGGCATAACCATTTGGTTCGTTGATGGTGCACCACAAAGTGCAATATTCCTTTAAGGCATCCACTGTTTTGCGAACGAACTTCTCAAACAAAGGCACAACTGATTCTGATTCCCAGCCGCCCGTTGAGCGTGACGAAGAGTCTCCCAGCCAGATCGGATCGGTAAAGTGATGAAGTGTGACCATCGGTGTCATGCCGCGCTCGCGCAGTCCGCGCAGCATGCTGCGGTAACGCTCCAGCGCATCTTCATCCCAGGCATCAGGCGTCGGTTGAATGCGGCTCCACTCCACTGAGAGGCGATGAGCATTCTGCCCGCCTTCCGCGGCGCGGTCAAAATCCTCGCGCCAGCGTCCGCTCCACCAATCGCAGGCCAGGACAGACGTTCCGTTGGTATGACCGTCCTGTTCCCACCTCCACCACTGGTTATTCGTGTTGTTGCCTTCCACCTGGTGCGCGGCGGTCGCCGTCCCCCATAAAAACCCGCGCGGAAAATGAAAAGTCGCTTGAGGCATTTGTTTCTCCAATAATTTTTATTTCAAGTATGCGCCGTTGGTTGAGTACGAAGGTATCGAAATCAACATGTAATAAAAGTAATTCTGGTTACAGGTGGTTTCGACTGCTTGCGTCTCAACCACCGTTTCGTGCAAGATATGCCAGATACAACGCCACTGAACCCGCGACCGCGGCATTCAACGATTCGATTTGTCCGCGCATGGGCAGTTTCAAAACGATATCACACTTCGAACGGATGAGTTGACGGATGCCTTCGCCCTCGCTTCCGACGACCAAAGCCACTGCTCCCGTTAAATGACGTTGGATTTGTTCCCCGATCGCCTCCCCGTTTTCATCAAGACCGACGATCCAGATATTTTCATCTTTCAACGCGTCAATCGCCTGTGCGAGATTCGAACGCGCGATGTGCAAATGCTCGCTCGCGCCCGAAGATGCGTTGACCACCGCGGGCGTGACCTCCACCGTGTGTGCCAGCGGGATGATCACGCCATGCACGCCGACTGCTTCTGCTGTTCTTAACAGCGTTCCAAAATTTTGCGGGTCATTGAGCGAATCAAGCATCAAGATGAAAGGTGATTCCTTCTTCTGATTAGCAAGATCAAGGATTTCAATCACATCACTGTAAGAGTACCCGCTGACCTCAGCCACCACACCCTGATGGTTCTGATGGACTTTATCCAGCCGCGCGCGCGGCACCCTTTCGACAGGGATGCTGTGCTCCTTCGCCATGCGAAGGATATCGATAAGGCGGCCTTTCTCCTGTACGCCTTCAGCAACTTGGATACGAAAAACGTCCCTGCGTTTTGCGCGTAAGGTTTCGTAGACCGCGTTACGGGAGTAGATGAACTCTTTCATATTCCCCGATTATAAACGTTCAAGATACAGACTCTAGCTGCTCACTTTCTGCCTTTAGTCAG
>Ga0209619_10001374_pt1 | contig 17847 bp, 13 predicted proteins | sample Rifsed16ft3_FD_184011 | JGI IMG/M metagenome (GOLD analysis project Ga0209619, IMG submission 184011) | Soil microbial communities from Rifle, Colorado, USA - sediment 16ft 3 (version 2) | ecosystem: Environmental > Terrestrial > Deep subsurface > Rock core/Sediment | place: Rifle, Colorado... | reverse complement strand
CGCGGCCCGGGAGTCGGCGTCCTTGATCCCGGCCCCGGCCGCGCTGCCGGCCTCGGCCGTCCCTTCCGCCTCGCCGGGCGCCCCCATCCCCGTCGAAGTGCCGCCTGTCTTGCCCGGCGTGCAGCGGCCGGCCTGGGATGCGCGGCCCTCGTCTGCCGAGGCCGGGCTGTTCGGCTGGCTTCGACACCGCCTCCACGAGCGCCCGATCCGCCTGGATCGGAGCCGCACGCTACGCGGGGAATCGGGTGGCCGCATCGATCGCCTCGATTTCTGGATGATGGCGGTCCTTGCGGTCACGCTCCTGACTGGTCGGGTCTGGCGCCTCGGTGAGCCGTACCAGATGCACTTCGACGAGGTCTACCATCCGCGGACTGCCATCGAGTTCCTGCAGGCCTGGCGGTACGGCCTGTCCCACGACATCTACGAGTGGACCCACCCGCACCTTGCCAAGTACGCAATGGCCGGCGGGATCGTGGCCTGGGGCGACGATCGGACCACCGCCACGAGCGATCTCGGCGTGCCCGTCATTGCCGCCGCCATCGAGCCCCGCTGGGATGAGACGGCCTCGGCCTCACGGGTCAGCGGGGACCGTCTCTGGGTCGTCACCGACGGCGCGGTTCGTGCCTACAGCCTGTCGACCCGCGTGCTCGTGGCCGAGCTGTCCGTGCCGGGCGCCCACACGCTCGCCATCGACCGAACAACGCACCGCGTCTTCGTCGGTACGGGGTCGGGCGAGGTGCGGACCATCGACACGACAGCGTTCGACGGCAATGGCGCGGTAATCGACCCCGGGGATTTCAATGCGCCGCCGTTCACGCAGCTCGATGGTCAGATCGACTACCTGTACGTGACGCCGGACGGCGGCACGGTCGTGGCAGTCACGTCCCTCTCGCCTCGTGCGCCCGACACCGGCACCGAAACCGCCATTGTTCTTGACGCGGCATCGGCATCGGAGGTGGGCCGCGTCGCATTGGGTCGCGTCGCCGCAGTAGCGGATGGAGGAACGGGCTCGGTCGCGCTCGCCGTGCCCGAGGGAGTTGCCTTTCTCGACACCGCCACCGCGTCCGTGACGACGACGGTCTCCATCGCCGGACCGCCGCAGGGCATGGCCTTCACGACGAATCTCGACAAGGACCGCCTGTACGTCTCCTACCTGGCCGATGACGGCCCACGCGTGGCCACGGTGACCGCCCCCGGAACGGGTGGGGCCCCGGCTCTCGACACCACCTTCCGCCTGCCCGGCGGCAGCCCGAGCTGGGTGGGGTACGACCTGGCGAGCCAGATGGTCCACGTCCTCGGCACGCGCCCGGAAACCGGCGAGCCGACCGTCTACGTCATCGAGCCGCACTCGAACGGCGTCTACGCCGACGCCTCGCTCCCGTTCGCGCCCGAGGCCGTCGTCCTGGACGAAAACCAGCGCTACCCATCATCCGACCGCCAGCAGCTCCTGGCGTTCGCGGCGGCCGGGACGACCGCCTCCGTGGATGTCGGCCAGCACGCGTTCGCGTGGCGCCTCCCGGGCGTCCTGGCCGGCGTGGCGATGGCCGTCCTGCTCTACCTGCTGGGGCGCCTGCTGTTCCGGCGCCGCGAGGTCGCGGTGTTTCTGGCCTTCCTCGTCGCCGTCGACGGCATGCTGTTCGCCCAGAGCCGGATCGGGATGAACGACTCGTACGTGGGCCTCGCCATCGTGGCCGCCTACCTCCTGTTCGCGTCCATCTGGCGGTCCGGCGGGTCACGGCGGCACTGGCTCGCCTTCTGGCTGGTCATGCCCCTCATCGGAGTCTCCCTCGGCCTTGCGCTCGCTGCGAAGTGGGTGGCGGTCTATACGATCGGGGCGCTCGGGATCCTGGTCCTCGCTCGGAGTGCCCTCGGTCGCCTCCTGCTGATCGGAGGACTGATCCTGGCCACGACGGGCCTCGGGTTCCTCGCCTTGTCCGTGCCACCCGGCCAGAGCGGCGGGAACTTCCTGTTCATGGGCCTGATGATCGGACTCACCCTGGTCACGGTCGCCGCCAATGTCCTGCACCCGATCGCCTGGACCGACGAAGAAGAGCGACTCCTGGTCTGGGGGCCGGCCGTGCTGGGCCTCGGATCCTTCGCGGCTTCGCTCGCGATCGGAGCTGCCGATGCCCCGCTCGTCCTGGGTCCCGTGGCGGTGACTCCCCAGGAGGTCGCCTTTGCCCTCGTGGTCCTCAGCGCCGCCCTGTTCTCGGTCGTCGCGCTGGTGGGCCGGTGGGGGTTCGGCCCGCGAGCGATCGCACCCGCAGACGATGATCCCGCGCGGTTCCTGCCACGCGCCGACCCGGCGCCCAGCGGCTGGCTCCGACCCGGCGCCCTGCTCGGGCTCCCGATGGCCTGGGCACTCCTGTGCCTCGTCGCAATCCCGGTCGCGCTGTACATCGTCTCGTACGTCCCCTGGGCGTACGTGGAGGACCATCGGATCCTGACGAACTGGCCGCCCGGTCACCAGGGACAGACGCTCTGGGACCTCACCGAGCAGATGTACCGCTACCACAACAACCTGAGCTCGGCGCACGCGGCCTCGTCGCCCTGGTGGGCCTGGGCGTTCGACCTGAAACCCGTGTGGTTCTACCAGGAGGGGTTTGCGGGCGGCACGGCCGCCGCGATCTACGACGCGGGAAACCTCGTCGCCTGGTGGCTCGCTATCCCGGCGATGGCCTTCGCGGCCTGGCAGGCGTTCGTGCGCCGGAGCCCGGCCCTCGCCCTTGTCGCGATCGCCTTCGCGCTCCAGTGGCTGGGTTGGTCGCGAATCGATCGGGCTGCCTTCCAGTACCACTACTACACGAGCCTGCCGTTCCTGTTCCTGGCCCTCGCCTACTTCCTCGCGGAGCTGTGGCACGGGGCGTCACGCCGAACGTGGCTGATCGTCCGCCTGGTGGGCGCGGCGGCGGTCCTCGCACCCACCACGCTGTGGCTCGTCCATCGGCCACTGTGCGCGCTCGTAGGCGTGGAGGCCGACTCGCGGGCCTGTCCCACGCTCATCCCCGACTTCCTGCTGAGTGGGCGCGCCGCGGCGATCGCCCTTGTCGTCGGGGTCGGGGTCCTGCTCCTCGTCCGGCTGCTGCTGTCCCTCGCCGACGAGGACTCCCTCGAGGGAGGCAGTCTCCGAAGGCGCCTCCGGAACGCGGCCCTGGCCGCCGTCGGGGTCAGCCTGGGCTTCGTCGTCGCGTCCACCTTCTTCGACGACACGCCAATCGTGACCTCGACGAACATCCCGGTGGAGCCGATCGCACTCATCGTGACCCTCGCGCTCCTGCCCCTGGCGGCGTTCGTGGCGACGGCTCGCGACGCGCGGCGTTTCGTCGCCGGGCTCGTCGTGGCGATGGCCGGCTGGTTCGTGCTGTGGTATCCGAACATCGCGGCGCTGCCGCTCCCGCAGGCGCTCTCGAACGCCTATCAGGGCCTGCTGCCGACCTATGTCTACCCGTTCCAGTTCCCGGTCAGCACGGTCGACCGGAGCGTCGCGGGCCCCAGCCTGTTCGGCCTCCAGCCGGCGCTGCTGCTGCTCGCGCTGGCGGGGGTGGCGGTGATCATCGGGTATGCGGCCTGGGTCTGGCGGATTGCCCTGGCGGAGCAGGCGCACCTGGATTCGATCGCGCCCGAGGACGACCCGCCCCGACACGCCAGCGGTTGACCCGCCGGCTGTCGAGACGTCGACCTTAGACTGAGTCCTCGGGTGGGCCGGCGGTGCGTGCGGCCGGCGGCACCTCGGCATGGAACCCTGGCGGGAGCGCTCCCTGAGCCGCGAGACGCCGGATCACGAACCCGTAGTAGTCCTCCACCTTGCTGGTGACGCGCTCCCAGCTGAATTCAGCGGCACGCTCCACGCCGGAGGCGGCCATCTCCGCACGGAGATCGTCGTTCGCGATCAGGCGTCCGATCGCCGAGGCCAGCGCCTTGGGTTCCCGCGGCGGGACCAGCAACGCGTCGCGATCACGCCGGACGACGCCCTTGTAGCCATGGATGTCGCTGCACACGATCGCGGTACCCGCGGCCATCGCCTCGAGCAGGACGATCCCGAACGACTCGCGCCCGGTGGCCGGCGACACGTACACGTCGGCCGTCTTGAACAGCGCATCTCGCTCCTCGTCCGAGACACGTCCGAGGAACTCCACGCCCCCCATCCGGCGGGTCATGATGTAGCGCCGAGCCTCGCGCTCCTGGGGCCCGCCGCCCACGACCAGGAGGCGGCACTGGCGGCCGGTCTTGCGCAGGATCCGGTAGGCCTTCAGCAGATCGAGCAGGCCCTTCCGTGATTCGAATCGGCCGACGAACAGGATGTTGCGTGTCCCGTCCTGCCAGCGTGCGATCGGGACGGCGCGCGCGAAGCGGGCGATATCGACGCCGTTCGGAATGACCTTGTAGTCGCCGGGAAAGAACCGGTCGATGAAGTGGCGGGCTGCGCCCGACACGGCGATCCGTCCGTGCAGCCGCCCGGCGTACGAACCCATGACCTTGGAGCCGAACTCGTAGGCGGTGGAGAACCCGCCGTAGGCGTGGAACGTGGCGATGTTCACGCTCGTCGACAGGCGGAGAACGATGAGCGACAGGAACGGCACGAACGGCTCGTGGAAGTGGAGCAGGTCGAACTGCTCGCGCTCGAGGACGTCACGGACCTGGGACAGGTAGCGCGGCGAGAGGGTGATCGTCCCGACCGAGCCGTTGGCCGGCATCGAGAAGCCCTTCCCGATCCGGATGACGTCGCCCTCGGATGCCCGCTGGAGCCCGTGGGAGCTGGTGATGATCCGGACGTCGTGCCCGCGCAGGCGGAGGTTCTCGTACAGGTACCGGACGTGCTGGTTGACGCCGCCGGGGAGCGGGTAGACGTAGGGCGTCACGAGTCCGATCTTCATCGGTCCGTCCCGGTCGATGACGGGCCGTGGGTCATCGGGTAGCCCAGGTCGCGTCCGGAGCCGTCCCGCCTGATCCGTCCCTCAAGGTTCGCCCGGGCGTCCCGCCCGTACTTGCGGAGTTGCTGCTGGAACGTCCCGAGCTGCGCCGTGGTCCCGTGGAACGTCCCGTGGTGATGCGTGGTCCGGGCCACGATCGCCGCGCGGAGGTCGGCGCCGGTCCGGCCGGGGAATGTCGTGTAGCCCGACCCGATGGCCTCAAGCGCATGGGCGTCCGAGTTGCCGATCTTGGCGAGGCCAAGCTCATCGGCGAACCGCACGACCCTGTCGTGCCAGGGCCTCCCGAGGGTCGTCGGGTTGAATGCCTCGATGCCGTCCGGCCGGAAGCGCTGCTCGTCCTCGAGAAGGCGGCGCAGGACGAAGCCCTGGGCGCACAGCGGATACGGCACGAGCGGGTGGGCGGGGATGGCAAGCCCGCCCTGCTCATGGATGGCAGCAATCGTGCTCCGCAGGGACCGCAGCGGCTTGACCGTCTCCTCGATCCACAGGGCGAGCAGGTGCCCACCGAGCGTCGTGACCTCCTCGCCGACGACGACCTCCACCCGACCGCCTCGCTCGAGCGCAATGGTCCGCGCGGCCAGTGCCGCGTCGATCCGCTCGTGATCCGTGATGGCGATGACATCGAGGTCGAGGTTCTTCTCGACGTGGTCGAGGATGTCAAGCACCCCCGCGGTCCCGTCCGAGGCGAGGGTGTGGATGTGGAGGTCCGCCCGACCCAGTCGTTCGGTCATCGGGGAGCTTCCGGCTCCAGGCGGCCCGTGCCGGCCCGTGCCTCAGGATCCAGGTCCGGCCAGACCGGGGCGAACGCGGACCACCACTGCTCGGGGGCCTCGGCGATCGATTCCTCCATCGCCGCAGCGACACCAGTCATGGCCGCCGTCAGGCGAGCCCGGCGCGGCCCTGAGGTCGGGATTTCGACGCGGCGAAGCTGTCCTCGGTATCGCCCGCCGCGCGCCCGTCGCACGGCTGCCACCCAGATCGGGAGACCGTGCTCCATGGCCAGCAGCCCCGGACCCATCGGCAGCGGAGCGATTGCGCCGAAGAAGGGCACGTCAATCGTGCCTCCGGCGACGTTCCGATCCGCCACCATGCCCACAACACCGCCGTTCTCGAGGGCCTCGGTCAGGGCCCGCCGAGCGTCGCGGAGCGTGACGATGTTGACCCCGACCGAGCTTCGCGTGGAGACGATCCAGGCCTGGAGCGCGGGATCCCCAAGGGTCTCCATCGGAGCGGTGACGTTGCGACCCGTCCGGGCGACGGCGAACAGCGCGGGGTACTCAACGGCGCCGAAGTGCATCGACACGAAGACCATCGGGCCCGGGACGCCGAACGCGAGCTCCACGGTGTCCGGGGTCTCGACGATGAGCCGTCGCTCCAGGTCCTCCGTGCTCCGGCCGGGCAGGCGCGCCATGTCCAGGTAGTAACGCACGGCATGGCGGAAGGCGGACCGGACCACGCGCTCGAGGGCTCGATCATCCGTCGCGGCGGCGCGGATCTGGTCGCCGCCGAGGTCGCGGGCCACGAGGTGCATCGCCACACGCCGGAAGTTGCGCCGGGCACGAGTGACGCGCCCGGGCGCGGCCCGGTACCAGAGCTCGCCCACGACGTCGCCGAGGGCGTTCACGGGCGCCTCGGGTAGGACGATCAGCAGGCGCGCAGCGGCCGCAATGAGTCGTGCACGTAGGCGCTGCCAGATCGTGGCACGAAGCGCACCCGGCATCGCCGCCGCCTCGCCTGGGTCGGTCACGCTGGCCTCGGTGCCCGTTCGTTCGCGAGCATCGCGGCGGCGCGCCGGGCGAGGGCGTCGCGCTCGGCCGGATCCGCCGGCCACATGGGCTTGAAGGAGTACCACTGCTCCGGTGCGGGACCGATCGCCGCGGCGAACGCGTCGGCCATGAGCTGGGTCGCCCGCTGGAGCTCGGCAGGATCCGTGGAGGCAACCTCGATCGGGTCCGCCCAGGCGATCGAGAACGTGCGTCCGTCCGGGTTCCGCAGGATCGTGATCGGGAGGATCCGGGAGCCGGTCTTCGCAGCCAGCGACGCGGGCCCTGCCGGGAGCGTCGTCCACGCGTCGAACAACTTCACCGGGATTCCGTCCTCGCGGTAGCCCCAGTCGATGAGCAGCGCGAGCATCTCGCGACGCCGGAGCACCGTGTAGATCTCACGCAGGTTGCGCCACGGGATGACGTGGACCCCCCACTGCTCGCGCGTCCGGCTGAACTCCTCGAACAGGCCGGGGAACGACGAATCATCGGCGACCACGTTGATCGGCCAGCCGCGCGAGGCGACGCCGGCGGCCACGGCCTCCGCGTTGCCCACGTGGCCGAGGCTGAAGATCAGGCCACCCTTCGACGCCTCCCAGATCTCGTGGACCCGATCGAGATCCGCGCCGGCCACGAGTTCGTCCGCGTGCTCGCGCGCGAGTCGCGGGAGGCGCGCCAGCTCCACCACATAGCGGCCGTACGCCGCGTAGGCATGGAGCGCGGTCCGCCACACGCGCGGGTTGTTGGGCGCCAGCCCCAGCACGTGCCCGAAGTTGGCATTCGACCAGCGCCGCTTCGTCGGCCACAGCAGGTAGGAGAGCTGGGCGCCCCGGGCCAGCACGACCTTGGGGATCGCCGGCGGCAGGTGCGAGATGACCCAGGCGAATGCCTTGTAGCCCGCGACCACCAGCCGCTCAAAGACGGCTGAACCTGGCTCGAGGCGTCGGTGCGGCGCCTCGAGCCGGCGCTCTCGATCCGTCACTTCGCTGCGGCGGCGACCTTCGCCTTCGACCCGGCGAGCTTGCGAAGGGTTCGCTTCTGGGGAGTTTCGGTGCCGACAAGCGTCTCGTTGTCATCGCCCTTGATGAACGCCTCAACGCGATTGAACGCGATGTCGTCGTGGATCTGCTGCGGCGGGCTCTTCATGAAGTAGCTCGACGGAGCCACGAGGGTGCCCTTGAGCCCGCGATCCAGGCCCAGCTTCAGACAGCGGATCGCATCGGTGATGACGCCGGCGCTGTTGGGGCTGTCCCAGACCTCGAGCTTGAGCTCGGCATTGAGGGGCACGTCACCGAAGGTCGTGCCCTCCATCCGGATGTAGCACCACTTGCGGTCGAGGAGCCACGGCACGTGGTCGCTCGGGCCGACGTGAACGTCGTCCGGATCCATCTCGTAGTCGAGCATGGACGTGACGGCGTTGGTCTTGCTGATCTTCTTGGACTCCAGGCGCTCGCGCTCGAGCATGTTCAGGAAGTCCGTGTTGCCGCCGAAGTTCAGCTGATAGGTCCGATCAAGGCGTACGCCGCGATCCATGAACAGGCGGGTCAGCACGCGGTGGCTGATCGTGGCGCCGACCTGGCTCTTGATGTCGTCACCGATGACCGGCAGGCCGGCTTCCGTGAATCGGCGCTGCCAGTACGGCTCGCGACCGATGAAGACGGGAATGGCATTGACGAACGCGACGCCGGCGCGGAGCGCCTGCTCGACGTACCACTTGGTCGCCTCTTCGCTCCCGACCGGGAGGTAGGAGACCATGACGTCGACCTCGCGCTCCTTGAGGATCCCGACGATGTCGGCCGTCGGCCCGGGGGCCTTCTCGATGATCTGGCTGAGGTACTTCCCGAGGCCGTCATGGGTCATCCCGCGCTCGACCTTGACGCCCATGTTCGCGACCTGCTGGAAGACGAACGTGTTGTTCGGCTTCACATAGATCGCCTCCGAGATGTCCTTGCCGACCTTGTTCTTGTCGATATCGAACGCCGCCACGAACTCGATGTCCTTGACGTGGTAACCGCCGAGCTCGACATGCATCAGGCCCGGGACGAAGTCGCCGGCCTTGGCGTTCTCGTAGTAGTAGCGGCCCTGGACCAGGCTGCTGGCGCAGTTACCGACGCCGACGATGGCGACGCGGATCTTGCCGTCCCTGCGCTTCGCGCCAGCCCAGGTTCCCTCGGGGGTCCCGTTCTTGCCGTTCTTGCCGTTGCTGGTGCTCACTGTGTGCTCCTGACTTCTCGATGGGCCCGGATGGGTGGTGGTCGTCGGTGGACGGGTGGTCGGCGAAGTTGGTCGTAGCGCCGCGTCAGCCCTCCCGAGCCTGCGCGCGAACGTGAAGGATGCGCTGGATGGTGGTGATCGTGGCGAGGATCGCGATGAGGCCGAGTGATGCCTCCAACGCGAGGGCCGAGGGTGGGTATGCCCTCGCGCCGGGGAGGTCCATGTCCTCGGGGAACCCGGGCAGGAGCCCTGCGACCACCAGGCCAATCGTGAGGATCACAATCCGGACCTCACGAGGGGCGAGGCCCACGCTCGCCATGCCCGTCCCTGCCGTGAAGCCGAGGCTCTCCGACTTGGCCCTCGTGTAACTCACCATGAAGGCGGCCACGGATGCCGCGACCGCGAGGACGATCGAACGCCAGAGCCCCATGTCCAGCGTGCCCCAGGCGATCCCGACGTAGACGACGCCCTCGCCCCAGCGGTCGAAGACCGAGTCGTAGAAGGCGCCGAGCCTGCTGACCCGGCCCGTCGCGCGGGCGAGCGCGCCATCGAAGAGATCGAACACGCCGCCGAAGAGTACGAGGAGACCGGCGGCGAGCCACTGCTGGCCGGCGGCCGCGAACGCCGCGACGACGGCGATCCCGAAACCGATGAACGTCAGGTGATTGGGCGTGAGGCCGAGTCGCCCGAGGCCGCGGGCGACCGGTTCGGCGAGGCCCCGGACGCGGGCGCGCAGGCCCGCCGAAACGAGGGAGCCGCTCACGACGCTGCACTCCGGGACTGCCCGGCCGCGAGCCCGAGCACGCGGCGCTCGTAGGTCGCGAAGCGGTCCCAGGCCTCGGGCAGGAGCCGGGTCACGGTCTCCCGGCCGGCGCGGCGCGTCTCCACGAGTCCGGCCAGGCGGAGCTTGCCGAGATGCCACGAGACGAGCGGCTGGCTCAACCCCACATGATCGATGAGTTCGGTGACCGTCGCCTCGCCCTGGGCCAGGCGCCGCACGATCCGCAGCCGGTTGACGTCCGCGAGGGTCTTGTGGATCAGGCGCACGGCGCGCAGGTCCTCAGGCTGGTCGACGACCGCGGCGATGGTGGAGCGGATGCGGGCGGGCGAGGGGCTCAGGGGAGGGCTCCGGGTTGCAGTCGGCGGAGGGACCCGGACGCGGGCGGACCCGGTCGGATCAATGGCGGTTTATATCAATATGCGTTGATCCCTCGCTCATGTCAACTTCGAATGTCGGCTCGATGGCGCGGATGCGCCGCCGGCGAGGCGGCGCGCCCGGTGGCCCCGGCGACGAACTGGTTCGCGCGCGCCCTACACTCGCATCCGATGGACCGTCGGTCTTCGCTTGTCCTGCTCGCCGCCCTGGGCGTCGGCGTCTTCCTGTCCGGTCTCGAGTTGATGGTCACGGCGGTTGCCCTGCCCTCGATCATCACGGACCTTTCGAGCTGGACGCAACTCCGACTCGCGTCCTGGATCATCAACGGCTACCTCCTTGCCTACGTCATCACGATGCCGCTGGCCGGCCGACTTGCCGACCAGTGGGGCGCACGCCGGCTGTTCCTGGGTGGCCTCGTCCTGTTCATCCTCGGGTCGGCCCTGGCGGGTCGGGCGTCCTCGCTGGAGGAGCTGATTGCCGGGCGCGTGGTCCAGGCCATCGGCGGTGGGATCCTCGTGCCGGTCGGGACGGCCGCGGCCTCGCACCTGTTCCATGGCCATGAACGGCCGCGTGCCCTGGGGGTGATCGGCGGCCTGACCTTCCTCGGGATGGCTGCGGGGCCGTTCGTGGGGGCCTGGATCATCGGCGGCTTCCATCCGGCGGCTGCGCTCGAAGGCGCGGGGCTGGTGGACGGGCCGCTGCACGACGCCCTCGCCGCGCCGTGGCGTTACGTCTTCTACCTCAACGTCCCGATCGGGATCGCGGCGCTGGCCCTTGCCTGGGCCGCCTCGGCCGGCTGGGAGACCGAGCGCGAACGGGGCTCGGTGGATCTCGGCGGCGCCGTCGCCTTTTCCGTGGGGATCGCGCTCATCGTCCTGGCCACGACCCTCGCCGGAAGCGAAGAAGTCGCCGGCAGCACGACGAACCAGGCCGCCATTCTCGGGTCGGCCGGGGCGACGGGTCTTCTCGGCCTGGCGATCGCAGCAAGGCTCGGGGCGCGACACCCCCGGGCCTTCCTCGACACTCGGCTCTTCCGCCACCGCGAGTTCACGTCGGCGGCACTCGTCTCCCTGCTCACCGGGTACGGCTTCGCGACGGCGATCGTCGGTGGCGCGGTCTTCGTCGACCGCGTCCTGTACGGCGGCCCGGACATCCAGCGCGTCGGACTCGGGGCACTGGCCGGCGCGACGGCCGTCGGAGCCCTGGGTTCCGGGTTCCTGCTCCGCGTCCTCGGACTCCGAGCCGTCACCGTGGTCGGCCTCGTCTTGAGCGTCGCGGCACTGGTCCGGATGTCCGCCTGGTCATCCGCGACCGAGGTCGGCGAGATCGCGGGTCTCATGGCCATCTTCGGGTTTGGGTTCGGTCTGACGGTCACGACGCGCTCCACGGCCGCGATCGACGCCGTGGGCACGGCAGCGTTCGGTGCAGCCTCGGCCACGGTGACGGTCGCCCGCATGCTGGGCATGGCGATCGGACTCGCGGCGCTCACGGCATTCGGCTCGACCACGATCGACCGGCTGTCCACCCAGATCTATGCCACCCCGGACTCGTACAAGTCGTTCATTCCCGAGGCGCTCCGGGATCGGGCCCTGCAGGACGGTCTGGTGGTTCAGGCGCTGGAGCGTTGGGCCGCGGATGAGGCCGCACGGATCCTCGTCGGCATCTTCCTCGTGGCAGCGGCTGTCACCGCCGTCGCATTCGTTCCCGCGCTGACGTTCCGGCGGCGGCGTATCCTCGCGGCGGCCACGGGGCCGGATGAGCCGGAACCAGAGGCCGAACCCGGAGCGCCGGCGTGATCAGCGAAGCGGGACGATCCGAGCAGGATGGCCGGATCTCCCTGGCGGCTTTCAGGGACGGCGCGGTCCGTGAGCTGGTCGATGGCGCTGCGCTCCACGAGCTCGAGAGCGGACTCCTCCGCGCCGCCGCAGAGCGGCCGACCGAATCTGTCTGGATCGACATGGCGTCCCCGAGCCCTGCCCAGGTGGGCCGCGTGGCCGAACTCCTGGGTCTCCACCCGCTCATCGCCGAGGACATGGTCGAGGGCAACCAACGCTCCAAGATCGAGGCGACGGACGGGCTCGTGCACATCGTCCTGTTCTCCCTCGAATACGGGGAGGAGGTCCAGGCGCACGAGATCGACCTCGTGCTCGGCGACGGCTTTCTCCTCAGCTCGCACCCTGCTTCCTGGGATCCGCGCGCCGCCGGCCACTTCCGAGCGGGCCTGGGGCCGATCATGCGGTCCGGGCCGGACCACGTGCTGTGGGCCATCTTCGACGCGATCGTCGATGCCTACTTCCCATTCGCCGACCGCGTCGAGGACGCGATCGACCAACTCCAGGACGACGTCATCGAGCGGACCGACCGGTCCACGCTCAGCCGTGTCTTCGCCCTCAAGCGGGAGTTGATCGCAGTGCGGCGGGCCGTCTCGCCGGTTCGGGAGGTCCTCAACCAGCTCACCAATCGTGACCTCGCGCTGATCGACCCGGAGGAGATCGTCTACTTCCGGGACATCTACGATCACGTGATCCGGCTCACCGACGAGCTTGACACCGACCGCGAGCTGGTCACGGCGACGCTCGACGTCTACCTGTCCCAGGTCAACAACAACCTGTCGGCGATCATGAAGCGGCTCACCGGCGTGACCGTCATCCTCGCCGGCATCGGGGCGATCGCGGGGATCTTCGGGATGAGCGAGGCCGGCCTGGCCTTCAGCGGTGGCGAAGCGGCCGGGTTCTGGGTCGTCGCGATCGTGACCGTGGCCGTCTCCGCGCTCGCGGCGCTCGTCCTGCGCCGCATCGGCTGGATCTGACGGCGCACGAAGCGCTGGCTCGGTGGCCCCTCGCCTCGGCGAGTTTCGGTCAGCCGCAGACCCGCGGCTCGGCGTCTGGATGGGCCGCGGCGTGATCGGCCGGCCCTGAGCTCAGGAACTGGGCCACCACCTGGGTCTTGGGGATCGTGCCCTTGGGTCCTTCGGATGTCTGCAACCAGACCTGGTCCGTGTCGGCGGCGACCGCGTCGTCGAGGTCGAGCTGGTGGCGCCGAACCTCGGTGATCTCGTACAGGAAGAGCTGGTCGTCGCTCGTGTAGACCTCGACGACCATCCCGAGCATCGATGTGCCGTTGTCCTTGGTCGAGGCGGTCAGGATCGGCAGGAACATTCCCGTGCGGGCGTGGGCGTAGAGGTAGGTCGCGCCCCCGAACCCGGGCTGGCTGAGTTCCTGGATGAACATGGCGACGTCGCACAGCGGGTAGGCAGTCGTGCTCGGCGGACGGATCACAGGAAGGTCGATGCCCAGGCCTGCCACGACCACACGCGTCGCGACCCGATCGGCGGGCGCCGTCGGCTCCGGGGATGGCGTCGGGGCGCCCGAGGGTCCCGGCGTGGCGGTGGGGACGATTGAAGCGGGGGGCGGGCTCGGCGGGAGCGTGACGATCGTCGGGGCCTGGGACTGCTCCGGGCCCGCCTCCACCGGCGTCGTGTAGGTCAGGAGGCCAGCGGTGAGCAGCGCGACGCCAAGCGCGGACAGGACGGCAGGCACGAAGCGCGAGCGGAGGCGGAGGGCGAACTCGTCCACGAACGAAGGCTAGCAGGCGGGTTGTGGCAGCCGCCCCTGCTCGCTCGTACTGGTACTCTCGCGCCGATGGGACCTCGCGCGACGGTGCTCACCGGGCTGGCTGCGGGGGCGGGAGTGGCCCTCGCGCTCGTTGTCGGAGCGATCGTGCTGATCCCCGAGCCCACGGGCGTCGGGGCCGCGACGCCGACGCCGACCACCTCAGCGGCGCCTCCGAGCGAGGGCGGAACCGCGACACCCGACGGCTCGTCCGGTCCCCGGCCCTCCGTCCGGGCTTCCATCGGGACCACGGCCTTCCACGTCGGCTCCCCCGCGCCCGCGCTCGACCTGCCGCAGCTCGGCGGCGGTCAGATCAATCTCGCCAGCCTGAAGGGCCGGCCCGTCTGGATCAACTTCATGCAGACGATCTGCCCGCCCTGCGTCGACGAATTCCCGCTCATGAACGGATTCGCCGTCCGCTACGCCGACACGGGCCTGGTCGTGATCGCCGTCGATGTCCGCGAAGACGAGGGGACGGTCGCGGCCTTCGTCCGGTCGCTCAACGCGCAGTTCCCGGTCGGGCTGGACAGCAACGGTGCCGCGGCAGCGGACTGGGATGCCGTGGCGCTGCCGATCCACTTCTGGATTGACCGGGACGGGATCATCCGGGCCGGCGCCCTGGGCGGAATCGGGCCCGACGTGATGGCGACGAACCTGGGCACGATCCTGCCCGGCGTCTCGGTGACGCCCTAGCCGTCAGGGTCTCGATCGCGGATGCGCGGCCGCCGGCCCTACCCGATCGCGCGAGCAGCCGCCCCCACGATGTCGAGGAGCGGGCCGGGGAACAGGCCAAACGCAATCGTGAGGATGGTCGTGATGACCAGGCCGGTCCACAGCAGACGGCCATGGGGGAGCGCCGGCTGCTCGGACGCTGGGTCGCGCATGAACATGTAGACGACGACCCGAAGGTAGTAGAACGCGGCTGCCGCGGCGTTGAGTACGGCCACCACGGCCAGCACCCCCAGCACCCCGGTTCCGGCCTGGCTCGCCTGAACGGCCGCGAGGATGACGTAGGCCTTGGCAAAGAAGCCGGCGGTCGGCGGGATGCCCGTGAGCGACAGCAGGAAGAGGGTCATGAGGATGGCGAGGATCGGCTCGCGGCGGCCCAGGCCGGCGAAGGTGTCCAGGTTCGAGGTCACGCCCGGGCGCTTCTGGAGCGCCGAAATGACGGCGAAGGCGCCGAGGTTCATGGCCGAGTACGCGGCGCCGTAGTAGAGGAGCCCCTCCAGACCCTCGAGACGCCCCGCCGCGAACGCGGCAAGCCCCACAAGCATGTACCCGGTATGGGCGATCGAGCTGTAGGCGAGCATCCGCTTGACGTTGGTCTGCGTCAGCGCGACGAGGTTGCCGAGCGTCATCGTCAGGATTGCGAGGACGACGATGACCGGGAGCCAGTCGGCCTTGAGCGGCCCGAGTGCCTCCACGAAGAGCCGCAGGATCAGCGCGAACGCTCCGACCTTGGGGCCGACGCTCAGGTAGCCGGTGACGGGCGTCGGCGAGCCCTGGTACGCATCGGGCGTCCAGTAGTGGAAGGGCACGGCGGCGATCTTGAAGGCCACGCCCGTCGTCATGAACGCGAGGCCGAGGGCCAGGCCCGCGGACAGGCCGCCGCCCGACGTCATGGCCGCGAGCGACGCGGCGACCTCCGCGATGCGCGTCGTCCCGGTGAGGCCCCACACGAACGTGAGCCCGAACAGGAAGATCGCCGAGCTGAACGACCCGAGGAGGAAGTACTTGATCGCGCCCTCGGTCGAGTAGCCGTCGCTCTTGTGGTAGGCGGCCAGGAGGTAGCCGGGCAGGACCATGAGCTCGAGGCCGATGAACAGGACGAGGAGATCGGCCGAGGCCGCGATGAGCATCGCGCCCGTCATCGCGAAGATCAGGACGGCCGCGAACTCGCCCATCGGTAGACGCCTCGATCCGAGGTAGTCCGGGGCGACCAGCAACGTGATTGCCACGATCCCGACGAAGATGACATCGAGGAACGTGGTCAGCTCGTCGACCCGGTACGTGCCGCCGAACGCGGCGGCGGGCGTTGAACCCGTTACGATCGTGAGCGCACCGACGATCGTCAGTCCACCGAGTGCCACGAAGAGCGCCGGACCGCGCCGCCCCGGCGCGGCGATGTCGACCGCGATGACCCCCGCTGCCACGAGGACGGCCGCGGCGAACGGCGCGATGGTGACGAGATCCTGGAAGGTCATCTGACGGCGCTCACGACGCGCCACCGGACATCAGCGCCCGACGGACTGCCGGCAGCGTCGCGATCCGGATGACGATCAGCGCAGCAATCGCCCCGAGGGCCGCCGCCACGAACACCGGGTCGATCGCGATCGCGCTGCCCGTGCCGACGTCCGCCAGGGATCGGCTGACCGACCCGTCCACGATGTCGAGCAGGATGCCCGGGAACAGCCCGAACGCCACCACGAGCGCGCCCAGCGGGGCGAGCGTCAGGATCTCGAGCGCGCTGATATCCGAGAGGTGACCCCCGAGCCCGGCGAGGAATGCCGACAGCTCGCCGGTCGCCACTCGCTGGAACATCCAGAGCAGATAGGCCGCGCCGAGGATCATCACGAACGCGGCGACCGCGGCCGCGAGCGGGTTGTACGCGAACGTGCCGACCAGGGCGAGGAACTCACCGACGAACCCGGACAGGCCGGGCAGGCCCGCCGAGGCAAGGACGAAGAACCCGAAGATCGTCACGTAGACCGGCATCCGCCCGGCCAGGCCACCCATCTTCGCAATCGTCCGGTCATGGGTCCGCTCATAGATGACGCCGACGAGGAGGAACAGCGCGCCGGTGATGAGGCCGTGGTTGACCATCTGGAGGATCGCGCCCTCCATCCCCTGCGGCTGGAAGATGAAGATCCCCAGGGTCACGAAGCCCATGTGGCTGACCGATGAGTACGCGACGAGCTTCTTGAGATCCGGCTGGACGAGCGCCACGATCGCGCCGTAGATGATCGCGATGAGGCTGAGCACGATGATCGCCGGGGCGTACGTATGGGCCGCGTCCGGATAGAACGACAGGGCGAACCGGATGAAGCCGTAGCCGCCCAGCTTCAGGAGCACGCCGGCCAGGATGACCGAGCCGGCCGTGGGCGCCTCCACGTGGGCGTCGGGCAGCCAGGTGTGGAACGGGAACATCGGGACCTTGATCGCGAAGGCCAGGAAGAACGCTCCGAAGGCCAGCAACTGGAGCGTGGGATCGAAGCCTCCGCCGCTCGTCGCGAACGCCCGGAGGGCCTCGAAGTCGAACGCGCCGTTCCAGTCGCCGCCGTTGGCTGCCTGGAAGGCGAACGCCGTCGCCAGGATCGCGACCAGCATGAGGAGCGACCCGACGAGCGTGTACAGGACGAACTTGATCGTGGCGTAGATCCGGTCCGCGCCGCCCCAGATCCCGATGATCAGGTACATCGGGACCAGGACGATCTCCCAGAAGATGTAGAACAGGAACGTATCGAGGGCCAGGAACACGCCGATCATCCCGACCTCGAGGATCAGGAACGACGCCATGTACGACTTGATCCGGGTCTGGATCGGGCGGAAGCTCGCGAGGATGCTGATCCAGGACAGGGTGGTCGTCAGGACCACCATGAGGAGCGACAGGCCGTCCACGCCGAGCTTGTATTCGATCCCGAACATGGGGATCCAGGACAGCTCCTCGGTGAACTGGAAGAGGCCGCCTCGTCCGGCCGAGAAGCCGACGACCAGCAGGAGCGAGGCGATCCAGGTGAGGAGCGCCGCCCCGAGCGCCACCGGCCGGGCCGCCGAGGCCGGCAGCAGTGAGACGAGCAGGGCGCCGACGAGCGGCAGGAAGACGATGATCGAAAGGATCGGGAAGCCGTCCACCGTCAGCTGCCCACCATCAGGGCATACGAGCCGACCATGACGATCAGCCCGATGGCGATGCCCAGCGCGTAGTTCTGGACGCGCCCGGTCTGGACACGGGCCAGCCCGCCGCCGCTCAGCCGGGTAACCGTGCCGATGCCGTTGACCACGCCGTCCACGACGTTCGCGTCGAACCACCACAGGAACGCCGCGACCCGACCGCCGATGACGATGAACATGAGGTGGTTGAGCTCATCGAACCACCACTTGTTGAGCGAGGCGCGGTACAGGAACGGAACCCGGGCGCTGAGCGCCTGGACTCGTTTCGGCTCGCCGCTCCG
>Ga0209619_10001367_pt1 | contig 17885 bp, 14 predicted proteins | sample Rifsed16ft3_FD_184011 | JGI IMG/M metagenome (GOLD analysis project Ga0209619, IMG submission 184011) | Soil microbial communities from Rifle, Colorado, USA - sediment 16ft 3 (version 2) | ecosystem: Environmental > Terrestrial > Deep subsurface > Rock core/Sediment | place: Rifle, Colorado... | reverse complement strand
CTCACTTCCTGGAAGCACGAGAACGAGATCCAGCTCAAGGCCAACCCTAATTTCTTCCCCGGCAAACCGGCGATCGAAAACGTCGAGATGTTCATGATCAACGAGTTGACCACCGCCCTGGCGATGTACGAGCAGGGGCAGCTCGACTTCATCGACAACCACAGCATCCCGATTCTGGAAAAACCGCGCCTCGCCAAGGCGCCGGGCTTCAAGCACGTGCCCCAGCTTCGCGGCGAGTATTACGGCTTTGCCTCGTTCCGTAAGCCGTTCGACGACCCGCGCGTCCGCAAAGCCTTCGCCATGGCAATCGACCGCAGCGTCATCCCCAAGCTCCTGCGCGGCGGCGAGCAGCCCGCAAGCTCGTGGATCCCGCCGGGCATGCTGGCTCACAACTCGAAGCTCGGACTCCCGTACAATCCTCCGGAGGCAAGGAGGCTCTTGCGCGAGGCCGGATATCCGGACGGCAAAGGTTTCCCACAGGTCACTCTCGGATACAATACCCTGGAGGATAAGAAGATCGTCGCCGAGGCGATTCAGGGGATGTGGAAGCGCAATCTCGGCGTTTTGGTGCGCCTGGAAAACCTGGAATGGAAAGTCTTTCTCAAAAGGCTTCAGAACGATCCGCCACACATCTTCCGCTCGGGCTGGGGCGCCGACTATCCGGATCCGGACAACTTCATGAAGCTCTTCACGTCATTCAGCGGGCAAAACTACAGCCGGTGGAAGAACGCCCGGTACGACCAACTGCTGGAGCAAGCGGCGCGCGAGATGAACGAGCAAAAGCGCGTCCGTCTTTACAACGAAGCGCAGAAGCTTCTCTGTGAAGTCGACGTTTCCATCGTACCTCTATTTAACACAGCAGAGAGCACGGTTCTAAATCCCCGCTATACCGGGCTGGAATATAACTCGATGAGTCGGCTTCTCATGCGCGACGTCCGCTTGAAAAATAGTGAGAAGTGAGGAAGTGACTGGACCTCCGGCACTTGACTGGCTCACTCCTCACGTCTCATTTGCTTATGATCCGTTTTTTGTTACGGCGTCTGTTTCACGGTCTCCTGGTTCTCTGGGTCGTGGTGACGTTGACCTTCGCGCTCATGCGGGTCCTTCCGGGAGGTCCGTTCGACCGCGACCGGCGCCTCCCACCGGAGGTTATGGCCAATATCGAGGCCAAATATCATCTCGACGAGTCTTTGCTGGCCCAGTATGCCCGCTACATCGCGGGCATCGCGCAGGGCGACCTCGGGCCCTCCTACAAATATACCGACAGAACGGTACGCGACATCATTATCGACACTTTCCCGACCTCAACGGCATTGGGCCTCCTGGCGCTCTTGTTGGCTCTGGCGCTTTCTTTTCCTCTGGGCATAACTGCCGCGACTTACCATGATCGCTGGATCGACCGTGGATGCGTGTTTCTCGCGACGCTCGGCACTTCACTTCCGACTTTCGTTCTCGGCGCCGTCTTGATCTGGATCTTTTCCCTCAAGCTGGGATGGTTCCAAGCGGCGCGCTGGGGAGCGCCCGGCAGTGCGGTTCTCCCCGCGATCACGCTTGGCGCGATGCCGTGCGCGCAATTGACCTACTTGCTTCGCTCCTCGCTGCTCGAAACCCTGGGCGAAGACTTCATCCGGACAGCGCGGGCTAAAGGCCTCAGCGAATCCTCGGTCCTGTTCAAGCACGCGGCGCGGAATTCCCTCATTCCCGTTCTGACCCTTCTCGGCCCGCTCTTCGCGATCCTGATCGCCGGCTCCTTCGTGGTGGAATATGTCTTCGCCATTCCAGGTATGGGCAGGTTTTTCATTACCGCGGTCACGGACCGCGATTATCCGTTGATTATGGGAGTGACTCTTGTCTACACGGCGATCCTGGTTGGCGCCAATCTGGTGGTAGATATGTTGTACTCGGTCGTCGATCCCAGGATGGGCACCCGTGAGATGATGCCATGACACGCACGCGGCGATGGCGCGGAGTTTGCCGGAGAAATCCGGCCTTCCCGATCAGTTTTACGTTTATTCTGCTGGTGACGCTTGCCGGCTTCCTGGCACCCGTGATCTCGCCCTATTCGCCGGCCGGCCTCGATGAACAGCGCATTCTCGAAGGGCCGAACCTGCGCCATTGGCTGGGCACGGACGAGTTGGGTCGAGACCTGCTGACGCGTATTCTTTACGGCGCCCGGGTCTCCATTGTCGTCGGGCTCGGAACAGCGCTCATCGCCATGATAATAGGAAGTCTCTACGGCCTCATCTCCGGCTATCTCGGCGGCGCGCCGGACAACCTGCTCATGCGGATCGTGGACATCTTTTACGGCCTCCCCGACCTGCTCATCTTCGTGCTGATCTCGCTGTTCCTGGGACGTAACATCGCCGGCGTCCTGATCGCGCTCGGACTCATCACCTGGGTGCGCTTCGCCCGCATCGCCAGAGGACAGATCCTCCAGGCAAAAGAACTCATCTATGTCGACGGGGCCAGAGCGATCGGCGCTTCCCATGCGAGGATCATTCTCCGCCATATCCTGCCCAATATCCTGGCGCCGATTTTGGTCACGCTCACCTTCAGCATCCCGTCGGCAATCCTGGCGGAATCTACCCTGAGCTTTATTGGGTTGGGGATCAACGACCCTTATAGCGAATGGGGAACGAGTTGGGGGACTCTGGCGCAAGACGGCTGGCGCGCTATGCGCACCTATCCGCATATCATCCTTTTCCCGGGGCTAGCGATCTTTCTCACGATCCTCGCCTTCAATTTCCTGGGCAATGGACTAAGGGATATCTTGGATCCGAAGGGGAGATAAGAGAGGGCAAAAAATTGTACCTACTTGGGCGACTTTTTCTTTGGTTCCTCTATAGGGTTCCATGCCTCAAAAATATTACGGCCGTCTTCAGAAAGGTCCGGCGAAACCTCCAGATGAATTTCGCTATTTTCGGACGTTACCGGCGCGACAGGGATCCTTGGATCTATAACAATGCCTTTCCCATTTACGATTTTGAACGGGTATTCCGTGAGTTCTACCGCTGTCGCTCTCATTTTTCGCACAAGAATGGTCCGCGTCAAACCTCTCTGTGTCTGTGTTAATTTCAGTATAATAACGCCGGCAACCGGGTACTCCTCCCATTCTCCTATTTCGCCGGTAGTGGCTGAAGGCAAAACCAGCAGATTGGTTGTGCCCAGGAGCTCCCGGAGGGAGCGGATCAGTGATCGAGCGTTGTCTCTCACACGCTTGCCTGATTCCCGGGACGGGACCAATGGCCCAACCGGATCGATCACAACGCGTGAGGCCCCTAATCGGCTCACATAACTGGCCAGATCAGCTACCGTTTTGGGTATATCCAACTCCTTGGTCAATCCATTAGGACTGCTGAAAAACGGAGCAGCATCCAGCATCAATAACTGCTTTTCTGATAGATATTTCATCAGATCCCAGCCCAGTGAGGCTGCTTGTTCCACTATGTCACTTGGTTTATCATCCACTGAAACATAAACGGCCTTTTCCCCTTCCATAAGACCCTTTAGGACAAACGCAGTGGCAAAAATGGTTTTACCCGTGCCAGAATCACCCGCAATGAGATAAGACTTGCCTTTTGGCAAACCTCCTCCGATAAGAAGATCAAGTTGGGGGATCCCGGTTGAAACCCGCTTTTTTTCAGTTAAATCCTTGGAATCTGCTGCCAGCTCCTCTACTGGTAATACTTGAGAGTCGCTGACTTTCTCCACCACATGCATTGAGTGTACCTCCTGGAAGAGCTATTCTTCACAGTTAGCAAAGAAGATGCCACGAACTGATAAAACCGTAACATGTTGTTTTTCAAGAAGAATGTTTCCGCATGCTAAAATCAGCCCTATTCCATAGAATGACAAAAAGTGATTAAAAAGGACCCAAATTGCCCAAAAATGGGAATCGCTGCCATTTCGCGTATCATCCTTTCTTTAGGGCTGGTGCCTTTCTGACCATGCTTGCGTTCAATTTCTTGGGCAACGGCCTGAGAGATATTTTGGAGCTGAAACACTAGTCCTGTTATGCTAGACGTGGTAAATAGATGATGTATGTGATTCAATAATCTCCTATAGACCGGCAGGAAAGGAATCGCAATGGTACGAAAGATTCTCTATCTCACCAGCCTTGTTGGAGTGGGAATCCTTGGCCTTCAACTCGCTGCGTGGTGCTCGGAGATCGACACGGGGCGGGATCTCTATCTGAGGTATTGCGGCTCCTGCCACGGGAAGGATGGGAAGGGGGACGGTTTCGTCAGCCCCTTTCTCAAAATTGAGCTCCCGGATTTATCCCTGCTCAAGAAAAACAACAAGGGGGTCTTTCCTTTCTCCGGCGTCATGGCCTCCATCGATGGCAGCCGGGTAGTCCGAGGTCATGGGGATCCTGCGATGCCAGTTTGGGGGGAGGTTTTTCGAAAAGAGCTGGAGCCACAAAAATACCATGAGCTAACCTCTCTCCTGAAGGTTAAGATAATTGCTGAGTACATCTCTACCCTCCAGCGCTGATCTGGCTTAGCAGCTTAATGAGTATGTCAGCTTTGAAGTTGGGTTTTACGACCGGTTTTGTCAGTTATCTTGACTTTGCGCCGGAAATAAGTGTAATTTTAAGTTGAGGTCCAATAATCCAATCAGGACCCTTAGGAGAATGAGGAGGAGACATGGCGAAGACCTTCAAACAGCTCATGGATGAGGCGCGCAACGAGATCAAGGAGATCTCGGTGCAAGAGGCCGACGAGCTCCTTAAGAAAAATGGCAAATACCTGTTACTCGACGTGCGGGAAAAGGACGAGTACCGAGAGGGACACTTGGAAGGGGCTCTCTCTTTGCCCCGCGGTTTCCTTGAGATTAAAATCGAGTCTGCAGTTCCTGACAAATCGACCCCGATTCTTGCATACTGCGCCGGCGGAGTACGCTCGCTCCTGGCGGCTAATGCCCTAAAAGAAATGGGATATCAGGACGTTATTTCTATGTCCGGCGGTTACACTGCATGGAAGACGGCCGGATACAATTGGGTGCAGGATCACCAGTTTTCCCCTGAACAGGTAACCCGGTATAGTCGCCATTTCTTGCTCCCCGAGGTAGGCGAAGAGGGCCAAGCCAAGCTTCTACAGGCTAAGGTGCTGATGGTGGGAGCTGGTGGGTTGGGCTCGCCCTCGGCATATTACCTGGCGGCAGCCGGTGTAGGGACACTGGGGATTATCGACAACGACGTCGTCGATCTCTCCAACCTGCAACGGCAGATTCTCCATACCAACGATCGAATTGGCATGCCCAAAACGGAATCCGCCAAGCTCACTATTCAGGCGCTCAATCCAGATGTCCGAGTCATCCCATTCCAGCAAAAGCTCACTTCACAGAACATCATGGAGATTATAAAGGACTACGACATTATAGTAGATGGGTGTGACAATTTTCCCACCCGCTATCTGGTCAACGATGCCTGCGTTTTAACGAAAAAGCCCAATGTCCACGGAAGTATCTTCCAGTTTGAGGGGCAGGCCTCGGTCTTCTACCCGGGGAAAGGCCCCTGCTACCGTTGCCTCTACCCGGAACCGCCTCCCGCCGACATGGCCCCGAGCTGTCAGGAGGCCGGGGTGCTGGGGGTTCTCCCTGGGCTCATCGGCGTGATTCAGGCCCTGGAAACTATCAAGCTGATACTGGGCAAGGGAGACACTCTGGTGGGACGGCTCCTCTGCTTCAACACTCTTACGATGGAGATTAACACGCTCAAGCTAATGGCGGATCCTGCCTGCCCTATGTGCGGGGAAAAACCTACGATTCACAACCTGGTGGATTACGAGGAGTTCTGTAGTCTCCGGGCCGCCCACGCTGCTTAGTATAATCTCATCCAGGCAAAGCACATGGCGGCCAGAGCTACATCCCGACGGACTTTTTTAAGGTAGCGATCTCCCGGGGAGAGAGCGGACGCATTTCGCCCGGTCCAAGGAAACCGAGACCAATCGGCCCCAGGCGAACCCGTATCAGCTTCTCGACGAAATAGCCCAGCGCCTCGAACATCCGGCGTATTTCACGATTTCGTCCCTCACCGATCTCAACTTCGATCCAGGCATTCTTCTTTAGAACCTGCAGGACTCGAACTTTGGCAGGCGCGGTCATTCCATCCTCCAGCCTGATTCCCCTGCGCAAACGATCTAGCTCACTCTCCTTGGGACAGGCACTGATTTTAACCCGATAGGTTTTCTTAACCCCGTAGCGGGGATGCATCAGGCGCTGCGCCAGCTCACCATCATTGGTCAGAATAAGGAGGCCCGAGGAGTTGAAATCCAGCCTCCCAACGGGATAAAAACGCCCTCTCCTCCCTAAGGGCTCGAGCAAATCCCCCAAGTTGGGGCGTCCCTGAGGGTCACCCATTGCGGTGATTAATCCGGGGGGTTTATGAAATAAATAATAGAGTCGCGGAGCCCGCAAGATAAGTTTGCCATCAACCTTGATCTTGTCTTTCAGCGGGTCGGCTTGCGAACCGAGCTTTTCGATTACTGCCCCGTTTACCGTGACCCGTCCTTCCAGGATCCACCTCTCTGCCTCTCTACGGGAGGCCAGACCGGCCCGGGCGATAATCTTCTGGAGCCGCTCCATAAAAAACAGTGAACAGTGAGGAGTGAGTCAGTGAGCAATTCCGACCAATCCCCTCACTCCTTACTTCTCCCTTCCTCACTGGAAAGGTCTGAGTTCTCAGGGGGGAGCGTCATCTCCTCCATCTCTTTCAGGGTAGGGAGATTGGCAAGGTCTTTGAGATTGAACAGCTCCAAAAACTCGGTTGTCGTGCCATACAGAAAAGGCCTCCCCGGAACGTCCTTGCGGGCAACAATCCGCACCAGCCGCCGTTCCAAAAGAGTGGAGAGCACTCCGTCCACGTCGACGCCTCGTATAGCCTCGATCTCGGCCCGGATAATCGGCTGCTTATAAGCGATGATAGCCAATGTCTCTAAAGTGGCGCGACTTATCCGTGCCGGCCGGCCCCGAAACAGGCTCTTGACCCAGTCCGCGTTCTCCTTCGGGGTTCTCATCTGATAGCCGCCCGCCACCTCAATCAGGCGAAAACCACGGCCGGCCGTCTCATATTCCGCCTGAAGCTCTTCGAGGACCGCAACAATTTCTTTTTTCTCGATCCCCCCGAGGACCTCGCTCAGGCGATGGACTGTCAGCGGAGTTTCCGCGGCAAAGAGCAGACTCTCGAGAACGGATCTCAGCCGATCATGCTCCACGGTCTTCTCCTTCGATCTCTTCCTTAGCTATCCTGTCCTGGATGTCCCCTATGGCAGCTGCCAGCTCAATGACAACGGGCCCTATCCGCTCTTCCTGCCAGACCCTGATGGCGCGGATCTTCACCAGCTCCAGCATGGCAAGAAAAGTTACCACGACCTCCAACCTGGACGTCGCGGTTTCGAACAGCGATTGAAAAATCACCTTCCCTCTGCGACGGAGCTCATCCAGCAGGAAGCTCATTTTCTCCCGCACCGAAATCGTATCCAGCGTAACTTCATGAATCCTCTCCTCCGGAAACCGCTCCAAAACGTGGCGCAGGGCCGAGAGCAGGTCGAAAAGCGAGAGACTTTCGAACCCCACTGTCTCAGCTTCCTCCGGAGCTTCGGAACGGCGCACGAAAACATCGCGACTGAGAAGCTCTCGCCGCTCCAACTCCTCCGCGGCTTCTTTGAAGCGCTGATATTCCAGCAACCTGCGGATCAATTCCTCGCGCGGGTCCCCTTCTTCCTCTTCTTCATCCTCAGTCTCCCCCGGCGGAAGGAGCATCCTGGACTTGATATGGATAAGAGTAGCAGCCATCACTAAAAACTCTCCCGCCACATCCAGATTCAAGCCCTGCATCAGCTCTAGCGTCGAAAGATACTGTTCCGTGATGGTCGCAATCGGGATATCGGTGATACTCAGCTCGTTCTTCTTGATCAGGTGAAGGAGAAGATCCAAAGGACCCTCGAATATCTCCAATTGTACGCGGGTTATCATCACTACTACGACGCGCTCAATTCACAATGCAAAGTGCAAACTGAAAAATGAAAAATTTGCATTCTGCAATTTGCAATTTAGATTTTGCATTGCCTCGCTGCTCACAGTCCCACCGCGCTTCTAACCTCGCCCATTGTCTCAGCGGCCTTCTCCTGCGCGACGCGGTTCCCGGCAGCCAGCGCGTCGTCAACGTCGGCGGGGCGCTTTTCATACGCCGCCCTCTTTTCGCGAAAAGGTTCCATCTCGGCAACGACGTGTTTGATCATTACCCTCTTGCAATCCAGACAGCCGATCCCCGCGCTGCGGCATCCCTGAGAGACCTCTTCGATCTCCTGGGGGGTGCAGTATATCTTGTGAAGCTGAAAAGCCGGACATTTCTCCGGCTCGCCGGGATCCTGCCGTCTGACCCGAGCCGGATCGGTCATCATCCGGCCCAGTTTCTGTTCGATCTCCTTAGGCAGATCCGAGAGAAAGACCGCATTATTATAACTCTTGCTCATCTTTCTCCCATCGAGGCCCGGAAACCTTTGCGTCTCCGTCAAAAGCACCTCCGGCTCGGGGAAAATCGGGCCATAAAACTGGTTGAAACGGCGCACGATCTCACGCGTAAGCTCCACATGAGGGGCCTGATCTACCCCCACCGGGACCTTGCGGGCCTTGTACATGATGATATCCGCCGCCTGCAGGACCGGGTATCCCAAGAATCCGTATGTGGAGAGATCCCGCCCCACTAACTCCCGGATCTGCTCCTTGTAGGTCGGGTTCCGCTCCAGCCAGGGCACCGGAGTAATCATCGAGAGAAGTAAATGAAGCTCCGCGTGTTCCTTGATGCTCGACTGGCGGAAGAGAACGCATTGTTTGGGATCCAGTCCCACGCTCAGCCAGTCCATCACCATCTCCCGCGCGCTTTGCTGGATTCCCTGTGGAGAGGAATAGTCGGTCGTCAGCGCGTGCCAATCCGCAACAAAGAAAAAACAGCGGTAGTCCTTCTGCAGTCGGAGCCAGTTCTTCAAGGCACCGTGGAGATGGCCGAGATGGAGACGGCCTGTGGGACGGGCGCCGCTAACGACAGTTTCCATGAAGCCTTATTTCAAAGTATCCCATCAAACAACCGGAGCAGAAAATAGACGGCCGGGCCCATGACCGCATCCATAACGTGGCTCATGAGCAGGACCAGGATAATGAGAAAGCCGTACGGTTCCACCCGCGCCAGGGCTGAAGATTGGGGTTCCGGCAAAACTCCCACCAGTACCCTCCCCCCATCCAGCGGGGGGATCGGAAAGGCGTTGAACACCGCCAGGACCACGTTAATCACAACACTGTTTTTTGCCATCAAATAGACGGGGTTGAGAACAGCAAGTAAATAGGGTGCATAGCTACTATCGGGAGAGAACTCAAGCGCGCCAAGGAACTTCAAAATCAGGACGCTCCCAAGCGCGAGCAGGATGTTGGTCAAAGGGCCGGCCAGGGCCACCCAGATCATGTCCCTCTTGGGATGATAGAGATTGTAAAAATTAACCGGCACCGGCTTTGCATAGCCGAAGAGAAATGGGGCACGAGCCACGATCAAAAGCAGCGGCAGGATGATCGTTCCGAAAAGGTCGATATGCGCGAGCGGATTAAGCGTCAATCTCCCCATGCGGGCGGCAGTCGGATCTCCCAGCCGGTTCGCCACCCACCCGTGAGCGACTTCGTGAAACACGATCGCCGCCAGGACCGGCAGCGCCCAAATCGAGATGCGAATTATGGTCTCTTCGATCATGCCTTACCCGCTCGCACTTCCTTATAGTAGAGATTATCAGTGTTTAAAAAATACGGTACTCAGTACGAAAACACAAGTGAAAAAGGAATAAACGATGCTATTTTTCAGAAGCTTTCTCCCTCGGATGATATTTGCGGTGAGCCTCCTTCAGGCGGGCGCTGGTTACGTGGGTGTAGATCTGAGTCGTGGAGATGTCGGCGTGGCCCAGCATGGATTGGACGGAACGGAGATCGGCGCCCCCTTCCAGGAGATGCGTGGCGAAAGAATGGCGCAAGGTATGCGGCGTCACCCTCTTCTCGATTCCTGCCGCTAATGCATAGCGGCGTATCAACTTCCAAAATCCTTGACGCGTGAGCGCCTTCCCCGAACGAGTTAGAAAAAGAAAATGACTCGCGCGCCCTTTCGAAAGCCCGGCCCTCACCTCTTTGAGATAACGCAGAAGCGCATCTTTGGCCCATCTCCCGAAAGGAACCATGCGGACCTTCGATCCTTTCCCCTTAACGGTCAGGAAATCTCCCTCGAGGTTGACCAGATGTGTCTGCAGAGAGATCAGCTCTGAGACCCGGAGTCCGGTAGCATAGAGAAGCTCAATCATTGCCCGATCCCGTAATCCCAAGGGCGTGTTGGGATCCGGCTGGTTCAACAAACTCTGAATCTCATCCCGCCCCAGGGTGTAAGGCAATTTCCTCGCCGTCCGTTGCAGATAGAAAGAGGGAACCGGGTTCTCCGCGATAATCCCTTCTTTCTCCAAAAAACGGTAGAACTGGCGCAAGGCCACAACGTTGCGCGCAATGGAGCGGACGTTCAGGCCGCGACCCCTTAGCCAGGCAAGGTAGCTACGCAAATGGACAGCCCGGCTCTCCTCCCAAGACTCAATGCCTCGCCCCTTTAAGAAATTCGCCAATCGATTGAGGTCCCGGCTATAGGCCTCCAGGGTGTTTCGCGCGAGCCCCTTCTCAACGTTGAGCATATTGAGAAAGGAGTCGATACATATACTTAGGTTAAGCGACTCCTTCACCTGCCGATACCAGATTCCGATAGAGGGTTTGACGGATTGTCTCCAACCTTTGCGGGTCGCGAATTTTTCCGCCCTGTTCGTCGGCCACGTAAAAAACGTCCGCCACCTGATCGACATTGGTCGATATCTTGGCCAGGTGGATAGCGATCCCGAGTTGATGCATTCCGTAGGTGATCGCGAAGAGAACCCCAATGCGATCCTGGGTGTATACCTCAACAATGGTAAACTCATCCGAGGCCTCATTGTCGATGTGAATAACCGTGGGGACTTTGGGCGCCCGCTTCTTAAAGAGCGATGGGCGCCCGGACTCTTCCACTAAGCGGGCGACATCGATAGACCCGGCCAGGACCTGCTCCAGCAAGGCGCGCACCCTCGCCCACTTTTGGGGATCCATCACCACTTCGGGACGGCCCATATGAGAGACACGAAAGACATCCAAAATCAGGCCGTCCTTACGAGTAGTAATACGGGCGCTCAGAATGTCTAAACCCGTAGCGGCAAAAACGCCGGTAATAAGGGCAAAAAGCCCCGGTCGATCTCTGGCGCAAATCGCCATCTCGCTGTATTCCCTCTCCGCGAAATGGCTTACCGTACTGAGATAGGCCTGATCCGTGAAATTCTCCATCATCTCAAAATGGCCGGGAATCTGCTCCTCGGGGGTAGTGAGAAAATACCTTTCCGGCATAGACTGGAAGAAGGTGCGGACCCTCTCCGCGGGATATTTCCGCGCCAGCCGGCGACGCACCCGCGCCTGAATCCGCCTAACCTTCGAACGGCGGTCCTCCCGCCGGAACCCGCCCTTCTCCTGGGCCTCCAAAACCTTGAGGCTTTGCAGATAGAGGTCTTCTAACAAGGAGCCTCTCCAGTTATTCCAAACCTCCGGGCCTACCGCGCGCATATCCACGTAGGTAAGCAGGTACAACATTTTGAGGTTGTTGACGCTGCCCATCGCCTTCGCAAAATCAATAACCAATTTTTCATCCTCTATATCGCGCCGGAAAGCCGTATGGTTAAGGATGAGGTGGGAGCGCACCAGAAATTCAAGCTGCTGAGTGTCATCGGCATTCAGCCTCATCCTGCGGGCGATCTTGCGCGCGATCCGCGCACCGAGCTCCGAATGGCCTCCTCCCAGTCCCTTCCCGATATCGTGAAACAAAAGACCCAGATAGAGGATCTCGATTTTTTCCACTTCCCGGGCCAGTTGGGTAAGTAGTGGCAAGACTTCTCTAAACTCCCCGGCCTTCAGACGCTCCAACTCCCCGACCAATCGAAGCGAATGCTGGTCTACCGTGTAGATATGATAAAGATCGTGAAGCGACATGCAGAGAAGACGACCGAACTCGGGAATAAAGGCTCCTAAGACGCCTGCCCGATGCATTTCCAGCAGGGTCTCGTATACCCGGTCCTCCCATCTGAGAATCTGGAGGAAGCAGGCGTTCGCAGCCGGAGAACGGCGGAAATGCTCGTCGATGAGGCTCAAATGCTGGCGCACCAGTTCACGGGTCTCGTGGCTGATCTCGGCGCCGCACCTCTGGCCATCGGCAAAAATAGTTATGAGGTTCTCCGGATTTGCGGTGAGAATCGCGGGATCGGAAATCCACAGCACACCCTTTGCGATCCGTACCCCTTCCCGGATCTCTCTGCCGAGGGGGCGACCTCTGAGGTGGGATGGCTCAGAGGCGTCAGTCACCCGATGGATAATGAGCGAGGCGAGCCGGCTTACTTGAGAAGCCTGGAGGTAGTAACACCTCATGAAGTCCTCCACCCCTCTGACCTTTCCGTTGTCCTTAAAGCCGAGCGCCTGCGACACCTTCTCCTGCTCCTCGAAAGCCAACTGATCTTGCTGTTTCCCGGCGGAGAAGTGGAGCTCATTTCTGACCCGCCAGAGAAAATCCTGCGCAGCCTTTAGCTCGGATAGTTCTCTGGACTGGATCACCCCTAGAGGCACGAGGGCATCGAGCTCTTTTACCTTGTGTTTTACCTTGGCGATCCACAGTGCGGTATGGATATCCCGTAGTCCGCCTTCCCCCTCTTTGATATCCGGTTCCAGGAGATATACCGATCCACCGTAGCGCTCGTGCCGGAGACGGCTCTCCGCTAACCTTTCGCGGATAAAGCGCTCCTCGTTTTTCCTGAGAAGATGTTCCTCCACCGCCTTTTCAAAATCACCATAAAGGGCAAGATCACCGCAGAGATACCGCGCATCCAGCAGGGAGGCCTTGACCTTCATGTCTTTGCCCGCCAGGCGGATAGATTCCGTGATGTTGCGCGTGGCATGTCCGACCTTAAGGCCGCCATCCCAGAGCGTATACAACAGCTTCTCCGCAACAGCCTCCACGTAGGGGGTCACTTTCCAACTATGGAGAAAGAGCAGATCGATATCCGAGAAGGGGTTCAACTCCCCGCGACCATACCCCCCTTGCGCGATCAGGGCGCAGCGGGGATTCAGACTGGGGTACCGACGACTATAGTCCTCACTGGCCACTGCAAATAAGTGGCGAATCAAGTGGTCCACAAGCATCGTGTAGGCGGATACTATCTCATGTCCGCCGCCGCCCGCACGATGACGCTCGAACAGAAGACTCCGAGCCCGCTGGAGGTAGGCACGCGCCCCGCGGGCGAGGTCCGAATCAACCCGGCTTTCTTCCAAGAGAGAGCGGGAAAGTGTTGCGGCATCCATAGAGATTCTAGATTAAAGGTTTTTTACTACCTGGGTGGTCTCTTGATACTTTTTGATCCCATCAAACAGCGCGTCGACCAGGGCGTCCTGGTAGGCTGACCGGGTCAGCTCCCGCCCTTCCGTCTTGTTCGTTATGAAAAACATCTCGACCAGGACGCTGGGCATCCGCGCTCCGACGAGAACATAAAACAGCGCTTTTTTGATGCCAAGGTCCTTGACCGGACCATAGCGCTGCCCCATATGGGAAACAACAGAGGTATGGAGGCGATGGGCGAGAGAGATCGAGTCTTCGAGTTTTGAGTTCTGCGTCAGGTCGCTAAGGATAAACTGGAGATCCGAAATGCTCTTGCGCGAAGTACCGTTCTCGCGCGCAGCCATCCGGACCGAGGCCTCGTCGCTGGTATTGTCCAGGTAGTAGGTCTCAATTCCTCTCGCGGCGGCGTTCTGGGCCGCATTCACGTGGAGGGAGATGAAGAGATCGGCATCTTCCGCATTGGCGATAGCCGTCCTATCCTCCAGCGGAATAAAAGAATCGTCTCGTCGGGTAAGGACGACCTCGATCCCCATCTCCGCTTTGAGCTTTTTGGCCAATTTTTTGGCAACGCTCAGGACAATTTCTTTTTCTGTCGCTCCCTTTACTCCGATCGCCCCCGGATCTTTTCCTCCGTGACCCGGATCCAAAACGATCCTGCGCAGACCCGGGAGCGGCGGTTTAACTGTTTTGCGCGGCGGTAATAAGTCCCTTTTCTTCTCCAACGCGGCGAATTGTTCTCTGTCCCTCTGCCCCTGGATATCGATCACCAGACGGTAGGGGTCGGGAAGGAGAAAGGCGTTATGCCCGTTCAGGCTGCTCATATCCAGGACCACACGCACGATATCCGGGTTGAACTGGGCCACGCGCACTTGTCTCAGCAGTCGGTCCTGAACCACGATCGGCTGCGCTCCATCCATGCCCAAGCGGGCTCCCAAGAGATCGACATAAATTCTTGGCGGCAATCCTTTCGACGGCTCTTCTTTCAAAACGTGAGTCTCAAAGCGGATTTCTGAGGAAAGATCCATAGTGATCCTGGTATAGCTCTGAGACGAGGTATAGCGGACTTGAGAGAGAAGGGCCTTGGCGGGCTGACCGTCGGACAGAGATGGCGGCGCTTTTTTCTCCTCTTCCGCCTCTTGCATAGCCTTCAGCCTTTTTTTAGCTTTTGCGGGCCAATCTCCGCGGGGAAATTTTTCGATCAGCGCCTGATATTGTTTTCGCGCCTCCGCGACATCTCCTTTTCCCTCTTCGTAACTCAACGCCAGGAAATAACGAGCCTCCTTGGCCAGAGGGCTATTGGGATATCGGGATAAGAGCGCCCGCCAATTTTTTATCGCCAGATCCAGCGCGCGCTCCTTCCGGTTGACCGAGTAAAGCTCCCGGTAGCTCTTGCCGGCATAGAAAAGCGCGCCATCCGCATAGGCGCTTCGGGGAAACTCTTGCGGGATTTTTTGAAAGCGCTCGGCCACGGCTTCCCAGCGGCGACTGTTTCCGGACGCGCTATTTCCCTTCCTCAAAAGGTCGTACTCCTTCTTGGCCGAGAGATAGAGATCCTTGTCGCGCTTGGCAGCCCAACCCGTGCTCGCTGCAAGGAGGAGACCCAAGGCCAGGATAAAGGCGGTCAAAAATCTGGTACGACAACGTGCCACTATTTTTCTTTCTTAGCCTCCTCCACCAGGGTGTGGAGAAGATTCAAGGCCTCAACAGGGGTGAGAAGCGATATGTCGACTTTCTTCAGTTCCTCGACCAGCTTATGATCCACGGGGCCAAAGAGCGGTATTTGCGACGGCTTTTCCTCCCGCTCGCCCCGCGCGAGTCTTGGTCGCCCCCTCTCGTCCAGCTCCCCCCCCTCCAGATTCCCGAGGATCTCCTTCGCCCTCCGCACGACTGTAGATGGAAGTCCGGCAAGTTGGGCGACGTGGATGCCGTAACTCCGACTCGCGGCGCCCTCCACGAGCGTGCGTAGAAAGAGTACCTCGCCTTTCCATTCTTTAACCGCGAAGTTGAAGTTCTTTACCCGCTCATTGGTAAGGGCCAAATCGGTCAGCTCATGGTAATGCGTCGCAAAGAGGGTCCGGGGTCGATGGGGCGCATCGTGCAGGTATTCGGCCACCGACCAGGCGATCGAGATGCCGTCGAAAGTGCTCGTCCCGCGACCAACCTCGTCCAGGAGAATCAGACTTCTACCGGTGGCATGCCGCAGGATATGAGCCGTCTCTTTCATCTCGACCATAAAGGTCGATTCGCCGCGCGCCAGGAAATCCGCTGCGCCAATCCGCGTAAAGACACGGTCTACCAGCCCTATGCGGGCCGCGCTCGCAGGGACATAGCTACCCATCTGAGCCAAAATGACGATCAGGGCCAGCTGACGCATGTAGGTGGACTTGCCCGCCATATTCGGCCCGGTCAGCATCACGATCTGTTGCGATTCGGGATCCAAATGGCAATCATTGGGAACAAAGGCGCCGCGACCCAACGCGGCCTCGACCACCGGATGACGACCTTCACGGACGGAGATGACCAGGCTGGAATCGATCTCGGGACGGATGAAGTGGCGCGACTCGGCCGCTTCCGCGAGGGAGAGCAGCACATCCAGGGTGGCCAGCACATGGCTCGTTTCCTTTATCTGCGCATAGAACGCAGCGATCTTCACCCGGACCTCGGCAAAGAGCACAAGCTCAAGTTTCAAGATCTCCTCTTCAGAGCTTAAAACTTTTGCCTCGTATTCCTTAAGCTCGGGAGTGATGTAGCGCTCTCCGTTAACGAGAGTCTGCTTGCGGATGTAGTCCGGAGGCACCGATCCCAGATTCGCCTTCGTTACCTCGATGTAATAGCCAAAGACTCGATTGTATCTAACCTTGAGAGAGTTGATTCCCGTCCGTTTTCGCTCGCTGCTCTCGAATCGAGCGATCCATTCCTTGGCGCTTTTCTTGATCGACCGTATTTCATCCAGCTCCGGATGATATCCGGGACGGATCACCCCTCCCTCTTTCAATGTAGGAGGGGGGTGATCCACGACGGCGCGCCCGACAAGTTCCACAACTTCAGGGAGTTCCCATATCCCCTCTCTGAGTGAGACGAGAATCTCCGCGCGCCAATCCCCGAGACCCGCTTTGATAGCAGCCAGCGCGCAGAGGCTCTCTTTGACCGCCGCCAGATCCCTGGCATCCGCGCTGCCGGAGACAATCCTTCCGGCCAGCCGTTCCAGATCCTGCACGCCTTTGAGCCCGGTCCTGAGACCCTGACGCCCCTTATAATCCTCCACCAGCTCCTCTACCCCCTCGTGTCGCTGCCGGATATCCCTTTCGTCCAGGAGCGGGTAGAGGAGCCACTGGCGCAGCCTCCTGGCCCCCATGGGCGTCATGGTGTAGTCCAGGACACCCAGCAGCGAGCCTTTCCTATTTCCCTGGAAATCATGGAGCAGTTCCAGGTTGCGCCTGGTTGTTTCGTCCAGGACCAGATATTGCGAGATAGAGTAGGGTTGGAGATCCCTTAGGACCTTGAGGAGCTCCGGTAAATTTTCTTCGAGAAATGAAACGACCGCGGACGCCGCCCGCAGCCCTTGTTGCCACTCCGCGTCTTCGTCCCCCGGCCAGAGGCTGAGCGCCTTGAGACGCTCCGCAGCAGACTGAGAAAAACAAACGGAGGCCACCGGGCTCCAGTGAACATGCGGGAAATCACTTTGCAGCTTTTCCAAGAAGGGCCCCTCTTCCTCTGCCAAGATGATCTCACGAGGACGGACCCGGCCAATCTCATCCACCAGCGCGGCGTAATCCGCGACTTGCGTAAAGCGAAACTCTCCCGTCGTCACATCGGTGAGCGCGAGACCGTATGCTTCTTTTCCTCTGGAGACCGCCACGAGAAAATTATTGTCGCCGGCATCCAGGGCTCCCCCCTCGGTGATGGTCCCCGGGGTAATGACGCGGACCACCTCCCGCTGCACCACCCCACGCGCCGTCTTGGGATCCTCTACTTGCTCGCATATCGCCACTTTAAAGCCCGCGTCGAGAAGCTTGCTGATATAAGGCGCCGCCGCATGATAGGGCACGCCGCACAGCGGAACTGCCGAATCTTCGCTCCGATTGCGCGAGGTAAGCGTTATGTCCAGGACCCTGGAGGCCTTCTCCGCGTCGTCAAAAAACATCTCATAAAAATCTCCGAGGCGGAAAAAAAGAATGGCGTCCCGGTACCTCTCCTTGATCTGGAGGTACTGGCGGATCATGGGGGTGAGTCTGGTCGCCTCCATAATGGCTACGCAGAGGCCGTACTTTTACCCTCAGTCTTGCGCTCTACTCCAGGCAGCCTTTTCCCGGCGATCCGGCGCACCTCTCCGTTAAGCTCGCGCACGAGGTTGCCGATTCCGAGGGAAAAAACGAATTGACGGTCCATGACATCGAGAATCTTGTTTCGGTCGCTG
>Ga0209619_10001363_pt1 | contig 17896 bp, 12 predicted proteins | sample Rifsed16ft3_FD_184011 | JGI IMG/M metagenome (GOLD analysis project Ga0209619, IMG submission 184011) | Soil microbial communities from Rifle, Colorado, USA - sediment 16ft 3 (version 2) | ecosystem: Environmental > Terrestrial > Deep subsurface > Rock core/Sediment | place: Rifle, Colorado... | reverse complement strand
GTTACCGCCGATTACATGGGGATGCTTGCAACCGTAATTAATGGACTGGCACTTCAGAATGCCCTTGAAAGGGAAGGTGTCCATACAAGGATGCTGACTTCAATAGATATGAGGCAGGTGGCTGAGCCGTATGTCAGACGCAGGGCAATAAGACACATGGAGAAGGGGAGGGTAGTTATTTTTGCAGGAGGGACGGGGAGTCCGTATTTTACAACCGATACTACAGCGTCATTAAGGGCTATAGAGATAAATGCTAATGTTATACTTAAGGCAACCAAAGTTGATGGTGTTTACAGCAGCGACCCTAAAAAAGATAAGAATGCAGTAAAATTTACAGACCTTACATATATGGAAGTGTTGCAGAAGGACTTAAAAGTTATGGATACAACCGCTATAACTTTATCCATGGATAACAAGATTCCTATAATAGTATTCAGTATGAAGGAAAAGGGGAATATAAAAAGAGTTCTTTCAGGGGAGAAGATTGGGACGATTGTAAAGGGGAATAAATGATTCAGAATATCTATAGTGATACAAATAAGAAGATGGAGTCCTCGGTAACGGTTTTCCAGAAAGAGCTGGCAGGGATAAGGACAGGCAGGGCATCATTAGCCCTTTTGGATGGGATAAAGGTGGACTACTATGGAAATCCAACCCCTCTCAATCAGGTTGCCAACCTTTCTGTGCCTGAAAGCCGCTCAGTAACAATCCAGCCGTGGGATATATCTATTACCCCTGTTATAGAAAAGGCAATCCTTTCATCTGACCTTGGATTAACACCGTCTAACGATGGTAAAATTATCCGTATATCAATCCCGCCTCTTACAGAGGAGAGGCGAAAACAGCTTGTGAAGGTTGTAAAGAAATTGGCTGAAGACTGCAAGGTTGCTATAAGGAATATAAGAAGGGACAGCATGGAGCATCTAAAGGCACTTGAAAAGGATAAAAAGATTTCTCAGGATGAGCACAAAAAGGCACATGATGAGATACAGAAAATCACTGATAAATTTATAAATAAAGTTGACGAGATTACAGCAAAAAAGGATAAAGAAATATTGGAAGTATAATTAATAAAAAGGGGTTAGGGATTAGGGGTTAGTAAAAACTGAATTAACTCTTAATCCTTAACCCCTTTTTTTATTTTGTAGTTAAAATGACTGATAAAAAAATAGTAATAATAGGTGGGGGTATATCAGGACTTGCCACTGCCTACAGTCTTGAAGAAATAGCCCGAAAAAAAGGTGAGAGTATTTCTATAACCCTATTTGAAAAAAATAATAGAATAGGGGGGAATATCCTGACAGAGAGGACAGACGGTTTTCTTATAGAAGGCGGTCCAGACTGTTTTCTATCCGAGAAGCCTTGGGCAATTCAACTCTGTGAGCGGCTTGGAATGGGGGAGAGTCTTCTCCGCACCAATGACGAATACAGAAAGACTTATATCCTGTTGAATGGACATCTGCACGAACTGCCTGAGGGTGTGATATTGATGATACCGACCGAAATCTTTCCCCTATTAAAGAGTAATCTGATATCTCTTTCAGGCAAAATTAGGATGGGGATGGAGTTGTTCATACCAAAAAAGGAATCAAGTGCTGATGAGAGCCTTTCCCAGTTTGTCCGCCGCCGTCTTGGTCAGGAAGCCCTTGATAAGATTGCAGCCCCTCTTGTAGCAGGTGTCCATGCTGAAGACCCTGATACCATGAGTGTTAAGAGCCGATTTCCGAGGTTTGTTCAAATGGAGGAAGAATATGGAAGCCTTATTAAAGGGATGATTGCTAAAAGGAGAGAGATGAGGAGGGCTGGAAGTAAAGGAAATAAGCCTAAATACACGATGTTTATGACACTTAAAGATGGACTCTCTGAGATGCCTGCGACAATTGTCCAAAATCTTAAAATGACTAAAATTCTTACAAATAGAGAAGTAGCGGGTGTAGATAAAAGGGATATATTTAAAATATCTTTAAAAAACGGAGAAGTTTTAGATGCAGATACTGTGGTTTTTGCCACCCCCTCCTATGAAACAGCCAGCCTATTGACAGGGATTAATGATTCTATATCTGCTCTCTTAAATAAGATTCCTTATGCATCCACAGCCACTGTATCCCTCGCATTTAAGAAGGAAAGCATTTCCAATCCAATGAATGGATTTGGATTTCTTGTGCCGAGGCAGGAGAAGAGGAGAATAACAGGTGCAACATGGGTATCAAGAAAATTCTCATACAGGTCACCGGATGACTCTGTTTTAATCAGGTGTTTTATTGGAGGCTCCCATAATGAGAAACTGGTTTTTCTCAACGATAAAGATATGATAGAGATGGTAAAAGGTGAGTTGAGGGATATTATGGGTATTACATCAGAGCCTCTGCTGACCCGAATCTACAGATGGGAGAAGGCAATGCCACAATATACCATCGGTCATGAAGAGAGGCTGTCAATCCTTGATAAGAAGTTATCAGAATATCCAGGCATGTTTCTTACAGGCAGTTCATACAGGGGGAGCGGGATAAGCGAGTGTATAAAGGATGGACAGCTTACTGCCGAATTTGTCTTAAAATACTTGAATTTGTAGAGAAAAAATATATAATTTACCACAGAGGCACGGAGACACAGAGGAAAACAATAAGGAGAAATAGGGAAATTTAAGAAAAGATGAATGGAAAATATATTTTACCTTTTTTCCATCTCTCCCTCTTCTCCCTTTCTCCTTAATCTTTTTTTCTTTTGTCTCTCTCAGTGCCTCAGTGGTTAAAATTAAGTTTTTTTCTTGAAATATGGGTTACGATACTGAATGAAAAAAATTTCTTTATCTCTCCTACAGAAAACATTTCTTGCCGTAATAGTGGTATTCCTGCCTTTAATCATCGCCTTTGTCTATAACTTCAATATAAACAGAAAGATTTTAATGGGACATGCCCTTGAGGATTTAAGCAGTCAGGCATTTGTTTATGAGGAGGTTGTATCTCAGTTCCTTGAGAAATCAATGAATCGCGTGCAGGATTTTTCAAGTGACGGTGTCATAAGAAACGGAACCCAGAGTATCCTTGAAGGACAGCAGTCTGCTGTTAAGAACCTCAGCGATTATATTTTAAAAAATAAGATAGTTATAGATAAGTCAATTCATACCATCAGTATTATTTCCCCTGACGGGAGAGTTCTGACATCCACAGACCTCTCTGCAGTGGGAAGTGATTTGTCAGGGGAGAATTTTTTTAAGAAAGGAAAAGAGAGGGTGAGTGTGGCTGAAAAAAGGACAGCATCTCCAGAATTGCCAGAAATTGTAGCATTAGCCCCTCTCTTAAACATTTCAACAGGGAGACCTATTGGAGTTATTGCCAATTTTATCCACATATCGGAATTAAACTCAATACTTGAAAGAATTGAAACGGAGGAATATGAGGGCGAAAAAAGGATAACCGAAGCAGAACTGAAAAGACATAGAATAAAGATATATCTGGTCAACAGGGAAAAAAGGTTAATCAGCAAGTCTTCATTTGTCAATGACATAGAATTAAATTACATAATAGATACTCTGCCAGTTAAGAAGGCACTGGAATCAAATGAAGAGTTCTCTGGTTTCTATGATAACTACAGGAAAATAAGGGTTGCAGGTGCATCAGAATATCTGCCTGAAATGGAATGGGTATTAATTATGGAAGAGGATGTTGATGATATCCTTGCCCATACGAGGATAATAGGAAGGAATATGATGATAACTGCTTCTATCGTCATTGGAATAATTATTGTAATGTTTATCATCTTTTTTAAGGATGTTGTTATGCGAATACAGAGGGTCTCGGCTGCTGCAGAAGATATTGCAACGGGTAGATATGAGATTGATATCCCTATTCAGGAAGAGGACGAGATCGGTATTCTTTCAAGGTCTTTTAACAGGATGACATCTGAGATTAGCAGGAGGACTAACGAGCTTGAAGAGAGAGGAAAGAAGCTGAAAGAGGCACAGCATATAGCAAGGCTTGGAAACTGGGAGTGGGACATAGTTAAAGATAAGCTTTACTGGTCAGATGAGATTTACAATATCTTTGGCGTAGAGTTAGATAAATTTGAAGACAGCAGATTTTTAAAGTTTGTTCATCCTGATGACAGGGAGTTTGTTAAGAGTGCTGTCAATGATGCACTTTACAATAAAAAACCATACTCTATTGACTACAGGATAGTTCTTAAAGGAGGTGGAGAGAAGTTTATCCACGAACAGGGTGTGGTTGCTTTAAATAGCACAGGTGAACCTGTCCGTATGGTCGGGACAATTCAGGATATTACTGAACGGAAGAAGATGGAGATGTTTCAGCTTGAGCTACAGCGGAAATATGAGGAATTGATCAACAGCCTTAATGCAGGAGTTTTCAAGATTGATACTGATGGTAAAATGATTGAGGTTAATAAAGCATGTGTGATGATGGTTGAGGCTGATTCAAGAGAGGAACTTCTTAAACATAATGTCCTTCATTTATTGGAAAATAAAAACAAGCTCAAGGAGATAGTTGACAGGTTGTTGAAGGGTGAATCTGTGATTGATGAAGAGATTCCATTTATTACAATAAAGGGAAATAAAATCTGGACATCTGTTTCAACTGTATTAAAAAAAGGCGATAATGGTAATATCTATTTGGAGGGAATTATTGAGGAAATCACAGAAAAAAAGAAACTTGAAGACCAGTTGAGGCATTCCCAAAAAATGGAGTCGGTGGGGATACTCGCTGGAGGCATTGCCCATGATTTTAATAATATTCTGTCTGCAATAATGAATTACGGAAACCTTTTGATTATGAAAAAGGGGGGGGATGAAACTACAAAAAAATTTGCAGAGCAGATAATTTCAGCCTCAGAGAAAGGTGCAAGTCTGACAAAGGGAATTCTTGCATTCACTCGAAAACAGGTGATAAATCCGCAGGTTGTAGATTTGAATGGGCTTATTGAAAGAACTGAAAAAATACTGATGAGGCTGATTAGTGAGGATATTGAGCTGAATACAAATCTTACTGACAGGGCATTGAATGTTAATATAGACGAGGTGCAGATTGACCAGATATTGATGAACCTTGCAACAAATGCAAGGGATGCAATGCTTAATGGAGGGAAGATAACTATAAGCACATCCCTATATGAGATTAATGGTGAATTTATCAGGGCATACGGCTATGGTAAACCGGGGAGTTATGCAATGATAAACTTTGCTGATACAGGTGTCGGCATGGATGAAGAGACAAGGAAAAAGATATTTGAGCCATTCTTTACTACGAAGGGTCTTGGAAAGGGGACAGGGCTTGGATTGTCAATATCATACGGTATTATCAAACAGCACAATGGTTTTATTAATGTCTTTAGTGAGCCCGGCAATGGAACCGAGTTTAAGATATATCTGCCATTGACAACTCAAGAGGCTAAAGAAAGAAAACCGATAGAGGTTATTACCACTGTTAGTGGAAGTGAGACACTTCTTTTTGTAGAGGATAATTCAATTGTAAGGGAGACTACAAGGGTAATACTTGAAGAGTATGGGTATAAAGTCATAGAGGCTGTTGATGGAGAGGATGCAGTTCAAAAGTTTAATGAAAATAAGGATAATATAAAACTCATTATATCCGATATGATAATGCCAAAAAAGAGCGGGAAAGAGGTTTATGAAGAGATTAAAAAGATAAGTCCTGATATTAAGGTCATTTTTGTAAGTGGATATACAGCAGACCAGATAAAGACGAAGGATATAAGCGAGGATGGGATAAGCCTTTTATTTAAACCTATTACCCCAAATAAACTTTTAAAAAAAGTGAGGGAGGTGATAGACAGCCCGAATAATCCGAAATTTGGGTTAAAGGCTTAGAGCAACTCTAATTGCATCATTTAGTTGTTGAACCTTTTCAGCAGAAAGTGAGCCGATATAATGAGTCAGAGATATTTTTGGAATGCTGACGAGTTCATCACAGTGAATGCTGCTCTCGTGTTTTAAACCTTCTTCAATCCCCACCCTTACTTGAGTAGACAGTCCATCATAACTTGAATAAATAGGTGCACAAATTAGGGTAGAAAACCTTGAATCAATAAGCACCTGACGGCTCACTACAACAAATACACGATATTTTTTAGGGTCATGAGAAATACCTTTATATACACGATAAAGTTCCCCTCTCCTCATAAATTTATCTGATAAGACAGAACATCACCTGCCTCTTTATTGAGTTCATTTGCTTTTTTGTTGAGGATATTAAGGTCTTTCAAATCCCTTCTTCTTTGTGCCTGCCTTTCAATGAAATCCCTTACTGCCTCCTCAATGAATTCTGACCTGTTCTTTTGCTCGCCAAATAATTCATCAATGCTTTTAATCAGTTCTTCTGAGAGGGTTATAGATGTCTTGACTTTCATATTCTTTAACATACTACCTTTATCTTGTTTCGTCAAGTATTTTTTTTGACCTCTCCTCTTCCTTTAATACCTTTTTAAGGACTTTGCCAATGAGACTCTTCGGGAGTTCTTTCCTGAATTCAACCTTTTTAGGGACTTTATATTTTGTCAGATTAGCCTTGCAATAATTGATAATCTTATCTTCATCTGCAGATTCTCCATCTTTTAATACAATAAATGCCTTTGGTATATCACCAATGGATTTATAAGGTATGCCGATTACAGCAGACTCCTTCACCTTTGGGTGTTTGTTTAAGAGCTCCTCAATCTCTCTCGGATATATGTTATAACCGCCTGAGATTATCATCTCCTTTTTCCTGTCAACAATATAGAAAAATCCATCTTCATCCATTCTCCCTATATCGCCAGTGAAGAGCCATCCATTCTTTAAAACCATATCAGTTTCCTTCTCATTCTTCCAATAACCCTTCATAATTTGAGGTCCTCTTATTGCAATTTCTCCTATTTCACCTGTCTGAAGCTCTGCCCCTGTTATCAAGTCAACAATACTGCATTCAGTGTCAGGCAAGGGAAGTCCTATGCTGCCGAATTTCCTCTCCCCATATATAGGATTACAGTGTGTTACTGGGGATGCCTCAGTAAGTCCGTAACCTTCTATAACCTTTACATCTGTCAAGGTTTCAAATCTTACTGCCATGTCATGAGGGAGTGGGGCTGCCCCACTTACACAGAATTTCATAGATGACAGATTATATTTCTTCTCATGCCTTAACTCACCATTTATTGCTGAGAACATTGCAGGGACACCTATAAATATACTTGCCCTGTATCGTTCTATTGCCTTTAAGACATCCAAAGGTTTGAATCTTGGCAGGAGTATCATTGATGAGGCTAAATGGACAGGAAGGTTCAAGGATGATGTCATACCGAAGATATGAAAAAATGGGAGGACAGAGAGAAATGTCTCCTTTCCGACCTCTGCCTTTGAGAACCAGTGACGGCACTGGATTGTATTTGCAACTAAATTTCTGTGAGTGAGAATTGCACCCTTTGGAATGCCTGTTGTTCCTCCTGTGTATTGAAGAAGGGCAATGTCATCAGGTGAAATCCCCCTTAATCCCCCTTTTCCAAAGGGGGGTGAGGGGGGATTTGAAGAAGATTTCTTTATAAGTTTTAAAAAAGTGACAGATGATGTATCCTTTTTTCTGTCATGCTGAACCTGTTTCAGCATCTCTTTTTTCTCCTTCAGTCTGTATAGGAAATTTTTAGGAAATGGGAGAAAATCGGATACACTGCACAGAATAATATTTTTAATCCGAGTTTTATTGATGATATTTTTGAAATTCGGATAAAGTGTATCAAGGGCTATTATTGTCTCAGAGCCCGAATCGTTTAATTGGTATTCTGTTTCTCTTTCTGTATATAACGGATTGAACTGGACGACTATAGCCCCAATTTTGAGGACGGAGTAATAAGCAATTACCTCATGTGGACAATTCGGAAGCATTATTGCAACCCTGTCACCCTTTTTAACTCCCATATTAACCAATGCATTGGTAAACTTGATTGTTAGGCTGTGGAGTTCTTTGTAGTTTATCTTTTTGCCAAAGAATATTATGGCTGTTTTCTGGGGAAATCTTTCTGCTGTATCTGATAGAAAATCTGATATTGTTTTATGAGGATATTGAATTGATTCAGGGATATTGGCAGGATATTTTTTAAGCCACTGTTTTTGCATGGTATTAAAATAGCAGAAAATAGCATGAAAAGTCATCAGGAAAAGCATTTAACAAACGGCTAAAATATCTCTCAAACTGATTGATAAAAAAGTAATTTAAAGTAATTTAAAGCTTGACTTTTTTATTTTTTAAAATTATTATTTACCTCAATTCTAAACAATATCCAATGACCGAAATCCAAATGTTCAAAACAAAGGTTTAGAATTTAATATATTGGAATATAAAAAGTTATTTTGGGGAGGGATATAACATGGCAATGAATATTACTCAGAAGATAATTAAAAAGCACATCGTTTCAGGAAACATGACCGCTGGTGAAAAGATTGCAATAAAGATGGACCAGACATTAACACAGGATGCCACAGGGACTATGGCATATCTTCAGTTTGAGGCATTGGGTGTTCCGAGGGTCAAGACAAAACTCTCAGTAAGTTATGTTGACCATAATACACTACAAACAGATTTTATGAATATGGATGACCACAGGTTCCTCCAGAGTATTGCCGCAAAATATGGTCTCTATTTCTCCCGCCCCGGCAACGGAATCTGCCATCAGGTTCATCTTGAGAGATTCGGTGTCCCGGGACAAACACTATTAGGTTCTGATAGCCATACACCTACATGCGGTGGTGTTGGGATGATTGCCATTGGTGCTGGCGGACTTGATGTTGCACTTGCAATGGGGGGAGATCCGTTTTACCTCTCCATGCCGAAGGTGGTCCTTGTAAAATTAACAGGTAAATTACAGCCGTGGGTGTCTGCAAAGGATATTATACTTGAGCTTTTGAGAAGGCTTACTGTTAAGGGCGGAGTTGGGAAGATTATTGAGTATGGCGGTCCGGGTGTGAAGACACTTTCAGTCCCTGAAAGGGCAACTATAACAAATATGGGTGCAGAGCTTGGTGCTACTACCTCTATTTTCCCGAGTGATGAGGTAACAAAGGCATTCTTAAAGGCACAGAAGAGGGAGAAGTCATGGACCCGATTGGAGGCTGATCCAAATACCGCTTATGACGAGGTTGTGGAATTGGATTTAAGCAAGATAGAGCCAATGGTTGCAAAACCTCATTCCCCTGACAATGTTGTCCCTCTGAAAGAATTAGAGGGCACACCTGTCCAGCAGGTAGCAATCGGAAGCTGTACCAATTCATCATACAGGGATATGATGACTGTTGCTTCTGCATTAAAGGGAAAGACTGTCCATCCTGATGTAAGCCTTGTAATTGCTCCCGGTTCAAAACAGGTGCTTGAGATGATAACAAAGAACGGCGGGCTTGCGAGTATGATAGCAGCCGGTGCAAGGGTTCTTGAGAGTGCATGCGGGCCATGTATAGGAATGGGACAGGCACCTTCAACAAAGGGTGTATCTTTAAGGACATTTAACAGGAATTTTGAAGGGAGGAGCGGCACAAAGGATGCGCAGGTTTATCTGGTAAGTCCTGAAGTAGCTGCTGCTGCGGCATTGAAAGGCGTCATCGCCGACCCAAGAAAGCTCGGAAAAAAGTCTCCAAATATAAAAATGCCGAATACATTTATTGTTGATGATAATATGGTTATCCAGCCACTTCCGCCCAAGAAGGCTGCTACTGTTGAGATAGTAAGAGGTCCTAATATAAAACCACTTCCGGATTTTAAGCCTCTATCGAATATCATTCAGGGTAAGGTACTTATAAAAGTAGGTGACAATATTACTACAGACCATATAATGCCTGCAGGTGCAAAGATACTTCCATTGAGGTCAAATATACCAGCAATGGCAGAGCATGTTTTTTCACCAATTGATTCGGCATTCCCGAAGAGGGCAAAGGAGATGGGTGGGGGATTTGTAATAGGCGGTGCAAACTATGGGCAGGGTTCAAGCCGAGAACATGCAGCACTTGCACCTATGTATCTTGGCGTAAAGGCAGTTGTTACAAAATCCTTTGCGAGGATACATCTGGCAAATCTTATAAATTTTGGCATACTCCCGCTGACATTTGCAAATGAAGGTGATTACAATAATGTAGAGCAGGGAGATGAATTGGAATTGGATGTGACAGGGCTTGATGAAAAGAGTTTGATACTTAAAAATAAGACCAAAGGGGTGGATATAGCGGTAAAACATCCATTGGTCGGTAGGGATATAGATATAATTAAGGCAGGTGGCTCATTGGGATATGTAAAGGCAAGAGGGTAAATAGTGTCAGTTATTAGTGTTAGTGAAAAACATTGACACTAACACTAAACACTAATAACTAAGAGGGGCTGAATGAGAAAGAAGATTACAATAGTCGGTGTAGGGCATGTTGGTGCTACAGCAGCTCAGCTTGCGGCATATAAAGAACTTGGAGATGTAGTCCTTATTGATATAATTGAAGGTGTTCCGCAGGGAAAGGGGCTTGACCTTCAGGAGTCCGCTCCATTAGAGCTTTTTGACTCTAATATCATAGGGACAAACGATTATAAGGATACTGCAAATTCAGATGTAGTGGTGATTACTGCAGGTGTTCCAAGAAAACCCGGCATGACCCGTGAAGACCTCCTGAATACAAATGTAAAAATCGTTAAGTCTGTAACAGAGCAGTTGGTTAAATATTCTCCGAATGCCTTTGTTATTATAGTTTCTAACCCATTGGATGCGATGTGCTATGTGGCAATGAAGGTTGGAAATATTTCACGGCACAGGATAATAGGCTTATCAGGTGTCCTTGATTCTGCCCGAATGAGGGCATTTATCGCTATGGAGCTTAAGGTTTCTATGGATGATGTCCATGCAATGGTTATGGGACTTCACGGAGATTCAATGGTTCCGCTTCCAAGGTATTCCACAATATCTGGAATTTCCATTACTGAATTTATGAGCAGGGAAAAGATTGAAAAGATAATTGAAAGGACAAAGAATGGAGGAGGCGAGATAGTAAATTTTCTTAAAACAGGGAGTGCCTATTATGCCCCGGGCTCTGCAATAGTTCAGATGATTGAATCAATTCTTAAAGATAAGAAGAGAATTCTGCCGTGTGCGGCATATCTTGACGGCGAATATGGAATAAAAGGCGTATTCATGGGAGTCCCTCTAAAGCTTGGTATTAAAGGTATAGAAGAGATTATTCAGTTAAAACTGACAGATGACGAGATGGCTTCTCTCCATAAATCGGCAGATGAAGGGAAAAAGACCATAAGCCAGATAAAGTTGTAATCACTTTGCCTCCACGACTTTTTCTACCTCTAAATCAAGTTCATAAGGGCTGTCGTTTTCTCTTGAAACTTTTCCCTTAAGAGTAACAACTTTACCTACATACTTTTCCAGTTGTAATGCCTGTTTGCCCTTTATATAGTAAATCTTGCTCTTTTTTCTCTGTATCTTTAAAGGCACCAGCTGAAGGTCCTGATATTTCCAGAATAAGAGTCTGCCTGTTACAAATATAGACGGATTTGATGCCAATGCCTTTCTGTTTTGAAGATTTGTCGCCTTCAGGAAAATAGGCAGGTCATTTTTTTTAATAACCAGCATATGATAGTAAATGGATTTCCGCGGCGGAATATCGTAATTCCTTCGTATATGACTGTAATCTATTCTTATTTCTAACTTCTTTTCCGTCTCGTTTTTGAATACACCTTTTACATTCAATGTATAATTATCCATAGGCTGTGTCAGAATGGCAATCAGCATTAAGTCATTAAAATTTATTTTTGAAAGTTCTCTTTCAAGGGCAGTTACCTTATCAAAGACAATATAATTTCTGATTCTCTTAAAGTCATTTATTAAATATTCTAATCCCGCCTTTGACCTGATGATTTTAACATAAGGGGGGGTATTTTCACTTGTACCTATGATATTGGTCTTCAATGAATCTTTAATCTCTTTTATTACTGTTATTTTCTTTTCTTCTGCTAATGCCGGATCATAAAAAGGTAATAAACAGAGAATCAGCAGCAGAATTTTGTAGTATCTACAGCTCATAAAACAATAGTAACTTATAATAAATTTTCGGTCAATATTATTAGAATTAAGAAAAAACTATTTGCAAGTTGAAATCAAAAGATATATATTTTAACCGTGCTGAATAACTTTTTTAATCCAAAATCTGTGGCAGTCCTGGGGGCTTCTGAGGCAAAGGGGAAGGTAGGTTATGCAGTTATAAAAAATATAATTGATTTTGGTTTTTTAGGCAAAATCTACCCTGTAAACCCCAAGGCAAATACTATCCTCGGCATCCCTGCCTATCCTTCAATAACAGATATTAAAGATAAAATAGATTTATGTGTAATGGTTATACCGCCGAAGGCAATACTTGAGTCTATTGAACCCTGCGGCAAAATGGGTATAAATTCTGTTGTAGTAATATCGGCAGGATTTAAGGAGACAGGCACCGAGGGGGCAAAATTAGAGCGTGAATTGATAGATAGGGCAAGAAAATGGAATATAAGGATAATTGGCCCGAATTGTCTGGGGATAGTAAGCACCCCGGCAAGGCTCAATGCAACATTTGCTGCAAAAGTTCCACCCACAGGCAATATATCCATACTCTCTCAGTCAGGGGCAATACTTACAGCTATAATTGACTATGCAATAGCTGAAAATGCAGGCTTTTCAAAGATGATTAGCCTCGGCAATGAGGCGGATGTGACTGAATCGGAAATATTAAAATTCTTAGGGGATGACTCTGATACAGCCGTTATTGCCGGCTATTTAGAGGGGGTTAAGAACGGCTCCGAGTTCCTCTCTGTAACTAAGAGTATTTCAAAGAGAAAACCTATAATAATTCTTAAATCAGGAAATTCCAATGCTGGTGCAAGGGCTGTATCATCACATACAGGGACACTTGCAGGTATGGAAAAGGCATTTAATGCTGCTTTTATTAAATCTTCCATCATCAGGGCAGATACGATTGAAGACCTGCTGACCTTTTCAAAGGCATTTTCATGCCAGCCCGTGCCAAAAGGGGATAGGCTGGCTATCATTACAAATGCTGGGGGTCCTGGCATTCTGTCAGCAGATGCCTGTGAAAAATCAGGAGTTAAAATAGCATCATTCGGCGACAATACAATAAAAAAATTAAGAGAATCTCTTCCTCCAATATGCTCAATATATAATCCCGTTGATGTTGTAGGGGATGCAGATTCAAAAAGATATTATTCAGCACTAACATCTGTTATTGAGGATGAGAGTGTAGATGGAATACTGACAATACTTACTCCTCAGGAGATGACAGATGCAGTGGGGACTGCGGAGATAATAGTTGAGATATCCAAAAAATTCAACAAACCAATATTTACATCCTTTATGGGAAAAGAGGCGGTAAAGGACGGTGTTGCACTCCTTGATAGAAATAAAATTCCAAACTTATTTTTTCCAGAAAAGGCGATTAGATGTTTTAAGACAATGGCTTCTTATAGGAAGGAATTGAATAGGACTGTCAGCATAGAAACATCATACAGTTTTAACAAAGTAAAGGCTAAAGAGATATTGTCTAACTATCTGAAAAAACAAGTTTATACGCTTGGACATGAGGAATCAAAAGATATGCTTCTATCGTATGGTTTTACGCTCCCCAAAAATGCCCTTGCAAGAAATTCGGAAGAGGCTATAATCTGCTCTGATGAGATAGGTTATCCGGTTGCGATGAAGATTGTCTCACCGGATATTCTCCATAAATCAGATGTTGGAGGGGTTGCAGTCAGGCTTAAAGATAAGGAAGAAGTAAAGAATGCATTTGAGAGGATGATGTCAAGCGTGAAGAGATATTTGCCTAATGCATTTATAGTAGGGGTTTCAATCCAGCAGATGATTACAGATGGAAAAGAGGTAATAGTAGGCTTTACAAGAGACCCCTCTTTTGGGCCAATGCTGATGTTTGGGCTTGGCGGCATATATGTGGAGGTCTTAAAGGATGTATCTTTCAGGCTCTGTCCTGTAGATAAAAATGAAGCGAATGATATGGTTTCAGAGATTAAATCTTTTCCCCTCCTTAAAGGGGTGAGGGGGGAGAAGGCAGGTGACATGGAGTCTCTGCAGGATGCAATAATAAGGTTCTCACATCTCGCCTCTGATTTTCCTGAGCTTCTTGAGGGGGAAATAAATCCACTCCTTGTAAGGCCTCAGGGGATGGGTGTTGTAGCAATAGACAGCAGATTTAGAATACAGGAAGAACAATAAATTTAGCCACGGACTTACATAGATTTTAAAAAGATTTAAAAATAAATAAGTCAGTGAAAGTCTGTGGCTAAAAATCAGGAGGTTATATGAAATCAATATTTATTAATTCAATTGGTGTTAAATCAGGAAAGAGTTTACTTGCATGGGCACTTGGACTCATATTTGAAAAGGAAGGACTCAAGGTAGGCTATTTTAAGCCTGTAGGTGTCCAGCCTGAGGTTGTTGACGGTGTCCTTACAGACCATGATGCCCATCTCATGAAGAATGTCCTCAAACTCAAAGATCCTTATCATCTTATATGTCCTGTTGTGCTTAACCATGATACGATATTTGCTATCTTCAGGAGAAAAGTTGGGAGTGTTTTAAAGGAGATTGAAGATTCTTACAGGAAATTATCAATTGACAAGGACATAGTCATCATAAAGGGTGGAAACAGCTTTTTTGAGGGGAGTATAGTCGGTGCAAATGGTGTAACCCTTACAAAGGTTTTAAATACAAAAGTATTGCTTGTTGACAGGTTTGTCAATGATGTTACATTTGTTGATAATGTAAGATTTATAAAAGAACTGCTCGGAGATAGACTACAGGGCGTGATTATTACACAGGTTATGCCTGAAAAGATAGATTATGTTGGAAATGTTGTAATACCTTTTATTGAAGGGGATGGGATTCCTGTGTATGGTGCTATACCTGAAGATAAATTCCTTGGTGCTATAAGTATAAGGAAGGCATGTGAGGTGGTGGCAGGCGAGGTTATATGCTGTAAGGACAAACTTGAAGAACTTGCAACAAACTATGTAATAGGGGCAATGGATTTAGAGCTTGCCATAAATTATTTTAGGAGGATAAACAACAAGATAGTAATTACAGGTGCCGACAGGTCAGACCTTCAGATTGCAGCAATGGAGACATCCACAAAGGGTATAATCCTTACTGGTGGCAGATACCCGAATAGTGTCGTCATTGGAAAGGCAGAAGAAAAGGGGATCCCTATAATAGTAGTCAACCTTGATACATATTCCACGGTTGAGAGATTGGATAAGGCTGTTGTTACACTTGATTTTGAGGATGAAAAGAAGATAGGCAGATATTTAGAGTTATTCAGAGAACATATTGATGTAAACAAGCTTAAAAAAGATTTTAATATTAACCGATAATATTAAAAGTTGGTATGATTTTTGGGGTGTGATTTTTTCCTTTTATTTTTTATTCAATTGTGGTATAAAGAAGCAACTAATTATGGAGAAGTCCTATGGATGTAGAAAATTTAAAATCAGGGAATGATTATCATCTGTTTATTTCTGCCCAAGAAGAGAGTGAGGCATTAAAAGAACGGTTCTTTGAGCTCTATATACTATATACTTTGAGTAAAAACTTCAATCTCTCCCTTCAGTTAAATGATCTTTTTGGTAAAACTATAGGTTTTTTAAAAGATTCTCTAAAGATAGAGGATTTCTGTTTTATGCTGATAGATGAAGAGTCTAATGAACTTAAGATATGGAATGCAAATGATGTTACCTATGAGGCAGTAAAGGATGTAACATTTAGACTTGGGGAAGGGATTTCAGGTATTGTGGCTCAAAAAGGTGAAGCTATCCTTATACAGGATGTAAGTAGGGATGATAGATTTCTCTATTATAAAGGGAAAGTATCTGATATAGGTTCCTTTATGTCCGTACCGTTGAAGTTAAGCGATAGCAAAATAATAGGTGTTTTAAATATACATAAAAAAGAGATCAATGCCTTTAGGGAAACTGATAAGTATTTCTTTAATGCTATAGCAGAAAATGTAGCTAATGCCATCGGGAGAGGGAGGATTTATGAGAAGGTGCAGAAGGAATCCATGTTTGACTATCTGACAAGGCTGCATACAAGAAAATATTTTATTGAGAGCGCTCATCAAGAGCATAGTAAGGTAGAACGATATGGCGGTATTTTCTCAATAATTATGATAGATATTGACCATTTTAAATATTTTAACGATACCTATGGACATCTATTGGGAGATAAGGTGCTCAAAAAAGTGGCATTACTCTTAGAGCCTAATGTAAGGCAGGGTGATGTTGTCAGCCGATATGGGGGTGAAGAATTTGCAATACTTCTGCCAGGAACTGATAAAAATGGGGCTACACTGAGTGCTGAAAAACTCAGGAATATGGTGGAGGGAGAGATTATTTTAGATATTGGCAGCAGGTCGGATAGAATAACTATAACAGCCGGTGTAGCCAGTTATCCTGAAGATGGAAAGACAGTAGAGGAGATAATTGCCATGGCGGATAAATTTCTTTATATTGGTAAAGAGATGGGCCGTAACAGAGTAATTAACAGAATACTGAATAATCTGTCTGCTATAGATATAGATGAAAAAAGGATAAGCAGCAGATACAGAACAGCACTGAAGATTGCCAAGGGAACAAACCAGATTCAATATATTGAGATTAAAATAGATGATAAAATCTGGAAGATATGTACAGTAAAAGACATCAGCAAAACAGGATTTAAGGGTGAGATAGAGTATGATATAAAGGCTGATAATATATATTTCTGCAAGATAATTCTTGGTTCTGATGTTTATATTCCTGAAACTTTTTCCATTAAGGTTGCCCATGTGAGAAGAATTCAGGATAACAGATACCAGATTGGGGCAGAGATAGCAGATGGACAGGATAACTGGAAAAGGCTATTTACACTATTGTCCTATTGATACTTAGACAATCTTAATATTATCCTCGTTCTAATAATTTCAATTCCTTTCTTTTATTGCTCAATTGTTCCATTGTTTCATTGTTATCTGTCTCTGTGTTCTCCGTGAACTCTGTGGCTAATTTTTATAATTAAATCTAAAATTAATGGAACTTTTTCAGAAAATCATTTGTTATATAATGTAAGAAGCAACAAATATAGGCAGGTAAAAAATGGATAAATGTTCACAATTTACAGATAAACTCTCGGCATATATAGATAATGAACTCTCTCCATCAGAATTAGATGAGTTGGAGAGACATATTGTCTCATGTGATTTGTGCCAGAATGAGATTCAGGCTTTAAAATCTACAAAGCATACCTTAAAATCATTACTGCCAAAGATATTCCCTGACAATAGAGAAAAGGAGAGAATTTTGAGCAGGGTCTATGAAGAGGCTGGTGAGAAGGGCAGGGGTGGTGTCTATTATATTAAGACATTCAGGAGAAGAAATACTCTTCTTTACAAGGGGATGGCACTTGCCGCATCAATACTGCTGTTAATCTTCATAAGCATATCAGATACAACCTCTTCACCTGTGAAATTGTATGTCCTTGAACATCAGAAATGCATGACAGAAGGGCATAGAGACTATTTGTGCAAGACAGAACATGAGCTCAGTCAGAAGATAGAAAACACTATGGGTATCAAGGCATTTATCCCTACCTATTTTCCTGAAGGGTTCAAATTTATAAAAGGTGATGTATGCAATATAAAAGGTGTTACTGTTGCTCATATGGTTATGGGGGATGGGAAAAGGATGCTCTCTTATTTTCAGAGCAAAGAGTTTAGGAATGGACAGGGAGGAGATATAAAGAGAGGCAAACTGAACGATATAAATTATGCCTACTGGAAAAAGGACGGAGTATATTGCATAATTGTTGGAGATATAGCTGA
>Ga0209619_10001362_pt1 | contig 17898 bp, 16 predicted proteins | sample Rifsed16ft3_FD_184011 | JGI IMG/M metagenome (GOLD analysis project Ga0209619, IMG submission 184011) | Soil microbial communities from Rifle, Colorado, USA - sediment 16ft 3 (version 2) | ecosystem: Environmental > Terrestrial > Deep subsurface > Rock core/Sediment | place: Rifle, Colorado... | reverse complement strand
AAAGGGGAAAGTGATGTGGGCACAGCAATACATCCCGGGCACGCCCGACCTCAATCTGGTCCCTGGAATGGGTGTTAAATTCGTGAACCTTGATGATCGTAGCAAAAAATATATAGAAGCATTTATAAAAAAGGAGAGAGGGACAAGGGTTTTTGAGGATGATATAATAAATGATATCTTGGAAAAAGATAATAATCTGCCCGAAGGTAAAGAGGATTGATTTATGAGGCTGCATTCCGGGCCAATCTCCTTGAATATTTCACTCCTTAACAGATAGCCTCCTCCATCTCGCAAAGAAGGAGGGTATAATAAATCAGATAGGTATTACAGAAAACTTAAAAGAAAGCCATAAAAAATTTCCTTGACAATTTTTCTGATGCTAAATAAACTGAATGAAGATTCATTCATATGCGTGCAGGTAAGGTTATGACAAACAGGGACAATAAATATCTGCGGATACTCCATGCCGCGGGGGTTATTTTTGCAAAAAAGGGCTTCTTCTATGCCAGGGTTACGGATATTGCAAGGGAGGCAGATGTAGCTGACGGAACCATTTATATTTATTTCAAGAACAAGGATGATATACTGATTCATCTTTTTGAAGAAATTATGAAAACGTTTATATCAAAGGCAAAAGAAGAGATTGGTAATATGGATTCACCGCAGGATAAACTGCGGAGATTTATTGAGCTCCACTTCCAGATGTCACAGAAAAATCCGCATGTTGCGGAAGTAATCACTCTTGAACTCCGGCAGAGTAACAAGTTCATGAAGGAGTATAAGAATGTATGGTTCAAGGAATATCTTGATGTAATCTCGTCTATTATCCATGAAGGACAGGATAAGGGGATGTTCAGAAATAATATTCATCCCGGGATTGTTAAAAGAGCGCTTTTTGGCGCTCTTGATGAACTGACGCTCCACTGGTCACTAAGCAAAAAGTACAGTCTGGATGAGTGTCAAAAGGAAATTGAAACGCTTTTCTTGAATGGATTAAAAAAAACATAGATTAAAATTTTTGCTGGAGGTGCAGGAATGGAAATTATCGTATGTATAAAACAGGTCCCTGATACAGAAACTAAAATTAAACTCAAGCCGGACGGATCGGATATTGAAAGCGAAGGAATCAAGTGGATAATCAGCCCCTATGACGAGTACGCGATTGAGGAAGGCATAAAAATCAAGGAGAAACTGGGCGGAACAGTTACCATTGTTTCTCTCGGACCAAAGAGGGCAATAGAGGCGATTCGTACGGGGCTGGCAATGGGTGCTGACAAGGCTATTCATCTCAGTGATCCGGCATACCTGACAGCAGATACCTTTGCGGTTGCAAATGCCCTTGCTGCCGCTATAAAGACCATTCCGCACGACATTATTCTCTGTGGAAGACAAGCTATTGACGATGACAGCGCACAGGTTCCCAGTATGCTGGCGGAACTTCTTAGTGTGGGACAGGCAAACTTTGTTATAAAGCTGGAGGTCTCACAGGATAAAAAAGCAATTGCTTACAGGACTGTGGAGGGAGGCGCCCAGGAGGTGCTGGATATTGATCTTCCCGCAGTCATAGCCGTTACAAAAGGAATAAATGAACCAAGATATGCGTCCCTTCCGGGAATTATGAAAGCAAAACAGAAAAAGGTGGATGAACCGGCTCCTTCAGCGCTCAATCTTGACGCTAATGCCGTCGGCGAGAAGGGCGCGAAATCAAAGGTTGTTAAATATGCATTGCCGCCTGAAAGAAAGGCAGGCAAGATAATACAGTCAGATTTTCCTCAGAATGTCCAGGATCTGGTAAAACTGCTCCGGGAAGAAGCCAAGATAATATAAAAAGGAGGTATAGTCATGAGCGGAATTCTTGTTATCGCAGAACAAAAAGATGGAAAGATAAAAAAGGTTGCATTTGAAATTCTCAGTGAAATGCAGGGAATCGCAAAAGATACGGGCTTTGAGTTAAACGCATGCCTTATTGGAAATAATGTCAGCGGGTTAGCCGATCAGCTTGCACAGTATGGAGCGCAGAAGGTATTTGTTGTTGATAATCCCTCTCTTGCCCAGTACAACACCGAACTCTACACCGCAGCAGCGGCAGGCGCTGCGGATGCCGCAAAACCGCAGGTTCTTCTCGGTGGAGCCACAGTTGCCGGCAAGGACCTGATGCCGAGGCTTGCCGCCAGGTTGAAGACAGGATTGCTTTCCGATTGTGTTTTAGTTAAATTGAATTCAGATAAAAAATTTGTTTTTCAGAGGCCCATATATTCTGGAAAAGTAATTGCTGACTCAGTCTGTGCCTCCGATATTGCCGCTGCTACAATCAGGCCTAATGTTTTTTCTCTAAAACAGCCGGATGCTTCCAAAAAAGCCGAGGTAGTAAAGGTTAATGTGGATGTCGCCAGCATAAAGCCGAGAGTAAGGGTAAAAGAGATTATAAAGGCGAAGAGTGAAAAGCCCGATCTTACTGAGGCATCTGTTATTGTTTCCGGCGGCAGAGGAATGAAAGCAAGGGAGAATTTCAAAATTATTGAGGAACTTGCGGATGTCCTTGGTTCTGCTGTAGGTGCATCAAGGGCTGCGGTAGATTCTGGATACGCAGATCCATCGCAGCAGGTAGGGCAGACTGGCAAAACAGTTAATCCAAGCCTGTACATTGCGCTTGGAATTTCAGGAGCAATCCAGCACCTTGCAGGAATGAGAACGTCAAAAGTTATTGTAGCAATAAACAAGGATCCGGAGGCTCCGATCTTCAAGGTTGCAGATTATGGCATCGTTGGGGACCTTTTTCAGATTGTGCCGGAACTTACAAAAGAGTTTAAGAAGTTGCTTGCTGAATAAATATAACTGTGATGGTTATAAAAATTTTTGCGGGGGCGTAAATCCGACGTCCCCTCAAATTAAATTAATGGGACTAAAAAATAGAACACGGGAGTGGGAATTATGAAGACAATAATATTTTCTATTTTATTTTTGGTTTCGTTTGGGTTTTTCATCAGGACAATAATTCGCCTTGTGAAGCGTCTTCTCCTTGGCAGCTATGAGGGGCGCTTTGATAATATTCCATTAAGGATAAAGAATTTTTTTAAGTATGCGATCTTTCAGTTCAAGATGCCCCGCTATCCACTTGTTGGGATTGCGCACATATTTATATACTGGGGCTTTCTGATAATTGGTCTGGCGTCAACAGAATACATAGGTAAGGGGTTTTATGAGGGTTTTCATCTGCCTTTTCTTACGGGCAATGCGCATCTTTATTTTGAGTTAATGGAAGAAATTGTAGCATCCTGGGTTGTAATTGCGATAACGGTCGCATTTTTCAACAGGCTATTCATTCGCCCGAAGAGGCTTGATTTTGAATTTGAAGGTTTTTTTATACTTATACTTATTGGGATGCTCATGTTTACAAGTTTTATTTACAACGGCGCAAGAATTAATCTAAATGAAACTGAAGCCTCTTTTCTCCCTGTTTCAAATGTCTTTGCCGGAGCATTTTATGAATTCAGCGAGCAAGCGCTAATCCTTATAAAAGAGACATCATGGTGGATCCACGTAATTCTGTTATTTGGATTTCTTAATTATATACCATATTCAAAACACCTCCATCTGATTGGCGCCATGCCCAACACATTTTTCTCTACACTTAAACCAAAGGGAATCCTTACTGAGCCGCTTGACTTTGAGAAAAGCGAAACCTTCGGTGTTGGCAAACTTGAGGAGTTTACCTGGAAACAGTTGCTTGATGTTTATGCCTGCACGCACTGCCGGCGATGTTCGGATAACTGTCCAGCGTGGCTGACAGACAAACCCCTTTCGCCGGGAGATCTGATTTTTTCTTCCCTGCATGAAAATCTTTTTGTGAACGGAACGAAGATGATAGACGGCGCTTTTAAAGAAGAAGATCGGCTTCCCCTGATCGGAAATACGCTTCCGAAATGGTATAAACATGAAGCAAAACACGGAAAGGAAGCGGGTGAACAGAAAATGGGGTCCGTTTCCGAAACAACCCTCTGGTCCTGCACTACCTGCAAGGCTTGCATGGAGGAGTGTCCGGTTACCATTGAACATGTCCCTGCTATCGTAAATATGCGCCAGTCACTTGTTATGATGGAGTCAAAATTTCCCAAAGAACTTACAGCTGTTTATAAGAATCTTGAAAATAATTTTAATCCCTGGGGAATCGGACATTCGTCCAGGGCTGATTTTCTAAAGGATCTCGGGGTTAAGACAGCGGAGGAAAAGCCGGATTTTGAAATACTGTACTGGGTCGGGTGCGCTGGAAGTTTTGATGATAGAAATAAAAAGGTTACCGCTGCAATGGTGAAGTTGCTTAGGGAAGCAGGAGTCAATTTTGCGGTGCTCGGGCTTGAGGAGAAATGCAACGGAGAGATAGCTAGGCGCACAGGTAACGAGTATTTGTTCAAGATGCTTGCAGATGAAAATATCGCCACATTAAAGAAATACAATGTTAAAAAGATAGTAACACAGTGCCCTCACTGCTTCAATACGCTGAAACACGATTATGCTCAACTGGGGTGCAATCTTGATGTGTCGCATCACTCTCAATTTTTGAACAGCCTTGTTTCCGAAGGAAGGATTAAGGTTAATAAGAAAAATGGTTCAGAAATTGTGTACCATGATTCTTGTTTTCTTGGAAGATACAATATGATCTATGAGGAGCCGCGCGCGCTTCTGCGGTCGGTTAGCGATAAAGCCCTTCTTGAGATGGAGCGTTCTTATAGCAGAAGTTTCTGCTGTGGCGCCGGTGGAGGGAACATGTGGTATGAGGTGGAATTCGGAAAGCGTATAAACATTGAAAGATTTGAACAAGCACAATCTGCCAATGCTGAATTGATTGCTGTGGGATGCCCGTTCTGCATGGCGATGTTTGATGATGCTGCAAGAGTAAAGGGTGTGCAGGAAAACGTGAAGATAAAAGATATTGCAGAGGTAATCTCGGAATCACTCTGAGCCCCGAATTGAAAGAAAGATTTTACCAAAGAGCTACATTGCGGGTGCCAGTACAGTTTGGCGCAGAGAAGCTTTCGGGGAAGGGGATGAGCCTCACAATCGGCATGGGCGGAATGTTTATTGAAACGGATATAATACTTCCGTATTGTTTTCAGACAAAGGTCACGTGTATTCTTCCCGGTTATGGTGAAATGGTTCTTTCCGGTATAGTAACCTGGAGATTGACAAAACCTCTTTCAAGAAGATATAAAAAATCTGGTTTTGCCATAAAGTTTACCGAGATAAGGGCGGAATATTACAAAAAAATTGAGGAGTATGTCTCCCAAAAAAACAGGATTTTGAGAGAGATTAAATTTTTACTTTCAAAGGACCCGCCAAACATGAAACGAATAAACGAACTCCTGACCGCTACATATATAAAGGATTATTTGAACATCAAAGACCTAAGACAGAAGATTGAGGATGAGATTGCTCTTTCAAGATTAAGAGTCGGTTAATGGAAAAAATATCGTAATGTGTGGTCAGCCGTATCATCACAATTTAACACCCCATGAATCCTTAAGCAATGTGAGCCGTGATGATGTCTATATGGGAAGAAAGGATGCGCTTATGCAAAATCAATGTGGAGACACACTATTCATTGAATCATGTAAAAAAATTATTGCTAAACATAAAATAGTATCTTGAACGTCTTGTGACATTTTAGATGTCCGAAAATGTCACAATTGAGATGTCCTACCACAGGTACTGAGCGAGTTGACACATATTTATTACTATTTTATAATAATAGAACAATGGATAAAGTCCAACAACAGATTCCCTATCAGAAAGAAATAGAAGATGTATTAGTAGAATTCAACAAGGCGCTCAGGGCATTGAATTTCTATCCTCAGGGACATCCAGCGCTGAAGCAGGTGCTAAAGAAGTCGTTTGAGGTTCTTATGAAGTATCTCTTTGCGCAGAGCGTTCTGGCTCTTACTGTCAAAAAGGATGGTTTTTACTACATGGATTCTCCTTTTAGCAGACAGAATGAGATAATAAAAGGGCTTGCCCAGGAATTTTTTTTCCGCCAGCTCAGATTAATCCAGATATTGAAAGGAATAACTCCGAAAGAATTTACTGTATTTCTAAAGATGCTTACCATTAATCCGGATATCCTCCGTGCTGAGGGTGGCGCAGAGAAGTTTGTATTTTCAAGGGGTGTCAAGGGGGTTATACTGAATGAGATTCACTACGATATGTTCCGCCTGGAAGAAGATGCGAGATTGAAAGAAGATGATATTCTTGAGTTGGGAGAGGGGTTACCCAAGGAAGGCGCAGATGATATTATTCAGTTGAATTTTTCTTTGACTGAAGAAGAGAACTCGCTACTTAAGATGCTGAATCAGCTTGAGTTGCTGAAAGATGCAAACAATTATATAAAGTTATTGAAGATTATTATCCCTCATGCAAAATCGCTCCTTACCCAGGGGAAAGTGGATGTTGCTTTCAAAGCGCTGACCACTATTACGAGGCATTTTATAGAGAGCAAACGGCCAAAAGAGATTAAACCATATATTTCCGAAGGATTAAAAAGCATTGCCGACGACAAGACAATTCCGGTAATTGTGAACCGTCTATGTTCAAACGAAGTAACCGATCCCGCTGAGATTATAAATCTAATGATAGTAATAGGAGAGGCAATGCTGAATACAATGATCCTGAGGCTGGGCACAGAGCAGAACCTTACCTTCCGGAAAAGGCTTGCATTTGCCATTTCCAAGTTTGGGGAGAGGGCGCTTCCAAGACTAATTCCGTTTCTGAATGACAACAGGTGGTTTGTAGTGAGAAATGTAGTCGCTATATTCGGAGCGATGGGTTTGCCCCAGTCTGTTCCCCATCTCGTCAGCGTGCTTAATTATCAGGATGAGAGAGTTCAACGGGAAATTATCAAAACCCTTTCAAAGATCCGCGCCAAAGAATCAATTGAGATATTGCTTATGGTTCTCTTCAAATCAAAAACGGAACTGCGTGGTTATGCTGCCCATGTGCTTGGGCTTGTGAGGGAGACCTTCGCTGTTCCTTATTTTATCAAGATCCTTCAGGGCAGGAGTCTTTACTTTGAAGATCTGAAGTTTCTCGAGGAGGTTATCGGCGCCCTCGGCAGGATCGGTTCGCCGGCGGGTATGGAGCCGCTTATCAGAATATTCAAAAAAAGATCTTTTTTTTTCCGGAAGAGGTTCCGGTTTTTAAAAGGGATAGTGTCTCAAGCGATGGGAGAAATCGGAGGAGAGAATTCTATCATCTTATTGTTTAACTCTGCAATCCACGAGAAAGGAGAGGCAAAGGATGTCTGCTTAAATGTCTTATCCTCAATGGCTGGTAAATTTGAGATAGCTGTATAGCCCTTTCATATGAGAGATGATTTTAGCGAAATAGTGAAAAATATTACCGGCGCCCTGAAGGGAATGAATTACTATTCCCCAGCCCATCCCGCTGTATTGCAGCAGATTGACCGCTGTATCCAGTTGCTAAGGCCTATCCTCTTTGAAAAGAACTCTCTCGTTATGACCGTAGTGGATTCGGTACTTGTTGTGGGCGGGGAACCATTTCAGTATGCGAATCAGTCGGTTGATGAATTTATCAAGAGATTGAAGGACAGGAAAGTTGAAGGTCTTCAGATAAAACAAGGAATTAGCCCGGATGAGTTTAATAGATTTATTCAGATTCTAAACGAAGATCCGGAAAAACTTAAAGAGTTCGGCGGAGTCGAATTTGCCCTTGCAAAAAGGGGTATAGTTAATATAGTAACCAGGAAGATTGAAGAGTTGGATGAAGAGAAGGAGATAGAAACAAGAGCAAAAAAGGTATACGGAGACGCAAGGAACGCTGTATTGGAAATTATGCGTGAAGCAAGAATCGGAAACTTCCAGAAGGCAACAAAGGTAATAAGAATTGTCACTGATATGTCTGAAATCATGCTTAAGGATCAGAGCGCATTGATCGGGCTGTCAATGATACAGGATTACGATGAGTATACTTTCAACCATTCGGTCAATGTTGGCATACTTTCCCTGGTTCTTGGCAATACTTTGAAACTTGTTGGAAAAGATCTTATAGATCTGGGTCTTGCCGGTCTTCTCCACGACGTTGGAAAAACTGAAACGCCAAAGAATATAATTCTGAAACCGACACGGTTAACATCCGAGGAGTGGGATATAATGAAACAACACCCCGTCCATGGATATAATATTGCATCTAAGATGGAGGGCATTAACAAAGTCACCGCGCAGATTATCTATGAACATCATGTAAAACACGATCTATCCGGCTATCCTTCAATTACAACAAAGCCTTATTCGCTTACAAACATTGTATCTATTGCGGATTGCTACGATTCCATGACTACCCTGCGGCCGTATCAGAAGCGGTTTGACCCCAAGGAAGCGCTTGATATAATGACAAAAATGGTTAACAAAGCTTTTAACCCTGAATATTTTAAGGTTTTTATTAAGGTTCTCGGAATATACCCAATCGGCAGCCTTGTGCGTCTTGATACAAATGAGATTGCTCTTGTTACAAGGATAAATCCTGATGATACTACGATGCCGGTGGTCAGGATTATCTTTGATGCAACCGGCAAGCCGTTGAAGGATGTTTTTGAGGTCAATCTTGGGGAAAGCGATTCTAAGACAGGCAGAAGAAAGCGGACGATTGTTTCCACAGTGAATCCGGCAACACAGGCATTGGTTGATCTTAACAAGTATTTTAAGTAGGCTAATCTTTGATATTTCCTAAGGCTACAGCCACTGCGGCGCGTATGCCAGGATGTGAATGGGCGGACAGGGCAAGGAGGATATTTTCAACTTTCTGAACGCCGATTTTTCCAAGGGAATTTATGGATGCAACAAGCAGTTCTATATCCTTTACATCAAGAATCTTAATGAGCAGATCAACAATCTTTGTGTCGCTGAAGTTTCCGAGTGCTTCAATTACAACAATCTTTACCGCTCTGTCTTCATCCTTGAGTCTTGCAACGAGGGCGGTCAGCGCTTTAGGATTAGATTTCTTTCCAAGTATCTTGACTGCGGCAGCCCGGACATCAGGTTCTTTATCGCTCGTAGCTTGAATCAGCGCATCTATATTCGCATCGCTGTCAATTATATCCAGGCCGTAAACCGCTCTTAGTCTTGCAAGTTTATCTCCCTTTTTTAAAGCCTCAATCAAGGGTTCAAGTTCGGATTTTGCTTCTATTTTGTCAATGGATTGAGCCGCCGCCTCCCTTACCCTCGAATCGGGATCCTTCAAAAGTTTGAGCAAGACAGACTTTCTTGCCTCAAGCATTTTATTTTCCTCCCTTTAGATCTCTATATGCCGGCAGTCTTCCATATCCGTCTGCATTCATTATACCTCTCCTGATTGATTCAGCAACGAGTTCCTGGGATATGCTTCCGATAGACATAGTGCCCATTGTCCTGGTGCCGGTGGAAATAGCTATAACCACATCCCCGTCAACGATCGTGTGAGATGGCGCAATAGCATGAGCAATCCCGTCCTGTGCCATGATTGCGAGCCTGACAGCATCATTCTTTGTAAGTTCAGCGTCTGTTGCAACCACTGCAAGGGTGGTATTCTGTGTCTGCAGGTGGTTGGCGTGTTCCGTTGTCCCGAGAGATTTTCTCATATCGTAAAATTCCATGCTCTCGGATGTTTTCCTTGCTCCTGCAATAATTTTACCGCCAGAATTAATGACATCTCCGTAAGAATTTACCACGGCGAGGACGCCGATTGATACTTCTCCAAATCTTGCGCTTGCTGTTCCAATGCCTCCCTTCATAGCCTGTTTAACACCGAATATTTTTCCTACAGTGGCCCCTGTTCCGGCGCCCACGCTGCCTTCCTGCGGAGGAAGATTACTTGCATTTATGCATGCCCCGTAACCCATCTCTGCTGTCGGAGATATATCCTCCTCAGCGAAAAAGAGGTCAAAGATTACAGCAGTCGGGACAATCGGGATAATTTTACCCAGGAGATTAAATCCGGATTTTTTCTCTTTTAGAAATTTTACGACTCCGGTGCCGGCGTCCAGTCCGAATGCCCCTCCACCCGCAAGGCAGATGGCGTCTACTCTGCTTATCGGATGGAGGGGTTCAAGCGAATTTACCTGCCTTGTGCCAGGAGCAAATCCCCTTATATCAATTCCTCCGATAGCGCCGTTTTCGCATAGGATCACTGTGCAGCCAGTCCGATTTTTCAAATCGGTATAATGTCCGACTCTAATTCCTGGAACATCTGTAATTGACCCCGACATGATAAACAATAAGATAAATACAACAAAACTGAAGTTTTGTCAAAGGGTTGTGTTGCTGTTGTTGCAGAAAAACATGGACAACTGAAAGATCAGGGGTTGAGTGCAGGGATTCTTTTTTGTGATACAGGGAGGGATATCGCATCCGTGTGGAACCCGTATTTTTTCAATGTAACGCGAAGCTTTTTAATAGCCCTTGATTCCAGTTGCCTGATCCGTTCTCTGGACAGATGTATTTTATCGCCAATTTCCTGTAGGGTCTGCGGGTTTTCAGTAAGATAGCGATTTTCAACTATATACTTTTCCTTGTCGTCAAGTTTCTCCAAAGCGAGCGCTATACCGGCTTTGAGGAGATTATCTTTTTCAGCTGAAATAAATTTTGCCTCCATATCAGCATTTGGATCGGAAAGGATGTCAAGATGGGTACTCTCTGCATCGGCAGAGAGGGGTGCATCCAGGGAAACATCCCGTTTTGTATAGCGGTTCTCTAATTCCTCAATCTTTGCTTCATCTATGCCGAGTTCCTTTATTATTTTAGATTTTTTTTTATCGCTGGTATTTTCCAGCAACTTTCTGAGTTTGCCCAGTTTGAAAAAGAGTTTTCTCTGTTCCTGAGTAGTGCCAACTTTCACAAGGCTCCAATTTCTGAGGACATAGCTTAAAATATAAGCGCGGATCCACCATACTGCGTAGGTAATAAGCCGATAGCCTTTGTAGGGATCAAATTTTTTCACAGCCATCATAAGCCCGAAATTACCCTCCTGAACCAGGTCCATAATCTTCATTCCATAATGCCTGTACTCAAGGGCAACCATTACTACAAATCTCAGATTTGAGGTAACAAGTTTATGTGCCGCTTCAGTATCTCCGCTGGTCTTATAAAGGAGTGCGAGCCTGTGCTCTTCTTCCGGTGTGAGCAGAGACAATTTTTCTATCTGCGCCAGGTATGAGGATAAGATATCGGATTTAACGGGCAGGAACTGATTCTTGGATGTGAATTCCTCCATAGTCATTATATTATCATCAGGTATTGCTTATTTCAAATAAAGACTACCCTGCTCGCTCCAGGTAGTTTCCTGTCCGGGTATCCACGCGGACAACATCCCCAGTATTGATAAATTGTGGAACCTGGACCACGATGCCTGTTTCCAGCGTGGCGGGTTTTGGTGAGTTTGTGGCAGTGGCGCCCTTCATCTGGGGCGGGGCATCAACAACTTTAAGGTCAACTGTAAGGGGCAGTTCTATTCCTACCGGTCTGTCCTCATACATTTCAACCTTGACCTTCAGATTAGGAGTAAGAAAATTTTTGGTGTCTCCGAGTATCTCTATGGTTATGGGCACCTGTTCATAGGTTTCTGTATTCATAAATGTGTATGTCTCGCTATCGGAGTACAGATATTCCATCTCCGTTTCCTCCATTATAACTACTTCAACCTTATCCTCAGAGCGAAACCTGTGTTCAAATCCCTTGCCGTTCATTATATTCCGGAATTTGACCTGCACCATGCCGCGCCAGTTTCCTGGTGTTACATGGACAACGCGAAGCACGCTCAGAAGTTCGCCCTCACGCTTTATTATCATACCTGGTCTTAGTTGTGTTGCTGGTATCATTTTACAACCTCCACGAAATTATAATTGTTTGCATTTTTTGAAAATGTGGTAAAATAGCAAATATCTGCCGGAATTATGACTGTTTTAGTGATAGATGACAATTCAACCATCCATTTTATTATCAGGGCTGTTCTTGAAATAAGGGGGATCAGGATTCTGAGCGCTATGGATGGCTTGCAGGGTTTTAAGATTGCCCAGGAACAGCATCCCGATTTGATCCTTCTTGATTTTATTTTGCCTAAAATCACCGGTTTTCACCTCTGTAAAATGTTAAAAGAATCTAAACAAACCAAATCAATCCCAATAATATTAATATCTTCCAAGGCAGATAAGATAGGCAAACAGTTCATTCATATGCTGGGCGCCGTAAACTACGTTGCAAAACCCTTTAAAACAGAAGTGCTTATTCGTGTAGTGGAAAAAGCACTTGAAATATATCAACAGCCTTTGCAGAATTAAGCGCTGACTTCAGCAATTCCGTCCTTTATTACAACGGTACCGCTCTGATTGCTTGTCTCCAGACCGAGAACGACTATGCTTCCTTTCTTTTCAACTATCCAGCCTGCTGTTGTCAGGTCGTCATTGGGCAGAACAGGTTTTGAAAACCTAACCCTCAACCGTTTGAGTTTTAGGGGATCTTTTTTAAGATGCTCATCAATCACAGCTTTTGAGGCAAAAGCCATTGTGCACAGTCCCTGAAGAATTATGCCTGGCAGGCCCACACTTTTTGCAAAATTGTCATCAATATGTATTGGGTTATGGTCGCCGGATGCTTCTGCGTAAATATGACTCTGATCCACCTTGACATGCATTTTCCGGGAAAAAATTATTTCTCCTCGTGCCGGTTCGGGCGGTTTTTCTGTTTTCTTTCCGCTACCGCCGACCCTTATAAAAAGACCATATTTGCTGACAAGGACCTTTTCGTTCTTCTGGTTTACCGATGTTGTCCCGATGGTAAGCAGTTCACCGCTTCCCTTGTCCTCCATTCCTGCAATCTCTGCGATAGTTGTAATTTCATCGCCAGGCCTTACTGGCTTTAGGAAACTCATATCCTGTTCGCCATGAACAAGCATTGCGACATTTACGTCAAGATCAGAGTCAAACATCGCGTTGACCATTGCCGGTGCGCCGAATACAACGCCGAAAAGCGGAGGAGCAATAACCCCGCCGGGCCTTTTTTCGTCAACGAATGCGGGATTATCGTCGTTGTAGGATAAGGCATACTTCTTGGTAGCTTCAAATTCAACCTTATATGAAGTTCCCTCGTACTTTTTTCCCAGCAATGTCCTGTTTAAAGACATAAAACACCTCCACCGTTTTATATTTGAAAATAAAGATAACAACTATTGACTGGTTTGTCAAGCAAAACAAATCCATTTGCAGAACTATTTTTTGTGCCTGCCCTCGCTGCATTGATGTTTTGATTTATGGAAATTACCAGTGTTGATATGCTTGCGGCATCAGAGCTGCTTTCCGGTATGTATACTCATTCCATTCAGCGCTTCGGCGGATTCGCGAATAATTTCTGAATATGTTGGGTGTGCAAACACAAGGTTTGATAGTTTTTTGTAGTGTAATTTTTCTTTTATTGCCAAGGCAACAGTGTGGATAATTTCAGATGCGTTTTTCCCGATAATTTGCGCACCTAAAAGGATGCCCGAACCCTTTTCTGCAACTAATTTTATTTCGCCGGCTATGGCGTTGTCTGCATGGGGTCTGCCGATAATTCTTAACTGAATTTTTGATGTTCTTATGCTGATTCCCTTTGCCCTTGACTCCGCCTCGGTCATGCCCGCAACCGCAGCCTCAGGTACAGTAAAAACAGTGTATGGGACTGCAGTATAATCCATGCTCGTATCAGCGCCTGCGATTCGCTCTGCCGCCACAATGCCCTCCTGAGAGGCAGTGTGAGCGAGCATCATCTTTCCGGTGCAGTCGCCTGCGGCATAAATGCCGGCAATGCTTGTTTCCATGAATTCGTTTGTTATTATTCTGCCGTTGTTGCTGATGGATATCCCGGCGTCTTTTGCTGTCTTGCTTTCTCTTTCCCTTCCTGTGGCAATCAATAATTTTTCTGTGTTAATTTCTGTGCCGTTTGTCAGTTTGATTTTTACACCGTCGGCATTCAGCGAAAAATCAGCAATCCTTGATGAGGTGTAAATCTTTATGCCTGATTTTTTAAGTTCTCTCTCCATTGTTGATGAGATATCCCTGTCAAGGAACGGCATCACCGAAGGCATCATCTCTATAAGATGAACCTCTCTGCACACGGAATTAAACAATGTTGCGAATTCGCATCCCACTGCGCCGGCACCTATAATGGAAATTGTCTTTGGAGGGGCTTTGATCGCAAATATATCGTCGCTTACGAGCACCCTTTTATGATCGGGATCTATCCCGCCTATACCCGCAGGCTTTGAGCCAGTTGCGATTATTATGTTCTTTGCATTGAGCGTAACCTTTTGTGTTTCTGAAATAATTACGACCCTCTCTTTGTTTTCTATCTTTGCTTCGCCCCTCACAATGGTGATAGCATGCTGCTTGAACAGCGATTCAATCCCTTTTCTTAATAACGGCACCGGTTTCTGCGAAGCATTGAGTATTTTTTCCCAGATCGCATCAGGGGCGGATGTGATTTCCTGCCCGAATCTCTCCATTACGGCGCTCAGGAATTTTGTCTCGGCGAGCGCTGCCTTTGCGGGAATACAGCCCAGATTCAGGCAGACTCCGCCGACCTCCCGTTTTTCCGTAACGCAGACCTTTTTCCCTAATTGTGCGGCCCTGATTGCCGCAACATACCCCCCAGGCCCTGCTCCTATGATAGCAACATCAAAATTGTTATCCATTAACTGCCCTTTCCAAATCTTACATCAATTTTTGTAATCTTCAAAGAACCCATTGCTTCATCATCAAGACCAAAAAGGTTTTTTATAAACAGGTATGGGCTTATGCTGCCGGATGCCGTAATATTTATTCCGAATTTGATTAGGCCGTTCTCAGTTCGCAGTTTGGTTATGAACTGCTTTGCGTCTATCGGTTTTTTCTTATGTTCAAGGTAAATAATGAACTCAGAGCCATGAATGAATTTGTCAATGATGACCTGAATATCGGGAGGTGAGACGGTAAGGATAACTTCGTATTTCATCTCTGTTATAATGCTTCCAAGGGAAGGGGCTCTCACCGGAAGTTCGCTTGCTTCCACGACCGAAATACCATCAGGCAATTCGCTGTTCAGTTTTTCTTCAATCAGTTTCGGTGCAACATAGGAGGACATTGTAATGTCCGCGTATTCTGCAAGGCTCTCCACTCCTATCGCGAGCGCGGGGGAAAAGCTCGTCTTGGGAACAGGGTGAAATCCCTCTGTGTATGCCACAGGCAGGCGCGCGCGCCTGACAGCCCTTTCTATTGCTTTAATGTACTCCAGGTGGCTCAGATATTTCATCAATCCGGCTTTTGTGAGCCTGAGTCTGAGTTTTGTTTCTTGCTGTATCCAGCTGCGAAAGCGCGGAACTTCGTTGTATTTATCCGCGTGGACAGGCTGTATTTTTTTGAAATCGCATGCGCCGCATTGATCGCACCTTCCGGTGAAGCAGTCCTCAATTGGTGCCCCTGTCGCTGCACGCATTCTCTCGTTCCACAGAAATTCCTTTTTTACCAGGCTGTCAAGATGCTCCCAGGGTAAAACCTCGTTCCTCCCCCTTTCCCTTAAATAGAACTCAGGATCTATACCTTCTTCTGCAAAAGATTGCATCCATTTTGAAAAGTCAAAATACTCTGTCCAGGAATCAAGCTTACAGCCATTGTGCAAAGCCCTTTCAATGACTTTTGATAACCGCCTGTCGCCCCTGCTGAGCACCCCCTCCACAAAACTTACACAGGGGTCCTGCCATTTTATTTTCAGAAATCTTCCCTTGATTTTGCTTTTTAGAAATTCAATGTGTTCCGCTGCTTCTTTCAATGCAATCTGTCTTTCCCACTGGAATGGCGTATGCGGTTTAGGAATGAATGTCGCCAAACTGACAGTTATATCCCCCCTTGCTCTGCCACTCAGTTTTTTTGATATATCCACTATTCCGTCAATATCCTCCTTATTCTCTGTTGGTAAACCGACCATGAAATATAACTTAATTCCCTTCCATCCGAGATTAAAGGCGGATTCAATCATTTTCATAATGCTCTCTTCTGTAATATTTTTGTTGATTGCGCTTCTCAGCCTTTCTGTTCCTGCTTCCAAAGCGATGGTAAACCCTGTTTTTCTTATCCTCTTTATCAGATTCATGGCGTTTTCCGAAAGTGTTCCAGCCCTAAGCGAAGGCAGGGAGATTGAAATTTTTTCCAACTCGCATCTATGCACCAGCATAAGAAGCAGCGGCTCAATCTGCGAATAATCTCCTGCGCTGAGAGAGAGGAGCGATAGATCCTCATATCCTGTCTGTTTTAACGCCGAATTGGCAAGTTCAAGGATCTTTGCGACGGATTTTTCCCTGGTTGGCCTGTAGATGGTTCCTGCATGACAAAACCTGCACCCCTGTGTGCATCCCCTGGCTATCTCAATGCTCAGCCTGTTATGAATAACCGATGTGAATGGTACCACCAGCTTTGTAGGGAATGGCGAGGATTCAAAATCTGCGACCACCTGCCTCTCCACCTTTTCGTAGCCATGCATAAGCGGTTCGATCTCATGAATTCTGCCGTCGGGAGCATACTCGGGATTAAACATAGCCGGAATATAAATCCCCGGTATGTTTTTAAGATTCCGGAGAAGGGTGTCTTTTTTCTCTTTTCCGCTCTTCCAATGCAGAAATGCTTCCAATATCTTCCGGTATAGATCCTCTATTTCACCTGTGAATATTGCGTCAAAAAAAGGAGCTACAGGTTCGGGATTCAGACTGCAAGCCCCGCCCCCAAGTATTACCGGATCGCGATCGCCACGTTTCTCCGCACGAAGAGGTATCTTGCTTAATTCCAGAATATTGAGAATGGTTGTATAGTTGAGTTCCGATGGCAGGGTAAATGCTACAACATCAAAATCCTTAAGCGGCGTCCTTGTCTCATGCGATACCCACGGAATGTTCTTTTTTTTTATAATTGCTTCCATATCCGGAGCAGGAGAGAATGCCCTCTCGCAGTAAACATCCTCTATTCCATTGAAGAGGAGATATAGAATCTGCATTCCGAGATGGCTCATGCCGATTTCGTAAAGGTCAGGGAAGACCATGGCTATTCTGAGTTTAACAACAGCGGGGTCTTTATAAACGGAATTTATCTCTCTGCCCAGATACCGGCTGGGACACCTCACTGCGGAAAGAAGGTTGTCAATCATTGTCGTTGTTCTTCCTTCCCAGATCCATTATGGATGACATGCCCTTTTTCTTGCGATTTTTTTCATAAAGGTACGGTGCAGCTATCAGAAAAACAAATAACAATAAACTTAAGAAAAACTGAATTGAATATATTTTCCTCAGCGAATCTCCGAAATAAGTATAAACAAATGTTGCAGGAATAAGTCCGGACACGGTGCCCAGGATATACTGGGATAATCTTATGCGCATAAGGCCGGCGGTGTAATTGACAATGTCAAATGGCATAACAGGAATAAGCCTTAAAATGAAAAAAATCCTGGTGCCCTGCATTGAGATGGCGGATTCAATGCCTGAGAGGCGGTCTCCGAAAACCAGAAGAATAAAATCCCTGCCGAGCATCCTTGCTACGAATAATGCCAGCACCGCTCCGGCAGTGGCTCCTATTACGGAATATAAGGTTCCTGTAACTGGACCGAAGGAAATCCCTCCGGCTACGGTAAGAATTGAAGCTGGAAAGAGCACTATAGGTCTTAATGCGTAAATGGATATAAAAGTAAACGGCGCCCACTTTCCCATGGAATCCATAATGTTTTTTATTTTTTCCGGATCAAGATATGCTGAACACCTTGAGTGACGCATTATGACATAACCGCAGATTAAAATAGCGAGGAAAAGAAAAAACTTCATTGCCCGGAAAATTTTTTTATTGTACATAATTGAATTTTATGGCAGGAATCC
>Ga0209619_10001357_pt1 | contig 17929 bp, 12 predicted proteins | sample Rifsed16ft3_FD_184011 | JGI IMG/M metagenome (GOLD analysis project Ga0209619, IMG submission 184011) | Soil microbial communities from Rifle, Colorado, USA - sediment 16ft 3 (version 2) | ecosystem: Environmental > Terrestrial > Deep subsurface > Rock core/Sediment | place: Rifle, Colorado... | reverse complement strand
ACAGAATGGATAAAGTTTAAATCCATCTTATAACTAACAAATAATAAACAAACATAGGAGATCTAAAATGGGTCAACAGCAGCTTCTTTTAATCGTGCTTGGCGTTATCGTAGTAGGTATCGCAGTGGTAGTTGGTATTAACTTGTTTAATGCTAACGCAGTATCAGCAAACAGAGACGGTGTAGTTTCTGATTTGAACAACCTTGGTGCAATGGCACAGCAGTTCTATAAGAAACCAGTCTCAATGGGTGGTGGTGGAAACACATTCACAGGCGGCGATGGCTGGGAACTTCCGTTAGAATTAGATACAACAGCAAACGGAATCTATGTACTAACAACCCCTGCTGCACAGCAAGTAGTGATCACAGGAACAGGTACTGAGAATGCAAGTAACGGTAGCAAAATTGTTCACACGGCTACAGTAGGACCGACCGCAATAACAGTGGTAAAAACTAACTAATCAAATGATTGTTAGAAAATTAAATTAAGAATAATTTAATAAATTCTTAAGGGCTGATAATACGATTTGTGTTATCAGCCCTTTTTCTTTTTAAAGACGGAGGATGATCGAAGTTAAATTTAAGGACAAAAGCAAGACGGACATGTAATAAGCAGTTCGCTATCAGTTACTTGGTTCGGAGAGGGCAAGAAAAAAAATCAAAAAAATTTAGCAGAAACGGTAAATCATTTACTCGTCGGTAGATTCCGCCTTAGATTCTGGATACATTCATTCGCTATTATACCATTAATGAAATTAATAATGATAAGGTGGTGATAATCACAACTGGCACTGAAGTTGTTGGTGGAGATGATGAAATGCAAGTTAAAACAACAGTTTACGCAGATAGAGAGATGACATCTTTTTGTTAAAAAAATTAATTCTCATTTCTTTGATGGAAACATAGATTTATTTGTGATATTGCCATTAAAGAAATGAAGATGTCATCTCTTACCACTAATTTTTTTGCGTAACGTGAGTTATTAATCTTTTAGGGCCGATGAAACGGTTTGTTTTATAAGCCCTTCTACTTTTTAAAGGTGAAAAATGATTGAAGTCAAATTTACAGCTACAAAACATGACGGACAGGCAATAAGCGGTTCACTATCGGTTGCCTCTTATGGTGAGGGAAAGAAAAAAATTCAACGGCTTGCCGAAAAAAATCAATTAAAAATAAAAGCAATTGAGCGTAAGGTAACTTATCTCTACAAAGCTAGAAAAGGAACAGATAAACCCCTTAGGGGCGAACAAAAAGCATATTCAAAAAAAGAGGTGGATGATGCTTTAACCCGATTGGGTTATAAAGTTCTGTCCGTCAATCGTAAATTAATTGACTTTCAAAGAAAACCACCAACGGCTGACATTGTTACTTTCGTAAAGATCAGCGCTGAACTTCTGGAGCAAAGACTTGCGTATGGAGAAATTCTCTCGCTTCTCATCAATGATACTCAGAACAAAACTCTCAAGGATACTTTAAAAGAAATTAATAACGATCTTAAGAAGGGTGCTGATAGTGAGGTTACCTTCCTGAAGTATCAAAATATTTTTGGAAAGTTTACTGCTTACATGCTTGGGCTGGCTTCTAAAAGCGGTAACATGGCCGAAATTTATAAAGCTACCGCTAAATTTTTAGAGAGAAGACAGGAATTTAAAAAGAGTTTAAGGAGTGCTTTAATAACCCCAGCCGTTACAATATTCGTTTTATTCTTGGCCGTAGTATTTTATGTCGGATACATCTTTCCGGAAACAGCTAAACTGTTCGTAAAATTCGGAATCGAGCTTCCGCCAATGACAGCGTTTACTTTAAAGATGAGTGATTTTCTTACAAGTTATATTTTAATTATCATGGGATTAGCCGCAATACCACCGATTGTTCTTTGGCAAATGTCGAAAACTAAAAAGGGAGGAATAATTCTTGGGCGGATGATGTTGAAATTGCCTGTAATGGGTTCGCTCATACACAAAACATTAATTGAGGTTTTTTGCAGAGTATTTTATACTCTTTACAGCGGTTCGGCTGAGAGTATCGAACCGATTAGAATTGCATCAGAGGCAGCAGGTAATAAATATTTCGAAGACCGAATAAAAAATGTTGCTATTCCATTAATGCTTAAGAAAGGGACAGGACTTACAGAGGCATTCGAAGCTTCCGGAGTTTTTACAGAAACAGCACTATCAAGATTGCATTCAGGCGAAGAAACCGGAACGGTTAAAAACACTTCGCTGCAGCTTGCAAATTATTATGAAAGTGAAACTGTTTACCGTTTGAAAAACTTGATTGAGGTGATTCAGGTAGCAATTGCGATGATAATAATGGTAGTAATGATTCTCTTGACATTAGTATCTGCTGAAACGGCTACAGTAAGACCGCCGACACCTGGAGCATCAAATCAAATTAATGTTGAAAGAAATATCGGATGATCGAAACCAATCTGGGTATGTCCGATAAAATCGGTTACCTCCTTTTCAAAAAAGGAATAATCGATACACCAATTCTCGAAAAGGCGCTGAATGTCAAATCGGAAGAGAAGGGGAAAATAAAGCGAAACCTCGCCCAGATATTGGTGCAAAATTTTGATTTTGATCATGATACAATATTTAAAGAAGTTTCAATACTTTATGCTTTCCGCGAACTTGAACTGCCGGAAGGTGAGCAATTACATCATAAAATTGAAACAATAAAACAAGCGGTTGATAAAGTCAATGATCAAATAAAACAAATGATGGCTGAGCATAAGGTAATCCCTTATGCTTATGATGAAAGATTAAGAGATAAATTAATTCTCGCAGCAATAGATCCTACCGATCGGGGTATTCCCAGAATAGCTTATGCATTGAATACACGGAAATATGAAGTAGCGTTCCTAAAAAAGAAAGATTATGATAGAATAATCCAATCAATACTTCCTGTTGAAAATGTTTATTTAAAAGCAATTGAAGACTCATCAACAGAAATGGATATTGAAGGCGATGAAGCATCCCTTGATGAGCAAGAACTTGATGCCGAAATAAATAAGAGTGCATTAATAAATCTCGTAGAAGGTGCTTTGGTAGAAGGAGTTCGAAAAGATGCCAGTGATATTCACTTTATACCCAAAGCAGGTCATAAAACAGAAATTCTTATTCGTATAGATGGAAATCTTCAACCATGGCATATTCAGGAAAACACCCTTCCCGAAGCAGTTGTCGCAGTTATTAAGGATCGCTCAAAAGGAATGGATAGATTCGAAAGAGAAAAAGCTCAAGACGGTTTTATCCAGAGAGAGATTGACGGTCAAATAATAAGATTCAGAGTTTCAGTTCTTCCAATGGTAGGTACTGAATTAAGAAACAAATTTGAAAGCGTGGTAATAAGAATTCTTGATGACCGAAAGGTTGTTAAAGACTTAGATAAGCTTGGGCTTACCGGCTATGCCAAAGATGCATTTGTTAAATCTATCAATCAGCCGCAAGGGATGGTTATTTTAACAGGTCCAACCGGAAGCGGTAAGAGCACCACGTTAGTTGCAGCACTTTACCAGGTAATTGATCCAAGCGTAAACGTTCTTACAGTAGAAGACCCTGTTGAATATGTGATCGAGGGTGCACGTCAGCTTAAAATTGGCTACAAAATGGATTTTGAACAGGCAATTAGGTCTATTCTTCGTCATGATCCTGACATCGTTTTAGTGGGTGAGATGAGAGATAAAGAAACTGCTGAGGTCGCTATAAAATTGGCAAACACCGGTCACCTAACCTTTTCAACTTTACATACTAATGATGCCCCTAGTGCGGTAGCCCGGTTGTACAAAATGGGTATTGAGCCGTTTTTAATTGCTTATGCAATAAACATCATTGTGGCGCAAAGATTGGTTCGCAAATTATGCGATACCTGTAAAACAAAGGTTACTAAACTGGATGAGGATTTATTGTCTGCTGCTGGTGTGGATATTAATGAATTAAAAAAGCATACGATCTATGAAGCAAAAGGTTGTGATAAATGTAATGGAACCGGTTACAAAGGCAGAATGGCAATACATGAGGCACTTTATTTCACAAAAGAAATACGACAAATCATCGTGCGCTCAGGTATTGAAGTCGATGAAGAGAAGATAAGAATTCAAGCTAAAAAAGACGGTTCGAAATCATTGAGAGACTCTGGTATCGAAAAAGTTATTTTAGGACTTACCTCAATAGAAGAAGTGCTCTCTTCAACTAGCGACGAGTAGTATCCCCCTTTGCTAAGGTAATAATTACCAAGAGTCACCCCCCATTCCTCAATAAATTGTTAAAAAAATAAAACTCAGACCAGAAATTACTTGCATAAAATTTGATTTGAATCTTTTGGTACCAATACTCAGCAATAAAAAATTAGAGGCATTAAAGTGGCAGTTCAAACTTTAAATCAAGTTCCTTCAAAAAGGAAGGCAGTCCCTGTCGAAGAAGTTAAGGGAGTTCTTTCGGAATTTATTGAAAACATTCCGGGCGACCTAAGGGGTCCTGACAAAGTTTTATATCTTCTTGAGAACAGTGTTAAGCTGCCATCCGAGAGCAAAGTACTTTTGAAAGAGTACTTTGATCATTTATTAATTAATATGATTGAGCGAGATGCCTCTGATATTGAAATCGGAGGACATGGCAACGAGGGTTATATATGGTTTAGGATTTATGGAATCAAAGAAAGAGCAATGGACCTGCCTCGTTTTAGTGAAGATGAATCTGCCATGATCATCATCAATTTGTTAAACTCCAACCAAAAAAAATATTTATCCGTTGCCAAGAATCTTGATTTCAGCTACACTTGTTTCTACGAGCGAAAAAAATTAAATATTCGTTTTAGAGCGGATACTTACTTTGAGCTTGATACTCTTGCCTTAAACATGCGTGCAATTAATTTGAACATTAGACCGCTTGACTCAATGGGCTTTCATCCGAGTGTTGTAAAAGTAATGAGCCACACCTATATCAAATTTGGCTTATCATTAATAACAGGAATAACCGGTTCGGGTAAATCAACGACACTTGATGCGATAATTGACGAACATAATAAGTGCGATCCCGCTCACGTTATTATAGTTGCTTCGCCCATAGAATATGTTCATCGTTCGAACAAATGTATAATTAAACACAGAGAAGTTGGCAGAGATGTCATCTCCTTTAAAGATGGTGTTATTCAAGCGATGAGACAAGATCCTGATATTATTGTAATCGGGGAAATGAGAGATCCCGAAACAATTTTGGCTGCACTCGAAGTTACGGATACCGGTCATAAAGTTTTCTCAACTTTACACACTTCTTCTGCGGTTGAATCAATAGATAGAATTGTTGCAGAGGTTAATCCTCATGAACAAGAGAGAGTAAGACATAGATTAGCAGACGTTTTAGTGTCCATAGTTTCACAAAAACTGCTTCCAGGGGTGGATGGTAAATTAATCTTAGCAAAGGAAGTTTTGATAGTTACCCCCAGCGTGAAAGCTGCAATTAAGAACAATACCACAAGTGAAATTTACTTAATGATAAATCAAGGCGGCCCGATGGGTATGATTACTATGGAACAGGATTTGAAGCGATTATATCAAAGTAAAAAAATATCTCTGGAAAATGCTATTGCATATGCCAATAACAAAACAAGAATTCAACAACTTTTATCGGCCATCTAATGAAACCTATTGTATGTGTATTTTGCGAAGGCAATGAAACAAAAATTGCCGCAGTAGAAAAAGAAAAAGAGAAAATCAGAATTCTCAAAACCGGTTCGTTTAGTGTCGTTCAACCCCCCGTTGAGGTAGCCGAAGGTATAACTAATCTTAAAGTAGATACTGACGACCTTTCTTTTGAGGATTTGGATAAAGGATCCCCAATTACTGAAGTAGAAGTGGTTAGTACTTCAGGTTTAGCACTAATAAGCACATCTCTTAAAGGAATTAATCTGAATAACAGCTTATTTATTCCTATTCTTACCGAACCAGTACTGCATTACCATGTTTATGAGGGAAGTAAATTAGGCAAATCATCAAAATTTGTTCAAGATCTTATTAATGATATTTCTGAAACTAAGAACATAACAGTAAGCAAGGATGAATTAGCGTATGTTGAACTTGCTGATAAATCTTCGCTGGCTGTCTTTCTCAGCGGAGAAGCAAGCTGTGTTAAATTGATTAACTCACTTGCCGGGTATAATGGCAAGAGGTTTTACAAAATTCCAACCATTAAAAGTGCAGAAGTATCGCTTGCTAATTATGTTGCTAAGAAAAAGAAGTTTTTCCCTGATGATCAATCTCTTATTGTTTATATCGGTAAAGAGTATAGCAAGCTTATCTTCCTGCAAGGAAGAAAATTAAAGCACATTGGTGCAACGCTTGATATTGGTACTTTAAATCTTCACACTTACGATGTTTATTTCTCTAAAATTCTACTTGAAATGGATAATGGAGGAATAACATCCCTCGATAATATTATTGTTTGCGGTGAAGATGATTCTGAAAATTTGATTCTCTCTTTTTATGGTACCTTTCCCGAAGCCAATGTTTCTAGATTAGAATTCGATGAAATAGATTCTTCATTACTGGGCTCCGAAGTCCAATCCTCAATTTCAGCATACAGCATATTGTTAGCTACAGCAAACGAATACTTTGACGACCAAGCACAAAAACACCCGGAGAGTATAAACTTTCTGCCAAGGTATGTTAGAGAAGAACAGAAAGTATTTCAGTTTGCATGGCACGGTTATGCAATTCTTCCGTTATTATTTGGAGCAACTTTCTTTTTAACACTTCAAATATTGATGAATAATAAAAGGTCAAATGAACTGGAAAAAGAAATTGTTCAGCAAACAGTCTTGCTCAGACAGAACCAGGAAATACTTGGACGCATTGCCAATCTTGAAAGTAAAATCAGCGGGTTTGATCAGACTCAGGCAATATTAGATTCAGCATCTGTCGGAACAGGTGTTTGGTCAAAGTTGACAGAACATTTTTCCGATTTCTTTGGTGCCAAGCAAAATATTTGGCTTACAAAGGTGGGCGAAGATGGAAACAACATAGCCCTGGAAGGTTTCGCATTATCAAAATTATCACCCACAGAATTTGCATACTCAGTTGATGGTTCTGAATTAAAAGGAATTTTTTTCGAATCTATTCGTGAGGAAAACGCTTATCGTTTTAACCTAAAATTTAATCTATCACAATTTCCCAAAGTAACACAATGACCAGGAAACTAAAAAACACATTTGCTCTTGTCGGGCTGCTGTTATTTATTTTGATAGCCGGTGGAGCATATATTTTAATTTTTCAACGCGGCGAATTATCTGCTAAAGAAGAAAAACTAAGAGAATTAAAAGCAAATGACTACAACACCGAGCAGTTAAATCTTCAATATGAAGATCTGTACAAAAGATCCGTGGTCCTTGATTCTGTATTAGCAGCCAGAAAATTCAATATACCGCAAAATCTTTCGTCTGTAAAGTTTTATGATTTTGTAACCCAGTTGACAAATAGACTATCCGAGGATACAAAAGTTGATGTTGAGTATGGTGAACAAAAACAAGAGCGGGATTTTTATTACTATGAATATAATGTTAAAGGTGTAGCCCCTTACAACGATCTTTACAGATTCATTTATGGAATTGAGCAGAGTAAAGAGCTGAAGAAAATTACATCCATAAATCTTGGAAGCCTTGTTAAAAATGAAAAAGAGGAAGGACCGAAATTCCTCGTCGCCTTCACTTTAGTTGTTCATGTTTATTATTCAAATGACAACCGCTTTGCAACTGCAGAGTTCGTTGAGAATGACCTTGCGGCTCGTCCACTGTATGATGCATTCTATCCGTTGTTGAGGAATGATATTCCATCAAACACAGAAGGACTACTTGATATTCAGGGGGCAAAACTTCTTGCACTTGTTCCTGAAGGCGCATTTCTGACAGACGCAACGGGCAATACATTCTTACTGTGGGAAGGCGAGCCGATTTATCTTGGATATTTGACCAGCATCGATTATAAAAATAATAAGGTAAAGTTTATTATTAACAGAGGCGGTGTAATCGAAAAAGTAGAATTGTATTTGGAAAAAGAAGAAGTAAATAAGAAAAAATAAATGAGAGTAGAAATTATGAAAACAGTTATCTTATCATTAGTGCTGAGTGCATTTGTATCTTTAACCGGGTTATCTCAGCAATACCTTGAAAGACAATTCAAAGGTTATGTGAACCCGGACGAGTTGGTTACCATGTCTTCCAATCTCCCATTTGATCAAGCCGTTGATCTCCTAAGCAAGGTCAGCGAAAGCATGAAAGGAAAAAAGATAGTATCAACCTACCAAAGTGCAGAACCAATCGGGCTGGAAATTGAGAATATGCAGTATGAAAAAGCTTTGGTTGTATTGGTTCAATATCGTGGACTAATGTATGAAGAAAAAGAAGATGTGATTATCATTAAAAAGAGGGGCGAGAAAATTGAGAATAGAACCGCCGATACTTATGTTCCGGTTGATTCACGTGAAGTGAAAATTTCAGCCGTGTTCTTTGAAATGGACGTAAATGAGGCAAGAAAAAGAGGAGTGGACTGGAAACTTATTTTGCAAGGTAAGGGATTGGATCTTGGCGGACTTTTAGGTGTTGATAAAACTCAAAATCAAAGCCAAGGAACAGCTACTGTGCAGGAACCAACATTTGATTTAGGTGCCGCAGGTGATTTTAACGTAGGGAATCTTTTTGGCGAAGCTACAGCAATCTTCAAATTTTTTGAAACTGAAAACATAGGTGAAGTAATTGCAAGTCCTAATATAGTTGTTAGAGACGGCCGCCCTGGAAGGATTCAGGTTGGATCAGATATATCTATTAAGCAAAAAGATTTTGCGGGAAATATTATCGAGAATTTTTTCTCAACCGGTACAATCATTAACGTAACTCCTTATGTAATAAATGAGGAAGGTGTTGATTACACTCTGTTAAAAATTACTGCTGAAAGAAGCACTTTTGTGCCCGATCCTTCTAACACAATAATCAATAAAACTCAAGCTTCAACAGAAGTAATAATGCTTAATGGTGAGGAAACCATAATCGGCGGACTATTTGTTAATGATGAGGTTAAAATACGATCGGGTGTACCATTTCTTAAAGATCTTCCATGGTATGTTTTCGGGTTGAGGTATCTCTTCGGCACCGATGAAGTTCGATTAACTAAAAAAGAACTTGTAATTCTTCTTAAAGCAGAACTTGTTCCAACATTAAAAGATCGTTTAGCCGGGACAAGCTCTACTACTCCTGTTCGTGATGAAGTACTGAAACAGAGAGCAAAATTAAAAATGTATGAATTCAATCAAGAACCGGGAAGCGGCAATTAGAGCCGGTTTATGGAATCAATATTAATTGTTGATGACGATTTAGCTGTTTGTACCACCTTAAAGGAAGAGCTGTCTGAAGTAGGATATGATACAGATTTTCTTTTAAGTGGTACAGAAGTATATGATTATCTGAAAACCAATTCAGTTGATCTTATACTTCTAGATTTGGTGCTGCCCGAAAAAGACGGTTATGAGGTTCTAAAAGAAATCTCAGAAAATAAATTTGATGTAAAAGTTGTTGTACTGACAGCATATGCCGATGTGAAGAGCGCTATAGATTCGGCACGGCTTGGTGCCTGTGATTTTATTAGTAAACCTTATGACTTAGATGAATTATTAATAACAATTCGTAAGGTTCTGCAGCGAGATGATTAGTAATGAAAATAAGCTATCGAATACTTTTTATTAACTTTTTTGTAGTAGTATTGATTATAGGAAGCGCTTCCTTTGCTTTCTATTCTATAATGTATAACGTTCTTACCAGTTTACAATCCAAATACCTGCTTAAATCTTCTCACGATTTTATTTTAGCATACAACGAAACTTTTCAGAAAACTGAAGATGATTTTACGCAACTATCAAGATCGGAATTATTTTCTAAGGAAAGATTAAAATCTACCAGTATTGATTTTATTTTAGAGCAAGATTCAAAAAATGCAAATTTCTATTCGCGGTCAGTTGCAAAAGAAGGGGTTAATCTTTCGCCAAAGGTATCATCGCTTGAAGAATTTATAGGCGATAATCCTTCGGCAGTAATTAAAAGCCATACATTTCAAGATGGCGCTTCGGTTTATTATGGTCGTTTACTTACGGATGATTTTCTTAATTCCATAGCTCAAAAAATAAATGCTCAAGTTGCAACTATAACCGGTAATTCTACGCTGCAGGTTTCCAATCAATCCTCAAATCAAAAGTACATTTACTTTCTGAATAAAGCTTATAATAATTTATCCCGACGAGAAAAATTTGATATTTATACTGAAGATTCAGATCAAGCCGATATTATAACAACACTTTGCAGTATTTCTTCGAACATTAATGAAAATCAGAGTCTCAACTTTCTAATATTCTTAACACTGAATGAAGCGGCGGATTTAAGATTAAGCATAAAATATATTTTAATCACAGTCGGAATAGCGGGGGTATTTCTTTCGCTCATTTTGACTTTTGTCTTCACACAAAAAATTAGGAGCCAGCTTAGCTCACTGAGCAGTGCAACTGAGCTTACAAAACAAGGAAACTTTAAAAATAAAATTGAAATCAAATCGAACGATGAAATCGGACGGTTAGCATCCGCTTTCAATAGCATGCTTGACGAGTTAGATAAACATGATCGTGCAATTACTGAATATTCCGATTTCCTGGCTCTAATTAATAGGAATGCTTCGTTGAAAGAAATTGCTGATGCAGCGTTGAATAAAATTATTAAAACTTGCGGATTTGCCGTCGGGGCAATTTATGCAGTAAAGAATAATTCTATTACGTTGATTCGTTCATATGGAATTAAAGGAAAAACTGCTGCGGAAGATTTTGAGTTTTTTGATTCGGCAATTAAGAATCGAGAAATTCTTGAACTTTGTTTTGAAAAAAATTTTCCAACGGTTTCATCTGGGATTATCTCTCTTGAAATTAAGCACATGCTGCTGATTCCAATTATTTATAACAATGAAGTAATTGCTCTTTTAGAACTTGGCGGTTTGGATAAGCCATCTCAGGAAGTAAAAAATTACTTAGCAAAGATTCAAGAACAGCTTGCAATCGGCTTAACCAACGCTTTTGCATTTGTACAGCTTGAAAATCTTGTTGTTGAGCTAAAACTGTTGAATGAAGAATATCAAAAACAGAATCAACAAATAAAACAGCAAAACGAATCATTAATAAAATTACATGATCAGCTTAAGGATAAAGCACGTGAGCTTGAAATTCAAAAGTTGAGGGCTGAGGAATCTACAAAACTGAAATCCCAATTTCTTGCAAGCATGTCTCACGAGTTGCGTACACCAATGAATTCAGTACTTGGGTTAACAGAACTAATACTTGAGGAAACTTCTTCCTTAAGTTTAAAGACTAAAGAACGCCTTGAGATAGTTCATCGTAGCGGCAAGCGTTTGATGAATTTAATAAATGATATTCTTGATCTTTCCAAAATTGAAGCTGGAAAGATGGAGCTTAAGAACGATGAAGTTCTTCTTGAAGATATAATTTTTGATGTTGAAGCTTCAATTAAGCCATTAGTTGTAAAAAAACATTTGGAGCTTAAGATCGTTAGAAAAACCAATACGAATGTTTTTATCAGTACCGACAGAGGAAAAGTAACCCAAGTCCTAATCAATTTACTCGGTAATGCAATTAAGTTCACCGAAAAAGGATTAGTAGAGCTTAATATTGAAACTGAGCCGGGAAATAGATTAAGATTTGATATTGTAGATTCGGGAATTGGTATATCCGCGGATGATCAAAAAATAATATTTGAAGAATTCAGGCAGATAGATGGAACAAACACTCGAAAATACGGCGGCACAGGTTTGGGATTATCAATCTGCAAAAAAATGGCTGATATGCTAAACGGTGTACTAAGTGTTGAAAGTCAGCTTAATAAAGGTTCGATTTTCACATTTGCAATACCCTTTAAAGTTTCATCGGGAAAGAATAAAGAAAAAAGATTTGTTAATGTTGAACCATTAAGGAAAAACCGAAAAAATCCGATACTTATAATTGATGATGATGCCGAAGTTCGTCTTACCATCGGAGAATATTTAGAATCAAAAGGTTACAATGTTGTTTATGCAGACAATGGCGCAAAGGGAATTAATCTTGCAATAGAACTGCAGCCATTTGCAATTTCTTTGGATTTGCTTCTTCCCAATAAAGATTGTTGGACTGCTCTCAAAGAATTAAAGGAAGATCCGGCAACTAAAGACATTCCCGTAATTCTTGTTTCAATTAATGGAGATAAAAATCTTGGTTATGGGCTTGGAGCTTTCGAGTATTTCGTAAAACCGATTTCACATAACGAACTCCTTTCCGCCATTAACAAATTGGAAAACTATTCTCGCAAGAAAATAGAAACAATTGTTTTGATTGATGATGATGAATTAGAGTTTGACCGATTCAGCGCAGCATTACTTAATGATGGTGTTGCGGTCCACTTTATTAAAGACAGTCAGTTTGCATTCAATAAGATAGTTGATGTTCAACCAGATCTAATAGTTCTTGATTTACTTATGTCTGGAATAGATGGAATTACACTGACGCATGAGCTAAGAAATCATAAAGAGACCAAACACATACCAATAATTATCAGCACAGCAAAAGATTTAAATGATGAAGAAAAAAGTTCGCTTCAGCATATAGTTGAAGATATAACGCTTAAATCCAAATGTCATCCTCTCGATGTGTTAAAAATTGTTAGTGACAGAATCAGAATGGATGAACTTTCATACTTTGTTGAAGATACAGTTAACAAACAACCGGTGGAAGAGTTATATATTACCGAGGAGCCGATTCACATTTTACCTGCGGGAGATAGTCAGACAGGAAATGAATTTTTGGGAGAAGTTTTAATTGTTGACGATGATCCTGATACTTTATTTACAATTAATGAAATCGTTCAATCTTGTAATTGTAAAACATCGATTGCCAAAAATGGACTCGAATGCCTCAAGATATTAGAGGAAAATTTACCTGATCTTATCTTGTTAGACATAATGATGCCAGAAATGGATGGGTTTCAAACAATTAAAAAGATACGTGAAAACCCTAAATGGAGGCATATCCCTGTATTTGCGGTTACGGCACGCGCTATGCTGGAAGATAGACAGATCATTCTTAAAAATGGATTTGACGATTACATAACTAAGCCGGTCAATACAGGAGTTATTTCATTTAAAATTGAAAAATTATTTTCAAAGATGAGAGCAGTATAATATGAAACGAATATTGGTTATTGATGATTTACCTGAAAATGTATTCATGCTTCAAGACAGGCTTGAGAATGAAGGTTATGAAGTAGTAACGGCTTATGATGGAAAAACGGGTATTGCAAAAGCAACAAGCGATATGCCCGATCTTATTCTTTTAGATGTTATGATGCCCGAAATGACAGGGATAGAAGTTTGTAAAATTCTTAAACAAGATACTGTAACCGCAGACATTCCAATAATAATTGTCACGGCTAAATCTGGTGCCGATGATGCCAAAGAAGGATTAGATGCTGGGGCATTCGATTACATCAAAAAGCCATTTGAAAAAGTGGAGATGTTAGCAAGAATAAACTCTGCTTTGAAATTAGCTGAGGCGCATAAGCAAGTAGTCGAAGCAGAAAAGCGAAACATATATGCTGCGACTGTTGGCACAACCAATCACAAAATTAAGCAGCCGCTAACATTGATAAGTCTCTCTTCTGCAGCAATTAAGAGAGAATTAAATAAAGAGCAGATTTCAAAAGAAGCAATCTTAAATCGTTTGAATTATATTGAAACGGGAATTAATGAGATTACAAATATTCTTAATCAGCTAAATGCAATTAAAAAACCGCTAACTTCAGAACACACAAAAAATGTTAAGATAGTAGAAGTTGCGAGAGAAAAGGATACTGTTGAAAAATTTTTAGATGAGACTGCGGATAGTTGAAAGCATGGTGTCGAATTCGTATGGCTTTGTAACTAAGCTTGTAACCCCTACTTTTTTGACATCTGAGCTAGCTTCGACAGATAAGCTGCCCGTAGATAATATGATCGGCATTTTGTAATTAAGTTTTCGTATATGTTCTGCACATTCTAACCCATTCATGCCCGGCATATTATAATCAATAATCACTAAATCTACTTTCATTTCTTCGGTTAAAACTTTTAACACTTCTGCGCCGGAGGTAACCCCAATTACATTAAATCCACTGGATTCTAAAAGTTCAGCGAGTAAATCTCTTAACATTATTTCATCATCAGCTAACAAGATAATTTTTTCAGACGATTCCGTAGTTGTTTCAATAGAGATTGGTTCATAAACCGGAATGTAAACATTAAATGTTGTTCCTTCATTAAGCTTGCTTGTAACATCAACGTGTCCCATATGAGATTTGATTATGCCGTATGTAACATATAATCCCAAGCCCGATCCTGTTTCTTTTTTCTTGGTGGAGAAGTAAGGGTCAAAAATTTTACGGATATTTTCTTCTGATATTCCCTCGCCAGTGTCGGTGACAGAAAAACATACGTATTTACCCTTATCAAGCCACGGAAAGTTTGAAATGTTTTTATGGTTAACTACAACGTTCTTCGCCGATAAAGTTATTTTGCCTGCACCGCGAATAGCTTCCTTAGCATTTACACATAAGTTTAATAATATCTGATAAATTTCAGTTGGATTTCCTAAAATATTATTTATCTTTTCTTCACTGTTGCTTTCAAAGGTAAGTTCTTTAGGAAATGTTTGATTAATTACCTTGGAAAGTTCAGCAATAAGCAAATTGGGTTTTATTAATTCCTTTTGCTTGGAAGTAGGTTTACCAAAGGACAACAATCCTTTGGTTAGATCTCTTGCCCTCACGGCACAATTCTCTATGTTATCAATCATTCGGGTAATATTTTCTGCTTGAGGGACACGTTTCTTGAGCAGGTTTAAGCTGCCGAAAATACTAGAGAGCAGGTTGTTGAAATCGTGAGCCATACCGCTGGACAATTTTCCTATGGTCTCAAGTCTTTGTCCTTGTAGAAGCTTTTTCTCAATTTCAGCATTTAGTTCACGTACTTTTATGCTGCTTATTGTAAAGGCGAATAGTGATGATAATTGTTCAATGTTACCCATCTCATGATTCGAAAATTTGTTGTCTTTTTTACCGAGAATAACCGCAGCTAATAATTTATTTTGAATAAAACATGGCGAAATCAATAAATAATCGGATTGTAAAACGTGAGTTAAGTTAAAGCCAATACTATTTGGTGTAGTTGTGATTATTAAGGGTTTTTTATTTACAGTTAACCACTTAGTAATAAAAGAAAAACTTGCTTTCAATTCTTGTTCTACTTCTGGTTTGTTTGGTATTTGATCGTTCGTCTTATCAAAGAGAATTTCATATTTTTTATCTTCTTCGTAAAAGGCAATTAGTCCTAATTTGCTGTCGGTCAATTTTTTGCATCTCATCAAAATTTCTTCAGATAGTACGGTTAAGGAGTTCTCTTTTACAAGCAAACTAAGAATATCGTGCAGTTCCTTCTGGAATTCAATGTTCCTTTGAATCACATTTTCATGTTGTTCACTCAGATATCTTTTAATGTGGGTGGGAAATATTCTTAAAAAATAACCATCGAGCTTATTTTTTTTAACTAAAGGATAAATGCTTAAGTCTTGAAGCGTGGGCAAAGTAATATTGAGAGGTTTCTTCTTTTCTAAAGTGCTCCGATCACCATCATCTGGTAAGCTGAAAAGAGCATAAAATGATCTGCCTTTAATTTTTGCAAAACCGGAATCTTCTTTGAAACTTTTGTTGCACCATAGAATATTTCCGTCCTTATCAGCAATAGCCAGAGAATTGCCTTCAACTTCTAAAAGCTCGGAAAGAGCATAGTTAGAAATTATATCGTTCAGCATTTATTCAATCTTGCCTGATTTCGTACTTTTTTATTTTTGTGTAAAGCGTTTTAGGACTAATGCCAAGCTGGTTTGCCGTTTGAGTTCGATCCCACCTATTAAGTTTAAGCACCTTAGCAATATGATATTTTTCCATTTCATCCATGCTTAATATTTCGGTAATTCGAATATCTTCTTCGTCCATTAATGCCTGTGTGCTTTTTGCGGTTGAACTTACCGGGAGGTTCAAATCGTCAGTGTCTATAAATTCGCCTTCCGAAAAAATAATTGCACGTTCAATAGTATGTTCAAGCTCACGAACATTGCCGGGAAAATTATAATTCAAAAGAGCCAATTCAGATTTTGGTGAAAGTTTTTTGGGCGATCTTATTGGTGATTTTGCTTCAAGGAAAAAATTAGCAAGTACAGGTATGTCATCTCGTCGGTCTCTTAGGGGAGGAATAGTTAGCGTTATAACATTTAAGCGGAAGAGTAAATCTCTTCTGAAATTTTTATTATCGGCTTCTTCCAGCAGATTTCTATTTGTCGCTCCAATTACTCTAACGTTGGAATTTAGATTTGTGACACCGCCAATTCTTCGGTATTCACCATTTTCAAGAAATCGTAAAAGCTTTGGTTGAAGCGATAAGCTAAGTTCGCCAATTTCATCTAAGAATAAAGTGCCGCCATTTGCAATTTCAACTAAACCCTGCTTGGAACTTTTTGCGTCGGTAAATGCGCCGCGTTCATGACCGAAGAGTTCGCTTTCAATTAATTGATCGGGAAGCGATGCACAATTGATAACCACAAAAGGTTTGTCTGCCCTTGTCGAATGTTTGTGAATGTATTCGGCAAAAAGCTCCTTACCTGTTCCGGTTTCTCCTTCAATAAGAATATTTGAATCAGAAAGCGCAGCTTTGCTTGCAAGGTTAATAATTTTTTGAAGTTGAGGGCTGTCACCAACAATGTTATGGGGAAGTTTTTTATTTACTCTATCAATTAGAGCGGTGTTCTTGTTTAAAAGAGATTTATGTTCCGCAGCATTATTAATCGTTACAAGGAGCTCATCAAATTCATATGGTTTGGTGATATAATCGTAAGCCCCCATCTTAATGCAGTCGATTGCTTTACGAATTTCATTTTGTGCGGTGAGAATAACAACAATAAGAGAAGGATTATAATCACTGATAAACTTTAAAACCTCTTCACCGGAAACTTCCTGCATATTTAAATCTAGAAGCAGCAAGTCGTAATTTTTACGTTTAAGTGCCTCAATGGCATATTTACCATCATAAACGGTATCAACAGTAAATCCTTCTTCGAGCAACTGCTCTTTAAGCAGATAGCTTAAGGTTTCATCGTCATCACAAACCAAAATTTTTGAATTTTTAGTCATAGCTTAATTATTCTAATTATTGAATTTATTTGAATTACAACCTCAAATTTTTATATTTGTGCTCCAAAAATTGAGGGCGTGTAGCTCAGTGGTAGAGCATTTGCCTTTTAAGCAAAGGGTCGGTGGTTCGATCCCACCCACGCTCACTTTTTTGATAATAACCGCATTTAATTGTACTAGATTTCCCATTCTCTTAATTAAATAAATCCTTTTAAAAGTCTGGTTAAAGAACCTAATACTCTCAAATTGCCAACAAATATAACTATAAAAATTTTAATTCACATCAGTTGTTTTGGTCAAACCCAATCCGTTTTTAACTTCATTTTGGATATCTGTTCAAAATAGTTTTAAGATTCATCTCTTTATGAAATTATATGACTGGCTGCATCCAAATAAAAGAAAGTAATAAGGTTTTATTTCATTAGGTTGTATAATGTTGCTAAGATTTCTGAAAAATAAATATCATCCTGCAAATTAAACTTCTAAAATGAATAACCTTAATAACAAAATAAGAAGAATTCATTAGAGCTTCTCACCTTAAAAATTATGAAAATAGACATAAGCTACTGATGAAAAATCTTTTCAACCCGCCAGAAGATTTTTCTTAAGAAAGCATGCAGTAAGAGATATTTAATGGCGGGACTGAA
>Ga0209619_10001356_pt1 | contig 17945 bp, 14 predicted proteins | sample Rifsed16ft3_FD_184011 | JGI IMG/M metagenome (GOLD analysis project Ga0209619, IMG submission 184011) | Soil microbial communities from Rifle, Colorado, USA - sediment 16ft 3 (version 2) | ecosystem: Environmental > Terrestrial > Deep subsurface > Rock core/Sediment | place: Rifle, Colorado... | reverse complement strand
CCCTCACTACTAGGGAGTAGAAAAATGCTCGCGTCGGATGACCGAGACGTCGGAGACCAACATGACGCCGGAACGGCGCTCGAAGAGCGTCTGGAGCCCGGCCAGGATCGCCTCCACCTTGTCCGCGGGCACCACCGTCATGATCATCAGCAGGTTCTCCGTATCATTGAACATGAAATGGCTTTCACGAAAGCCATGGCGGCCTTTTCCCGAAATGTTGCTGATGATCGTGTAGCCGCCGGCTTTCACCTTGTCCAGCAAGTTGATCACAAAAGGTCGGTCTTCGCCACTCACGACCATCCGAATCTCCTTCATCGGATGAAACATTAACCCGCCCATGGCCTAACCTCCTTCTCTTTCTGCGAAACCCCACGTACTACTCCACCCCTTTTACGCCAGTTCGTCCGCTAGAGGCCAGCTCGTGCCACGGATAAAAAGACCAGTTGCCGCCGGCAGCAGGACCATTGAGCTTCTGCCATCCCTGCTTCGGAATATACCGATGAAAGGTCAGCTCTTCAGGGTCCACGGCCACCAGGTGGACCCAGCGTCCGTCGTAGAAATGCTGCAAGACCGGATGGCGCTGGATCAGCAGGCTGATCGGTTCCAGTGGCGCCTCGACGATCGTGAGCATCCGCATGGGCTCATGATAGGGCTGCTCCCCGTTCATGACGGTCTGCCACGCTAGCCCAATCCGCAGATCACTCTGGGTGCCAAACATGATGCTGATACGGCCTACCACGTTGTGATACACCTTACTCCCGCTGCCATAGATGTCGTTATCCACAGTGGAAAAATAATGCTCCATGTTGATCCACTGGCCGACCACCTGCGGGGCAGTCATGAGGATCTCCAGGAGCCTGGCGGTGGGATCATCAAGATAAGAATAATTGTTCATGAAGGTGCGCCCTTCCAGATTCAGACCGCGGGTGAGCCGGCGGCTTCCGATGATAAACGCGGCATTCCTCGACAGTCCCCACTCGGGTCGCACCTGGCTCCAATCGGCACTCCGCCGGCGAACATGCCGAGAAACGTTGCGCAGCGACTTTCTCGCTTCCGTCTCCGTGCCCACGCCAGGCAACCGCGAGCATCGCTCCTGGCTGGTAAGCCGACTCATTTCCTTCAGGTCTTGGAGCAAGTGGGACACATCTTTGCGATGCGTCGGAGGCACGTCCTCCAGATCGAAGAGCTCTACCTCGTCCGTGGCCGTGTCAACCTGCCCGGCAATAAAGTAGGTGTCCTGAGGAATCTCAATCCCATGCTTGGCGAGCTGCTCGCGCACCTTGGCCTTATTGGCCATGGCGGCAAAGAGTCGGGCATTGGGTTTCCCTTCATTCCCCCCGCAGGCACCGCAATCGAGAGCAGCTTCGAAGGGGTTGTTGTCCGACGTGCTGGTGTGGGCGCAGAGCAGCACCAGGCGCGCAAAGATGCGGGTCAACCCCAGGATTCTCAGGGCGGTCTCTACCGTAAAGGCCTGTTCATCGAGCGTCAACCCCATTTGGGTGATACGGTCGATTCGCGCCGCTGCCCAGCCCCGCTCGATCCGGTAATGCTCCCGTAAGTCCTCAATGAAGGCGGCCTCTTTCTCGACCGAGAGATCCAACAGTCGAGAGGGCCTGCCCAGGACAGGTTCTGCCGAGCCGTACTCGTCCAATGCCCACAAACGTGACGCCTCGACCAGTTCCGGGGAAATTTGGGAGCCATGTAGACCGAGCCGTTCCCGCAACGCGCGCCGGATGATCGCTCGCTGTTCCGCGGCCATCATCTCCTCGGCGTCACTCTTGGACAGCTTATCCACGGTCAGGGTGGTGGAGACGCGAGGTGCAAAGAGGCGCTTGAGCCAGGCGCTCGCCTTTTTATCCTGGACAGGGAAGAGGGTCTTCCCAAAAAACGGTAAGCTGTAAAACCAGCCCAGTGACTCCACCATCACGTAAGGTGTGATGACATGCGCCTTGAGATCATGCAGTAGCGTATGGCCAGTCCGAACCAGTTGCGCACCGGCCCGATGTCTGGGGAGGATCTCTCCATGATAGGAGCGAGGGATTTCGCGCGCGACGTTCCTGCACTTCATAATCACCGGGAAACTCTCAACCTCATGACGGCTGCCGAAGGCACGATAGCGGATGAAGCAGATGAAGAATCCGGGAAAGCCAAGCGTCTCGTAGTGTCCGATCTCCTCTAAATGGCGGCGGTACACCTCAGAACGCACATCAATGCAGAACACCACCTGGGCTTGTGGGCGCACCACCGGGAGCCGATTGGATTCCACGCCGGCCTCTTCCTCTTTGGGCCCTTTGAGCTTGCGTGCATTCGCCATGAGCTGCGCCAAGAGAGTCTCCTGGTATCCCGCCTCAAGGGCCATAAGCCAGCGCAGGCCGTGCTGGCTTTCCGGGAAGGCCTCCAACCAGTCCAGCAGGGTTTTCAAGTCTGATGGCGCACTGTCAAGCAGGGTAGCTGACTCAATGGCCAGGGCTTTGGCCAGCGCGACCAGGCGCCAGGCGGCGGATTGGAGGGCGATGCGGTGATCCTGATCGCAAGAGTCGGCTGCATAGCGCCGGGCCAGAGCTTGCCACGCCTCAATGCCGCGTGTGGGCCACCCATCGCGCAGGCGATCCACCTGGCGGGCATACCGGGCCGGGAGGTTTCCGGCAACCCGCTCCCGCCGGAGGAAATAAGCCCCTGGCTCTCGGTGGATGTAGCCGCATATGGCGCCGTAGGTTCCCTCAATCCCCAGGTCCTCGCGACAAGCTTTGTACACGAACTCCCGCTCATACCACAGGCGCACCGCAAGATACTGAACGAGATCCATCGGGTATGCTTTGGCCCATTGCGCTGAGACGGGCTCCGGCCGCTCAGCTCGCCATTTGATAAACCCCGCCCAGCCGAACAAGGCAGCCAGATGGAGCGAGCAGTAATCCTGCCAGAGTGGATTAGGAAGGCCCAGCGCGGCGAGGCTGTCCAGAATGGCATCTTCGGGCTGGTCGGGCAGGTCCGCCAGCTTCTGCCGCCAGTCCGAAATCCCCAAGAGGAAACAGCTTCGATCCTGGATGGCCAACCGCTTCCAGGCTCTGTAGAATGTCTCCTCCCGATGGGGCATGGCCCAGGTGGCCTGCCCTTCGTCCAAGAACGCAGCGCACCACTTGATCATCACCTCATTGATCCGGGCCCAGAGCTGGGTGCCCAGGACGCGGTCGCACCAGCCAGCCAGCGTGACGTGATGGCCCAGCGCGGCGAGATCCCCGTTCACGGCCGCCTGCATTCTGGCCTCGACGCTCGGCAGCGTGAGGACGCCGCGCAACCGGTCCGCGGGGGTATTCAGGAGGTCTCGCTTCGGAGCGCCAGCAAAGAGGGCCTCCAACGTCTCTCCAGCCGGAGCGCTGATTCCCTGGACCAGATGCGCTCGGAGAACTTCGAGGTGGGTGACGCGCCGACCTCCTATGGTCACATGGGTGTCCTGGGCCAGAGGTTGAAGCGCCGCCTCCACATGATCCGGCCGGATCCGCCCCTGGCGGAAGTAGGTCCGGTACAGCTCGTTGGGCAAGTAGCCTCGCGCGCCGATTAGTTGCTGGCCACGCTGTATGGCTTCTTCAAAGCCGAGATATTCTAAGCCATGAAGGATATTGTGATGAATAAAGGTGCGCATGGACCAGTTATGGGCAGTAATCTCACTGGCCAGCTCGACCAGCACTCGCAATTCTGTTCGCTGGAGTTCGGTGTAGCGCGCGTTCGCCACGATCATCGGTTTACCTCTAGGAAAGAAAGGGCGGCTGGGTCGCCGAGCTGGAACAAGCCTGCTGGGACGATGCCTCCTAGCGCCAGCAGGCACAGCACGAGGACCAAGGAGAGGACTTCGGTCTGGCTCAGATCCCGATAGAGCAAGTCGGGCCTGGGCTGACCAAACAGGATGCGCTGCATGAGCATAACCAGCAGCCATGACGCCATGAACCAGACCAGCAGAATGACAACTATGCTCTGCGGCAAGGTCGTCGATGAAGAGAACATCATCGCCATGAAGGCGGAGAACACACCGAACAGAGGAAGGCCCATGGCTGCCATGATCAGGAGTCCGAAGAGCGTGGCAAACCGGGGCATCGGCCGCGCCAAGCCGCGCAGTTTGTCCAGATCCAGATGACCATATCGCGCCTGGACGAAATGCCCCGCCAGGAGGAGCCCGCCCATGGCCACGGCCACCGCGCTGACATACCCGGCCGCCTGTGGCATCTTCCCGGCTGTCACCGCCATGTGCCACCACGGGATCGCCAACAAGGTCACAGCGAGGTATGCCACCATCTGTCCCAGGTGGCATTGGACGAGCGCCTTCAAGGACCCATACAGTGCCCCGATGAGCGCCAGCAGGAGAAGGCTCGGCAGGATCCCTGCCGGGACCGCCGCGCTGATGGAGACGACGCCATGCACCCCAAGGCTCGGCAGGGCCACGGCGAGAAAGGCCGGCAGGCTGCCGGGTAAGTGGCTCAGGGCGCCCACGAACACCCCATGCAGTGGAAAGAGTGGGAGCGCGGTGGCAAAGGCGACGAGCCGCAAGACGACGGCGACGGAGCCTGACGCCGCTAAGGAGGCTACCAAGCACAGGACCCCAATGCCACACAGCGCCACAGCTCCCCACACCATCGGGCTTGTGGTCCGGCCGTGCCACACCATGGCCAGGCCGATCACGCCCAACATCACGGAAAAGAAGATGATACCGAGGGCGCCTCCGCTGGCGAGCGTGCCGAGGCTCAGCCCAAGAAACAGCAGCGTCAGCACGATGGAGGACGGAGCCTCCATGTAGGGATCTTGTCCAAAGACCGCCAGAAAGGACGCCAGAATCAGGAGCCAGCTCAACGGCGCGATGGCCGCGTCCCCATCCGCCGTGCCCGCGGTCACCGCCACAACCACTAGCGCCGCCGTGAGGAACAGCGCCCACGCCTTCAACGTCCGAGGGCGAGACCACAGCAACACACCGATTCCGGCGCCCAGGAGCGGGATGGCTGTCAGTGTCAGCACAGGGTCCACGATGAGTTCCTTCACGGCAGCCATTCTGGCAACCTCGCGTCCATTCGGCGCGCCAGGCGGATGATCGCCTGTCCGAACCTGGCGTACAGCGCATCGATGTAGAGTCGATTCCAGATGAAGAGGTACAGCCGGGGTGCCGAGGCGGACACCCATGCCGACATCAGAATACGTTGTCCTCTGATGTTCGTGTAGGCCACCGCCCAGCCCCCACCGATGAGCAGGGTGACCAGGATGACAAAAAGATCAAACAGCCAGGGGTTCCACGCAGCGGCCTGGAAGTAGCGTGCCGCCTCACCAGGAGCGGGATACAGGAAGTACGTGAAGGCCTCTACCGCCCAGAGATAAGTGAACACGACCAGGAGCAAGGTCAGCACCATGGCGCCAACCACCTTCCAGGATTCGACAGCCCTGAGCCGATACAGACTCAAGATGGCCTGAGAAGAGGTCACCCAGGCGAAAAACAGGAGGATGACGGCGCCCTGCGCATCGCGCAAGGGCACCTGCAAGACCCCGTGCGCGATCAGCAGGATGACCAGGGGCAAGGCCAGGGTCATGGTGATCCCGGTGAACCAGGGAAGGCGGGAGGGCTCCACGTCCTGGTCAGCGTTTCGCGTAGGGGGAAGCTTGGGGGTCCGGCGCGCCACATGGATGACATTGCCCGCGTACAGGAAGAAGCTGGCCTTGAAGATCCCGTGCGCGATGAGGTGGAAAATCGCAAGGGCAAACGCCCCCAGCCCGCATTCCATGATCATGTAGCCCATCTGCCCTATGGTGGAGAAGCCCAGCATCTTCTTGATATCATTCTGGGTGAGCATCATGCTGGCTCCCAAGATCGCTGTCAGTGCGCCGATCACGAAGACCACATGCAAGGTGCCGGGGGTAAGCCCGTAGAGCGGCGCCAAGCGGTTGATGAGAAAGCCGCCCGCATTGACGATCCCGGCGTGCATGAGCGCGGAGACCGGGGTGGGCGTGTCCATCGTATCCGGGAGCCAGACATGCAAAGGTAACTGGGCCGACTTGGCCATCGCTCCGACAAACAGCAGCAAGGTGATCGCAGTGACGGTGCTGATCTCCATCCCGCTTCCCGGCCAGAGAGGGAGCGTCGCGGACGACTCTGCGGCGCGCTCAAAGAGCAGGGGAAATTCCAGCGTGCCGTACACGCTATACGCGAGCAGCACGCCGCCCAGGAAGGCGACATCGCCGAGGCGCAGCACGATCCAGGTCTTAAAGGCGGCATTCACCGCCGGGGGATGCGTATAGTTGTAAGCCAGCAGCAGATACAACAGCCAGCTCATCAACTGCCAGAACACGAACAGCATGAAGAGGTTCGCGCTGGCAACCAGGGAGAGCAGGGCGAAGGTAATCAAGCCCAGGAGGGCATAAAACCTGGCGTACCCCCGATCCTGCTGCAGGTAGCGAATGGAGTAGAGATGGATGATGCTGCTGACCCCTGTAATCAACACCATCATGACCGCGCTCAGGCGGTCAATGTAGAGGGCGAACTGCAACCAGTTTTGAGCCGCCGGTGTTCTCTGGTAAAGAGCAATGTGGATTGGGCCATCAACGCTGACGGTATACAGTGTCCACACGCCACCGATGAAGGCCAGGACAACGGCGGGAACTCCAATCCTGTAGCTCTTTTCACGCAGCTGGCTTCCCGCCAGGCCAATGATGAGCCCCGCCACCAGAGGCAAAAGCAGGACGAGCATCGCACCGTAAAGTGCCATCACCGTACTCCGTAGGTACCGTGGACTTGCCTAACTCGGTTGAAATTGTGAAGGTGTGTCATCCTTAGTTGAAAATGCGAAGCGACTCCCTTAGGGTGGGGCGGTTGTTGCCGACAACCCGCAACCCCACCAAGAAAGGAGCCGCCTCATGAAGAGGGTATTCCGCATCACGAGCCAGGGCAAGGTGAAAGACGTGGGCCGCCGCGGCCTGGTCCAGCATCCCGAGGTCGAGCAGGTAGACACCACGGTGGCCCTCATCCAGGCCCTCATCCCGCTCAGGCTCCGGGCCGTCGGGGAGGCCCTGGAAGCCGAGGTCGTCCACCTCGCGGGACCCCGCCACAGCCGCGCCGGCCGGTGGCCCGGGCATGTCCGCTGGGGGTCGCAGCCGGGCTCGGTCTACCTCCTGGAGCAGAAGCTCCCCCTCCCCGTCCCCCGCGTTCGGGATCGCTCCCGGAACCAGGAGGTCGCCCTGGCCACGTACCAGCAGCTCCAGACGCCCCGCCAGGCCGATCGGGGCCTGTTCCGGAAGGTCCTCCTCGGGCTGAGCTGCCGGAACTACCAGGCCTGCGCCGAGGCGGTCCCGGCGGCGTTCGCGCGCAACCGTCCCGCACCCTTGACGAACAGATCCCCTATCTCCCAGTAAGCTCTCGGCGGTCCAGCAGCGTGGCCGCAGGAAGGATGGCGAGAGGCATAGTATATTCAGCACATATCCCTAGGTCAAGCCACAGGCGCCTTCCCCTAAAAACGCTCTAAGGTTGCCTGGGGTTCAGCCAGAGTCGCCGTGAACTGTCGAGAGTACAGCCTTCACAAGAAGTTCCACGAGTGGGCACGAAATCTCTGGTCGGTCAAGCATCCCTGGCAAAGAAACGCTCTAAGGCCATTTCCACCTCACCAACGGGGTGTAGCCCTCACTCTCGTGAATTGGGGCTTAGAGCGTTTTTAGGGGCCTTCCAAAGGCGCCCGCTGCTGTAGAGCCACTCGCTGCACAGGGCGTCTTCAGGGAGGGAGGAGCGGAGGAGCGCCCAGGGCTGGGCTCGAAGGGCCAAGGGCCCGAAGCAACGTGGCTACGCCGGGCTGTATGAGCTCGAGAAAGGGTCTCGGGTAGAGGCCGATCCAGAAAACCAACACCGCCAGGGGGATCACCGTCACCAGCTCGCGCGGGGTCAGATCCGGAAGGAAGGGCGTTCCAGACCTGGGAACTGGCCCTAGAGCCACCCGTTGCAGCATCCAAAGCAGGTAAGCCGCGCCTAGCAGAATCCCGCCCATCGCCAGGAGCACCATCAGCAGGCTCCGCTGGGCCGTCCCCACCAGCACCAGGAACTCGCCGATGAAGTTGTTGGTGCCGGGGAGCCCAAACGAGGCCACCGCAAAGATAGAAAGCAGCAGGGTAAACCGCGGCATGAGCTGATGGAGGCCACCATAATCCTCGATCAAGCGGCTATGGGTGCGGTCGTAGAGCTGCCCCACCACTAAGAACATCGCTCCGGTGGTGATTCCGTGGTTGAGCATCTGAAGGAGCGCCCCCTGGATACTCGGGTGGTTAGCCACAAAAAGCCCTAAGGTCACAAAGCCCATGTGCGAAATCGAGGAATAGGCCACAAGCCGCTTAAGATCCTCCTGGGCTAGGGCCATATAGCCCCCGTAGAGAATCGCAAGCAGGGACAGCCAGAGGATCACAGGCGTGAACTTTGAGGTTGCCTCTGGGAGCATGGGAAGGACGAGCCGCACAAAGCCATAGCCCCCCATCTTGAGGAAGACGCCGGCTAAGATCACGCTCCCGGCGGTCGGGGCCTCGGTGTGCGCATCGGGGAGCCACGAATGAAATGGCACCATGGGGGTTTTGATCGCAAAGGCCAAGAACAAGCAGGCGAAGATCCAGAGCTGGGTCTTGACGGGATAGTGCTGCGATGCCAGCACCTGCATGTCAAAGGTGCGGCCGCCCTCGAGGTAGAGCCCCAAGATCCCGACCAGGAGCAGCAGGCTTCCGGTGAGGCCAAAGAGCGCAAACTTGATCGCGGCCGTGATCCGTCGGGAGCCGCCCCACACCCCGATGATGAAGAACATCGGCATCGTCGTGGTCTCCCACAGCATGAAGAACAAGAACAGATCCAGCGTGGAGAACACCAAGAGCATGGCGCTCTCGATGAACAGGAGGAGCATGAGGAAGGCCTTCTGATGGTGTTCAATGCTCCTCCAGGAGCAGAGCACGCAGAGGGGCGAGAGCAGGGTGGAGAGGAGGACTAACGGCAGGCTGATCCCATCCACTCCGATGGCGTACTGGATGTTGAGGGTCGGCATCCACGCCATCCGCTCGACAAACTGCATCCCTTGGATGGAGGGATCAAACCAGAGCCAGAGGAGCAGGGAGAGCGCAAAATCGAGGAGGGTGCAGCCGAGGGCGACCCGCCGGATGGTCTCCTCCTTGCGGAGAAATACAAGAACGCCCATGCCCAGTACGGGCAGCGCAATGGTCCAGCTGAGCAGATGGTTCAGGAACAGCTCAGCCATGTCAGTTTCTCACAAACCCCCGTTTTGGCTCCCAAACCAGATGAGGATGCTCATCGCCAGCACCAGAAGAAGGATCACCACGCCTAACAGGTGCGGGAGCAGCCGGGGTTCCATCTGACGCAGGTGCTCCGCGGAGACCTCCGTCACCCGCCCCACCTGCTCGATCGGTCGGTCAAGCCGCCGCAGATCCATCTCATGCCACAGCCAGTGCGCGAGCTTCACCGTCAGCCTGGCCATTCCCTCCACCAGCCGGTCAATCCCCCGCAGATCCACCTCATGCCACAGCCAGTGCGCGAGCTTCACCGTCAGCCTGGCCATTCCCTCCCCCAGCCGGTCAATCCCCCGCAGATCCATATGCTGCCAGAGCCACCGAGCTGCCACGACGCTCCGCATGGCGAACCCGTGCAGTAGCCAGTCAAAGCCCTGCCGTTCCACCACCCGTTCAAGCCACCGAGCCAGCGCGAGGGTGGGACGGATAATGGCAGTGTCATAGACTTCATCGAAATATCCCTTATTGAGCACAAGCACGTAGAGGGGCTTCAGACGCCCGGCAAGCCGCGGGGATGGGTGGAAAGGCCGAAGGTGGGTGTACATGGCCAGGGCAAAGCCCCCAATGGCGGCGGTGAGGAGCGAGAGGAGCAGCGGACCCGAGACCTCTGGGGTCGTCAGGGGCGAGGGCGCCAGCACCGGGGAGAGGGCTTCCACGAATCCCCTCCACAACAGCGCCAGCAGGCCAGCCCAGGCGAGGGCGATCATGCCGGTGACCGCCACCCCGCCCAAGAGGCCCGGCGGAGAACCGGAGACGCGATCCCCCCACTCCACTGGCGTGGGATGCGGAAGGATTGCCAGAACCCAGCGGAAGAGTGCCAGGGCCGTGAGCCCCGTCGCGGCCGCCAGGATGGCGAGGAAGGCCACCTCAGCCGAGCCGAACTCGGCAGCCATCCACAGCCGATCATACCGGCTCATCACGATCACCAGCGGCGGAAGGCAGGCCAGGGCGAGGGCCACGGGATACAGCAGCCAAGGGCGGGCAGGATGGGGAGCAGCCCGACTGTGCCGCTCGCGCAAGTGGAAGTCCTGCTGGAGCGCCAAGGGGTTCAGCACATTCCCGGCATACAGGAACAGGAACCCCTTCAAGGCCCCATGGGCCACCAGATGGAAGATGGCCGCGACATACGCTCCCACCCCGCAGGCCAGCATCATGAACCCAAGCTGGCTGATCGTGGAATAGGCGAGGATCCGTTTGATGTCGCTCTGGGTCAGGGCCACGATGGCCGCCCCGAGCGCCGTCGTGGCCCCTACCACCGCCACCAGGGTCATGGCGAACGGAGCAAGGGTATAGAGCGGGCTGAGACGGAGCACCAGGTAGACGCCCGCATTCACCATCGTGGCGGCATGAATCAGGGCGGAGACCGGCGTGGGAGCCTCCATGGCAAAGGGAAGCCAGACATGGAACGGCACCTGGGCCGACTTCCCCATCGCACCAATAAAGAAGAGGAGCGGGATCAGCGTGGTGACCGCCACAGCCCAATCGAGACCCAGCCAGCCAAGGGGTGTGATCGTCTCCCCGACATGGTCCTGCACCTTCGCCAGGATCTCGGGGATCTCAAGAGTACCGAAAGTGGTGAAGGTGAGGAGCACCCCGAGTCCCAATCCCACATCCGCCACGGCATTCACCAGGAAGGCCCGGGTGGCCGCCAAACAGGCCGCCTTGCGCTCAGCCCAGTGGGAAATGAGCAGGTACGAGCAGAGGGCCATCAGCTCCCAGCAGAGGTACAGGATGAGCAGGTTGCTGCTCAGCACCAGCAGGAGCATGGCCCCGGTGAAGAGGGCGATCACCGCAAAGTATCGGGCATATCGAGGATCCCCCTGCATGTAGCGGACGGAGAAGCGATGCACCAGGTCGCTTACCCCGGCCACCAGGAGGAGCAGCACGGCGGTGAGCGTATCAATGTAGAGGCCAAGCTCGATATGGAGGCTTCCCGCGTGGATAAAGGTGTAGAGCGGGAGGCGGATGGGGCCACGCAGGAGGACATCAAGAAAAGCGACCCCTGACAAGGCAAACGAAAGGGAAACGGCGGGGATGGCGACGAGGTGGCTCCGCTCTCTGAGCCACCGACCGAAGAGGCCGATGGTGAGAAAGGCGGAAAGCGGAAGGAGCGGAATGAGCGCGTACATGAGCCTGTTAGAGTCCCTTCGGTACAGCCGTGGCGTGGATCAGCGCGATGAGCCAGTCGCTGCCGAAGCCGAGGATGAGGAGGGCCAGGGTGACGACACCAAGGCCAAGGCGCATGGTCCAGGGAAGCTCCTCGGGGGAGCGAGCCGGGACCGGGGTCTTCTCCAAGTACACTTTCTCAAAAATCCGGAAGAAGTAGGCCAGGGTCAGCACGGTGCTCCCGATGATGGCTGCCACGCCCAGATAGTGCTGCCGCTCCAGGGCCCCCAGCACGAGGTACCACTTGCCAAAAAACCCCCCTGTTGGTGGGAAGCCAATCATCGAGAGCGCGATCACGATCAAGGCAGCCAGCGTCCAGGGCGACCGGCCCCGGAGCCGCTCAAGGTCCCCCAGCTCGCGCACCCCATGCATGGAGCTGGCTGCCGCGGCCACAAAGAACAGGCCGGCTTGCATCACCGCATCGGTGATCAGGTAGAAGACGCCACCGGCAAACCCGGTCTGGTTCCCCAGGCTGAACCCTAAGACGCTTAGACCGATGTGCGCAATTCCCCCGTAGGCGAACATCCGCTTGAGGTGCCGCTGGATCAGGGCCAGGCAGGCGCCGACCAGGGCGGCGCCGGCCCCGATCCAGCTTAAGACCGGCAAGATCGGGATCTGTGCCGTCATCGTCTCGGGGCCAAAGACCCAGTAGGCGATCCGGAACAGCGCGTACAGCGAGACTTTGGTAATCAGGGGGGCAATCAAGGTGCTGACCGCATCGGGGGCATGGGTGTAGGCATCGGGCAGCCAGCCATGCAGGGGGACGAGCGCCATCTTGATGGCCAACCCGACCATGATCAGCACGCTTCCCCACAAGACCACGTGGGAGGAGAGGAGCGCGGGGAGGCGCTGGGCGGCATCCGCCATGTTGAGCGTCCCGGTGGCGGCGTAGAGAAAGCTGACTCCAAGCAGGTACAACGAGGCCCCGGTGGTCCCCAGGATGAGGTACCGAAAGGCGGCCAGACTCGCGTGGCCCCCAGCCACCCCGACCAGGGCATAGGCGGAGAGGGACGTCAATTCCAGAAACACAAACAGGTTAAAGAGATCGGCCGTCAGCACGATCCCCGTAAGGCCCGAAACCAGAAGAAGTACCAACGTGTAGTACAGGGCCGTCTTCGTCGCAAGCGGCCCCTGGACAAGCGTAGAGCCGGCGTACACCACTGCGAGCAGCGCAATCAGGCTCAGCGCGACCATCATGAGGCTGCTCAACCCATCCGCCACCCACTCGATCCCCACAGGCGGGGCCCACCCGCCAAAGGCGTAGCGGATCGGTCCATCTTCCACCACCGTCGCAAGCAGAAGCAGCGTAAGCAGGCTCATGCCCGAGAGGGCAATCAGGGTCAAGGGCCGGCACCACGCACGCGCCCACAGGCCCACCAGAGGCATGGCAACCCCGGTGAGGAACGGGAAAGCAAAGATCAGCACCGGGAGATGCCTGCTCATTCTATTCTCCTGAAAATCTCCCCCTCCTCCAGCGTCCCGTACTGCCGGTAGAGACGAACTGCCAGGGCCAGGGACACCCCCAGCGTCGCCACCCCCACCACGATCGCGGTGAGCATGAGAGCGGGAGGCAGCGGGTTCAGATAGGCTCCGGGTTCCGTGAGGTCCGGAAGCAGGATCGCCACCGTGCCCCCCCGCTTCGCTGAGAGCGAGACAACAAAGAGAATCACGCTGGTCTGGACCAAGTACATGCCCATCAGCTTTTTGATCAGGTTGTGATGGGACAGCATGATCAGGAGTCCCCACAGAAAGAGAAAGATGAAGGCGAAAAAGTTCGCCTGGCCGAGCACATCCTCAGTCATGACCCTGCTCCACATTATCTGGGGAGAGGCTATAAAAAATCGCGACCGCGACGACGGCCACATCCACGAACACCCCCACCATCGTGAGCAGAATCCCTGTCCAGCGCCGCACCGGCCCCTCCCATCCCGGCACACTTACCGAACCATAGTTCAAGAACTCCCCGGCCCAGAGGAGGGAGAGGGTCCCAAGGGCGGCAAAGAGCAGGAGCCCCATCCCCTCTCCGTACGTGGCAAATCGGGTAATCATGCGCGAGACCGGGCCATTGCCGTAGACGAGCAGGCTGAGAAGCAACGTGCCCCCAATGACCACTCCCCCTACGAAGCCCCCCCCTGGACTCACGTGTCCATGAACTAGGACATAGAGGCCGTAAAGCTGGAGCCACGGGATCAGAACCCGGCAGAGGGTTTGGGCGATCAGGCTGTCATAGGGCTGGATCATCGGGCCCCCCGGTTAGTGCTCTCGCCGAAGCAGCAGCGCACAGGCGATGCCGGCGGTGAAGATCACGGTTGTCTCGATTAAGGTGTCGAATCCTCGATAGTCCATAACGATCGAGGTCACGACGTTGGGCGTCAGGGTATCCTCCAGGCTCCGTTGCAAGTACACCGGAGAGAGATAGGCATTCGGCGCGGAAGCCGGATCCCCCATGCGGGGGAGATCCTTGACCGCACGCACCAAGAGAAGCGCAAGGGCGAGCAGCCCCCCGAGGGCCAGCCAGTGCCCCCGATGATGCGGGGATCGGGCCTCCTCGGGAGAGGTCAAAAACAGTGCCATGAGAAAAAACACGGTGGAGAGACCCGCCCCGACGACCGCTTCGGTGAAGGCGACGTCAACCGCCCCCAGCCAGGCCCAGTTCAGCGCCAACACGAAGCTATAGCAGCTTAAAATAAAGACCGCCCCGATGAGATTCCGGGTCAGCAACGCCCCGCCTGCGGTCAAGACCAACAACAGGACCAAGGCGGCATCGACCCAGGGGTTCATGCCCCTTCTCCCTCCTCATGCGTCCAGGGCTGAAGGCCCGTCCGCAGGGCAGCCCGAAGCCCGACATGCGTGATCACCGGGTTGAACAGACAGAGGAGCACCAGGATCAGCACGGTCTTGACGGCGGAAAGTGTGAAGCCCTGATAGCAGGCAACGCCGAACAGGACGAGCGTCAAGCCCAGGGTGTCGGTGAGCCCCAAGGCATGGGCACGAGTGAATACATCGGGCAACCGCACCATTCCGATCGCCGCACCCACCAGGAAAAACAGCCCAGAAAGGATGAGCAGGATCACGACGATGCTCATTTACGGCATCCCTTTCATCTCCAGATACTTGGCGACGGCCACGGCCCCAACAAGGTTCAGGAGCGCATACCCCACAGAAATGTCCACAAACACGTCCAGGCGCTCATACAGCGTCCCGATGAGGACCAGGATCAGGATGGCCTTGTTCGAGATGCCATTCAAGCCCAGGAGCCGGTCAAACAGGGTCGGCCCGAAAACCATACGGAAGAGGTAGACCAGCGCCAGGGCCACGGTGGTCAGCAGGACGGCGACGAAGAAGATCTGCATCAGGCTTCCCTCTGCTTGGCGAACACGTGAGCGATCTTCCGCTCCAGCGTGTGCGTGACGATATCGCCCGCCGAGTCGGCATCGAGGGCATGCACCAGGAGTGTGTCTTGAGACACCCCCACCGTGATCGTCCCGGGCGTGAGGGTAATCGAGTTCGCCAGCAATACCACCGCCCGGGGATCACGGAGCGCTGTCCGGTAGCGGAAAATCTTCGGCGCGATGGGCAGACGCGGATTGAGGATGACCGCGGCGACATGGAGGTTCGCCACGATGATGCGGGAGAGCAGCCACGGCACATAGAGTAGGAAGCGCCGCCACGGAAACGGCGACGCGGGCAAGGCCGGCAGGCCGACTCGAAGCCACGCCACCAACAGAGCCGAACCAAGCCCAGCTCCCACATAGAAGGGTTCTGGCTGTCCAGAGAAGAGCAGCCAGATGCCGAACAACACCAAGGTATTCAGGAGGATACTGCGGGCTCTCCGAGTCATGGCACCTCCAGTAGCTCCGGGCTCGAGCGGACCCATCCTCCTCCCGGCCGGTAGCGGGAGAACTCCCGGGTCAGGGAATCCATCGCCACCAGGTGCACCCACTGGTTGTTGAAGAAGTTCTGGAGGATTCGATGGCGCTGAATAATTGCCTCGATGCGGGCAGGAGGGGCCTCAATAATGGCCAACAGTCGCAGCGGCTCATGGTAAGGAACAAGACCGTCATGCAGCGACTGGACCGGGAGGCCGGTCATCAGATCGCTTTGGCGGCCCAGCATCACTCCAATCCCACCCACCACATTGTGGATCACCTTGCTCCCGCTTCCGTAGATCCAGGGATCCACCGCGGAGAAGTAGTACTGCGCGCTGATCATCTGCATGACCACGCCCGGGAAAGTCATGAGGAACTCCAGCCGCTGGCCGTCTTCATCCGCCTCGGGATCGTAGGAATGCATAAAGACCCGGCCCTCAAGGTTCAGCCCGTAGCTTACGCTGCGCTGCCCGATAATGTAGGCTGCATTCCCCGAGAGGCCCCATTCGGGCCGGACCTGCGCCCAGTCCACGCTCCGCTGTTGGACATGGCGCACGGCGGACTCCACCGCATCGGATTTCGGTGCCCCAGGCAGCCGGGCACACCGTTCCTGAGCTGCCAGGCCCCCGGCCCGCTCAAAGGCCTGGAGGAGCCGCCGCACATCCTGGCGGTGGGAGGCGGGGAGATCTTCAAGATCGTAGAGGAGCACCTGATCCCGGGTCGTGTCATGCTTGCCCGCGAGGAACCAGGTGTCCTCAGGAATGGCAAGGCCGCGCTCGCGCAGCAGCACCCGCACCGCAGGCCGGTTCGCCATGGCAGCGAGGACCCGGGCGTTGGGTCCCCCGGGACTCCCGCCACAGGCCCCGCAGTCCAGCGCGCCAGCAAAGGGGTTATTATCCGATGTGCTCCCATGCCCACAGAAAAGCACAAGCCGGGCGAAGGTCCGGGTGAGGCCCATGAGCCGAAGGGCGGTCTCGACGATTGTCGCCTGCTCAGCCAGCGTAAAGCCCTGCGCGGTGATCCCGAGGGCTGCAGCCCGCTCCGTCGGCTTCGGGCCCGCTTCACTCTCCCGCTCGCTCGGCTTCTCAATCGGGATGCGGGTGGCGACCGGTTGCCCCAGCCATCGGTGGAGCTGCTCCCGGAACCGGGCATACGGCCCCCGGGCGAGCGTCTTGCCTACCAGCGCCAGGCCGAACAGCCAGCCCAGGAAATCCACCGTCAGATACGAAGCAAGCGGGCTGTGTTTGAGGTCATGCACCACGTGATGCATCACCTGATGCCACCGGGAGCCGGAGAGGTAGTGCCGCAAGGTCCGATCGTGATCCGCGCGCGGAATCTCAGTAGCCGCATACTTCGGTTTGATAATCACCGGGCAGAGCAATTGGGTGTCAGCCCGGTCAAACGGGGTAAAGGCGAGCAAGACACCAAAGAAGCCTGCAAAGCCCAGCGTTTCATACGGCCCTTGGGCCTCCAGATGTCGGCGGAGCACCTCTGACCGCACATCAATGCAGAAAGCCGCCTGAGCCTCAGGCCGCTCATCCCAGCGTGGCCGGGTGGAGTTCGCCGCTAGCTTGCCAAGCAAATCCTGCTGGTACTGCTCCTCGTAAGCCTCTTGCCAGACCGGGGCCTGCGCCTCTGGGGGAAGCGCATCTAAAAGCCCGAGCAATGCTTGGATGGCCTGGGCGGGCAGTCCCCGGACGTCATCGGGAGAGAGCTCGAGGAACTGAGCGAGCTGAAACAGGCGCCAAGCATCCCGGCAGATCCAAGAGGGAGACTCGGGGTGCGTCGTGTGGTGGGTCACAGTCCCGGCTCCGGCGTGAGCCGGGGGGGCTTGGAGGGAAGCGAGAAGGGCCGAAAGGCTGCCGTCAATGCCCCAGGTGGTGCGGCAAATGCTCTGAACCAATGCCACCTCATAGAAGAGCCGCACCGCCAGGTACCCAACCAGGTCAATGGGATGCTCATGCTGCCAGGGATAGTCCGGGTTTAACGCCCGCCATCGGATCACCCCGGCCCAGCCGGGGAGATGAGCCAGGTGCCGAGCGAAGTAGTCGGTCCAATGATCCTCCGGAATACCCAGCGTGCGAAGGCAAGAGACGACGGTCTCCTCCGGGTTCGCCGGGAGGGCCTGAACCCTACGAGGAAAGTCCCGGAGGCCCAGGAGCCTCACAGAGCGGTCATGCCGGGCTACGTCCCGCCAAGCGAGGTAGAATCCCTGAGCGCGATCCGGCATCCCCCATCCTGCTAAGCCCTCATCCAGAAAAGCGGCGCACCACTTGATCATTTGCTCGTTGAGCTGCTCCACGACATTGATCCCGGTGAGCGCCTCGAGCCATTTGCCTAACGTCTTCGTACGCCACGGAGCGAGGAGCTTCTCTGGTGCAGACGCAGCCTGCTGTGTCTCGGCTTTCTCCTCGGGCATCCCGGCATGGCTGAGGGCCGTCAGAGTAGCCATCCAGAGCGAGGCGGCATAGTCGGCTTCCGGATCCCGCTTGGAATCTCCCCGGATGGCGTCACCCCGGCCCGCATTCCTGGTACGCTCGCCCTGCGCCCGATCCCGGAGCCGCTCCTTCAGGTCGGCGGGAAGGTCTTGGCGCAGCCGGCGGGTTACCCCTTCCT
>Ga0209619_10001353_pt1 | contig 17972 bp, 17 predicted proteins | sample Rifsed16ft3_FD_184011 | JGI IMG/M metagenome (GOLD analysis project Ga0209619, IMG submission 184011) | Soil microbial communities from Rifle, Colorado, USA - sediment 16ft 3 (version 2) | ecosystem: Environmental > Terrestrial > Deep subsurface > Rock core/Sediment | place: Rifle, Colorado... | reverse complement strand
GATCCATAACGAAGCGATAAGAATACCTACGTGGACGAGATGATGAGGCAGCTCTTGAGAGATGTCCGGTACACTCAGGTACTCAAATCCAAAAATAAGCAAAAGCAACACCGATATTAAGCTGGTCTCTAAAATGATTCGTTTCTGGCCAAAAATTAAGGCGGAGCCGGCAACAATCAAAAAGAAATAGAAATAAAATAGGCTGCTGTGCCCCTCTGTAATCACCATCAAAAAAGCAATGGCGAAAATATCTATAAAGCCTTCAATAGCGAGCTTCCGGGGACCATTAAGTCTTTTAGGCAGAAGATAGTGATAGATGAGGGTAAAAAGACTTCCGGCGCCCACAAAGAGATAAACCAGCGTTTTATGGGTTCCGTATTCGGGGAACAGGTTGTAGAGGAGAACCAACCCCAAGCCTATCCAAAGAAGGATTCCCAGAACTCGGTCATATCTTTGGAACTTCTGTTGTTCTTCGGACATCGAATTATCCCCCGAAGACCACAATCGTGAAATAATACTACTAATTGTGATGATAAGACTAAAAGAGCTCTTTTTCAATCCCTATAAGGAGGGATTTTATTGACAGGGGCAACCAGCGGGCACGGGTGATTTCGTGTCAATGAGCTGGGTATTTGACAGACAAAATTAGGTAAAGCGAAAGGAAGCCTCTTTACAATTCTCAAGTTAAGTCCTGTCAATCCCCCGGAAGGGTGATTTTATAACAATTGACCTCGTCGATGTTAAGTTAAAAAATGGGTGTCTCCCCTAGATGAATTCACGTAGACGTCTTGCCAATATTCTGTGGATAGCATAAGCTAAACAGGGAACTTGAGGTTCCTCGCGTGGAGCCAAAAAATATTTATAGTAGATTTGAGCGCGGGAAAACGCGTTTTTCTAGGCGCTCAAACGGTCGGATTGCCTGACATTATTTTGTTATGAAAAATATTGTTCTCATTGGTTTTATGGGCTCTGGAAAGTCAACCGTAGGGAAAATGCTTGCTACTGAGTTAAAGTTGCCTTTTCTTGACACAGACGATCTCGTTGAGGCGAGAGCCGGAAGGGCGATCAAGGATATCTTTAAAGCCGAGGGAGAAGACAGGTTTCGAATTTTAGAAAAAGAAGTGGTAAAAGAGGTTTGCCTACGCTCCAGCCAGGTGATTGCCTGCGGCGGCGGAGTCGTTTTAGACGATGAAAACACGCACTCTCTCAAGGAGAATGGCGTTTTGGTTTACCTTAAAGTGTCACCATCAGTAGCCTGTCAACGCACCGAAGTATCAAATGACAGACCACTTCTAAAAGGTTCCCGGCGCCAGGAAAAGATCGAGAAACTTCTGTGTGCCCGCGAAGAGATCTATGAGAAAGTAGCGGATTTCGCCGTAAGCACGTCCATTTTAACCCCCGAACAGGCAGTTGAGGAGATTGAGAAAAAATTGAAACAGAGGGGAATTATTTCTTGATCGAGAGAATAGTCGAGGTGCCGTTAAGGGAGAGTTACAGGATTTTCGTAGGTTCCGCCAATCTTTCACAGTTAGGCGAGAAACTAAAGCAAGCATCATTTAAAAAGGCGGTTGTGGTTAGCAATCCCCTAATTTTGGCTCATCATGGCAAAACCGTTAAGGGAAGTTTAGAAAAGGTAGGGATTGAGCAGTACATTCTTGAGGTGCCCGAGGGTGAAGAACATAAATCGTTGAAAAAAGCGCGTGAGCTTTACAATGAGCTCATTAATTTGGGGGTGAAGCGGGGAGACCTCATAATCGCGCTGGGAGGGGGAGTAATTGGGGATTTAGCCGGTTTTGTTGCCGCTACCTACATGCGGGGGCTGCCGTTGGTTCAGGTTCCTACAACGTTATTAGCGCAGGTAGATAGCAGTATTGGTGGAAAAGTGGGCGTAAACCTGCCTCAAGGAAAAAATTTTATTGGCGCCTTCTACCACCCAAAATTGGTGCTTATTGATGTTACAACCCTTAAAACTTTGCCCGCAAGGGAATTACGCGCTGGTTTAGCCGAGGTTATCAAGTATGGTTTTTTGAAAGACGAAGATTTTCTGCAGTTCATCGAGGCCGAGTTGGATTCCATCTTTCAGTTTAACGAAGAGGTTCTCGTGCGCTTAATAACGGGCTGTTGTAAAATCAAGGCCCAAGTTGTGGCTGAGGACGAAAAAGACACTGGAGTCCGCCGAATCTTAAACTACGGCCACACTATCGGACACGCCATTGAGACTCTGACCGGATACCAGAAATATCTTCACGGTGAAGCCGTTGCCATCGGGATGGTGTGCGCCGCTCTAATCGCTCAGGAGCTTGGTTTTGCTGACGATAGTCTTGTAAAAAGGCACACTAGGCTTCTTAAAAGAGCGGGTTTGCCGGTAACTCTGCCGCCGGTCGAAACAGAAAAAATTTTGGAGCAAATTGAGTGGGACAAGAAAGCTCAAGGAGATTCCCGGATTTTTGTCCTCCTAAAAAGAATTGGGGAATCTCAAGTTTTGGATGTCCAACCGGATATCATTAGAAAAGCTTTAGGTAAACACAGAAGTTTAGAAGAACAACTATAATTTTTTAGGAGGTTTAATTATGCTCAAGATTTTAGTAATTCACGGTCCGAACTTAGACCTTCTAGGGCAAAGAGAAGTAACCGTCTACGGCACTACTACTCTAGCCGAGATAAATTTAACCCTGAAAAAAAGAGCGCAGCACGCCGGAGTTGAACTAGAGGCCTTTCAATCCAATCACGAAGGCGAGATTGTGGATAAAATTAGTCAATCCAGCGGTAAAGTTCAGGCGATTATCATTAATCCGGCGGCTTTTACGCACTATAGCATCGCACTTAGAGATGCTTTGGCGGCAACCGCTGTGCCCACCATCGAGGTGCATCTTTCCAATCTTTATGCTCGGGAAGAGTTTCGGCAAGAATCAGTTATTTCTCCGGTCGCGGTGGGCCAAATAACCGGATTTGGACCGGAAAGTTACTACCTCGCCCTAGACGCAGCCTTAAGTCTGGTGAAGCAGGAGGAATCCCGGTAGATTTCCGAGGATCAGTGTTTATTACGGTGTCCATTTCCGGAAACACGATGGGTTTCGTGCAGACGCTTGTCAGGAAGATTTGCCCTTTTTACTGCCCTTTTTCGGAGCCTCTTTTTTCGGCACTTCTTTTATGAAACTCACTGGCGAAGGAACTTGAACCACCCGGAGGTAAATGTCTGTTACCGCTTTCTTATCGACGAACACTTTGAAGCTATAATCCCCAACTTTTTCGAAAGAAATGTTGTTTAGCTCACTGACAATCCGGGCTTTTCCTCCTTCAGGAGGGACACCAAATTTCATCTGCATTGCCGGGATCAGGTCTTGGCCATCAGGCGCTAATAGCTTGACTTCTAAATCGTGGTCTCCTCCATCGCTTTTTTTTCCGACAAGGCTAATCAAAAGCATCATCCGAAAAATTTTTAGAGGGAATTTGTCCCCGCTTAAGGTATCAAAAATTCCTAATGCGTTAATTTTTCCTTCTCGATCAATCGTGGTTGCGTCACACAAAAACCCAAATTCGGCTTCCAATTTCTCTCCTTTTTAGCCCATAATATTTATTCTTCTCAAACCTAATTCATTAAATCATTATACTTTTTAATTCTTAAAACGCAAACGCCCGAACCGGCTGAAAACTTTCCTTTGAGAGCCGGGGGAGTTATCCGCGAGCAGAGGGGTTTTGCGCATACGGTCGGTGCAAATTTTATATTGTTCCCAAAATTGCGCTAAGGAGAAGTACTAAAAAGCCGAGGAGAATGTTGACGACCGAGATTTTCCTAAGCTGTTTGAGAGCTTTAAGGGCCACCCGACTCAATTCCATGTGTGCGGTAGTGTCCGACCTAAGGGTAAGCTTAGGGCTGATCACGAGAGCCACTATCAAACCCAGAATAATCATGATTGTGAGCAGAAGGTGTTTGGCAATAAGTGTGATACCATACGGAGTCGTGAAAAGCTCCCTAAAAGTGGGAACGTTTACAGCGCTTTTCATAATCCCGGTTACAAGAAGGACAACAACACTTATCCACACCATTCTGGTAAACCGCAAACTAACGGCGTTCATTAGTTTCCGTTGATTGGAAGCCTCGAGAACGGCGAGAGATGGCATCAAAACAAAACCGGCATAAATAATCCCACCTACCCAGGCGGTAAAAGCGAGTAAATGAAGCCATTGGACGACAACCGCCGGAAAAACTTTCATTTTTCCTGATCCTTTCTCAACTTTAACACGGTTTAAATTCTAAGAACTCAGGCCTTTTCCTTTAAATTCAATTATCTAACTGGGATTAGTATTGCTAGGCGGCACAGAAGTTGTTTCAAATCTGGTACAGCTGAAAAGGGATGGGCGACTGACTTAATAAGCTGAAGGGTAGCCTTTTGGAGAAGCCTGTTCAGGACATAAAAACACGGCAGCGATAAAAAACCTGCGGATAAAAACTGCCAAGGAAAACCTCGACGCTAAAACTCCTTTTTCCTTGGCAGCTCGAACCTCGTATTTTAAGGCTCTAGCTTTCTTTAGGGATCCTAAATCCGGGATAAAACCCCAGTATTAGTCCTAGAATTAGAAAAGCCGGCAAAGCAATTTCAGGTCCAATTCTCTCGGCTATTTCCGAGCCAGCTATAGGGCCAAGGATTAAAAACGTCGCGAACCACAGCCCAAACCCGTAAATCAGTCCGAGAACAATCGAGGAAATCAAAGAATAACTAGTAGTTAGCAGGGTATGAATTCCCGCAAAAACCAGACCAAAAATAACGCCTAAAATAAGTAGAGAAACGATGCCGATGATTATTCCTAGGGCTCCTTCGGCTACGTCGACAGGCAGTGCCAGCAGAGCGGTCAGTTTGGGTAACAGAAAGAAGTCTTGATCGGTTCCTATCGTCGTAAACATAACGGCAAGCGCCGAAATTGCCGAACCTACAAGCCCTGAAATAACCCCCGCTTTGTAATCCACGTCTTTTTCTAGACTATGCCCATGAGGCTTTATAACCGGTACTCTTACCTCAGCCATTGTTCTCCCTCCTTTCCTTCGGAATTATTTCGGAAATTATTTTTTAATTTTTTCCTCTTACACCACATTACACCTCCTCCATTTTTAAGTTACGCTTAGTAAAAGCCAAAAAATGTGACTGGGCTCACATTTCAAAAAGTTTCTTTACATTTTTAACTGCTTTTTTATGATTTAATATTATTCTAAGAGGAGGTTTTTGAGTGGGTTTAAGTACCGTTGAAGACAAGGATATTAGGCGGGCTGTACGAAAGGCCGTTGGTAACCTGGGGGGCATCAAGCTGCCCCGACATGGGGCGAAGGTTTTAATCAAGCCAAACGTAAACACCGGCGCCCCGCCTCCCGCCAGCACTAATCCCTTGGTTGTGGGTGAGACCATAAAGCTTGCTTTAGAGGCTGGGGCGAGCGAAGTAATTGTGGGCGATCGTTCTTGGGTTCAGTTTTTTATCCCAAGACAGAAAAATACTGTTCAAAACATGAAGTCTAACGGTATTTATGACGCGGCCCGGGCGGAAGGAGCAAGCGTCACCGGTTTCGAAGAGGGCGGGTGGCTCCGAGTAAAGCCGGAGGGAGCGACCCACTGGCGGGGGAGCCTAAGAATAACCAAATTTATCGATGAAGTTGACTATATTATTTCGATTCCCGTTCTTAAGACCCATTGGATTACCGACTTTTCCTTAAGCTTAAAGAATTCCGTCGGTGTCTTACACACTCTGGACAGACTAAGACTTCACGCCTCCCACATTCACGAAAAGACCACCGAGATAAATCTGGCTTTTAAAGTTGACTTAAACATAATCGATGGCTCATACGCTTTTATCAAAGGAGGACCGAGCCAAGGAGAAGTAGTCACCCCCAATCTGGTGATTGTTTCGGATAGCCGAGTCGAGGCTGATATCGCGGGATATAAGGCTCTGATTAGTGCCGGAGCTAATCTCCCGCCTGAGCCCGAAAAGCATCCGATGATCGCCCGGGCTCTTGAGCTAGGACTAGATAATTTTAAAGGCCATTCGTGATGGGCTTAAAGTCCTAAAAGGATAGCGAGTTCTTGTGGAGAAGTAGGCATAAAGTATAACTTTACTTTCGTAAGGAAAGGCGCCTCCAGTTTTTTTGGACAATCTTGACAATTATTTCTCGTAAAGTAAAGTAAGAGGAAAAGGAGACGGGATGAGAATCGGAATCCCCAGGGCGCTTCTTTACTACAAGTATTTTCCCTTGTGGAGCACTTTTTTGACCGAGCTCGGTCAAGATGTGGTTTTATCGGATGTTACCAACCGAGATACCATAAAATGTGGTGTTGAACAGGCAGACAATGACGTTTGCGTACCGGTAAAAGTTTTTTACGGGCACGTACTTGAGTTTAAAAACAAAGTAGACGCCATTTTGATTCCGCGCGTCGTAAGCACGGAAGAGAAAACCTATACTTGTCCTAAGTTTATGGGACTTCCGGATATGATTGAGGCCTTGGAACAAGATATGCCGCCCGTGATCTCACCTTCTTTTAATCTTCGGCTTGGCTTCAGGGAATATTACGGGGCATTCAGGGAGCTCAGCCGAAAATTTAGCGACAGCTCCTTTAAGTTTTTGAAGGCTTACTCCAGAGCCCATCAGGCCCTAAATAAGCATCATCACCAGCTTCTTAAGGGGTTTGTTTCTTATGAACAAGTATCGAGTGGTTCTCAAGCCCAAAAATTCGAAGCTAGCGATTACAAGATAGGCGTGCTGGGACATCCCTATAATATTTATGATCCCTTTATCAGCATGAACTTGATTGAAAGACTTAAAAGAAAGGGGATAAAAGTTGTAACCAACGAAATGGTTTCGCCCAAAGTAGTTAGGAGAGAAGAAGCTAGCCTGCCGAAGACGCTATTTTGGTCTTACGAAAAAGAGATTATTGGGACTGCTTTTAACTGGCTGCGAACGAGAAAAGTTGACGGCATAATTTATGTTTTATCCTTTGCTTGCGGTCCCGACTCGCTCATCCAGGTTCTAATTGAGCAAGAAGGCAAGATGAACGAGGACATTCCTATTATGTCGCTGGTTATTGATGAGCACTCCGCGGAAACAGGGCTGGTAACTCGTTTGGAAGCTTTTATCGACATGCTCACCCGTCGAAAAAAAGCCAGCCTGAATTAGTCTCATAAAAACCTAATCTTTTCAACTTTTTAACTGACATTAACTGACTCCTTTTAAGATGAAAGTTACTTTTCCGTTAATGGGAACAATTGAGTTGTTGATTACCGATTTGTGTCGGCGCCTGGATGTTGAGGCTGTTCCTCCACCCCCAATTTCCACCAAAACAGTCCGGCTAGGTGTTCAATACGGGCCCGAATTTGCATGCCTCCCGCTGAAAATTACCATCGGTAATTTTATCGAGGCCATGGAGAATGGAGCAGATACCCTGATTATGGCCGGCGGTACCGGGCCTTGCCGTTTTGGTTACTACGCCGAGGTTCAAAAAAAGATTCTTAAGGACCTTGGCCATAAATTTGAGATGATAATAGTAGAACCCCCTCTATCTAGCATCAGAGATTTTGTGGGTCAATTTAAATTTATGGCTCCTCACAAATCCACCTGGGAGCTTTGGGAAATTATTCGGGCCTGTTATTACAAGGGAAAGACCCTAGATGAGGTGCAAAAAAAGGTACTTGAGGTGAGAGCTTACGAGAAAAATATCGGCGAGACCTCGAAAGCGTATAAAAAGTGCCAAAGACTCTTTGAGAATGCTTTCACCTCATCCCAAATAGACAGCGCTAAAAAAGACTCTTTTACCCTTTTAGATCAGGTGGCCAAGGACGAAACCCGGTCTCCGCTGAAGGTGGGGATCGTGGGCGAATTTTACGTGGTGCTGGAGCCGTTCATAAACTTTGATATCGAAGAGTTTTTAGGCACCAGAGGCATCTATGTCCATCGCTCTGTTTATCTTACCGACTGGATAGGACCATCGGGTGAAAATCCGGTCTTGGGTCTAAGCGACAAAGAGGTCGCCAAAGCGGCTCAACCCTATCTTTCCCATTTTGTTGGAGGAGAAGGTCAAGCTACCGTCGGGCACATTGTCAAGTTTGTCGAGGAGGGTTTTGACGGCGTAATTCATCTTTTCCCTTTTACCTGTATGCCCGAGACCATTGCCAAAAGCATTTTTCCCAAAATAACCAAAGACTTGGGGATTCCTATCCTTAGTTTGGTAATTGACGAGCAGACCGGAAAGGCCGGAGTGGTAACTCGGTTAGAGGCCTTTATTGACTTGCTATATTCAAAAAGAAAACAAAAAATGAACTCAAGGGTCATGAGTCATAGCTCATGAAATTCAAACTCCTTTGACCCAAGCCCCTTGGCTCTTGACTGGAGGTTATGGTGGAAGTTTATCTTGGTGTGGATGTTGGCTCCGTGAGCACCAATTTGGTCTTAATAGACAAAAATAATGAAGTGCTGGCCTACGTATACCGGCGCACCCAGGGGCAACCTATTTTGGCGGTTAAAAAGGGTCTCCAGGAACTTCAAAAGGACCTCCCGCCAAATTTGGAGGTCAAAGGGGTGGGCACGACCGGATCAGCCCGTTATCTTAGCGGCGTGATAGTCGGGGCCGATATCGTCAAAAATGAAATCACGGCCCACGCGGTCGCGGCCAGTACTGTGGTGCCGGAAGTTAAAACGGTTTTAGAGATCGGTGGCCAAGATTCCAAAATAATTCTTTTGAGAAACGGTGTAGTGGTTGATTTTGCCATGAACACTGTGTGCGCCGCCGGCACCGGTTCTTTTCTTGATCATCAAGCGGCAAGACTCGGAATTCCCATTGAAGATTTCGGGGTTCACGCCCTCAAAGCCGAGTCTGGGGTGCAGATCGCCGGACGCTGCACCGTGTTTGCCGAGTCTGATATGATCCATAAACAACAAATGGGTTACCGCATTGAAGAGATAATATACGGTCTTTGTGAATCCCTGGTGAGAAATTATCTCAACAACGTGGGTAAGGGAAAAGAAATTCTCACTCCCATTGTGTTTCAGGGAGGAGTAGCTGCGAATGCGGGCATAAAAAAGGCTTTTGAGGAAGCCCTTGAAACACCGGTGAACGTGCCCGGCCATCATAGTATTATGGGAGCTATCGGCGGCGCCATTTTAGCCCGCGAAAGAATGGCAAACGGCGGTGAATCAAAGTTCAAAGGTTTTTCAACCGCCGACATTAACTATGAAACTTCGAGCTTCTTCTGCGGAAGTTGCGCCAATAACTGCGAGATTGTAAAAATCCAGGTTGAAGGGAAAACTCTGGCCTGCTGGGGTGGGCGCTGTGGCAAGTGGGAAATTGATCAGGTAGAACGTCCCCTGGCAAGCGTGTAAGTAAGAGTGGTGTTCTTCCAACGGGCCCTATTGCGGTAGAGTTCAAAACCCTCTGTAACTGGGCCACGCGAGCTGGGAAAAAGTTACAAATTTAAGGCACTTCCCGGTCCGCAAAGCACTAGGCAGCGAGTAAAGTTTGGAGTATAATGAGCTAGGTTGTCTATTTCGGTTTTGGGGAGACTTTAGGCACCGATAGGCGGGGAAAAAACGAGACCTTCGGTCAAGATAATATATACCATCGATCTATCTTCTGCGTGAGCTAAAAAAATTTTTGATGCAAGTATAAGACCCCCGCCCGTTTGTCTTTAACCCAAAGAGTACGTTTTAGCTAACTCACCGTCTATATACACATCTTAAGTCCAAGGAGTTTTTGTGAAGATTGCGGTAAGTGGAAAGGGAGGCGTGGGTAAGACCACAATAGCGGCGGGTCTTGCTCAGATTTTTGCCCAGCAAAATTTTAAAGTTTTGGCAATCGACGCCGACCCTGATTCTAATTTAGCCCTGGCCTTAGGTGTTTCACCAGATCAAGAAATAATTCCCCTTACCCACCGGGATAAATTGATTGAGGAAAGAACCGGAGCAAAACCAGGAAGCGTTGGTTCTTATTTTAAGCTCAATCCCCGGGTGGATGACATTCCGGAAAAGTTGGGTCTTAAGATAGACGGAGTAAGGCTACTGGTTATGGGTACGGTTACTCACGGCGGAACCGGGTGCGTTTGTCCGGAGAACGCCCTTCTTAGAGCCCTTTTGCGGCACATGTTACTTCAGCGAGATGAATTCTTGATAATGGACATGGAGGCGGGCCTTGAGCATTTAGGAAGAGGGACCACTGAAGGAGTAGATGCCTTATTAGTGGTGGTAGAACCCGATATTAGAAGCATTCAGACTGCCAAAACCATTAAACAGCTAGCAAAGGATATTGGGGTTAAAAGAGTTTTTTTAATCATGAATAAGGTGGAAAACGAGAAGCAGGAACAGTTAATTGTTTCTGCTTTAAAAGATTTCAAAACTTTAGGGTCTGTTCCCTATTCGGCCAGTGTTCGGGGAGCGTCTCTGGAGGGAAAATCGGCTTTTGTCGCCGACAAAGATTTTGCCGAAAAAATCAGCCTTTTGCAGAAAGCGCTCCTGAAGGAGTTAGGGCAAAGCGAAAAGTCACTGATTTAACCTAGATTCACCGGTTGGTTAGGTCTATGAAAAATGCCAATATTTGCTTATAATCAACAACATATTCGATCAACATATTCGATCAAAACTGACGCCTTAAGAGTTTGATAAGGGCCTTAAAATACAACTATCTCCAAGAAAGACTAAGTGTAAGGAGAATTAGTCATGTTTAAGATTGTAAAAAAAGAAACTTTGACCGAAGGGACGACTCTTTTCGAGGTTGAGGCTCCAGAGATAGCGAAGCGGGCCCAAGCGGGCCAGTTTATTATCTTGCGTTTGCACGAGTACGGAGAAAGAATTCCTTTATCATTGGCCGATTTTGACCCGGAAAAAGGAACTCTGACCTTAGTGGTAATGGCTCTAGGAAAGACGACTCACGAGTTCAGCGCCTATGAGACCGGCGACACCATTTTAGATGTCGTGGGGCCCTTAGGACACGCCACTCCCATTGAAAAAGTCGGCCACGTGATCGTGGTAGGGGGCGGTTTTGGAGCGGCTCCTCTATTCCCTGTCGCTAAGGCCTATAAAAAAGCCGGTAACAAAATCACCGCCATTCTCGGAGCTCGCAACAAAGATCTTCTCATCTTCGAAGACAGGTTAGCCTCGGTTTGCGACGAAGTTCTTGTGTCAACAGATGACGGAAGTAAGGGACACAAGGGTCTCGTCACCGAAGTGTTACATAAGGAAATCGAAAGGAACAAGGTGGATTTGGTGATGGCCGTGGGGCCGGCCATTATGATGAAGTTTGTCTCGCTTACCACCAAACCTTTTGGCATAAAAACTTTAGTAAGCTTAAACCCGATTATCATCGATGGGACCGGAATGTGCGGCGGTTGCCGCGTAACCGTGGGTGGTGAGACTAAGTTTGCCTGTGTTGAAGGGCCCGATTTTGATGGGCACCAGGTTGACTGGGACCTACTTATGGGCCGGCAGGGACTATATCAAGCAGAAGAAAAGCACGCCTTTGAACGGTATCAGTGTCGATTAGTAGAGCAAGGTGAGAAGCTAAGGGAGACCGTGGGAAGGAGTCAGGGTGGCGGAAAAAACCAAGACTAAAATCAGGCCCGACAAGGTAAAAATGTCGGAGCAAGACCCAAAAAAACGGATTAAGAACTTTGAAGAAGTGGCTCTGGGATACGCTGATGAGCAAGCGATTTTAGAGGCGGAACGCTGTTTACAATGCAAGAATCCACCCTGTGTTAAGGGTTGTCCGGTAGAAGTTGACATTCCGGGCTTCATCGCCCGGCTTAAGGAAAAGGATTTTGAGGGAGCGATTCGCCGGATAAAGGAGACTAATATTTTGCCGGCTGTTTGTGGCCGGGTTTGTCCTCAAGAGGACCAGTGCGAAGCGGCTTGCGTACTGGCAAAGAAGTTTGAACCGGTCGCGATCGGCAGATTAGAGCGATTTGCGGCGGATAAAGAGTTGGCTGGAAAAGTAACAGTTCCGGTCGTGGTTACCAAATCTACGGGTAAAAAAGTTGCCGTGGTCGGAGCGGGTCCGGCCGGTTTAACAATTGCCAGCGATCTTGCCAAGCAAGGGCACAAAGTGGTAATTTTTGAGGCTCTTCACGAACCAGGAGGCGTTCTTACCTATGGCATACCGGAATTTCGTTTGCCCATGAAAATTGTTCAGTCAGAAATCGAAGGGCTTAAAAAAATGGGCGTCGAAATTAAAACCAATACCGTTGTGGGGAAGCTCATCACCGTAAAGGAACTTTTGAACGACTTTGACGCGGTATTCTTGGGAATCGGAGCGGGATTGCCTTTGTTCATGAATATTCCCGGAGAAAACCTCAACGGAGTTTATTCCGCCAACGAGTTTTTAACCCGGGTCAACTTAATGAAAGCGTATCTTTTTCCGGAATATGATACCCCGATCAAAAGAGCAAAGAAGGTTGCGGTCGTAGGCGGCGGGAATGTGGCAATGGATTCGGCCAGAACGGCCCTCCGTCTTGGAGCCGAGAAGGTCTATCTTGTTTACCGACGAAGCGAAGAAGAAATGCCGGCTCGCATTGAAGAGGTCCATCACGCCCAAGAAGAAGGGATTATCTTTCAGACCTTAACCAATCCGGTCGAAATTTTAGGAAAAGACAATTTTGTCACCGGCATCAAGTGCGTGAAGATGGAATTGGGCGAACCAGACGAGAGCGGACGTCGCCGTCCCATCCCTATCCCCGGCTCTGAAAGTGTAATCGATGTTGACGCGGTAATCATGGCCATTGGCACCCGGGCAAATCCTCTTGTTCCCTCAACCACCTCAGATTTGAAACTTAACAAATGGGGCTATATCGAGGCAGACGACGTTGGCAAGACCAGTCTCGAAAAGGTCTATGCTGGAGGAGATATTGTGACCGGCTCAGCCACGGTTATCTTGGCGATGGGAGCCGGCCGTACGGCCGCTCGGGTCATCAACAAAAATCTGGAAAATAAAAATCCAGAAAACAAAAGTCCGGAAAATAAAAACTAAATACCACCAATCTTTCAAAAAATCTTCAACATATATACCCTAGCGTAGTAAACGTTCGCACTCCACCGTGAAGTCCTTCCCCAATTGAAGGAAAACCTCTCCTTTTATCTAATAAACCTTATATAAATGAGCGTGGGCATTATTTAAATTTGCGTTTCCCTAGGTCGACTAAGGGGCGACTCCGAGCGCGGCGTTAAGCAAGCCAAGTATGTTGCCGCACCCCGCAACTGCGGGGGGGCACTTTGAGATGCGAATGAGTAGCCGCGCGCAAGCCGGAGCCCAAAGACGACCTAGAACAAAAATATTATGACCCGCCCTCATATAAATACACTACCGAATAAGCGTTGACGGAGGAAAATTGACCGAAGAAACCCAAATCCACCCGACGGCGGACGTTTCGCCGGAGGCAAAAGTAGGTCCGGGGACCAAAGTTTGGCACCAGGCTCAGGTCAGAGAAGAAGCAAAAGTTGGAAACAGCTGCGTTTTGGCCAAAGGCGTTTACATAGACAAAGCGGTTCGAATTGGCAATCGAGTGAAAGTAGAAAATTATGTCTCGGTCTACCAGGGCGTTACTATCGAGGACGATGTAATAATTGGGTCCCAGGTTTCTTTCACTAATGATTTGTACCCCCGAGCTTTTAACCAAGATTGGGAGTTGCTTAAGACCTCGGTGAAAAAGGGAGCTTCTATCGGTGCCAACGCTACTATAATTTGCGGGCTTACTGTAGGAAGATACGCCTTGGTGGGGGCAGGAAGTGTTGTTACTCACAATGTTCCTGACTATGGCCTAGTTTTTGGAAATCCCGCTAAACTCAAAGGCTTTGTATCCAAGTGCGGCCAGAAGTTTGGGCGAGGTCAGACGGAAGATAATCTGGTCAGAATGGAGTGCACTAAGTGCGGCGAAGTTGTGGAAATCCCAAAAAATATCTACGCGTTGGTTGAGAAATGATCCCCATCGCCAAACCTTGCCTAAGTGAAGAGGAAATTAAAGCGGCGGCAGAGGTGATAAAATCGGGAGTTCTTACCCAAGGCGGGAAGACAGAACAGTTCGAAGAACGGTTTGGGGAATACCTCGGAGTAAAGGAAGCGATTGCTGTAAGCTCGGGGTCCGCCGCTTTATATCTTAGTCTAATAGCTCACAACATCGGAGTGGGTGACGAAGTTGTCACCTCCCCCTTTACCTTTGTCGCCACCGCCAATGCCATACTTCTTTCAGGGGCAAAGCCAGTCTTCGCGGACATAACAGAAGTTGATTTTAATATTGATCCTCAAAAAATTGAGGAAAAAATTACCGAAAGAACTAAGGCGGTTATTCCCGTACATCTTTTTGGGCAACCGGCTGACATGAGGCAAATAATAAAAGTTGCCGAGGATAATAATCTCTTCGTCATTGAAGACGCTTGTCAATCCCACGGAGCGGAGTATGAAGGCAAAAAAGTGGGTTCCTTCGGAACCGGGGCGTTTTCTTTTTACCCCACCAAGAATATGACTACGGGGGAAGGGGGAATGGTTACAACGAATGACGAAAAGATTTCCCTAAAAATAAGACAGTTAAGAAATCATGGATCTTTTGACAAAGATCGGTGTGACTTGCTCGGCTTCAATTTTCGAATGACCGAGATCGGCGCGGCTTTAGGGATTAAACAGTTAGAAAAATTGGATGACTTCAATAGCACAAGGGTAAATAACGCCCTTTATCTTAGTGATAAATTAAAAGAGATAAAAGGTGTTTCCACTCCAACGGTGTGTAAGGGAAGAAAGCACGTTTTTCACCAATATACGGTCAGAGTAAACAAAGATTTTGGAAAAAGCCGGGACAAAGTTGCCCGATATTTGAAGGAAAAAGGGATTATAACAGGAGTATATTATCGCTTTCCCCTGCATAAACAGCCTCTATACGAACGTTTGGGTTACGGCCATGAGGGACTGCCCGTCTCGGAAAGGGTCTCCAATGAAGTATTGTCTTTACCGGCTCATCCAGGAGTCTCCCGGCAAAATCTGGATTATATCGCCGCTACCATAAAGGAGATTTAGATGAGAGTTGGCGTTATCGGTACCGGTTCGATGGGAACTCACCACGCGAGAGTTTATAAAGCCATGAAAGAGGCGGAGCTAATAGGAGTTTTTGATACAGATTTTGCCAAAGCTAAGACGGTCGCTCAAATCTATGACACCAAAGCTTTTCCGAAGCTATCTGATTTGTTAAACGAAGTCGAAGCGGTAAACATTTGCGTTCCCACAAATTTACACAAAGATATCGCCTTAGAGGCCATATATAAAAAAATTCATGTTTTAGTGGAAAAACCGATTGCGACCACTCTGAAAGAGGCCAGAGAAATTACAGAGGCCGCCGCTAAAAACGGAGTTATTCTCATGGCCGGCCACATTGAGAGGTTTAATCCGGTGGTCAAGATGTTAAAAGAAGTCATTATTCTGGACGAAGTTGTTTATATGGAAACCCAGAGGCTGGGTCCTTATCCCGCCTATAATCCTCAAGAAGGAGTAGTCCTAGACTTAATGATTCACGATATCGATATTATCTTGTACTTGATTGAAGACGAGGTAAAAAAAATTCATAGGCTCGCCCTTCAAGTGAAATCAGTCCAGGAAGATATTGCCCACGTTGAACTCACCTTTGAAAGTGGAGTAGTGGCCATCCTTACCGCGAGCCGAATTTCCCAAAGAAGAGTAAGAGAGCTAACAGTCACTCAGCGAAATGCCCACATCGCAGCGGATTTTATGAGCCAGGAAGTTCTCATCAGGACGGGTCTTTCTACTGAATATGTCGTCGGCCAAAAAGTCAGATACAAACAAGCCGGGACTATCGAGGTTCCTTATATCCAAAAAGGTGAGCCTCTCGAGCGCGAACTGGAAAACTTCATCGGCTCGATTCAGACTGGGGAAAAACCGTTAGTCACCGGGGAAGACGGTCAAAAATCTTTAAGAGTAGCCCTGGATATTTTAGCCGCTTCTTAAGTATCCCTTGCCAATTCCTTTGTGTATAAAGCCTTCTCTCTCACTTTTTTTCTTATCAAAAGTGTCCCCGCTGTCAATAATAATTGGCGATTTTTTCATCAGCTTCTTGAGTTTAAGAAGGCTTAATCGTTTGTATCTATCGTGGGGGGTGGCCAAAACTATACAGTCACTGCCGCTGATCACTTCCTCAAGGTTTTGGTTTGGCTTGATTTTCTGGCCGTCGAAAATCTCTGGCTCAACATGAGGATCGTATACGGCCAATTTGGCCCCGATCTTCAAAAGTTTTTGAGCAATATGGACCCCCGGGGAGTTTCGAGTTTCGTAGGAATTAGGAGAATAAGCCAGCCCTAAGAGCGCAATTTTACTGCCTTTTAAATTTTTCCCCGCCTCAGCAAAGCCGTCTTTAGTAAGCTTTACGACGTGATCAGGCATCGAGTCATTACGATACCGGGACAAGGCCACAAGACTATCTTTTAGGTGACCATTGACGCTAGACATAAGCAACCAAGGATCTTTGGTTAAACAAGGCCCCCCAACGCCGGCGCCCGGGTAACGCATGTCTCTAAACGGACACTTATTAACCAAATCCCGAACCTTAAATACGTCTGCTCCGAGTTTTTCGCAGATTAAGGCGACTTCATTGGCGAAAGCGATTTGGACGTCACGAGAGGTGTTCTCAACGGTTTTCGTAAGTTCCGCCGTCAAGCAGTCGGTTACATCGAAATCAACCTCAAAAACCTTTTGATATAATGCTTTTACCCGTTCGGCGCTTTTTTTGTCTATTCCCCCAATTACCCGATTATAATGGAGTAGGTTGTAGATGAGTCTACCCGGCATTACTCTCTCCGGCACATGGGCTAGGTAAAAATCCTTACCCGCTTTTAAGTTAGAGTTCGCCTCCAAAACCGGCTTGACTAGCTTTTGCATGGTTAACGGAGCGAGAGTTGATTCAATCACCACCATAGTATCTTTGGCAAGGTATTTGGCGATTGACTTAAGAGCTGATTTTAGGGATTTATAATTGGGTTTTTTGGTTTCGAAATCAATCGGGGTGTCAACGCAGACAATAATAGCTTGGGCATCTTTACACTCGGAAAAATTAACCGAAGCGACCAACCTCTTTTTTGTTACAACTGCCCGGAGAAGACTCTCTAATCCAGGCTCTTTACCCTTAAAGGTGAGCCGACCGCGGTTGGTTAAGCCGATTTTCTCCGGATCAACGTCAATTCCAACTGTTAAAAAGCCTGCTTTTGCGAACAAGCAGGCTATTGGTGTTCCTACATATCCTAAACCAACTACCACTACTTTTTCATCCGGTTTATTTTGCATTGTGCGAAACCCTTAACCGCTTTTTGGGTTTATTAGGAACAGGTTCAAACTGTGACGTCCTGATCCTTTTCTTGCTTAGCTTTAATCTTTTTTGAGTGAGCACCTTTAATATTCGATAAATGTCCCTAAAAGCCTTGACATTGGATATTTCTCTGTCATAAGTCGCTTTAATGGGGATCTCTTTTAGTCTTAGATTGTTTTTAGCTACCTCAAAGATAATTTCGGAGGAGATCTCCATTCTTTCTGCTTTTAGTTCAAGTTTTTTTAAAGCCTCCCTTTTAAAAGCCCGATAACCGCCCTGAGAATCCGTTGTTACTTTCTTGTGACAGATGAGATTGGTGAAGAGAGTCATCAAGCGGTTGCCGTAAAGACGGGTTTTGGGAAAATTTGACCACTCTTTTTGATCGAGAAGACGCGAACCAATCACAACATCAGCTTGATTTTTCTTGAGCCGGGTGACCAATCTTTCAATGTCTTCGGGGTTATGCTGCCCGTCACTGTCTAAAGTTACGATGATGTCAAAGCCTTTTTTTAAGGCTTCTTTGAAACCGTCGCGCAAGGCGCAGCCTAGCCCTTTATTTTTGGAGTGGTTAATGACTGTTACCCCTAATTTTCTTAAAATTTTAAAGGTTCCGTCTTTACTACCATCATTGATGGCGATTACTTCATCAACAAACTTTT
>Ga0209619_10001349_pt1 | contig 17978 bp, 13 predicted proteins | sample Rifsed16ft3_FD_184011 | JGI IMG/M metagenome (GOLD analysis project Ga0209619, IMG submission 184011) | Soil microbial communities from Rifle, Colorado, USA - sediment 16ft 3 (version 2) | ecosystem: Environmental > Terrestrial > Deep subsurface > Rock core/Sediment | place: Rifle, Colorado... | reverse complement strand
GGATGATGATACCGTTTGTGCCAGTGACCGATTCCATCAGGATGGCGGCAATGGTCTCCGGCCCTTCATATTGGATGATCTCTTCGAGATGGTTCAAATAATCCTGGGCGAACTCTCTTTCGGGGATATCGGGGTTGGTGCGGTGGAAAGCGGAGCGATAACGGTACGGGTCGAGGAAATGCACGGTGCCGGTCATCAGGTTGGGTTCCCAGGCGACACGGCGCGGGTCACCTGTCGCGGCCATCGCTCCGGCAGTGGCTCCATGATAGGAGCGATAACGCGCCAATATTTTGTACCTGCCTGTGTAGCCGCGCGCAAGTTTGATGGCATTCTCATTGGCATCCGCCCCACCCAGCGTGAACAGCACTTTCGTCAGAGCCTGATGCGGAGTCAGATCCGCTACTGCTTTGCTCGCCAGCGCGCGGATCTTGGTCGTCATCCCCGGTGCGGCATAAGGAAGTTCCGCCGCCTGTTCCTGCATGGCTTTGATCACGCGCTCGTCTCCATGACCGATATTGACGCACATGGTCATCGAGTTGAAGTCAAGGTAACGCTTCTCGTCCACATCCCAAAAATAAACACCCTTTGCGCGTTGCACCGCGATGGGATTCACCTTTGACTGCGCAGACCAGGTAAAGAAAACATGCTCCTTCGACAGGGATAATATTTCATCGTCAGGGAGTTCGAACATGAAGGCCTCTCTTTGTTTTGATTATAACCCTCCGCTTTTCCGGAATTCATGATAAACTTCCGGCCGCTCAAACAGGTACGTTATACGTGCCTTTCCGCTCCCGGCAAACCCACGGTTTGAACAGGAGCAATCCCATGGAAAGGAGGAAAATCCCTCATGCGAAAATATGAACTGGTTTGCATTATCCAGCCTGACCTGGATGAAACCGCCTTTAAGGGCGCCATCGAACGCGTTCAAGGCTGGATTACCGAGGCAGGCGGAAGCGTGGATAAAGTGGATATCTGGGGACGCCGCAGGCTGGCTTACCAGATCCACAAACAGAGAGAAGGTCAGTATGTTCTCTTGAATCTCACGCTCGACCCCAAGTCCGCTGGCGCTCTGGAGCGAAACATTCGGTTTCTTGAACCCGTGTTGCGTCACATGCTGACTACAGTGTAGGTAAGATCTATCTATGGTGTTGAAACTCAGTCTTTTTATTACAAGGAGATTGACATGAGCCGAGGCTTAAATAAAGTTCAGATTATTGGTCATCTGGGACGCGATCCCGAAATGCGCTATACCCCTTCAGGGCGCCCCGTCACAACTTTCACAGTGGCAGTCAGCCGCTCGTGGAACACCGTTGACGGAGAACGTCACAATGAGACGGAATGGTTCAACGTCGTTGCCTGGGGCAACCTGGCGGAGATCTGCAAACAGTATCTCAACAAAGGCCAGCAGGTATACATCGAAGGACGCCTGCAGACCCGCCGCTGGGATGACAAGGAAGGCATGAAACACACCAGCGTTGAAGTCGTTGCCAACGAAATGATGATGCTCGGCGACCGCCGCGAACATACCAATCAACCCCAGCAGGCAGCGGAAGGCACGCCCGAAGAAAGCAATTTGGCCCCGAATGAGGATGAATTCCCATTCTGACCAGGCCTGACATGTCTCCCTGCAGCATCTATCGGCGATGAAGATTGCCGTGCAAAGGTTCATAAGCAAGTCTATGAACAGGATAAAACATGTCAGATCTCAAAATAAAAAAAGAGATTTGGAGAAATAAATGTCTGACGAACGAAGAACATCTGAGGCAACACAAGCAGGCGGCGAACGCCGCTTCTTTGCGAAGCCTAAAAATTGTCAATTCTGCGCAGATAAGACCCTGACAATTGACTACAAAAAGGTGGACCTGCTCAGGCGCTATATCACCGAAGACGGCAAGATCCGTCCGCGCCGCCAGACGGGTGCATGCGCCAAACACCAGCGCGTCGTGGCAGCGGCAATCAAACAGGCCCGCCATATCGCACTCATCCCTTTCACGGGAAAACACTGGGAAGACGGGCGCTAACCTCGAAAGCGATCGCGGGGCATGGGACCCCGTCTTTGCATCATGGAGAACATGAATGCCAAAAGAAAGTCCTACACCAAAAGTTGTCACTAAAAAACACATGGCCCGCCTCGAACGGGAACGACGACAGTCTAATATCATCCGAGGGATTGCCATCGGCGGAATCCTGATCGTCGTTCTCCTTCTTGGATACGGCTACCTTAAACTCAACTTTCTGCAATTGCGCGAACCTGTTGCTGAAGTCAACGGCGTGACGATCACCACAGGCGAGTGGCAGGAACGCGTGCAGCTTCAGCGGGTTAACCTGTTAAATCTTTACCAGACCTACCAGTTCTACCAACAGAGCTTTGGCATGGATACCTCTCAACAGCTACAACAGATTCAGCTCACCCTGCAGTCACCAGAGATACTCGGTCAGGATGTGCTGGACCAAATGGTTGGTGAGATCCTCATCCGCCAGGAAGCGGAAAAGCGCGGCATCTCCGTCTCAGCAGATGAAGTGGAAGCAGCCGTACAGGAATCTTATGGATTCTTCCCCAATGGGACGCCAACACCGACCATTACGCCGACTGAATTCTCGCTTCCAACTCTTTCCGCAGAACAACTGACCATTTATCCTGCGACCGCCACCCCAACGGAGGTATTAACATCCACCCCCCCGCCAACCAACACCCCTGATAAAGCTGTCACTCCCACTGCAACATCTACAACCGCGCCACCGACCCCAACTTTTGTTCCGCAAGATCCAACAGCTACCGTCACTCCCTATACCCTGGATGGATTCAAGACCCAATATCGTGAGTCTGTAGACAACTTCAAGGCATCCGGTGTGAGCGAAGCAACACTACGTTCTGCCTACGAAAGCCGACTCCTTCGCGAGAAACTCCTGGAGGAGCTCACCAAAGATACGCCTCGTACCGAGGAACAGGTTTGGGCGCGTCATATTCTGGTGGCAGATGGGGGCAAGGCAGCGACGGTCATGGCCCTTTTGAAGCACGGATCGGACTTCGCCAAGCTCGCTCAGGAATTTTCCACTGATACGGGCTCTGGCGCGAAGGGCGGGGATTTGGGGTGGTTCGGCAGAGGGGCCATGGTCCCTGAATTTGAAGCAGCCGCATTCAGCCAGGCGATTGGCGAGATCGGGGAGCCCGTTAAAAGTCAATTCGGCTATCACATCATCCAGGTTCTCGGTCACGAAGAGCTTCCTGTAAACGCCTCCCAGTACGACGAAAAACGCCAGACTTCTTTTACCGAGTGGCTCACCAAGACTCGCGAAGAATCAACAGTCACGATCTTTGAAGTTTGGAAAGAGCGCGTACCAACTGCGCCTCCATCCACGGGCCAGCTCCCACAGTAACATCTCTTGAAGGAGAATAAACTAAAATCGCCCGCTCATGAAAAGTTGGGCGATTTTTTTCATGGATTGCCAGTTGTGCGCTGAATCATCCGATCTTCAACATGTCATCTGTAACCTGATCCAGCCGCAGGCTGATTACCTGGCTCGCCGAATCGCGTCCCATGGTAGTGCCATAGATCACGTCCGCCGCCTGCACCGTATTGCGGTTATGCGTGATGATGATGAACTGCGTGTCCTGGCTTAATTCGAAAAGCAGGTCACGGAATCTGCCCACGTTCGCTTCATCGAGCATCGCGTCCACCTCATCCATCACGCAAACTGGCGTGGGTGAGACCTTGAGCAGCGCAAACACCAGCGCAACCGCAGTTAGACTGCGCTCACCACCGGAGAGCAACGCCAGTCCCTGCTCGCGGCGGCCGGGCAAACGCGCCTCGATCTCAATGCCGGTTTCGACCAGGTTATCAGGATCCGTCAATGAAAGCCGTGCCGAACCCCCGCCGAATAAACGCGTGAACATGGCGCGGAACTGCTTGTCCACCGCATCGAACGTCTTCGAAAATTCCTGCTGGGTCAGTTTATCCAACTCGGCGATCACCTGCCGGAGGTCCTCTTCGGCTTTGCGCAGATCATCCACCTGCGCGCGCATGAATGAATAGCGTTCAGATTCGCGATCGAATTCCTGTTTCGCTTCGGGATTGATGGGCCCCACTCGGCGCAGATGGGTGCGATGCTGGGTCAATTGCGCTTCAAGGTCAGGTGATACCTCCGTGACAACAGGCAATTCCTCCACCATCCCTTCCAGCGGAAGGGGCACAGGACCAGAAACATCCGCCGCGTAATCAAACATCACCAGGCCAAAATCATCTATTACCCGCTGGCGCAGATGTTCCAGAGCCTCCTGCTTCCTCACCTGGTCCAACTGTACCTGGTTGAACAAACGCTCGCTTGTTGCCAGCACTTTTTGTGCCTGCACTTCAACATCCTGCAAGCGCGCTTCCTCCTGCTCGGCTGTTTCCAGGTTTTTCTCTGCAGGATCAATTTGTCTGCGCAACTCTTCGATCTGTGAATGTAACGCGCCTTCACGTTCACGCAGCGAAGACTTATTTTCATCCAAACTGACCAACGAAGTCTCAGCGTCCTGCAGACGACTCGTGAACTCAGAACGCCGCGCAGCGAACTTCTCTACATCCTTCCCTCTTTCCTCCCGCCTTGCGCGGGCATCCTCCAGCGCTCTCGCCACCACAGCCACACGCGTACTCCAATAAGTAACCTGCTCCTGCTCATCAGCCAGATCCATCTCGTTTAACCGGGCAGAAAGCGTGCGCACTTCGTCCAGGAAACCTGCAGATTCCGATTCGATCCCGGATTGTGAATGAATTAGATTTTGACGAATTGCAGCCGCGTCCTCCGCCTCGGCTTTCAACTGGACCTGCTGACTCTTGTGCCACTCCAGCTGTCTGCGCGTCGTTTCAAACTGCAATCCAGCCTGCTGCTCGACTCCCTGAGCCTTGTCTAATCTGACGCGTGCTGCGCGCGCCGAGCGATCCGCCTGAGCGAACTCGCGTTGCGCCTCCGTAATCCTCGTGGAAAGCGATTCAACATTACGATTCAAAGACCCGATCTGCTCATCGAGCGTGGCCAGAGATTCGGCCAACTCCCGTTTCCGGCGCGGCCGACTCAAGGCTGACCCGCCAGGGGAAGCGGCCTTCCCCGCGATGACAAGCCCGTCCCCGCGGAAGACTTCTCCACGCAGCGTCACAACGCGCCCGTGAATCGGCAACTCCCTGACCAGACGACGTGCGGACCCGCGCTCACGGACAACGAGCGTTTGCCCGAGCATCAAGTGAATCGCCGCGCGCAGATGCTCCGGCGCGTTGACAAGTTCGGATGCGACACCGAGAAAAGCATCATCGTTGGGTTTACTAATCGACTGGCGATCCCCCTCTCCAAGCGGCAGTAGAACAGCGCGGCCGGCTTCATCGGATTCGAGCAACAGCAAAGCCTCATCGATTTCGTTTGCATCCAGGAGAATGGCATCCAGCGTATCGCCTAGCGCAGCAGAGATCGCGACCTCAAGGTCGGCAGGCACATCGAGCACCGCGCTCAACGCGCCATGTGCACCGTTGAGGCGCGATTGACGGGCTGCATTGAGCAAAAAGCGCGCACCTTCCGCATAACCAGCCAGTGACTCTGCGGCTTGATCGAGTACCTCGATCTGTGTTTTGACACGAGTATGCTCGTTGAGACGATGCGCGCGTTCTTCGATATTGGCACGCCGTTCACTTTCAAGCCTTTCGACTTCCTGCCTTACTGTTTCCTGTTTCTCGTCTGCCTTGCGCAGTTCTTCTTCGGCAACTTCGCGAATTTCGCGCGCATGTACATACTTTTCCCGCGCCTGGCGCGCAGTGGTCTCAGCAGATTCAATGGCCCTGTCCGCATTCTCGAGCCGAGTATGCAAGGTGACTAAGCGCGACGCCAATTCATCGAGGCGCGCCTGTGATTCGGCGCGTTGCGCATTCCACGTTTCGATTTGAGCGCGGGCGTTCTGCAGTTTGTCTTCGAAGGAGGCACGTTCACTCTGGCTGGCCCGCAACGTCTGCTGCGCTTCTATGTATTGCTTCTGCGCCTCATCATACTCGGATTGCAGCCGCGCGACTTCCTGCAGGACTTCATCCAAGCGCTCACGCGCAAGTTTCTCTTCGTCGGAGGCGCGTTCTTTATCCGCCAGGACCGCCGACTGTGTCACAAGCAACGAACGACGACGTTCTTCGAGAACTGCCAGTTCGCGGCTGACCTGTTCGTGCTGGCTGTGTAACTCTGCAGACTGGCGATGCCATACATTGAGCTGCGTACGCAAGCTCGTTAATTTCTCGCGGAATGCAGTGTATTGCGCCTGTGCTTTCTGATGGGCCCCACGCGCTTCCTGAACGCGCGCCTCCTGTACTTTCAGGACCTCATGCGTGTTGGTTAACTCCTGTTGGGTACGGTGCCAGTGATAGCCATACCATTCGCGCAGAATGATCTTCAGATCAGCCTGTGCGCGGGAGTATTCAATTGCGCGCTTTGCCTGGCGTTCCAGGCTCCGCAGGCGCGGCTCAAGTTCAGACATAATGTCGAGCACGCGCTCAAGATTGCGCAGGGTATTTTCAAGTCTTTTGAGGGCTTCTTCGCGGCGGACGCGGTACAAGCCGACACCTGCTGCTTCTTCGAAAAGACGTCGGCGCTCATCAGCTTTCAGCGCCAGTGAGGCATCCACCAGTCCCTGACCGATAATCGTATACGTGCGCTCGGACAAACCCGAAGCCGCGAGCAACTCGTTCAGGTCGCGCAGTCGCACATGCTGGCCATTGAGTAGATACTCGTTGTGACCATCACGATAGGCGCGGCGCGTCATGCCAACTTCCGCAAAGTCAATGGGAAGCCATCCGTTGCTGTTATCAAAAACAATATGTACGGAAGCCATGCCTGCGCGGGCGCGATGCTCGGAACCACTGAAGATCATGTCCTCGGTCTTTTTGCCGCGCAAAAGTGAATAGGACTGCTCTCCGAGCACCCAACGCAAAGCATCAGCGATGTTTGACTTGCCCGAGCCATTCGGCCCGACAATCGCGGTAATGCCGCTCGCGAACTCAAAAGTGGTTTTGGAGGCGAACGTTTTATAACCTTGTAATTCGAGGGATTTTAGACGAAGAGGCATATGAAGATTCGATGCATAATTTATTTGAATGAAATACCCAGCGTTTCGAGCGCAGTTTGTGCGGCGATCCGCGCGGCAATGTTCTTGCTTGAACCATGTCCCCTGCCATAGGTCAGGCCCTGGATGCGGACTTCGACCTCGAACATTTTCGCATGGTCCGGCCCGCTTGATCCAACGGTTGCATATTGTGGAGTACCCATCTTTTCAGCCTGCGCCCATTCCTGCAAGCGGCTTTTGGGATCATGGATTTCGTCCAGGATGAAACCTTTCGCATCCTCCAACATGGGACGGACAAACGCATCCACCGCCTCGATGCCTGCATCCAGATACAACGCTCCGATCAGCGCCTCGAAGGTGGAGCCCAACAATACGTCGCGTTCCGCCCCACCCGATGAATATTCACCGCGTCCAAGCAGAAGCGCACGACCTAAATCCAGTTGCCGGGCGAAGGTAGCCAACTGGTCGTTACGGACAATAGCTGAGCGCATCTTGGTCAGGTCGCCCTCCGGCATTTCGGGAAAGCGATGATAGACCCACGCGCCGACGATAAAGTCGAGCACGGCATCCCCGAGGAATTCGAGCCGTTCATTATCCTCCAGTGAACTGGGGTTTTCATTGATGTATGAACGGTGTGTAAGAGCACGCGTCAGCAGGGATAAATTCGAAAAGGGCAGACCCAGCCGGCGGCTTAGGTGGGAAGCGGATTCGACATCCCGCGGTTCAGAATCTTGAGTCACATTCATCTCCCGGGAACTCAGGGAGCGCCAGACTACCCCACCCCCATCCCCTCTCCATTTGGCGTTCTCAAATGGAGAGGGGTGAAGGGGATAAGTCTCGCGTTCCATTAGTTCCGATGTTTCGAGCGGGCTGAATTTTAACCTGAATTGGAAATGCTGGCTATGATGCAATCCTGTTTTAAGATACAATCCGCTCATTCTTCCGGAGGAGAGCCTTGAGCGAAATAAGCAGTGAAACCAGATTCCTGCACGCGATAGAAATGGGGCTCGGCACCTGGCAATGGGGCGATAGAATTGTATGGCAGTATGGGCACGGGTATAGTGTGGAAGAAGTACGCCAGGCTTTTCAAACATCCATTCATGAGGGTATCTATTTTATCGATACCGCGGAACTTTATGGGAACGGTCTTTCAGAACGCCTGCTTGGCCGATTTCTCAAAGAGACCGATCAGCCTGTTCTGATTGCAACCAAGTTCTTTCCGGTGCCTTGGAGATTTCGGAAAGCCGCATTGCCGCGAGCATTGAAGGGCAGCCTTGCCCGCATGGGAATTGAGAATGTGGACCTGTACCAGATCCACTGGCCAAGCCCCCTGATGAGCACAGAAACAATGATGGAAGGGATGGCGGAATGCGTGAAGAGCGGCCTGGCACGCACTGCCGGTGTTTCAAACTTTGGACAATCGCGCATGCTTGCGGCTTATTCCGCGCTTGCCCGCCATAATGTTCCACTGGCATCCAACCAGGTGCATTACAGTCTATTGAATCGTGCGGTGGAAAAGAATGGCACACTGGCAAGGTGCAAGGAACTGGGCATCCGCTTAATTGCGTACAGTCCGCTTGAAAAGGGATTACTTACAGGCAAATACAGTGTGGATAACCCCCCGCCCGGTTCACGCGCCAGGAGTTATGCAAATTTGCTTCCCAAAATACAACCACTACTTAAATTGATGACCGAGACCGGACAGGACCACGGCGGCAAGTCTAACGCGCAGGTTGCATTGAACTGGGTGATCTGCAAAGGCGCGCTTCCCATCCCTGGTGCAAAGAACGCACAACAGGCTCAGGAGAACGCGGGCGCGCTCGGCTGGAGACTGACAGATGAGGAAGTTGCAAAACTTGATGAGACAAGTGATATGATTTTGGAATCATAAATGTGATTCAAGCAAAAATCTCGGTGAAAGTTCGCCGAGAATTTTTGTTCCGCATAATTGACTCAGGTTGCTGCTTTTCTCATGTCATGCTGAGCAAAGCGACACTTGCACCTGCATGCAAGTGCAGGTGAGCATCTCTAATACTCCCATCGAGACTCTCACCTGCACTTGCGCCAGGTGCAAGTGTCGGTCCCAGAAAATGCTCCCTCAGAGTGACATCATAGTGGCTATCTGACCATGAACATCTGGCGATCCAGGCGATATCCCATTGCTTCCAGTTTGGGAGAGAACATCGGACGCAAGCCTGTTGGCCGGAATTGTCCAAGGGGCCTTCCTTCCTGATCCGTTCCGTTCTGCTGAAATATGAAGAGATCCGTCAGGGTGATGACTTCCGACTCCATGCCAGCCACTTCGGAGATCTGCGTAACCTTACGAGTCCCATCCGGGAAACGGGTTAGATAGACGATCAGGTCAAGCGCCGCTGAAATTTGCTTGCGGATCGCGAGAACAGGCAGCTCGAACCCAGCCATCAGCGTCATCGTCTCGAGACGCGAGAGCGTATCACGCGGGCCATTGGAGTGAACGGTCGTCATCGAGCCATCGTGGCCGGTGTTCATGGCTTGCAGCATGTCCAACGCCTCACCGCCGCGGATTTCACCCACGATGATGCGGTCCGGGCGCATACGCAGGGAGTTCTTTACGAGATCGCGTATCGTAACCTGTCCCTCGCCGTTGTAATCGGGCGGCCTGGCTTCCAGCGAGATCTTGTGGGTCTGCATCATTTGTAACTCGATGGAATCTTCAATGGTGACGATGCGTTCATGATCGGGAATGGAACGAGCCAGAATATTGAGAAACGTGGTTTTGCCTGAACTTGTATTGCCCGCAACAATGATATTTAGCCGCGCTGCGACACAGACCGCTATAAAATCCGCCATGCCCTGGGTGATCGAGCCTTTATCAATGAGATCCTGAACAGCCAGCTTGTCCTTCAGAAATCGGCGGATGGACAGGCATGAACCCTGCTGCGCAACAGGTGGGATCACAGCATTGATACGGGAACCGTCTTTCAGGTGCGCATCCACCATGGGGTGCCTGTAATTCACGTATCGTCCGAATGGGTTGATGATGTGATTGATCGCCAGACGCAATTGAAGTTCGCTTTCGTACTTTGCGTCCGTCAATATCAATTTCCCCTCCTTTTCAATAAAGATCTGGTTTGGACCGTTGACCATGATCTCGCTGACCTGCGGGTCATCGAAAAACTTGTCCATATCGCCGTAATCTGTTGCGTATTCAAAGATCTCATTCAGGAATGCTGGTTCGCCCTGCCCAAGCTCACCGTTCGCAATTTCGTAAGCCTGAAAGATCAATCCCCTCAGTAGTTCCTCATAGCGCTCGCCCAGTGGAGGAGTCTCTTCGACTAACTCGATGAGGTATTTCAAGACCCTGGGTCTCAATAATTCAGGATCAGTAATTCCTGGAACGTTCGCTGCCGCTGACTTTTTTGCCATGTGATTCTTCCGATCTGCAGTAGATTTTAGTTCAAAATTTGAAATGAAAAGAGGGCAAACACAGATTCCATCTGCGCCTGCCCTCTCAAGTGGCCTAGCGCATCAGACCGATTTTGGGCTGATTTTTCGCGCTATTGTTTATATCATAATGGAGTTCTGTCTCGGCATTACCAAGAATAGCAACGGTATATCCAATAATCTGTGAAGTATAAGACGTGAGCTCGTTGCCGCCATTAATGATGAGATCGCAATATGGAGCAAAAATCGTTCCGATATAAGTATTACTGGAATCGCCATTAATATGACAATCTGGCACTGTGCCGGTAAAATCCGAGTCGATGATAATCAGATAACCAGCATAAGGTCCAGTGTCAGGCGCATCAAGCGTAATCGTACCACCCTGAATATCCATATCATAACCAGCGCGAATGTAAATAGTCACATCATGCCCAGTCAGGATCAGGTGCTGATCGATTAACTTAACCACATCATTCACACAATAAATACCGGGATTCATAATCATATTGTCATACACCGTTACCCCGCCACCCGATTTGGGAGGAAACTCGTTGAATCTTCCGGGAGATAACGTTGTAGTTTGGGTACTACTATTACTTGAAAATGATCCGGCATGGGACACATCACACTCTTCAGGCTCTTCAGGCATCTCTGGCGGGAATGGGTATGGCGGCTGGTTAGTACTTGGAGCTGGAACACCAGGGCAACCATCCAGGTTTATATTGCCGTCACCTGGTGAACCAATACTCCCACCATCAATGGTTGGGCAACTTCCGCCGTGCTCCATGCCGCAATCACTTCCGCCCGAATTGACAAACGCCCCGCCACCAGTGAGAGTGACAGTACTGCTGCCGCCCAACTGGACATTGCCATTTCCTCCCGAACATGGATCAGGGTTTAGGGCAACGATCAAATTGCCATCATAGAACGGCCCACGTTTTTTGGCATAAGTCACTGCGTGCACAGTGTTGACAGTTTCATTGATACCAAGAATACGGGCAAAATAGGTGTTCACAGTCGAAGTGATCACCGCCTGTACATAATCGGGATTACCAGTATAGGGTCCGCAATCGACAGGGGAGGTAACGTCAATTTCATGACACCTGTATACCCAAACTTCGTTGGACACATGATTGTCATCATAGCCATTATCGAGAGCGCGATCCAATGCATCAAGCTTCCATATCGGGACTCCATCGACCTCCGTTGTCTGCCCATTGACGAGTGCCAACGCTCCAGCCAGCGCGGCGGTATCCGCCGCATTTTGCGCGTGGCGGCGATCAGAGAACTTCACGCTTCCGTCAATTGCCAGAGCAACGATGCCGAATATGCCTATTGCTGCCAAGGCAAAGATGATCAATGCCTGTCCACCTTCACTCTTTATACTTTTCATTGTTCTTTCTCCTTCCTAACCATCGAACTTATTAAGGCTTATGAATTGGGTAACTCTCACAGCCAGGTGTTGAAAGGTTGATAACGATCGATTCGCTACCATTCGCGTTTTGATAATTTTTATCGAATGCGAAAATGATCGGGGATGTTATGTTATTCCCCGGGATGGTTACTGTTGTAGAGGGTGTGATCGTGAGGTTTCCCGTGCTGTCACTGCCGGTCCAGAATACACCTACGAGACTGGCGCTTTTCAAGATCAAAGGTTTACTAGCCGGTCCTCCAGTGGCAGAGTTCCAAGTCACCTGGACGTTCAGAACTGTGATCGCGTCATGCGGATTGGTGATCGTCAGACTCATTATATTGTTACCACCAGTGATGCTGATCGCGCCAGTAGTGATACTGTCACAGCCTGGCACTGGCGTTGAAGTAGCGGTTGGCGTGAAGGTCAAAGTTGGCGTGAAGGTCGTGGTAGGTGTGAAGGTCTGTGTGAAGGTCGGTGTCACAGTTGGCGTGAGCGTCGGCGTACTGCTCGGCAGGGGCGTGAACGTTATCACCGGGCCCGATGGATTCGTCGCAGTCGGCGTGTCGGATGTAACCGTCACCGTGGGCGTGTTGGCGGCAACTGTAGCCGTTGGTCCGCCCGATGGAGATGTCGCTGTTGGCGGGTTCGAGGCACCCGATGTTGGTACCACACTTTGTCCTGTTGTCATGTCAATAATACCCAGTATAGTCCGCGCGCTCTTTGAAATGATCGTCCGCGGACCAATCGGAATCAGATTCACCATGGGGCTATAACTCGCAGTCACCTCAACCAGTACACGGTCGGGGTCAGTCCCGGAATTTAGGACAACTCCAGTATCCACGCTTCCAGAACACGTATCAAACGGGGTTGTGCCAGGTCCATGGTCATAAGAGATGATAATATCCCCATCTGCCAGAGTGAGGAAATAAGCGGAGCGCCTTGCCACATTTCGAATCCCGTCGCAATAATGGTATTTCTTATAGTTTCCGCTGTCATCTAGTCCAACCGCAGAGGCATAACGAACTGCTTCGCGACTCGCATTGTTAACAGCTGAATAAATAAAAACCAGACGCCCAACCTCGAATATTCCCACCAACAACGCCATGAGAATCGGCAGGGCGATCGCAAACTCTACGATGGCCTGCGCACGGTATTCGAATACATTTTGTTTTCGAGAAGATCTTTTCATCAATATTGCTTCCATTTATTGTAGAAAATATGGATCAGCCATCTAACATCTGGCATTAAAACCGACCCAAAGAGCAGGGTCGGTTTCGCTATTGCTCGCCAGAGACTACACTCCCAATAGGGGGTTTGCGACCAGATTTCGTCCCTGGGTCTTTGCGTCCCAGAATTACAAATTCAATTTTCAAGGTCGGTCCATGTAAAAGTGAACCGCCAATCACAAAGGCAGGACGTGATAGTGGAAGAAAAGTTACGCACCCCCGTACAAAAATCCGAATCACTAACCACTATATGTAGTCAAAATCATCCAATAATGACAAGGAACGGCAAATATGGGCGTGGGATATGTAACCTTTTTGTCATGAAACAATTCGGGATTCGCATTACACCCGGAATTAAAATGAGAGGGCATAGAATTTTGAGCAATCTTCTTAGCATAGCACTATCTTACATGAGGAGGATTAGATTCTGATCTGAAAGTGGGGTGGGATGCCTGTGTAACTTTTTATACTTGAAACGGTCATGAAGTTAGCACTGAGGGCGGTCCTCAGGCACAAAAATTAATTTAGAAAGGAAATAATATCATGTTATTCGCACCCAAGGAAAAAGGCCAGGGCCTCGTTGAGTATGCGATCATCCTCGCTCTCATCGCCATCGTCGTGATTGCCGTTATGCGCTTGCTCGGTCCCAAGATCGGCAACACCTTCAGCACCATCGCCAACTCCCTGCCGTAGCCCGCTCATGAGAGCAAAAAGAGCCTTGTCTTTCAACAAGGCTCTTTTTATTTTTCCATCAAGCTGGCGAACAATTCACTCATACATACGCCAGTTCGGAAGCTGAGAAATTCGATGAAACTATGGCAAGGCGGTAAGCACCCAACGGCTATCTGTATCCGCTTCAGCTAATACCAGCAACAGGCATGGCGTATTTGAATCCAGGTCCAGCATCTCTTCGGAGGTCAACTGGCGAACGGAATAAACCTTATACACAAACCTGTCATTATTGCTCATCACCAGTTCAATCGGGTCGTCCGGGTTGAGAGTTCGGATCACTGCCTCCAACTGGCGGCTCCACGGCAGCGCGACCCAGCGGCATACCTCGGTGCCTTCCAGCCATTCCGCGCCTTTTGGGTTCCACTTGCCATCCTGCAAAGCACCTTTGCCAAGATTGAAACTCCACCCACCGGGGAGACTCACAGAAGTAGGATAAGGCAGATTCGATACCACAGCAGGTGGTTCTTTCGGCGTCAGCTGCTGATAAACATTGTAAAGGAGTAACCCAGCGATCACCGCCATCACGGCGCCAAGAACGGCAAAGGCAATATTAATCTGCCGCCTGTAGGGCTTGATTGCATTTTCAAAGGCTTTCAGGCGTTCCTCCAGCGGATCCTCCACCTTGGACTCAACCTCTACAAAAACCTCTTCATCGCCCTCCAATGCAACCGCGCGTACCTCACTAAAATTATCGGCTTCCTCACCGGTCTCGCGCGGCCGAAAAGCCTGCTTTTTCAGTTCATCAATATCCACTTTATGCACAATTTCCGAAGGAACTGGTACTTCTTCAGCTACTGGTGGTACGGGAGCCTCTTCCTCAGTGGCGGGTTCGAGCATATCAATAAGCTCGTCAATCTGCTCCAGATACTCTTCGGATTCCTTACTGTCTTGCTGCTCCTCGATCGCTGCAACGGACACCTCAGCCACAGGTGACTTAATCTCTTCAGAAACCGGCTCCGCTGGCTTGGCGACTTTGTCCTTTTTCCGGCCTTTGCCGATCTTACGCCACCATTGCGCCGGCTTCTCCTTTTCAAGAGACTCTTCCTCAATCAACGATTGACGAACGTCAGCCAGGAGGTCTTCCTCTAAGAATTCCTGCTCGGCGCTGGCAGGCGCATCCGGTGGTAGTGCTTCTGCTGGAACTTGATCCGGAGTGGAGTCGGATTTCTCGGTGGGTGTCTCTACAACTTCGCTCGAGACTTCAACGGTTTGTTCTGTATCTTGTGGAGTTGATTCAGATGGAACCGCTTCATCCTGCGGGTCGGCCAAACCTGATTCCGTTGATTTGACCTGTGGCTCAAACGGTTCGATTTCTTCAACTAATTTTCTCAGTTTCAGTTTTTGATCTTTCTTTGCCATCTCGCACACTCACTTCACTAAGGAAGAACTGTAGGCAACGGAGGCTGTTCAAACATAAACGTAACAGTCACTTCGCCCTGTTCAGGCAACTCGAAACTCTCACTTCGATACAAACCCGGCAGGCTGACCGTGATACCGATACCGGGTGTAAATCCCGACATATCGAAGATCGCAATCCCATTTTGCGTCCTTTGCGTGATCTGGTCATTCGTGGATGTTGTCAGCTGCACTGTCATCGCGTCGATCCACTCGCCTTCTTCAGGTAAATTATTTGCATTGCGGTCCATGAACACCTGTACTCTAACCTGCGCGCTCGAAATAAAGACGGTCGGTGTAGGGGCAGGCGTGCGCGTGGGTACAATCGTTGCCTGTGTGATCAAAATATCGGCATCACTGGGCTCATACAGATAGAGATCAAATGAAAACAAATTGCTCATGAATCCATCCACGTAATCCGCTCCGCCCCTGCATGTCAACTCTTGACTTACATTTTCCCAGGTGATGGGGAGCCTGGCTCTCTTGACGGCCTGAACTGCATCCTGCAAACAACTTGACCCGTTGTGGTAACTTGAAAGCGTGAACCTCCACAGGTCTTCATAAGTGGTATTCCCGGTATTACCACCAGCAGCAAGCGTGGCAACCGCAGCAGTAGCAGTGGCGGCATCAACATCGGGATCAGGAATAATAGCTTGACTCAATATAGCTTCCACCTGCTGGCAGTTTGCCTCGAGAAGCTTCCCGATCAGCAATACACTTTCTTTCGCTTCATTGAGATCCAACCCGTTGGGGCAAGTTGGACAAACAGCATCCATGGAACTAACCACTGCACCGCGGATCATTGCCTGTTGAGCTGGCTCAAGGCTCAAATAGGGTCTTGTACAATCTGAAAGCACAGTGGCGCAAAACTTCTGATACAGGGCTGGATCTCTGCGCAACAGTACATCCATACCGAGTTGATTGACTTGGCCGAGGCCGTATTCATCGAGATAAAAGCGCTGGTTGCCAGGCCAGAATTGTGATTCGACCTCGAGGAGCGTTTTCAATATTTTCGGCGGAATCCCATCGTCCCTGCTCACCAGCCAAATATAGTCATCATATTGGTTCTGCCATTCGATCATCTTGCTGGTTGCACGCTCCAACCCGCAGCCGGTGGGCCAGTCCAAACCAATGCTCAGGCCGCCGGCAGGGCAATCACTTGCATCCACGATGCCGGTGAGAAGCAGTTGGGTGGCCAGATAATGCAGTGTTTTCCTGGTATTGATCTGATAGGGGAATTGCACAAAATCGTCCCAGGTCACATTCTCTTCGTTGTCCACACCCCACGTAAGGGAACAGGAATCGGTGAATACAGTAAACTGGCTAACCGATTCGATGGTTACAAGATAACCATTCTCAACCTGGCTCACTCTTACAGAGGCGATAACCTCATCACCGGTTTCACCGGTATCTGAATAGGCCCGAAATACAAATCTCGTCGAGCCGGGTTGCAGATAGATCACACAAGGAGTCGCTGTGCAGATAAATTCCTGCGAATCCGCAAGTCCACTAATAAAAACTGAACCGCTACGCGGAATTGATGCAAAGGCAGTCAGAATTACATAGGGTCGTGCAACCGTACCTGTGGGGGCCTGGATGAACGCGTATAAAGTGAGAGAGGAAGCGATCGGGGGTGCTGTAAGATCAATGACCGGCAAACTGGTTGAAGTGGCAGAAGGCGGCGCTGGATTCGTCTGCGTAAACGTCGGCGTCCACGTTGATGTGCTCGCAGGCTGCAAGTTGGATATCACTGTTTCCAACTGATAGGCATTCGCTTTCGCTTGAACCGCCAATATTCCAATAAGAGCCGGAAGTCCTACGGCAACTATCAGAAGGGTTATAAAACTGGAATGGCGTTTGTTCGGGCGCATCTTTTTTACTGTTTGGATAATTGACTTGTTACCCGTTTCCATGTAGGCGACGGCACAGCAGGTGGAATAGCCTTATGAGAATCATCGCTCAGCAAGTACGCCATTTTTTCCAACTCAAGGCACAAAGGAAGATCAGGGTTTTCGAGGATAAACGGCTGGCCAAAGTTGAGCGCTCTGTTGACCTCGCCCGCCTCATAGGGCAAGACAAAATCCATTGGGCGTCTTAATACTTTCTCCAGTTGCGCCTGCTTAATAGCAGGATTGGATGAATTGTTGTTCAAAACGATCTTCACATTTTCGGGAGGAATACCCAACCTGTCGTAGATCTCTATTGCGCTCATGGCTGTGCGAAGAGATCCCATCTCGGGCGCCATAACAACAAGGATTCCGCTCGACATACTGAGCATTTGAATGGTCATATCTGAGAAATCATGGGATGTATCCACCACGATGAAATCGTTGCTGCTCTTCAACTTTTCCATCAGGAGCTGCAGGGTCTCGTTCGTAAATGTATCGGAGGCAATGGGATACCTGGGAGACGCGATGTAATAGACACCACTTTTGTCCAAACGCATCATTTCGCTGACAACGGCATCATCCAGGTTTTCCGGCTCGACGCCTACAAGAGTCTCCCACGTTGTCGTTGGTTTCGCGTTCAGCATGAGAGCCACCTGGCCCGCCGTTAATACACCATCGACCAGCAGGGTCTGCTTCCCCCACAGTTTGTAAAATGCCAGTCCCAAATTGACCACCAGGCTGGAACAGCCTAAACCACCTCGCAAACTGTGGACCGTCAGAACGGTCGAGATAATCTTATCCTTTGCATCCTTGCGCGCCATCTGCAT